>ERZ1370068.9157-contig-7955_pt1 | contig 28850 bp, 44 predicted proteins | sample MGYA00561227_ERZ1370068 | MGnify/ENA primary metagenome ERZ1370068 (study PRJEB38410, sample SAMEA6850437) | metagenome | study: Metagenomic assessment of the ecological functions of the soil: analysis of the soil microbiota associated with the...
CGTTACTGCATTGCTAGCGCCCGGGCCGTCAGCACCACCGCCCGCCGCTGCGCCGCCGTGCGCTCGTCGACGCCTTGACCCGCCGCTGGCTGTCGATCAGCCGCTCGACCGCCAACCAGTCGCCGCGCGCGCCGAGCGGTCGGCCAGCACCGCCGTGGCCGCCCAGGCCAGCGCCGGGTTGCGCGCATTGGCCTGCTCCGCCAGATCGCGCGCCCGCTGCTGCCCTCGCCCTTGCCAAGCCAAGCGCCTCGACATAAAGGCCGCGCAGCCCGAGCACTGGGCAGTCGCCCTGCTCCGCCATGGCTCCGGGAACAGCCGGTCGGACCCGGCCATGATCGCCGGCGAGCTGGGCCGCCTGCGCCTCGAGCAGCCGCTGCGCCAGCGGATCATCGCCCAGCACCCGCACCGGGCGACGGGCAAGCGCCTCGCGCCGCGCCGTCTCGATACTATCGCCGGCCGCCGCCGCCACCAGCCCAGCTGCGCCATACGGCCTTGCTGCCGCGCCGCTGGCGCTGGCCGCGGAAATGACCGCCTGCCATCGTCCGCGCGGCAGGGCGAAGAACCCGGCGATCAGCCGCCAGGCCAGCCACAGCACCGGGCGAGCGCCGCCAGCGCCAGCAGCAGCCCGCCGAGCACCGAGACGTCGACCTCATGACCGAGCCAGTCGAGCCGAGCGCTGCTCCCGGCCGGTCGGCGAGCCAGGCGAAACAGCGCCGTTGCTGCCGCGATCAGTCCGAATGACGCGCCGAGGCTTCGGATCATCCTCGCGTCTGGTGGTCTGGGGTCCAGAAATATGGCGCAGCACCGCGACCGACAGCGTCGCCAGCGCCGCATCGACCCGGAAGCCGCGCCCGCGCCCCTTGAGCCAGGTGGCAATCTGGTCGGGCGGGTTGGTGCCCTGGCCGAGGACCGACGACGCGCATTGTGTCGAGGCTGCCGGCCTTGAGCGCCGCGTGGCAGTAAAGCGCCTTGGCGGCCGCCGCCGGCCAATCGAGCTCGCCGGAACGGCGCACCCGCACCACGCTCGACAGCCGGTTCATCAGCGCCGCGACGAAGCCGTCATGCGGCTCGGGGGCCGGGCGCACCGAGAAGCTCGCCGCGATGTTCTCGAGCGCCGTCCGGAGCCCGTCCATGGTCGGCGCGCCATCGGCGGCTGCGGCCTCAGAGCCTCGATGCCGGGCGCGTCGGGGAGCTGCCCCACCATCTGGTCGAGCGCCGGCACATAGGGGCTTCCGCCGGTCTGCACCTGGCGAGGAGCGCCGCATAGGCGGCGCCGGCGGCGGGCTGGCGGCGGCGGGCCCTTGGGTGCCCGAACCTCGGCCTCGGTATCCTTGAGGCGGCGGTCCAGATCGTCGATCCTCTGCGCGGTCTCCGGCGGCGACCGTCGGCGGCGGCGGCGGTTGTTGTGCGACCTTGGCCTCGATCGCCCCGGTTTGCTGCTTCAGCTGGTCGAGGGCCTGCTTCAGCTGGATCGACCGCCGCCTGGATGTCGGGCGAAGCGCGCCGGCCGGGGCCGCCGCCTGGCTGGCGATGCCTCTTGCGCAGCTCGTCGAGCGCAGTGCGCAGTCTCGCCGACGCCCTGCTCGGCCCGCGCCAGCCGCTCGCCCAGCGCGGGGTCAGGCTGGCCCGGCGGTTGCGCCGCGAGCCTTTGCAACCCGCTGCGCAGGCCGTTGAAGCCCGCCGTCATCTCGTCGCCGCGGGCGACATTGTCGGCGAGGCGCTTTTCCAGCGCCGCCACCCGGTTCGTCGCGAGCGTCGCGATGGCATCGCGGTCGGGTGTGGTCGCCAAGCTGATAGACCCAGTAGCCGAGCAGCAGCCCGGCAAGCAGCGCCGCGACCAGGCCTGCCGCCACGCAACCGACGTCAGTGCCGCCGCGGCGGCGATGCTCTCTCCGCCCGCATTTCCGGCGGGGAATCGCCGGCGCGCTCATCGGCGGGCGGCGGATCGCGGACCTCCGATGCCTCGGCGTCGATGATCGGTGGCGCCTCGCGCTCGGCAAGCGGCGGCTCGGCCTGATCCCGACCCGGACTCCCGTGCTGCTCATCTGGCGGCCATGTTCCTTCCTTTCGCGTGAACGGCCGCTCAACTCTTGGGCATGATCAGGAAAGTGGAAACCGCCAGACCCGCCCGGCCGGATACGATGATGCGTTTTCAGACTTCGGAGGTGGGGATGGGCGCGGGGTGGTCGGCACCGGGTCTGCGGGTGAACTTCCCATAAACCGAAGGTTTCCAGACAACCCTGAGGCCGTCTGTATTCTTCCGCGAGACAACCGCTTGGGAAATGAGATCCCTGAATGGCGCGCCAGTTCGGCGCGGATTACTTTCGACCTTATTCGACACGCCGAATGCCAGGGCAAATCGTACAATATACAAAGGTTCTCCGACGATTTCGAGGCTATCTACCTTTCCTCTCCCAAGATCCTCCAAGGAAATGCTGAAGCCGGAATTCTGGCCGACACATGAGAAACGCGCTCGTCACGGAATGTTCTGCTGATCGCCTCGCTAGAGTTCCCAGCATGTAGCAAGTGATTGACAAATCTCTCTTGTTTTCATATTCTATATGTACCATGTATTGTAACGAAATTTTAACTTCGGCAGTAAGTGCATTTTGCTTGCTTGCATCCTGTAAAATTAATTTGTTCGTTTAACGAACATCCTATCCAAGGACCAATGGGTCTCCCGTCACAACAATGACGACAAATTTTGCTGCTATCCCCGGCAAATTCATTCAGCGCCTTCTCCAGCAGCTTCTCGCCTTTCACACCCCTTAGATCGACCGGCAAAGTTGTCATTGTGTAAAGAGGTAGTTATTCTAGGTTGTCTGTGAGAAATTTTGGATCGAGAATCTTGGGACGCTTTATTTAGTTTGAATCTTCCCTTTTGAAGATACTTTTGAGATCGTCTTGTAGTATCGCGGTCAGAACTTCATTAATATAGACTTTCCGCGCCACAACTTTTCTGCAAATATGCTTTGGGACTTGGGACTCTTTTTCAAGTGCTTTTGGCAACGGTATTTTATTTTCTTGTATTAATCTTTCGTTGAATTTTCGCTCGAGCTCTTGGTCTGCGTCCCGTTCATTTTTGGGAGAAATTTCTGAAAAAAAGAAGGTGTGGTTGTATGCCCCGACCTCTTTGGTCGTCTCCTTCCCGCGCCGGGGCAACCGAGCTTTTGATCAATGTGCTCTTCGAGTGCCTTCACGAAGTCTCTCTTTTTGCGGTAGCCGTCCAATGGATCCCAGTCATGCCCCCGCTTGGCCTTGTCCCAGGTGAAGATTTCGAGCATTCCATCGCCCTTTATCTTTCTCAAGCGGATGGAAATGGTTATCCTGAGTCCCATTCATTCCGTTCTTGGTGATTGCCGTCACCGAAATGTCATCCTTTGTAAACCTTCATCGCCATTAGCTCCTTTCGAAATTGCGCCGGTCAGGCGCCGATGGTGTTGAGCCTTCGCGGGATCAAAGGTCAGATGCGATGGAGCGGGTCGATAGAGGAGTGTCGGAAAGACATAACAATCAATGACAGGTGCCTTGACCTTGAGGCTGTCTGCGATCCCCGCTCGACGTCCGCCTCGGAAATCATCAATGTAATAACGCTTACCGTAGCTGAATCAAGTCCTTGTTCGCTGAAAAAACCCTTCGAGCATCAGCCTCGCCTGGCTCACCAACAGTAAGCTGATCGACAGTTTTCTTGCTGATTAGAATATTGAATTGATTATTTTCAGATCAACCGTAAGATTTAGTTCGTTGTTTGTATGCCGCAAATAGAAATTTTCCTGTTCATAGAGCATTGCATCAAACTCCCGTTATAACCCGCACCAACACCGTCAACAAGTTTCGCTTGGTGTTGGGATCGTGGAAAACCGCGTCAGCGCATCGTCCAACTCTTTGCCATCCAACTCCCTGAAACAACATTCGTGGCCTTCGGAAAAAGCAATATTCTCCGGACTCCTAGATAACATGATTTTACTTTCGTCCTACCAGAGTTATTGTCAACAAGGGGCTGCTGATCAAGGTCAGCATCAATATTTGTAGATTTTTTATTTGCAGCGAATCCCATTCTTAAGGTCATCTTTGAGATTGTTCTGCAATGTCGCTGTGGTTTCTCATTCATTTCGATGGATTTGCCCACCCATATCTTTCCATTCTGGTCAATATTCCAACTAATTTTTGGTAGTCCGCTGATAGCTCTTAAGGCGCTTCTGCGCGACGCGCTCATCAACTTTCGTCTCAAGATCCAGGACCTGCTCGTAGGTCATTTTCGGGAGAGAATACTTAAAGAAGGTACGTTTATACGCGCCGACCTCTTTGGTCAGCGCCTTCCCAGCCCCTTGTTCGCCAAGAATTTCGTCAATTCACTTTTCGAGGCCCTTCACTAATGCTTTTTTCTGCAAATAGCCCTTCAAGGGGTTCCAATCGTGCCCTTTTCCAGCGCTCCATGTGCCGATTTCGAGCTTCCCATCGGCTTCTTTCCATGCGGATGGATCGGCCGGGATCTCCGAGATTTTTCGGATCTGGCTGCGTCAAAGACTTTCGCCAAGGTAAGCTTACTGGAATTCCATCGCCATCCCCTTCGTAGTTGCGCCGGTCAGGCGCGGGATGAGTGTTGCGCCCGCCGGAACAGGCGGCTGTTCGACGCTGTCGGCGGAGCGGCGAGATAGGCCCGCCAGATCGTCGCCCGCACGAAATCCTCGAGGATCGCGGCAAAGCGCGGCGGATGCAGATAGGAGGCGACCTGGCGAAGACGAGGGCGGCGTCGCCAGCCCGCCCATCGAGAGGGCGCAATAGAGCCCGAGCTGTCTCCCTCCACATGCTGCTGTAGGTCAGAGCAGCCCGTAATCCTCCGGCCAGGTGCCAGGCGCCGAGCGAGGTCGACAGATAGAGCCGGCTCGTTCCGGCTCGAAATCGACATGGATGAGCGTTCCGGCGCGCGTCGTCAGATGCCATGACGGCGCTTCCTCCGCGGCGGTGATCTGCGCAGGTCGAGCAGCTCCCCGACCTCCAGCAACAGCTGATCTGTTCGATGCGCATGCGCTTCCCCGGCCCCTCAGAAATACAGCAAATCACTTTGCCCCGTTGGTCATGACCTTTGCCCGGGAGCGCAGTAGAGCGAAGTGGGAGACCCAAGGCGCCTCTGCAAAGTCGAGGTCGCCTACTTTCCTTCCCTGACGTCTGCTGCAGGAATGCGCAACAGAACGACGCTCTTGACATTTGATTTGCCCCTGTCCAGCGGAATGTTGCTTTTAACACCGCCCTCAATATTTTTACTATCGCATCGGTTGATCTATCGTCTGGGTGTGAATTTAATTACAAATTGATCGTGGAGAAAAAACATCACAAGTCGTATCGTTTCTTTGTGGATCGCCACCAAGATGTTTCTGTTGAGAAACAGCCCCATTCAAAGAATGAAAAACGTCAAGCCCCAATATTGCCGACAAATTTCGTCCGGTTTGCTTATCCTGGCAAAAGTTTTGGCTAACGTCTTCTCCGCATTCGAATCCGTTAAGACGACCTTGTCTTTGTCGAAATGAATGAACTCGGACGAGGGTTGGCGTTCAGAAAATGAGGATCGAGGCCTGAATGAACTTCCCGTCTTCAGCTAATCTCCCTTTCAGTGTGGTTTTGAGACCATCCAACTGTGCGGTGCGAAATTTGAAAATGACCTCGATGGTCACCGCATACATCTTTCCAGCATTGCCTTTTGCCATGTCCTTGGAGCCGCGCTTGCTCGAAATTCTGATAGAGCCGCTGGGTTTGTTGTCCGTTCAATTTCTTGAAGAAACTTCGAGAAGAAGGTGCGGTCATAGGCGCCAACTGCCGTGGTCAGCTTCCTCCCTTCACCTCTGCTGCTTCCCGCATCGATCCGTTGTTCGAGTTCCTTCACGTAGCGCTTCTTTCGAAACAGCTTCCCAGGGGGTTCGGATCGCGCCCTGGGTTCGGCCCTCGTGCGGATATCGAACCCTTCCTTGGTTACCTTTGTCATGCGGATGGAGCGCCCGGAATCTTTGAGACTCCTTTCTTTCCGACCAACTCGCTAATCCTTGCCAGGGAAAATCTGCCTTCTTGATATCCATTGCCGTTTCTCCCCTTTCGTGTGCGCCGGTCAGGCGCGGATGAGCGATGGCGCCCGCCGCGGAACAGGCGGCTGTTCGACGCTGTCGGCAGGAGCGGGCCAGATGGGCCCGCCAGATCGCCGCCCGCTCCACGCAGTCCCCGAGGATCGCGGCAAAGCGCGGCGGAGGGTGCAGATAGGAGGCGACCCGGGCGAAGACGAGGGCGGCGTCGCCGCCTCCGGCCCGTCGAGGGCGCAATAGAGCCCGAGCGTCTCGCGCCACGTGCTGCTGTAGGTCAGGAGCAGCCCGTAATCCTCCGGCCGCGCCTTGCGAGCCAGGTCACCGACAGATAGAGTCGGCTCGTCTCCGGCTCGAAATCGACATGGACGAAGGCCCGGCGGCCCGTAATCCTCCGGCCGCGCCTTGCCGGAGAGCGAGGTCGACAGATAGAGACCGGCTCGTCTCCGGCTCGAAATCGACATGGACGAAGGCCCCGGCGCGCGTCGTCAGGATGCCATGATGGCGCCTCGCTCTCGCGGCGGTGATCTGCGGCAGGTCATGAGCAGCTCGCCTCGACCTCCAGCAGCAGCTTTTTCGATCTGTTCGATGCGCATGCACGCTTCCCCCGGCCCTCAAAAATTAGTGCAGCAAATCACTTGCCCCGTTGGTCATGACGTTTGCCCCACGGACGCTAAAAGGGCACGATGGAATTATCATGATCTCTAACCTGTCCCCTGTGCCGTTTGGCAACAGGGGGCGGCGGATTCATTGCCCGGCGTGGAGCGCGAGCGCGACCATCGCATCCTCGTCCGGCCGGGCCGCCACCGGGGCCGGCGCGCCGGGGAACGCCGCGCTCGAGCCGCGCCGCCACATTCGCCGACAGGCAGAGATGACGCAGCCCGGCCGCCGCACCGCCGAGCCTCGGCCGCGATGGTCAGCCGGACCCAGATCTGCGCCAGTGCGCGGCGAATAGAGCAGGACCGCGTCGGCCGTCGCGTCGCGCAAGCCGGTCACCGCCGCCGGCGGCAGCGCCGCGACCGGCTCGGCGGCATAGAGCACCACCCGGTCGACGGCAGAGCCTGAGGCGGCGAGCGCGCGTTCGAGATCGCCGGTCACCGTCTCGCCGCTGACATAGAGCAGCGGCCCGTCGGCCGGCGCGAGCTGGCGCCTGACGGCGGCAATGAGCGCGGCGACGTCGCCGCCGGCCGCGTGGACCGCGCCCCAGCCCGCGGCGCGCATTGCCGCCGCCGAGGCGGGCACCCACCGCATAGGCCGCGGCGCCGGCGAGCCGCTGCCGGTCGGGATGGCCGGCGAGGGCGCGCGGCGCCGTTGACGCTGCCGACCAGCACCGCCCGATAGTTCGCGCTTGCCCGGAATGACGACGCCCGCCCGCCGGTGGATGTGGCGAGCAGCGGCGCCCGGATCACGGCATGGCCGGCGCCTTCGAGCCGGCGCGCCACCGTGCCGGCATCTGCCTCGAGAGCCGGGTGACGATGAAGGCTCAAGCCACGTCACCAGCCGATCGCCGCACCGCCGCGGCGGTGGACCTCCCGCCCGGCATCCGCCCCGAGCGCCGCCGCTTCGCCCACCGGACCTTCCTGCACCGCCTCGAAGACCTGCCGCCCGTCCGGGGTCAGGGCCGCGCCGCCCGGAACCGCACCCGCTCGCCGGCGATCCACGGCGAGGCCGAAGCAGAAGCTGGTGTCCGGCAGGATCCATCGAGCGCGCGCAGAAAGCCGCGCTCGGCGGCCGTACCGCCTGATGGCGGTCGGGCGGTCGTCGAGGGCGGCAGGAGATCGCGGACGGCCGCGTCCCGGCGCCGGGTTTTCGAAGGCCGATGGCGCCTTGCGCCAGCGCCCGGCAGCATCTCCTCCGACCGACATGATCGCCGTCGCGGTGGCGCCGCGGCCGAAGCCGGTTGAGGCCGGCCGCCAGCGAATATCGCGGCGGCGGCCACGCCCTCCCCAGCTTGCGCAGCCGCGTCTCGACATTGCCGCGGAAGGGCACGATTTCGAGATCGGGCCGCAGATCAGCGCCTCGCCGCCCGCCGGACCGACGAGGGCCCGAGCCGCGCCCCGGGGCAGCGCCAGCAACGATCGGCGCGACTGGCGGGATGAAGGCATCGCGGGGATCCTCGCGGGGCAGCATCGCCACCGTCACCAGGCCGGGCGGCAGCACGGCCGCCATGTCCTTCATCGAATGGACGGCAATGTCGATTTGACCGGCAAGCAGCGCCTCCTCGATCTCCTTGGTGAACAGCCCCTTGCCGTTAATCTCCGGCGAGCGGCCGGTTGCGCTCGCGGTCGCCGGTGGTGGCGATCAGGGTGCAATGGCGACCGCCGCCGGGTCGAAGCCCATGCGCCGCGACGAGGGCGTCGCGCGCCGCGCCCGCCTGGATCAGGGCGAGCGGCGATCCGCGGGTGCCGATTTTCAAGACGGGTGCTGGCAGCATCGTTGACCCGGATGCTAGATCCGTTGCGCTCCGATCGACCTTAGCCGCAAGGCTCAGGCGGATAGAAGGGTGCTCGCGACGTGCCTCCACGCGGAACGACCGTGCTCGGCTTCGAAACCTCCTGCGACGAGACCGCCGCAGCCGTCGTCCGGTCGACGACGCCGCGACGGTCGCGGATTCATCCTGGTCCAATCGACGTGCTTCGTCAGATCGCCGAACATCGGCCTATGGCGGCGTGGTGCCCGAGATCGCCGCGCGCTGCCACATGTCAGATGCTCGATCACCTGGCCGCCGCCGTCACTGCGGCGAGGCCGGGCATCGCCATCGCGATCTCGACGGCGTTGCCGGCAACCGCCGGGCCCGGGCTCGACCGGCGGCCTCATCGTCAGGCTTGATGACCGCCAAGGCGATTGCGCTCGGCGACCGGCATGCCGCTGATCGCCGTCAATCACCTCGAGGCCCATGTCGCTGACGCCCCGGCCTGACCGAGGGGTTGCGCCCGCCCTATCTGCGTGCTGCTGGTCCCGGGCGGCCACACCCAGACCCTCGGCGTCGCGGCAGGTCGGCCGACTACCGCCGGCTACGGCACCACCCTCGACGATGCGCCGTGGGCGAGGCCTTCGACAAGACGGCGAAGCTCCTCGGCCTGCCCTATCCGGGCGGCCCGGCCGTGGAGCAGCGAGGCGGCGGCGCGGCGATCCACCGGCGCTTCTGACCTCGCCGCGCCCGCTCAGCCGGCCGCGATGACTGCCATTTCTCCTTCTCCGGGCTGAAGACCGCCATCCGCCAGGTGGCCGACAGCATCGGGCCGCTGTCGGACCGCGCCGTCGCCGACATCGCGCGCAAGCTTCCAGGCCGCGCGTCGCCGACATCTCCTGACGGACCGGCGCGGCCTGCGCCATGGACCGCTTCCTCGCCGACTTCCCCGAAAGCGAGCGGGTCATGGTGGTGGCCGGCGGCGTCGCCGCCAACCAGGCGCTGCGCCAGGCCATTGCCGCCTTGTGCGCCGCCCGAGGCTTCCGCCCGTCGGCGCCGCCACCGGAACTGTGCACCGACAATGCCGCCATGTGTCGCCTGGGCCGGGCGCCGAACACATCGTCCGCGACGAGGCGAGCCCGCTCGATGGCCGCATCGGGCGCGCTGGCCGCTCGACCGCGACGCCGCCGGTGCCCTTTGCCGGGGTCAAGGGTGATGATCCTGACCCCACCATCGCGGTGATCGGCGCCGGCGCCTGGGGAACCGCGCTCGCCGTCCTCCAGCGCCCGCGCCGGGCGTCGCACCATCCTGTGGACGGCCAATGCCGATGCTGCCGCCCGGCTGGCCGCAACCCCGCCGCAACGAAGCCCGGCTGCCCGGCATCGCCTTCCCGCCGGCGCTGCGCGGTCACCAGCGACAGCAGGCACGTGGCGGCCGCCGGTCTCGTCCCGCTGGCGGTCCCGGCCCAGACCATCCGCGATGCGCTGGCCGGCTTCGGCACCGCCTGCGGCGCCCGGTGGTGATCTGCGCCAAGGGTCTCGACCGCCGCAGCGGCAGTGCTCGCCGAGCGAGGTCCCGGCCGAGCGGCGCTGGACGCCCGCGCCTATGCGTTGTCCGGCCCCGGCTGCCGGCGACGTCGCCCGGGGCCTCCCACCGCCGTCACCCTCGGCGGTGCCGACCGCGACGAGAGCGGCGGCCATTGCCGCAGCGCTCGCCCAGTCGACCTTTCGCATCTATGCCTCGACGACCTCAGGGGCGTCCAGATCGGCGGCGCCCTCAAGAATGTCATGGCGATTGCCTGCGGCATCTCCGATGGCCGCGGCTTCGGCGAATCTGCCCGCGCCGCCCTGACCACCCGCGCCTTTGCCGAGATGACGCGGCTCGGCCAGGCCTTCGGGCGCGCAGGCCTCGACCCTTGCCGGCCCTTCCGGCCTCGGCGATCTCATTCCTGACACGCGGCAGCCGCCAGTCGCGCAACTACAGCCTGGGTTTCGCGCTCGGCACCGGCGAAGCGCTCGCCGCCGCCGCCATTGCCGGCCAGAGCGGCGTCAGCGAGGGGCTCTACACCGCCGCGGTCGCCGTGCGCTGGCGCAGCGCCATGGCATCGACGCCCCGCTCTGCCAGGCGGTCGACGCCGTCCTCTCCGGCGCCTCGTCGCCAGGCGGACGAGATCGCCCGCCTCCTGTCCCGCGCTCCGCAGCGAATAGCAACGAGGGGATCCGACCTATGGCATATTGGCTGTTCAAATCCGAGCCCGAGGCCTTTTCCTGGCAGCAGCTGAAGAAGCTGGGCGCCAGCGGGCTCGCAATGGGACGGGTGCGCAACCACCAGGCCCGCAACAACATGCCATGGAGGTCGGCGACCCGGCTTCTTCTGCCATTCGTCGGCTGGACGATCGTCGGCATCGTCCGCGCCACGCCCGGCCCATGCCGAGCGCGCAGCGACGATCCGCGCTGGGAATGCGTCGACGTGGCGCGCCGAAACCGCCATGCCGCAGCCGGTGACGCTCGCCGCCATCAGGCACCCGCGGCGAAGGTCGTGCCGCCGATGGCTCTGGCGAAGTAACCCCGCCTCGTCGGTTCAGCCGGTGCGCCACGATGAATGGGTCGAGGTGTGCCGCATGGGCGGGCTCGCCCCGGCACCGGCCAGCAAGAGTGACGCGATGATCCCGGACCGTCTCGACAAGGTGGTGGAGGCCGTCGCCGATCTGGCTCGCCAAGGCGCGCGACACCCTCGCCCGCAGGATGGAAGCTGGCGGCGGCATCGACCCGGCGGCGCCGAGCGCGAGCAGCATGCGCTGCGGACGGTCTGCCTGGCTCGCCACCTATGGCGAGACGCTGAAAAAGCGTTGCCGCCTTCGCGCGGCAGGCGCTCGCCGAGGCCGACCGCTTCACCGAGATCGAGCGCCTCCTCACCGGCATCTCTCTTCGGCGAATATCTCGAGCAGATCATCGGGCGGCATCCCGATGAACCAGCAGGAATTTGCCAGGCCCGGGCATCTTTGGCCTCGAGGCAGCCGATCTCGCCGCCCCGGAGAGCGCCGCCGCCGCCGCTGATCGCCGAAGGCTTCGACCAGCGCCGCGCGGGCCCGTCTCGTCCAGCTGATGATCGAAACGCGCAGCACCGCCACCTTCGGGGATTGCGGCCTCGACGAGACCCTGGACCAGATCCGCGGCGAGATGCGCCGCTTCGTCGACAGCCGGGTGGCGCCCCACGCCCATGCCTGGCACCCGCGCCAATGCCTAGCGTCCCGCTTGCGCTGATCGAGGAGCTGGCCGGCCTCGGCGTCTTCGCGCTGACGCTGCCGGAAGAGCATGGCGGCATGGGCCTCGGCAAGGAGGCGATGTGCGTCGTCCGAGGAACTGTCGCGCGGCTGGATCGCCGTCGGCTCGCTCGGGACACGCGCTGCGAGATCGCGAGCGAGCTCATCCTCGCCGGCGGCACCGAGGAGCAGAAGCGCCGCTGGCTGCCGCGGCTCGCCGCCGGCGAGATCCTGCCCACCGCGCGTCTTCACCGAGCCCGACACCGGCTCCGATCTCGCCAGCCTGAAGACGCGGGCGGAGCGCGACGGCGACGTCTATCGCATCACCGGCAACAAGACCTGGATCACGCACCCGGTCCGGGCCGATCTCATGACCTTGCTCGCCCGCACCGATCCGAACAAACCCGGCTATCGCGGCCTGTCGATGTTCCTCTGCCGAGAAGCCGCGCGGCAGCGATGCCGATCCGTTCCCGGCCAGCGGGCATGTCGGGCGGCGAGATCGAGGTGCTCGGCTATCGCGGCATGAAGGAGTATCGAGATCCGCTTCGAGGGCTTCGCGGTCGCGGCGGCAAAGCCTGCTGGGCGAGGCGCGAGGGCCAGGGCTTCAAGCAGCTGATGGCAGACCTTCGAGGCGCCCGCATCCAGACTGCCGCGCGCGCCATCGGCGTGGCGCAGAACGCGCTCGACGCTCGGCCTCGACTATGCCCAGGACCGCGTCCAGTTCGGCAAGCCGATCATCGCCTTCCCGCGCATCGCCGACAAGCTCGCGCTGGATGGCGGCCGAGATCATGGTCGGCACGCCAGCTCACCTATCTCGCCGCCCGCGAGAAGGATGCCGGCCGGCGCTGCGATCTCGAGGCCGGGCATGGCCAAGCTGCTGGCGGCGCGCATCGCCTGGAGCGACTGCCGACAATGCACTGCAGATCCATGGCGGCAATGGCTTTGCGCTGGAATATCCGATCAGCCGCGTGCTGTGCGACGCCCGCATCCTCAACATCTTCGAGGGCGCCGCCGAGATCCAGGCCCAGGTCATTGCCGCCCGCCGGCTGCTCGATGATCGTTGACCGCGGCGGCGAGCTGCTGGCGTCCTTCCGCCACCAGCCGGCGGGTGGTGCCCCCGATTTCGGCCTCTGAGCCGCTGCTCGAAGGCACGGCGGCCGAGCCCGGCCGGAGATCGCGGGGCGGAACTCGACGATGATGGTGCCGGGCCGTCGCGACTGGATTGCCGCCGCGGCCAGAACAGCCCGAACTCAGCCCGAAGGGCACGCAGGCGACGCCGGTCCCGAGATAGACCTGCAGAGGCGCCCGGCTTAGTCGGGCGGCGCATCGGGGGCGCGCCTTGAGCCTTCGGGAAAGATCAGCACCTGGCGCCCGGTCGCGATTGCTGCGCGGGCCTCCCCACCAGCCGCTTGATGGCGCTGGCGCCGGCCGATCGGTCGATGCCGATCATCTCTTGAACTTCACCGAGAAACCAGCCGAAGAACGGAATGAACATCAGCTCGCGCTTCATCACCACCGCCGGATCGATGAGCAGCGGCAGGATCGCGAAAGTGTCGAAGGCCGATTGATGCTTGCCGGCAACGATGGCAGGCGCCGGCCGGCAAATGCTCGAGGCCCTCACCTCCATCTTGGTGCCGACGATCCGCTCGAGCCACCACAGCGAGCTTTCCGCCCACACTCTGCAGCGCCTTGATCGACCACAGCCAGCGGGGTGAAGAAGAACATGAAGCCGCCCACCAGGAAGAGGGCGAGATTGACGTAGAAGACGATGTTGAACAGGGCCGAACGGACGCGTGCTCATATCGGCCTGGCGACTCGCCGCCCCCGGCGCCACCAAGGCAAACAGGAACTTGACATATCCGGCAAGCCACATCCGCGCCCAGACCAGCGCCGGCGGAATGGCAAGCCCGGCAGCGCCGATACCGCCACGGCGTCAATGTCCGGTCCTGGCATGCGCCGCGAGAATTCGAGCAGCGCCCGCGCTCATGTGGGTAGTCGCTGGTCACCACGATCAGCCGGTCGAAATGATCTCTGCTCCGCCCAGCGGCTCGCCTCGGCGGTCATTGCCGCGCGTGTCGGCGGCGATCCGATCGATATCGACGCAGCAATCGAACAGCGATTGCTCGCCCGGCAGCTGCGACAGCCGCCGCTCCGAGGTGCGCGGGTGGACGCCGGTGATCAGCAGCCGCCCGCCCTGGTGGTTGCGCAGGAGCTCGAGCGCCTCGTTGATCCGCTGCGGACCGCCGGTCAGGAACCACGATGCCGTCAGGCCTGGCCGGAGAAACCGCCAGGCGGCGTCGGGCCTGTCATGATGAAGACCGCGAAACCGGCGAAGAACAGCGCAATGGTTGCCAGCACCATCAGCGCGGAGCAGCTGGCGCAAGCGCCACGCGGCCGGCCGGCGGCGCTCTCGCCAAACGACGCCCCGCGGCTCGCCGATTGACCTGTTCTCCCCGCCTCGTCATTGCCGAGCCCGGCACGTTCACCCGCTGTGCAGTCGGTTGCGCGCAGCGATTGTGCCGTGCGCCGCTTCACGGCTTGTCCAGCCGATTTTCGTCCCCTCCGTCATCAGAACATAGTCCTCAGAATGCGCGTCACCGCCAGCCGGGCGCTGATCAGGCAGAGCACCGTGGTGAGCAGCGGCACCAGCCCGAGAAGCGCCAGCGTCCGCGATGAATCGCCGATGTCCGAGAACATCAGCCCCTGCACGGCGGCAGCGATCCTGCCACTTTCGCGCCCGCCGCCAAAGCCCAGCGACGAGCCCCAGCAGCACAGCTGCGCCGACGAGCCCGACAAGCTGCCGGCGGTCAGTCCGGTGCGGAGTGAAACCGGCGCTCCACCTGACTGGCGATGAAGCGGTCGCGCGCCCCGGCGAGATAGAGCACCTCGATCGTCTCCTCGGATTGGCCTCGAGTGGCGCCGCGGCAGGGCATAGGCAACGAGCTGCGGCCGCCGCGGCGCGATGACCGCGCGAGGATGGCAAAGCCGGCATAGCGCAGCGCCGAGGCGAGCCGCACCATTTCCGTCTGCCAGCGGCGATGGCTGTCGAGATTGGCGCCCGGCGTCGCCGCCGCGATGGCGAGCGCCAGCCGCGTCGAGATCGGGCGGATGGCGCCCGTCGACCACCACGCCGATCAGCCGCGGCACCGGCAGGTCCTCGAGCGTCGCCCCCGGCGCCGAGCCAGGGCTTGAGAAGCTTGACGCTGTCATCCCGCGACAGGGCATAATAGTGCTTGATGCCGGGCGTCGCCGCGAGCACGGCGCTGACCGTCTCGACCGCCTCGATCGGTGTCGACGCCCTCCGACGGCCTGACTTGCACCGTCAGCTCGCTCCCCCACCTTGGCGGTCCAGGCCGAGGCCGCAGCGCTCACCATCAGAAGCCCGGCGATGGCGCAGGAGTGCAAGAGCTCATTGCCGACATGGCGATCATCATGGTCCGGCAAGCCCGCGGTGCTGGGCGGCACGATCGGCCCGGTGCGGCGCGCATGCTCCTTTGTTGCGCCGCTGGTCGCCGGTTCCCGCTTACCGGCTCCCATGTGAGCGCCCCTTGTGAGAGCGTCATCGACCGGCGCCTTGGGCCTCCTGGATGAGCAGGCCGTCATGCGAGGCGATGAGCACCGTGGTGCCGAATTTGTTGAGCTCGAGGAACAGCCTGAGCAGGCGGCTCGCCAGCGCCGGATCGACATTGCCGGTGGGCTCGTCGGCGAGCAGCAGATCAGGCTTGCCGATCGCCCGCATGCAGAATCGCCGCCCGCTGCTTCTCGCCGCCCGACAGCACCGGGGATAGGCATCGGCCTGGCCCGCCAGGCCGACCCAGGACAGAAGCTCGTCGACGTCGCGCGATAGTCCTCGCAGCGCTTGCCCTGCACCCTGAGCGGCAGCGCCACATTCTCGAAGGTGGTCAGGTGATCGAGCAGCCGGAAGTCCTGAACACCACCCCGATCCGCCGGCGCATGTCGGGAACGTCGCGCCGCCTGAGCGTCGCCACGTCGCGGCCGAATAGCGAGATCAAGCCCCGGGTCGGCTTGAGCGCCAGGAACAGGAGCCTGAGCAGCGACGACTCTGCCGGCACCCGAGGGCCCGGTGAGAAAGCTGAACGACCCCGGGGCGAGCTCAACAGGAGACATCGCCCAGGATTTCCGGTCCACGCCCGTATCTGAGCCCGACATTGTCCAGGCGGATCACGTCACCCCTTCCCTGAAGCGATCAACCGGGCCGCTTAACTCCGATTTAACCACGCCTGCCGCTAGCTGTTTGCGAAGAGCCATTGCGCTTCGACCGAACGCAAGCATGCCAGCGAATCACCACCTTCCGAGGGACGCTTCGGCAATGATAGTGACCTGTCCGTCCTGCGCAACTCGCAACGAGCTGCCGCCCAACGCCCATCAGGCGCCGCCAGCTGCGCCGCGGCTGCGGCCAGCTGGCTCGAATCGCGCGCGCTCGATGTCACCGAGCTGGTCGCCGACCCGGAGCCGCAGCCGGATGCGCTGCTCCACGATCCGGCGATCGACGACGATGTCCTCGCCATCGCCCGGGCCGCCCGTCACGCGGCCGAGCGCCATGCCGCTGCCGCCAGGCGCCGCGCGCGCCGAGGTCCGCGGCTGGTCGATCCTGGCGCTGGTCATCGCCGTGCCGCTGGCGCTCCTGATGCTGTTCCCGACCGGCTGGGCGCACTCCTGCCGGGCGCCGCCCGGCTCTATCTGGCGGTCGGCCCTCGACAGTGCCATGGCCAATTTCACCATCCGCGGCGTCGAGCAGAGCCACACCATCGCCGACGGCACGCGGGTGCTTGCGATCCACGGCGAGGTCGTCAGCGGCCGGCAGCGACCGTCGCGTGCCGGCGCTGCTGTTCCGTCTCAGGGATGCCAATGGCCGCGAGGTCTATGCCTGACGCTAAAGGGCGTGCTGACCCGCAGCCTCAAGCCCGGCGAGGCCACCGGCTTCACCACCCGCCTCGGCCTCGCCGCCACCAGCGCCCGCGGGCTCGAGAGGTCTTTGCCCGCACCGCCGAAATCGCGTAATCCCCGCCCATGACGGCGGTGGATATCGACGGCCATGTGATCGACGTGCTGTTCGGCGAGGCGGAGATCGCCCGCCGGGTGGCCGAGCTCGGGGTCGCGGTCGCAGCCGCCCGGCCGGTGTCGCTGCTGGTGCTTCCGATCCTCAAGGGCAGCTTCGTCTTTGCCGCCGACCTGCTGCGCGCCCTTTACCATGCGGACTGCGCCCCGAGGTCGATTTCATGATGCTCGCCAGCTACCGCGAGCACACCCGCTCGGCCGGTCACATCGAGGTGCTGCGCGATATCGAGACCGATGTGCGCGGCCGCGACATCCTGCTGGTCGACGACATTCTCGAATCGGCCGCACCTCGCCTATGCCAAGGACCTGCTTGCTGCCCGCGGCGCCCGGCGCGTTTCGTCGCCGCGCTGCTCGACAAGCAAGGCCATCGCGCCGCCGACATCGAGGCCGACTTCCTCGGCTTCCCCTGCCCCGACGTGTTCGTGGTCGGCTATGGCGATGGACATGGCGCATGCCTTTCGCGAGCTGCCTTTGTCGGGCACCTGCGCAAGCGCGCTCAGTAGAGCCCGCGCAGCAGCCGGTCGAAATAATCGAGCTCGACCTTCGGCCGGTTCGGCTCGTTGGAGCGGTTGCGCAGATAGTCGAGGATGCGCCGCGCCTGCTCGATCGCCGCCTCGCCCGGCAGCATGTTGCGGTCCGGCCCGTAATCCTCGCCCGAGCGCGGCATCGGCCGGCCGAGCGGATCGCGGTCGTCGCCGCGGGCCTCGCCATGCCGCCCGTAATTGCCCTGATTGCCAGTTCCCCGTTGCTGCATCATGTCGCGCGCCATCGACTGCGCGCCTTCGCGCAGCGCCTGCATGGCATCGTTTTGCGATCCGAGCGCCCGGTCGCGGTCGGCGCCTTCGAGCGCCCCCGTCGCATCCCCCATCGACCGCCGCGCCCTGCCAAGCCCGCCCGGCTGGTCCATGCCCTGCTCGCCGAGCTGGCGCAGCAGGTCGTCCAGGGCACGCCCGAGCTCGCCCTGCTGCTCGGCCAATTGCCCGTTCTGGCCCCTCGGCCGCGCCTGCCCGGCTGGCGCCCCTGCTGGCCGGGCCGGGTTTCCTGGCCCTGCTGGCCCTGGTCGTCCGTGCCAGGCTGCCCCTGCTGCCTTGGCGGCAGGCGGAACGTCTCGTCCATCAGCCGCCGCTGGCGGCGCATCATGTCGCCGAGCTGGTCGAGCATGCGGTCCATCGGTCCGCCGCGCTGCATCTGGTTGGCCATGCCGGGCTGGAGGTTTTTCGCGGAGATTCCGAGCTGCGCCAGCATTTCTGCGCCGCATCGCGCGAGCCCTGCCTGGCCAGGTTCTCGATCTGGTCGAGCATCTTCTGAGATCCTCCGAACGCACCTCCTGCCTCGACGCTGCCGGGCTGGCCGCCCTGGCGCATGCGCTCCATCGCCTGGTCTTCTGCATCGCCTCGAGATATTTGTTCATCGCCTTCGCGAAGCTGACGCATGAGCTCGGCGATCTTGTCGGGCGGTGCCCCTCGGCAAGCGCCTTCTGCAGCCCTTGCGCAGCGATTCCGAAGATCATCTTCAGCGCATCGTCGAGCGCCCGTCCTCGACGCTGATGGCGATCTCCCACAAGAGATCGACGATCTGGCGCAGTCCTCCTGGCTGTCGGCGGCATAAAGCCGGCTCGCCGCCATCCGAACGCCCATGTAGCCGCCGCTGGTATCGAACAACCCTTTCGGCCACGCCAGCAGCGCCGCCAGCGTCCGCACCACCTGTCCTTGTCTTCTCCGCCGGCGCCCGATCAGCACCTTGCGCTGCTCCACCAGGGCACTGGCAAGCGGCTTGCTGAACTGGCGCTCCGGCAAGCTGGAAGCGCACCGGTTTGCTCAGGCCACGCCGTCCAGCCTGGTCGCGGGCGGTCAGCGTCATGTCGACCAGGAGCCCGGCCCAGGGATGGGCCGAGATCCTGAACGCCCGACCCCTGGCCTCGCGGGGATTCATCTCTCTGCAGCGCGATGGCAAAGCCTGGCGCCTCGGCGAGGAACGGGCTGTCGAGTCGCCGCCGCCGGCTGCCCCGGCTTTGCTTCCTCGGCGACGCGGCGGAATGCGGCATCGATCCCGACCACGCCATAATCGTCCGACGCGCGCCAGGGCACAGCGAAGGCGCCGGTCGGCGTCGGGGCAATGTCGCCATCGACCTCGACCTGCGGCGCGGCATCGGGAATGAGGGCGATGCGCCAGGAGCCGAGCAGCCGGCGCGAGCCGTCGGTCACCTCGGCATGGACCGGCCGCTGCAGCACGGTGCGGGCTTCCGCTGCGTCACCGGTCTTGGGGGTGGTCATGGGCAAGGTTTGCGTCACCGCGCCGCGATCGCCATCGGCCAGCAGCTGGTAGAGCGTCACCTGGCCATCGCGCGCCCCGTTGATCCTGACGGTGAGCGACGAGCCTTCCGGCACCAGACCTCGGTATCGCCGCCGCTGCGCCCGGTCTGGGCCTCGCCGGTGAGCAGCACCGGAGCCCGCCCGGTATAGGCCGGCGGCGAGATCCAGGCATCGACGCGGGCCGGCACCGCCGGCAGGGGCGACAGGCTCACAGCCCGGCCACCCGGTCACGCCAATCGCCGGCATTGAGAAACAGCGCCGCCACCAGTCCCAGCGCCAGGCCGTTGCGCAGCGCCATCGGATCGCGGGCCGGCAAGGGCGGAGCGCGGCAGATGCGACTGCAGGGCTTCGAGCTCGCGGCTTGAGCCGGTCCTGTGGGCGATCCACAACGCCCGGCTGTCGGGATCGTCGGCTGCCAAGCGCCAGGGTGTCGAGCCAGGACGTCGCCGGACGGTGCTTGAGACGATTGTCGCGCTCGAGCGCGGCCAGCGCCTCCCCGCGCTCGGCAGGGGCACCCCGAGGAGCCGAAAGGCAAAGCCGACGAACAGGATCGCCGCCAGTGCCAGAATCCGAGCCGCAATGCAACCGGAACGAGCTGCGAGGCGCCGCTCACCACGAAGAGCAGCGCTAGGCCGAAGGTCATCACTGCCGGGAAAGCGGCACCCCACAGCCGCTCGAAGGCCAGGCCCAGCCTGGCGAGGCGGACCCTGCGGAGAAGCCGCGTTGCGGGATCGTTGGTCATTCCATGCGACGATTAGCACGTTTTGGCTGGCAAGGGGTCCACTCACGGGAGGATTTCCGCGACCGGCACGGTTGTCCGGCGACCGGGGAAGTCTCAGGACTGCCACCTCGGCGAGGCGGTCGGCCCCGACCAGGTCCTCGCAGGATTGCCGCGGCCTGACAATGGCGAACCGGTCGCCCTTCACCAGGATCTCGGCCACCAGCGGGCGCCGAATTGTGGTGGTCGAGGCCTGCACCGCCCCATAGGCGCCCGTCGTCATGACGGCAATCAGATCGCCGGCGGCGAGCGCGCGGCAAGGGCCGGTTTCTTGCGAAATAATCCCCGGATTCACACACCGGTCCCACCACGTCGGCCTCGCGCAGGCGGTGGCCCGACCCCGGCTGACGACCGGCATGATGTCGTGCCAGGCGTCATAAAGCGTCGGCCGGATCAGATCGTTCATCGCCGCATCGGCAATGATGAAGGTCTTCTCGCCATTCTGCTTCACGTAAACCACCCGCGACACCAGGATCCCGGCATTGCCCACGATCATCCGCCCCGGCTCGAGGTAGAACTTGACCCCAAGGCGTCTTCGAGCGCCTCTTGACCATCGCGGCATAGTCAATCGGATGCGGCGGCACATCGTCGGTGCCCTGATAAGCGCACCCTCGAGCCCGCCGCCGAGATCGGCATGGCGCGATGTCGTACTCCGCGCAGCAGATCGTCGATCAGCCGCGCCATCAGCCGGTAGGAATAAACATAGGGCTCGAGGCTGGTGACCTGGCTGCCGATATGCATGTCGACGCCCGTCACCTCGATGCCGGGCAGCGCTCGCGCCCGCTGGTAAACGCGCCGCGCTTCGCTAAAGGGAATGCCGAACTTGCTCTCCGACCGCCCGGTGGTGATTCTTCATGGGTGCCGGCATCGACATCCGGATTGATCCGGAGCGACACCGGCGCGCGCGTCCCGATCCGGTTGGCGATCTCGCTCAGGAGCTCGAGCTCGGCTCCGATCTGACATTGAAGCAGTTGATCCCCTCCTTCAGCCCCAGCGCCATCTCCCCGCGCCGTCTTGCCGACACCGGAAAACACGATCCGCCGCCCGGGCACCCCGGCAGCCAGCGCCCGCCTGAGCTCGCCTTCGGACACCACGTCCATGCCGGCGCCGCTATCGGCGAGGGTGCGAATCACCGCCTGGTTGGAATTCGCCTTCATGGCGTAGAACACCTGGTGCTCCACCCCGTCGAAAGCCTCGTCGAACACCTTGTAATGCCGCTGCAATGTCGCGGTGGAATAGCAGTAGAATGGCGTATCGACCTCGCCGGCCAACATGTGCAGGTCGACGTCCTCGGCATGGGAGGACGCCGCAGCGATATGCAAATGGTGCATGAGCCGGCGGTCTCTCAGCGTCTCTCAGATGGCTTTGTCGAGGATGAAATCGTTGTTCTTCTGCTTCTGACTGGCCGTCGATCCGGGCGGCGGCTCGAGCGACCGCGGGCGCCGCAGCTCGTCGAGCAGCAATGTTGCAGCCAGCACCAGCAGGATCGAGCGCATGAGGACGCCAGCCTCTCCTTACGTCAGACGGTTTGATCCCCTTCTACAGCACCGGAGCCGGTCTGTCCAAGCGAACCGAGCTCGGAAAGCCAGGCTGCCGCCGCTTTACGCGACATTTTCCGGCGCCGTGCCGCCGAAGCTACGCCGCGACCGAACCGAGCTTTCCACCGTCAGAACGTCAAAGATTTCTGGCATTGATGAGCGGCTCCACCGCCTGCAGATCGCGCAAGCGACAGCTGCCCCAGGGTGCAGCCCTGGCGATCGGCCTCCGCCACCAGCCGCCCGGTCACGTGATGTGCCTCGCGGAACGGCAGGCCGAGCTCGCGACACCAGCCAGTCGGCAAGATCGGTCGCCGTCGCATAGCCGGCGCCGGCGGCGGTCTTGCAGCCGCTCCACGATCGGGCCGGAGATCGCGCGACCATCCCGGTCATCGCCGCAATCGCACAGCTCGAGATTGGTCGACGGCGTCGAAGAACGGCTCCTTGTCCTCCTGCATGTCCTTGCGCATAGGTCAGCGGCAGGCCCTTCATCACCACGGTGCAGCGCGCGTGAACGCGCCGAGGATGCGCCCGACCTTGGCGCGCACCAGCTCGGCCGCATCGGGATTGCGCTTCTGCGGCATGATCGAGGAGCCGGTGGTGAAGGCTGTCCGACAGCGCGATGAAGCCGAACTGCGCGCGAGCACCAGATCACGATCTCCTCGGCCGAGCCGCGACAGGTGCATCGCCGCGATGGTCGCCGCGGCCAGCGACTCCGAGCGACGAAGTCGCGGTCCGACACGGCATCGAGCGAGTTGGCGCATCGGCCGCGTCGAAGCCCAGCGCCTCGGCCGTTGCATGACGGTCGATCGGCAGCGGCGGTGCCGGCGAGCGCCGCGGCACCGAGCGGACATCTCGTTCGAGCCGCCGCCGGCATCGCGCGAGCCGGCCGCGGTCGCGCCCGAACATCTCGACATAGGCCAGCAGATGGTGGCCGAAGGTGACCGGCTGGGCCGTCTGCAGATGGGTGAAGCCCGGCATCACGGTGTGCGGCATGGTCGAGCGCCTGGCACGATCAGCGCCGCGCTGCAGCTCGCGCAGCGCCGGCTGCGAGCGCGCTCGGTCGCGTCGCGCACGCACACAGCCGGAAATCGGTCGCCACCTGGTCGTTGCGCGAGCGCGCGGTGTGCAGCCGGCCCGCCGCCGGCCCGATCAGCTCCGTGAGCCGCGCCTCGATATTGAGGTGGATGTCCTCGAGCGCCCGTCGAGAAGTTGAAGCGTGCCGGTCTCGATCTCGCCCCTGATCTGTTCCAGGCCGCTTGAGAATTGGCCGCAGCGTCCGGCCCGAAATGATCCCTTGCGCCGCCAGCATCTCGCAATGCGCCTGCGAGCCGGCGATATCCTCCGCGCCAGAGGCGCCGATCGAAATCGATCGAGGCGTTGATCTCCTCCATGATCGAAGGCCGGTCCGGAGGCAAAACGACCGCCCCACATCCGATTGGTCATGACAGCGACTTTCGAAGGTTGGAAACGAGCGACACCATGGAAAGACGCCGACAGCACGCGGAGTCCATGGTGGCGGGCGGCAGTTGTCGTCGGCCTTTTCGGGCTGATCGCCGCAGCCTATGCGATGGTACCCGATCCTGACCGCAGGGAGCAACCCCGAGCCCGCAGCCAGCCCGCCGCCCGACCGGGGTGGCCCCCGAGACGGCGCCCGGCGGACCGGTGAGCCTGGCCTCGCCACCGGGCCGCTCACCGCCTTCGTGGCGGAAGCCGCAGCGCCCGGCGGTTGCCGATGTCGCCTTCGCCGATGGCGCCTGGCAAGCCGCTCAAGCTTCTCGGATTGGCGCGGCAAGATCGCGCTGGTCAATCTGTGGGCCACTTCTGGCGCGCCCCTGCCGCAGAGGAGATGCCGGCGCTTGCCGGGCTGCAATCCAGCTTGGCGGACCCGATTCCGAGGTCCTTGCCATCAGCATCGATCGCAAGGGGCGTCGCCGCCCGGCCGCCTTTCGACGACGCCAAGGCGACCGCCTTGAAGCTCTATGCGTCGACCCCGTCGAAAGCCCGGCGGCGCTGCAGGCCATCGGTCTGCCGGCATCGGTGCTCGTCGATCGCGACGGCCGCGAGATCGGCCGCCTCGCTCGGGCCGGCCGATCTGGGCCTCGCCGGAAGCCGAGCTGGCTGATCCGCGCCGCAATTGCTGAAACCGGTGCCGTTGCAGACAAAACCGCTGCGGAGTCAGCGGGTGGGACGGCTTTTCGCCGCGATAATCGTAGAAGCCGCGCTTGCGTCTTGCGGCCGAGCCAGCCGGCCTCGACATATTTCACCAGCAGCGGGCAGGGCCGGTATTTCGAATCGGCGAGGCCCTCGTACAGCACCTGCATCACCGACAGGCAGGTATCGAGGCCGATGAAGTCGGCAAGCTCGAGCGGCCCCATCGGATGGTGCGCGCCGAGCCGCATGGCGGTGTCGATCGCCTCGACCGATGCCCACGCCCTCATAGAGCGTGTAGACCGCCTCGTTGATCATCGGCAGCAGGATGCGGTTGACGATGAAGGCCGGAAATCCTCCGCCACGGCGATGGTCTTGCCGAGCGTGCTGACGAATTCCTTGGCCGATCTCGAAGGTCTGGTCGTCGGTGGCGATGCCGCGGATGACCTCGACCAGCTCCATCAGCGGCACCGGGTTCATGAAGTGGATGCCGATGAACTGCTCCGGCCGGTCGGTCGAGGCGGCAAGCCGCGTGATCGAGATCGACGAGGTGTTGGTGCGCGAGCATCGCCTCCGTCTTGAGCATGGGGCAGAGCTCGGCGAAGATCTTGCGCTTGACCTCCTCGTCCTCGACCGCCGTCTCGATGACGAGGTCGCAGTCACCGCAGGGCTCGTCAGGCTGTCGACGGGCGGATGCGCTGCAGCGCCTCGCTGTCCGCTCCGCCTGATGCGCCCGGATCACGCTGGCGGGACAGGTTGTTCCTTGATGGTCGACAGCGCCGCGTCGATCTTCTCCGGCGCCTGATCGTAGAGACGCGACGTCGTATCCGGCGACGGCGCACACATGTGCGATACCGTTGCCCATTTGGCCGGCGCCGATGACGCCAACTGCTTCGAATCCTCATAGTCACGTCACCCGTTCGAAGGCACGCGAGCCTATAACGCTGAAGCTCAGCCCGACAAGCGACTTTTCGCACCTGCGGTAGAGCCTCGTCGCACTGCGGCAGCGCAACGGCGAGTGTAGTAGCCGCGCTTCGCCAACTCTGTCTCGAGCTCCGGCAGCGCCTGGAACAGGTCGGCGACGAGGCCGTAGTCGGCGACCTGGAAGATCGGCGCCTCCTCGTCCTTGTTGATGGCGACGATCACCTTGAGTCCTTCATGCCCGGCGAGATGCTGGATCGCGCCCGAGATGCCGACCGCGATATAGAGTCCGGCGCCACCACCTTGCCGGTCTGGCCGACCTGGCAGTCGTTCGGCGCGTAGCCGGCATCGACCGCCGCGCGCGAGCGCCCGACCGCGGCGCCGAGCTCGGTCGGCCACCGGCTCGATGCAGTTGGTGAAGTTCTCGCCGACTCTGCATGCGCGCGGCCGCCCGAGATGATGATCTTGGCCGAGGTCAGCTCCGGCCGGTCGGACTTCGACAGATTCCTCGCCACTGATAGGTCGACAGGCCCGGATCGCCGCGGCGCTGCGACGGTCTCGACCGGCGCCGAGCCGCCCGCCTCGCCAGTCGCCTGGAAGCGCGGCGGTGCGGACGGTGAGCACCTTCTTCGGCGTCCGTCGACTGCACGGTCTGGATGGCGTTGCCGGCATAGATCGGCCGCTCGAAGGTGTCGGGCGACATCACCGTTGATGATCTCGGAGATCTGCATCACGTCGAGCAGGCGCCGCGACGCGCGGCATGACGTTCTTGCCGGTCGTCGTGGCCGGCGGCGACGAGCGCGTCGTAGCCGCGGCCAGCGAGACGATCGAGCGCCGCGATCGGCTCGGCCAGCTGCATGCTCGAGGCAGTCGCGCTTCCGCAATGGAGCACCTTGGCGACGCCGTCGAGCTTGGCGGCCTCGTCCGCCGCGGCCTTGGCGTCCTTGCCGGCGACCAGCACATGCACGTCGCCGCCGATCGCGCTTGGCGGCGGTCAGCGCCTTGCTGGTCGGCGTCGCTGCAGCGTCTTGTTGTCGTGCTCGGCGAGGAGCAGCGATTGCCATCGTCAGATCACTCCCGCTTCGTTCTTCGAGCTTGTCGACCAGTTCGGCGACCGACTTCGACCTTGACGCCGGCCTGCGGCCGCGGCGGCTCGGTCGGTCTTCAGCACCTTGAGCCGCGGCGCCGACGTCGACGCCGTAAGTCGTGCCGGCGTCTTCTCGTCGATCGGCTTCTTCTTCGCCTTCATGATGTTGGGCAGCGAGGCGTAGCGCGGCTCGTTGAGCCGCAGATCGGTGGTGACGATCGCCGGCAGCTTCGAGCTTCACGCGTCTGCGAGCCCGCCGTCGACCTCGCGCGTGACGATCGACGCTGTCGCCCGTCGATCACGAGCTTCGAGGCGAAGGTGCCCTGCGGCCCAGCCGAGCAGCGCCGCCAGCATCTGGCCGGTCTGGTTGCAATCGTCGTCGATCGCCTGCTTGCCGAGGATGACGAGGCCCGGCTGCTCCGCGTCGACCACGCCTTTGAGGAGCTTGGCGACCGCCAGCGGCTCGACCGCGCTCGTCGATCTTGACCAGGATGCCGCGGTCGGCGCCCATCGCCAGCGCGGTGCGGATGGTCTCCTGCGCCTGCTGCCGGGCCGATCGAGACCGCCACGATCTCGGTCGCCTTGCCTGCTTCCTTCGAGCCGGATCGCCTCCTCGACGCGCGATCTCGTCGAACGGGTTCATCGACATCTTGACGTTGGCGAGCTCGACGCCCGAGCCGTCGGCCTTGACCCGGATCTTGACGTTGAAATCGACGACCCGCTTGGACAGCGTGACCAGAACCTTCATGGGCAGGATCTCGATTTGACGCAGGAACAGGCGGCCCGGGCGGCCAGAAAACCTTGCCGATCGAGCGCGCGGACCACTAGCGGAGGCACCCTCAGGTACGAGTCAACGCCTCTGACCGGCATCGGGCATGCCGGGATGCGACTCTGAGCTTGCCGTCGAGCCGCTCCCGGGGAGCCGGTTGCGCAGAATCAGCGTCAACACCAACTCCGGTCGCGAAGCCGCCAATATGCGCCCACCACGCCACCGAGACATTTTCATCGTCGGTGCGAGGGCAAAGAGAGGGCTGCATCACCTGCACCACGATCCAGCCGATGAGGGCGAGCGCGCCGCCGGCACCCGCAACGCAGCCGCGATCAAAGGCAGATCCTACACCCTGGCCCGCGGAACAGCACCAGATAGAGCCAGCACCCCACACGGCTCCCGAGGCCGATCAGCGCATTCCGAATGGGACATCAGCGTGTGGATGAAGCCAGCCGCGACGCCGCAGAACAGGTAGATGATCGAGGTAAAGCCGGCAATGGCCATAGGCGTCCTCGACATTGTCGCCGAACACCCGGCTGCGAACGGCGCGTTGCTCAGGAGATGAAACCAGTCGGTGCATGGACGAACATATAGGCCGTCGAGCGTCAGCCGCTCGGGCATCGTGGTCAGGCGCCGGCCAGGCAGCGCCGCCCGGTGATGGAGCACCGCCGGAATGATCCCGGCTCGCGAGCTGGGAACTGGGCTTCCCCGGTGCAGCGAGGACCAGGTGGCTGCAGAGCAGCACCAAACCACTATTGACGGCGATCAGCGCAACCGTTGACCAGCTGGAACCGGATGATCCGCAGCGTGGTGTCGTCGGCGCATGAACGTGAACGATCGCCGCCGGCTCAGCCCTTGATCGCGCGATTGGCCATGGGGCACCCACAGCACGTCGCCGGTATTCTTGGCATTGACGAAGCGCGACGCGAACGAAGAGGAAGTCCGACAGCCGGTTGGCATAGCGCAGCGCCGCCTCCGACACGTCCTCGCCCGGAACGTCCTTGAGCGCCACCATCGCCCGCTTCAAGGCCGGGCACAATCACGTGCGCGCCAGATGCATGATGGGTTTCCGCCGCCGGATGACCGCCGGGCAACACGAAGCGGAGAGCGCAGCGGCGCAAGCTCGGCATTGAGCGCCGCATCGATCTGGCGTTCCAGCCGGCTCTGACCTGGCCGGCGACGATGCGCAGCGCCGCCTGCCCCGCCGCCACGCCGCGCTCGGGCGTACAGATCGGCCCCGGAGGTCGAAGAGATCGTTCTGGATCGTCGCCAGCATGCGGTCGAGCGTGGCAAGCTCCGGGCTCTCGGCCGTATGGAGCCGGACGATGCCGATTGCCGCATTGGCCTCGTCCACCGTGCCATTAGTGACCTCGATGCGCAACGCCGATTTTCTGACCCGCTCGCCGGTGCCGAGCGCCGTCGTGCCCATGCCCGTCCTCGTGTGTAAATCCGGTTGAGCACTACCATGGCACCTGCTCCTCCCGTTACCGACAACTATGCGAGCTGCGGCCGCCGCTGGCAAATCCCCCGCCGGCAAAGCGGATCGGTCCGTCAATCGCTCCGCAGGTGCCGCGCCGGCCTGACCGACAGCGCCGGCCAGGCGCTCGCAACCCCTGCGACAATCGTCAACGCCATGGCCAGGAGCGCCGTCCACAGGCGCCACTGCGAGCGAGAAGGCGAACGGCATCTCCCATCACCCGCGCATCGATCGCCAGCGCCGCCAACGAGCCGATCAGCATGGCGAAGCCGGCTGCCACCAGGCCGAAAGCAGCGCATGCTCTGCCGACCAGAGCCCAGGCGAGCTGCCGCCGCGCCGCGCCGAAGGTCTTGAGAATGGCGAAATCATGCTGGCGCCCGGCAAGCGTCGCCGCTGCGCCCCTGCCAGCACTCAGCATGCCGGCGGCTAGGGTCACGCCGCTTGCCAGCCTGACTCGCCAGGATCAGCCGGCCGAGAATGGCCCCGACCGTCTCTGAGCGCGTCGAGCGATGGAGATGGCGGTGACCGCTGGAAAGGCCCGCGACACCGCCTCTGGAGCAACTGCCGGCTGGAGTGGCCGGGCGCGGCGCAGCCGCCGTCATCGAAAGATGGGCGTGCGGCGCCTGGGCCAGCGCGTTGGGCGAGAAAGCATCATCGCCGACGGTCACCCCGAGGCTTCGCCAGCCGACCTTGCGCAGGCTGGCGATCTTGGCCGTGACCTCCCCGCCCCAGCACATTGACGCTGACCGTGTCGCCGAGCTTGAGCCTCCGAGTCCCTTCGCCACATCGGCGGTGAACGACACGAGCGGCGGCCCGTCGTAATTCGGTGGCCACCAGTGACCGGCGATGATCGTGCTTGCCGCCAGGCGGCGCGGCGGCATAGGTCAGGCCGCGATCACCGCCGAGCGCCTCAGCTTCGGCATCGGCCGATGGCTTTACCTTGTCGGCGGCAACGCCGTTCACCTTTGGTGATCTAGCAATACGTAACTGAACGAAGTACA
>ERZ1370068.2224-contig-1381_pt1 | contig 28846 bp, 44 predicted proteins | sample MGYA00561227_ERZ1370068 | MGnify/ENA primary metagenome ERZ1370068 (study PRJEB38410, sample SAMEA6850437) | metagenome | study: Metagenomic assessment of the ecological functions of the soil: analysis of the soil microbiota associated with the...
CATTGTTTACGCGAATCATTGAATGAATTTCCTTAGGTCCATCGCCCCGTCCCGTATAGACAGTACTTTTCCGCAAACCACTTGCACGTTGCGGGATTCGACGACCCATTGCACTGTTCACGCAAGCATGAGCAGAAGTTGTTATCGCATATACTTTTGGCGGTCGACTAGACACCGTCGTAGCAATTGTCGTGTTTATCGCAGCACTTCTTGAAACTCGCTCCCGCCCATGGTGGGAGTTTGGAATGTAGGGACCCCGCCATCCGCTTCCACATCCTTCAGTGAGATCGATATCCGGAGCTTCGTTGCAAACCCTGCTTCCCATGGATCGCAAATCGTTTCGAGACCGAGCGGATCTGTTCGTCTCGTTGGGTACGCTTTTGCATAGAAGTATGTGTTGACACCGCCGGCCAGGCCTAATCCGGATCACTCTCCTCGTACCGCCCGATGGTTGGATCGTAATCCCGGAAGTAGTTGTAGTGCGTTCCCGTCTCGGCATCATAGTACTGGCCAGGGAACCGCAGCGCGTACTTGAACGTCCCCTGCCCCGCCGGATTCTCGTTGGCCGCATTCGCCCCGAACGGATCGGTGTTGTCCCACCGCCACATGATCGCATTGTCGCTCGGCCGCGTCACCGCCCGCGGGCTGCCCAGATGGTCGGCATGCACGTAGTAGGCATTGCGATCGGCGTCGGCGTGCCGGTCGCCCGGTCGGCCGTAACGTGGCGATGGGCAGATCGTCCAGCCACACCGTCTCCTGGATGAGCTTGCCCGCTGCCGTCGTACTCGCCCAGCAGAGTCGCCCCTGCTCGTCGTACACGAACCGGGTGGTCGTCGCCCCCACGTCTTCTGCACCCGCTGTCCCAGCCGTTCACCGCGTAGCTCGCCAGCGTCGTGCCGCTGCTCTTGCATCTGCGACCAGGCGGTTGGCGTTGTTGTAGGTGTACGAGGTGAGCGCGGATTGCGCGCCGTTGCAAGGTAGCTGCGGCTGACGACGCCCACCATCGCACTGCAGCCGGTTGGCGTGTGGCCGCGTAGTACAGGTTGGTGACGCGCCCGTCGATGGTGGCGCTCGGTGCGATTGCCCAGCGCGTCGTAGGTGAACTGCTGGTGTGCGTGACCGGGTTGCCCTGCTGCGCCACCGTGAGCCGGTCCAGCACGTCGTACTGGTAGGCGCCGGCTCGCGGTCGGAGTGATCGGGATCGGCGACGGCCGTGATCCGGCTCGCCGCATCGAAGCTCAGGTCGTTGCGCAGCATCGATCGCGCCGTTGCGGAACTCCCACGGCGCCAGCCGGCCATCGGTGTCGTAATCGGCGGAAGGTGAATAGGCCGTTGCCCCACTGCCAGCGCTCCCGACCGGACCGAACGGCGTGGCGACAATCGCCGCCGAGCCAGCGTCGCCCGTTGACCGTGACGCTGCCACGACCGGTTGTTGAGCGTAGCCTGTACCCGATCTCCTGGCCCGAGGGCGTGGTCAGCGTGGCCAGCTGGCCCGCCGGCGTTGTAGCCGTAGGTCAGCGTGTGCGTGATGCTGCCCATCGTCTGCGCCTTGGTCGCCACGCGCGCCCTGCGCCGTTGTAGGTCCAGCGTGGTGGTGCCGGCCGGATCGATCAGTCTGGGTGAGCCGGCCCTTGGCATTGGCGCCGCTGTCGTAGGTGAAGGTGTGCGTCTCGCTCGGCGTGCCGCTCTTGCTGTAGACGATGCGTGGTCACCCGGTTGAGCGCGTCGTAGGCTGTAGGTGGCGGTCACGCCGCGGGCGTCGAGCCGGGTCAGCGAGGTTGCCCGCCGCATCGTAGGTGCTGGTGGTGGTGCCGGTGTCCGGGCTCACCAGCTTGGTCGAGGTTGTTGAGACCGTCGTAGGTGTAGACTGGTGGCCAGGCCGCGCGGATCGGTGACCTGGGTCAGGTTGTTGGCGCCATCGTAGGCGTATTGGGTGATGCCGTTGTCCGGGTCGAGCACCTGGGTCAAGCCGGTTCAGCGCGTCGTAGGTGTTGCCGGTCGGGTGGCTCAACGGATCGCTCACCGACGGTGACGTTGCCGTTGCTGTCGTAGCCGTAGGTGGTGGTCTGGCCCAGCGCGCCCAGGTCCTGCGCCAGCCGATTCAGCGCGTCGTAGGCGCGGCTGCGCGCGCGCGTGAGCGCGTCGCTCGGGTCGTACACCCGCTCCTGCGATGCGATTGCCCATGTGCGTCGAGCGTGTAGACGATCCTGTTGCCCAGACCGTCCTGAATCTGCGTGAGGCGGTGCGCGCCGTCGTAGGTGTAGTGTCAGCGTCGAGCCGTCCGGGCAGCGTGACCTGCGTCAGCTGGCCGACGCCGTCGTAGACGTAAGCCGGTCTGTTCGCCGCCGACGTTGACGGATTAGTCAGACCGCCCGCGCGCGTCGTAGTCGAGCGTCGTCGTCAGGCCATTGGGATCGATGGTCGTCAGCGGCCGCGCGTTGGCGTCGTAGCGCGGTGATCTGCGTGACGTGACCGGCAGCGGATTGGTGATCGGTTTGCACGTTGCCGCGCTTGCCCAGATCGGCATCGATGTCGGCGTAGTAGCACGTAGGTCGTGACCTTGCCGTTGGGATCGGTCGCGGTGGCGACGCGTCCGAGCGTGCCGTAGCCCAGCTCCAGGTGCGCGTGATCGTGCGCCGCGTGCCGTCGTTCTTTGGCGCGACGATCGTCTTCTGGGTCAGGTTGCCGTGACGTGTCGTAGGTGAAAGTCGTCGTCTTGGTTCCGCCGGGGGCAGGCTCGGTGATCGCGGCAGGCAGGCGATAGGTAGCATGCCAAGTCGTCGCGGTCTTGCGGACGTCGGGACGGGCGGGCGGCGAGGCCAGCGAGGCCGGCGCAATTCTCGCTGCGCAAGCAGACCCTTCGACCCGCGCAGTCTCCAGATTCCGCGCGTCAGGTCGTAGGCGTAGCAGACCTTCTTCGTTGTTGAAGTCGGTGCGCGAGGAAACGTTGCCATTACTGTTGTAGGAGATCGTCGTTGAAACCGTGCCTGTGCAACCTGGGGTGCCACATGGTTGCGCTTCACCCGCTTCCCGGTAGATTCCGTTGACCCGCACCAGGCTTGACGTGCGACTAGTCAACATCGGGTCAGCGATCGAAATGCTGGCAGGATCGCCGCGAATGGAAAAGATCCCGGAAAGACCCTCGCCGCTTGGCGGATAGCTGATCGAATACCTGTTAACGCTGCCTGCGAGTTCGGTCGCCGTTGCATCGCCGAAAGAAGTCACCGTCATCAACGATATGTCGAAGTACGAACGCCGTTCTCGTCGATTATGCCGGTTAGCAACTCGTCGCTCAGCGGTAGGAAGCTTGGCGACACTTTCGGTAGTAATAGACGTATTGACGGGACTTCCCATCCGGGTAGGTCACGGTCTGAGGCGGCCGAGCGCATCGAAGACGAATCCCGTCGCGTCACCCGTCGGAGCCCCGACGCGAACCAACTGCGTCTGCGCGCGGAATAGTCGAAACGCAAGGTTCGGCCAAAATCGTCGCTGACTCGCAACAGCAAGCCCGCCGGAAGCACCGCTCCCGTGTCCACCGCAATCATGCGCCATTGGCACCAGTGCCGGTGCCGTCGCCGTAGGTCAGTACTTGCCTCCCGCCGTCACGCCTGGTGATCAGCGATAGCTTTCCTGAAGCATCGTATTGCTCAACGGTGCTCGTCCGCGCCGACGAACTGCCATCCACCATCCCGAGTTGAGTCAGTTTTTCCGGAACGGTAGCGCTGGGCGGTACCATACTCCCCGGCGTTGAGGAATGTCACGTGTGCCCCCGTTGCCGTCACGATACATGCGGCCGCCATGCTGGTGAATGACCTGGCGCTGATAGTTGTGACGCCAGTGGTTGCCCAGAATCGCGAAGGGTGGCGGGATTACCGAATCGGCTGGGCCGGGCAACCCTTGGCTATTGTAGGTACGTTCGAAATAAAGGTCCGATGCTTTCGGCCGGGGTATGTCGATCTCGTTTGAATCTTCGCTCCCGTGCACACGCGTCGATGGGGTTTCCGCGCTGACGCAAGAGTCGATCGGGGACGCCAGCAATGACCGCTCCCGTAGGTGAGATTTGCGCCGCCGGTGATAATCGAGCCCAACCGGGTGCGCAGAAGATCGGTCTCATCCATGTTGCCAAATTCCCCCATTGCTGCGGGGCCAAACACCTTTTGGAAGCGTAGTCGAGCCCTTACCGATGAACTTGACAGAGCCTCCTGCCATCCGAGCCTGCCAAGTGAGATTTGCAACCCAGCCCACGATAGTCCCCACCCAGGCTATAAGTAGTAGTTGAACCCCATTCATCACCTGCCGACATACTGACGGTACAAAAGATTGGTGGAGAATAACCATTGAAATGACTGAGATCAGTCATATACACCGCCGCACTGGCAAGTGCTTCCTCGGGACTTCTGCACGGGTGCGGTCACCTACGTCACCGCAAGTCGAGTAGAGCGCGTCCCACACGATTGGACCCAACCTCGCGCGTCGACATTCCCAAGGGCCACCCATTTGATTGCATCGCTGATCCTACAACATCGGGCAGCCAGTCCAAAGCCAGAGTCGTGGGCGGCACGTTAACCGGGCCTGCACGCTTAAATGGCGAAATGGCAACCAAGAAACAGCCAACTGCCCTTAGGCACCGCCCGTGCGCAACGCACGAGCTGCTGCATCACTGCCGGCGCCGGTTGCATTTCCGATTTCGAGAGGACGCCCGCCACCATTCTGGCGGCAATCGTCGAAGGCAAGACCGCTCGCAAGTGATGACCAGGCGGCGCAGATGGGCGCACTCAGCGCCCGCTTAGCGCGGACGTAGAGTGCTTGCTTCATGGACATGGCACCCTCGTGACTTGAGTCAGGTTGCCCGCGAGATCGTATCGATACTGGATTTCGGCTCCGGAAACAACCGCGAAACCCGGTCGATGGTTGGGGCGGCGCTGTAACTGGCATTGCCCCTGTGAAGCGCGAATTGTGCAGGTCCCCGCTGTGGCCAACGTAATCGTGCTGCCGCTTACCATGCAGATCGAACCGTAAGCGATGCGAAAGTTACTGGCAGTCCAGAGGAGGCGGCCGCGCTCGTAAGTGGCTGCGCACAGAGCGGTTTATCAGCGAGCGCCCCGAAGCTGATGGTCTGGCTCGCAGGCGTAACGGTGAAGCTTGATTGACGCTGGGGGCAGCGCGTAGTGCCATGCCTGGCTGGCTGGCCTGGATCGTGCAAATGCCGCCCGCGACAAGCGTGACGATGCTGCCCGCGACGGTGCACGTACCGGGCGTGAGGGAGGCAAAGCTCACCGGCAGGCCGGAAGAGGCTGTCGCGGTAAGGCCGAACGCCCCCGTTCCGAAAACCCTGTCGGCGAGCGGCCGAAGCTGATGGTCTGGCCCGCAAACGTCCCGATGACGATGCTGAACGCCTGACTCGGTGATGGCGAAGCAGCGCCGTTGATCGCGCTCACCGATCCGGCGAACGTGCCAGCCGCGCTCGGCGTGCCGCTGATGATGCCAGTGGTCTCTATCGAGCGTCGAGGCCTGGAGGAAGGGCGCCGGTCGCTGACCGCAAAGTCAGATTGCGGATAACCGTGGCGGTGATCCGTGAAGTTGTAGGGCACGCCCAACCTGCCGTTCGGGGGCGGACCGCTGGTAAATACCGGCACCTGCGGAACCGGGAAACTCTCGCGTCACGCTGGGCGCGGGATTATATTGGCCGTTGCCCGGCTGCGCGGCCTGGATCGTGCAATAACCCGCCGAGCACGAGAGTGACGGTGTTGCCCGCTCACCATGCACACCGCGGTGTGTGAGCGAGGAGAGGAGGTGACTGCCAGCCCAGACGATGCGGTCGCACTGACGGTGAACGGGCAACGGCGGATCGGCCAAAGTACTTGTAGGTGGGTGCGCTGAAGGCGATGGTTTGATTGGCCTTGGCGACCGTGAAGCTCTGGTTTACGCTCGGCGCGGGGTTGTAGTTCGCATTGCCCGCCTGCGCCGCCTGGATGGTGCAGGTGCCCACGTCCTTGATCGTTACCTTGCTCGCGCTCACCGTGCACACCGCTGCGGTGAGCGAAACGAAGGTAACTGCGAGACCCGACGACGCGCTAGCACTGATGGTAAATGGCGCCACGCCGTAGGTCTTGTCGGCGAGCGCGAAGGTGATGGTCTGATTCGCCTTTGGCGACCGTGAAGCTCTGGTTTACCGCTGGCGCGGCGTTGTAGCTTGTGTTGCCCGCCTGGGGCCTTGAGGGTGCAGGTTCCTGCACGAACGGTCTTGATCGTCACCGTGTTGCCGCTGACCGTGCATACTGCCGTCGTAAGCGAGGTAAGACGTCACCAGCAAGCCCGGACGAAGCCATCGCGCTCACCGTAGACGGGGCGACCCCGTAGGTCTGATTCGCAAGGCGGTCAAAGGTGATGGTCTGATTCGCCTTGGCAACGGTCGGTTTCAGAGCTCACCTGCGATGCGGCCGCGAGATGGAGTTCGTGTTGCCCTGCCTGCGAAGCTCTGATGGTGCACGTACCGCCGGTCCCGATCAGCGACCGCCGTCCCCCGCTCACCGATTGCTCACCGCAGTCGTACCCGAGGCGAAGCTGACGGCCAGACCCGAGGACGCAGTGGCGCTCACCGTGAATGGTGGGTCGCCGTGGGTCTTGGCCCCCGGCGCCGGCGCGTTGAAGGTGATGGTCTGGCTGGCCTTGGCGATCCCGCGAAGCTCCGATCCACGTTCGGCGCCGGAGCGTAGGTGGCATTACCGGCTTGCGCTGCCACCGACGGGTGCAGCGTGCCGGCCGCCGCGAGCGACCACGGTGTGCGCCGACCGTGCAAATCTGACGTCGTGAGGCGACGAGAAGCTCTACCGGCAGCCCCAGATGACAGCGGCGGTATTCACCGTGAACGGCGCATTCCCGAAGGTCTTGTCTGCCCGGCGCAGTGAAGAGGGTAGTGTGAGTCTGGCTGGTCAGGCGCCGCCGGCGAGACGTCTGCGCGAAGGCAGGCTTGCAGCGGGGCACAGCGCCGGGCCCGCAATCACGGGAGCGATAGTCCCGGCGAGAAGGCAATCCACGGTGAGATATGCGCGCGCCAAGCGAGGTGACGCAGGACACGCCACTGGCAGCAGACGGTGCGGGCGGCATCCGGCTCTCGACAGTCCCTCTTGCTGCTGGCGCGCCTTCGCCGCCATCCGATTCTCCCCGATCGGACGCGACGCGCTCTGCTCGTCATCGCGAGGAGTGAATGTTGGAGGCTGGGTTGGTTGCCGCGAACCTGTCAGAGATGACAGCCGTCGACGATCGCGAAGCCATCTCAGGAATGCGTGGCCGACCCTAGAACGGCAGACGTCATCTTGCGCCACCGGCGCGAAACGTTCGCCGATGAATCGCGCATGGTCCATGCCGCGTGAGCGCAGCGAGATGTTCCCGGCGTGCCGTATCCCTTGTTGTGCGCAGAATCCATATTCGGGATAGAGCGCGTCGAGCTCGATCAGCAGCGCGTCGCGCGCGGTCTTCGCGCAGGATCGACGCCGCCGAGATCGACGCGACGTCGCGATCGCCCTTGACGATCGCAGAGACGGGACACGAAAGCCGCGGGCAGTGATCGCCGTCGACGAGCGCTTCGATCGGAAGCGACCTTCAGCGCCTCGACGGCGCGGCGCATCGCCAGCAGCGTCGCCTGCAGGATGTTGAGCGTGTCGATCTCCGCCACGTCGGCGGAGCGCGACGGCCCACGCGATCGACGTAGCGCGCGGATCTCGACGGCGAGATGCTCGCGTTGTTCGGCCGTCAGCACCTTCGAATCGCGCAAGCCGCGGATGTGTCGCGCGGGATCGAGAATCACCGCCGCCGCGTAGACGGGTCCGGCAAGGGGACCGCGGCCCGCCTCGTCGATGCCGGCGATCAGCATGCGCGACACCGGCATGCGCGAGTTCGCGGTCACGGCGGCTCGCCGGCACAGCGCGCCGGTATCCGCTTTCAACTCGTTCGCGAATCCGGCGAACAGCGCCTCCAGCCGCGCGCCGGGTGACCGTGTCGTCGAACAGGTTCAGCGCCGCCTGCGCGAGATTGCGCGGCGTCGCGTCGCTCCTGCAGGAACTCGGGCACGACGAAGCGCCCGGCCAGCACGTTCGGCAACCCGACATAGGGCAGCAGCAGCTTGCGCCCGACGAGATAGCGCAGTCAAGCGCGATGACGCGATAGAAGATGACGTGCGGGCAGCGCGCGAGCGCGGCTTCGAGCGTGGCCGTGCCCGAGGCGACGATGCCGACATCGGCCGGCGCGCAGCGCATCTTCGGCGTGACCGTAGAGCAGCGTGATCGGCAGGCGCTCGTGACCGGCGCGGTGCATCGCGTTCTCGAACGCATCGCGCGTGCGCGCGCGTGACGAGCGGCACGAGGAAGCGCGCGTCGTCGCGCGCGTCGAAGAGCGCGCGCCGCCGTCTCGAGCACGAGCTCGCGTGCATCTCGATCTCGGACAGCCGGCTCCCGGGCAGCAGCGCGAACACGCGGCGTCGCGCGTCTGGCTTCAGGAGCTCGCGCGTCTCGCGCCGCGTCGCGTGCGTCGCGGCGTCTCTGCGCCATCGGATGCCCGACGTAGGTCACCGGGATGCCCGCCTGTTCGTAGAGCGGCGGCTCGAACAGGAAACAGCGCGAGCATCCGGTCGACGCTGCGGCCGATCGTGCGCAAGCGTTCGCGCCGCCACGCCCACACCGACGGGCTCACGAGAGTGCACGGTGCGCACGCCGCGGCGCTTCAGCTTTGCGCTCGAGCCCGAGGTTGAAGTCGGGCGCGTCGACGCCGACGAAACAGCGGCACGCCGGCATCCAGCAGCCGCCGCGCGCAGCTGCGCGGCGGATGCTGAACAGCTCGCGGCAGGTGCGCGATGACCTCGACGAACCCGCGCACCGGCGAGCGTCTCGAGCGGAACCCAGGCCTCGCAGCCGGCCGCTTCCATCTGCGGTCCCGCGATGCCGGCGAAGCGCACGTTCGGGATGGCGCGCCCGGACCGGCGTGGATCAGCGTCGCCGCCAGCGCATCGCCGGACGCTTCGCCGGCGACGATCCCGACGGTGACGGGCGCCGCGTGCCGCCGGCGTCGCGCATACGTGCTCGCGCGCCGCTACCGAACGATGCCGCGGCCCGGCACGGCCAGAATCGCCGGCGTGCCAGCGCCGGCGTCGCTGCCGCGGCAGCCGCGATTGCGCCTCGCGCGTCGTCGAGCGACAGGTCCTCGCGATAGAGCGTCTTGTACGCGCGGCGGACCTGCAGCGATGTCGTGCGGCGGTGAAGCCGCGCCGGCGCAAGCTCCTCGTTGTTGGTGCCGTGCGGCTTGGCGGGATAGCCCTGCAGCCGTCACGAACGGCGGCACGTCCTGCAGCACGATCGGCGCACGCCGCCGAGCATCGCGTGCGCGCCGACGCGGCAGAACTGATGCACGCCGGCGAACGCGCCCAGCACGACCCAGTCGCCGATCGTGCACGTGGCCCGCGATCTGCGCGTTGTTCGAAAACGTCGTGTGAGTTGCCGACGACGCAGTCGTGCGCGACGTGCGTGTACGCGAGGAACAGGTTGCCGTTGCCGATCGTCGTGTCGCCGCGATCCTGCACGGTGCCGGCGTGGATCGGTCACGTATTCGCGGAACGACGTTGTCGTCGCCGATGCGTGGTGCGTCGTCGGCTCGCCGCCGTACTTGCGGTCCTGCGGAATTTCGCCGATCGACGCGAACTGGAAGATCCGGTTGCGCTGCGCCGATCGTCGTGCGGCCGCCGATCACCACGTGCGGACCGATCACGCGTGCCCGCGCCGATGACCACGTCGGCGCCGACGATCGAATACGGCCCGATCGTCGACGTCGTCGCGCGAGCTGCGCGCCGGCGTCGACCAGCGCCGTGGGATGAATCGTCGCCACGGTCTCGAGGTCCGCCGACTGGCAGCTCGGGCACCGGCGGCACGTCGCGAACGACGGCGAGCACGACTGGCTTCGCGCTGGCCAGTCTCGTCGCTCGACAGTCGCGCGCGTCCGGTGAACTTGCCGATGCCGCGCACGATGCGCTCATCTGCGTTTCCAGCATCAGCGTGGTCGCCGGGAATCACCTGCCGCTTGAAGCGCGCACTCGTCGATGCCGGCGAACGAGCACGAGCTGCTGCCGTCAGCGCCGGGCGTCGTCGGCACAGCAGCGTCGACAACTGCGACCAGCGCCTCGATGCACGAGCACGCCGGGCATCACCGGATAGCCGGGAAAGTGGCCCTGGAAGAACGGCTCGTTGACGGTGACGTTCTTCATGCGCGCGCGCCGACTTGCCCGGCACGCATTCGAGCACGCGGTCGATCAGCAGCGCCGGATAGCGGCGCGGCAGCTGCGCAGCGAGCGTCATGCCGATACTCGAGTCCAGCGTCATCGCGCTCCCCTTCGCGCGTCGATTGCTCGGCGCAAGCGCCGCTCGAGCGCGGCGCACGCGCGCCAGCGAGCGTCGCGCAACCGGCGCAATTCCGGACGCGACGTGCTGCCACTCGCGATGCGGCAGCGCCGGAAACGACGCCGGTATACACGCCGTGCTCGCCGATCGAATGCGTATCACCGGCGTCGCCGCCGGAGATCGATCGTGTCGTCGGGAATCGTGCAGGTGCCCGACGATCATCGCCGCGCCGCCGATCTTGCAGTTGCGGCCGATGCGTCGCGCTCCCGGCGATGCCGACGCAGCCGGCGATCGCCGTGTGCGCGCCGATCGCGGCAGTTGTGCCCGATCTGGATCTGGTTGTCGAGCTTGACGTCGTCCTCGATCACCGTGTCGTCGATCGCGCCGCGATCGATCGTCGTGTTGGCGCCGATCTCGACAGTCGGCGCCGATCACCACGCGCCCGATCTGCGGGATCTTGAGCCAGCGTCCGCCCTCCTCCGCCATGCCGAAGCCGTCGGCGCCGATCACCGCGCCGCTGTGGACGATGCATGCGCGGGCCGATCACGCAGCGCGTCGATAGACCGTGACGCTGGCGTGCAGCACGCGTCGTCGCCGATCGTCGCGTCGTCGCCGATGCACGCACGCCGGCGCCGATGACTGCGCGCGTCGCCGATGACGCGCGCCGCGCCGATCACCGCGTAGCGCGCCGATCGCCGCGCTGCGGATCGACGCGCGCGGCATCGACGACGACGGCCGGTCGATGTGCACGCCCGGCGCGGCCGGCGCGGCGCGGATGCAGGATTGCCGCGACCTTCGCGTACGTCGCGTAAGGATTGGCGTGCAGCAGCTTGGGAAGCGGCTGTGTGCCGCCGCCATCGTCCGGCGCGACGATCACCGCGCGTCGCGCGCGTGTCGGCGAGCTGCGTGACGATAGCGCGGATTGGTCAGAAACGCGATGCGCGCCGGACCGGCGGACTCCAGCGTCGCCGACGCGCGCGACGCGACGTCGCCGTCGCCATCGAGCGTCGCGCCGACGCGGCCGGCGAGCTCGGCGAGCGTGATCCGGTGGTGGCAGCGGCGTGCGTGCGACTGCATCGGCGCGCGACGCGCGGACTGCGCAGCCCGTGGGCGCGCGCTACTTGTCGGCGAGCGCCTTGATGACCTTGTCGGTGATGTCGATGCGCTGGCTGGCGAAGACCACCGGGTCCTGCGAGAATCAGGTCGAACTTCTCGGCCTCGGCGATCTGCTGGATCACCTTGTTCGCGCGCTCCTGGACGCTCGCGCAGCTCTTCGTTGCGGCGCAGGTTGAGGTCCTCGCGGAATTCGCGCTGCATCGCGCTGCAGGTCGCGCGATCTGGTTGGCGAGGTCGCGCTCCTTGTTGCGCCGCTCGGCTTCCGCCATCGTCGCGCCGTCCTTGTCGAGCAGCGCCTGCAGGTCGCGCACCTGCTTGGCGAGCTTCTGCATCTCGGCATCGCGCGCGGCGAACTCCTTCTCGAGCTTCTGCTGCGCGCGCTTGGCGGGCGCCGCCTCGCGGAACAGCCGCTCGGTGTTGACGAAGCCGATCTTGTACTCGGCGGCGCCGTACGCCGCACCGACGGCGGCAGAGCACGACGACGTGACGGCGATGAAGCTGCGACATGCTGCGTTTCAAGTGCTTCTCCTGCAGCGTGACCGTTGTCAGGGTCGTGTCAGAATACCGTCCCGACCTGGAACTGGAAATTGCTGGATCTTGTCGGCTGGAGTTGAGCTGATCGGGATAGCCGTAGCTGAACTTCAGCGGCCCGATCGGCGAGATTCCAGGCGAGACCGACGCCGGCCGAGATAGCGGAACGATTCTCGAATTCCGGCTGGAGGCCGTTCACGTAGATCTGGCCGGCATCGGAGAATACCGCTGACGCGCACCGACTTGTCGCCCTTCAGCATCGGATAGAACAGCTCGGCATTGCCGACGATCTTGCGCTTGCCGCCCAGCGTGTTGCCGTAGATGTCGCGCGGACCGAGCGATGCCGTGCCTCGTAGCCGCGCACCGAGCCGACGCCGCCCGCGTAGAACGCCTTGAAGAACGGCAGCGGCTTGCCGGTGTAGCCATCGCCATAGCCGATATCCGCCGCGCAGCATCAGCACGAAGTCCCCGATAGACCGGCCAGAACGACTGATTGCAGGTACTGCAGCTTGTAGTACGGCAAGGTCGCCGAACGGCAGGCCGACCTCGACCAGCGCCGCTCTGCAGACGGCCGAACGTAGGATAGAGGATGTCGTTGCGGGTGTCACGCGACCAGCCGCCGGACACGATGTAGCTGTTGGTGACGTAGCCGAAATCGCTGGACGAACTCGATAGTAGACCGGCGGACTGTTGTCGAACAGCGATGAGTTCGGTGTGCTCGATGCGGAAGCCGAAGTTGATCGTGTCGATTTCCGAGACCGGCACGCCGAAGCTCGATCGCCGCGCCGAGCGTCGTTCGACGAGTACTGCGCACACCGACAGCGCCGGTCGGATCGATGTTCTTGTCGTAGAGCTCGAGCGTCCGCGACACGCCGTCCACGGTCCAGTACGGCTCGGTGTAGGTCAGCGAGATCGTGCGGTTGATCGAGCTGGTGTTGAGCGCCAGCGCCAGCGCGTTGCCGGAGCCGAAGATGTTCTGCTGCGAGATCGACGCGTTGAACACCACGCCTTCGGCGCTCGAGTAGCCCACGCCGGCGAGCAGGTTGCCGGTGTTCTTCTCGGCCACGCGTCAAGCTCGATGTCGACCTGGTCCGTCGTTCCCGGCACCGGCGGCGTCTCGACGTTGACGCTGCCTTCCTCGAAATAGCCCAGGCGCCGCACGCGCACCTTCGACCGCTCGATCCGCGTGCCGTCGTACCACGCGTCTTCGAGCTGGCGCATTTCGCGCCGGATCACCTCGTCGCGCGTCTTCGCGAGTTGCCGCTGATGTTGATCTTGCGCACGTAGGCGCGGCGGCCGGCGTCGACGTAGAACGTGAACGCCGACCGTGTGTCTTCGTCGCGATCGATCTCGGGCACCGCGTTGACGTTGGCGAACGCGTAGCCGTCCGTGCCCAGGCGCTCGCTGATCGTCCTTGACCGACGCCTGCAGTCCTCGACCGCGAGAACGCTTCGCCGGGCTTGATCGTGGATCAGCCTGCGCGATCTCCGGCTCGGCGACCGACCAGCTCGCCCGGCGACGCTGATCGCCGGACACCGTGTAGCAGCGGCCCTCGCTGATGTTGACCGTGATGAAGACCTCTTCCTTGTCGGGCGAGATCGACACCTGCGTCGACTCGATCGTGAACTCGAGGTAGCCGCGGTTCTGGTAGAAGCTGCGCAGCGATCTCCAGGTCGGCCGGACAGCTTCTGCTTCGAATACTGGTCGTCCTTCGTGTACCACGACAGCCAGTTCGGCGTGGTCGAGCGTCATCTCGCGAGCGCAGCTCGCGTTCCGTGAACGCCTTGTTGCCGACGATGTTGATCCGCGCGATGTTGGCGGTCTCGCCTTCGACGATCGTGAAGTTGATCGCGACGCGGTTGCGCTCCTGCGGCGTCACCGGTGGTCTGCACGCTCGCCGCGTACTTGCCCGCGCGTGATGTACTGGCGCTTCAGCTCCTGCTCGGCGCGCTCGAGCGCCGACCGGTCGAAGATGCGCGCCTCGGCGATGCCGACGTCCTTCAACGCCTTCTTGATCGTGTCGGTGTCGAATTCCTTGTTGCCGACGAACGTGAGCGAGCTGATCGTCGGCCGCTCCTGCACCGACGACCACGCAGGACGTCGCCCTGCGCCTCGATGCGCACGTCGCGGAAGAAGCCGGTCGCGTACAGCGCCTTCACCGCCTGCGCCGACCTTTTCGTCGTCGACGCGCTCGCCGACCTTGATCGGCAGGTAGGAGAAGATCGGTGCCGGCCTCGGTGCGCTGCACGCCCTCGACCCGGATGTCGCGGACCGTGAACGGATCGAACGCCCACGCCGCAGTGGCGGGCACGAGCCGCGCAGAGCGCGGCGACGAGCGCGCGCGGCATGCGCCAGCCGCAATCCGGCGCGCATGCGAACGGACAAGACATGCAGGGCCATCGGCAGGACCCGCCCGCGGCGGTCAGAACAGTCGGGAAACGTCATTGAACAGAGCTAAGGCCATCAACACGGCGAGCATCGCCATGCCGATGCGCTGGCCGACCTCGAACGCACGGTCGGATACGGGACTGCCCTTGAAGATTTCGGCGAAATAATACAGCAAATGCCCACCATCCAACAGCGGAACCGGCAGCAGGTTGAGCACGCCGAGACTGATGCTGATGAGCGCGAGATAACCGACGAAGACAAGCGTTCCCGCCTGCGCGGACTGGCCCGGCGAAATCGGCCATCGTGAGCGGACCGCTGATGTTCTTGAGCGACGCTTCGCCGGTGACGATGCGGCCCAGCATCTTCAGCGTGAAAATCGACAGCTCCCACGTCTTGCGCGCGCCCTGCACCAGTGCTTCGACCGACGCCGTAGCGCACGGTCACGCGAGCAGCGTTCGCCACCGCCGGGTCGACGCTTGAGCCGCAAGCCCGCGATGCCGATCGTGCGCCCGCCTTGCTCGACGCCTCCGGCGTCACCGTCATATCCATCGCCGCCGCCGCCGCGCTCGACGCGGAACACGATCAGCGGCACGCCGGGCTTCGCGTTGGTGATCGTCGCGACATCGCTCGGCGAGCGCACGGCGCGTGCCGTCGATCGGCGACGATGCGATCGCCTCGCCTTGAGCCCGGCGCGCTCCGCCGGGCTTGCCGGCGACCAGCCTCGGCGATCAGCGGCGGTCCCAGATCCGCGCGCAGCCCGAGCGCCGCGGCGGCATTGCCCTCCCAGTCGGCCGGCTTGCATCTCGTCGATCGACAGCACGCGCGTCACCGGCGGCTCGCCGGCGTGCGGTCCCGCGGGTTCGATGGCCAGCGGCACCGTGTCGCGCGCCCTGCGCCTGCGTCGAGCCGCCAGCGCAGGTCCTGCCAGCTGCGCACTGGCTCGCCGTCGAGCGCGACGACGAGATCGCCCGCGCGAATGCCGGCCGCAGCCGCGGCCGCGTGCCCGGCATCGCGGCTCGGCGAGCACCGCGCGCTGTCCAGGGATGCCGGCCATGAACGTGCCCGCGAACAGCAGCGACGGCGAGCAACAGGTTCGGCGAGCGGCCCGGCGGCGACGATCGCGATGCGCTTCCAGACGTTCTGGCGATTGAACGCGCGCGGCAAGATCGGCGGCGGGCGACGTCGCCTTCGCGCTCGTCGGCCATCTTGACGTAGCCGCCGAGCGGGATCGCCGACAGCGCCCATTCCGTGCCGATCGCGCCCGAAGCGCGCGCACGGCGATGACCCGGCCGAAGCCGACCGAAAAGCGCAGCACCTTGACGCCGCACCAGCGCGCGACGACGTAGTGGCCGAGCTCGTGGAACACCACGAGCACGCCGAGCGTCACGAGAAACGCCGACGACCTTGTAGGCGAGTTCGATCATGCCGTCACTGTATCCGCAATTGCCGCGGCGCTGCGACGCCACGCGCGCCGGCCAGACGCGCGCGCTTCGCGCGTCGGCCGCCAGCGCGTCGTCGAGCGTGAGCCAGCGGTCGCGACGTGACGCGCGGCAAGCGTCGCGGCGCAGACCGCGCGCGATGTCGGTGAAGCGGATCGCGTCCCGCGAGGAAGGCGGCCACCGCAACTTCGTTGGCGCGCATTGAGCGATCGCCGGCGCGGTGCCGCCCGGCGGCCAGCGCTTCGTACGCGAGCGCAAGGCAGGGGAAGCGCGCGAGTCCGGCGCCTCGAACGTACAGCGCCGCCAGCTGCGCGAAATCGAGCGCGGCCACGCCGGCATCGACGCGCTCGGGATACGCGAGCGCCTGCGCGATCGGCGTGCGCATGTCCGGATGTCCGAGCTGCGCGAGCACCGATCCGTCAACGTACTCGACCAGCGAATGGATGACGCTCTGCGGGTGGATGACGACCTCGATCGCGCTCGCGGCGGCGCCGAACAGCCAGTGCGCCTCGATCACCTCGAGGCCCTTGTTCATCATCGTCGCGGAGTCGACCGAAATCTTGCGCCCCATCGACCAGTTGGGATGGGCGCACGCTTCGTCGGGCGTGACGTGCGCCAATTCGGCGAGCGGCCGCGTGCGGAACGGACCGCCCGACGCGGTCAGCAGGATGCGCCGGACGCCGGCGCGCGCCGGGTCGCGCGCATAGCCGCGGGCAGGCACTGGAAGATCGCGTTGTGCTCGCTGTCGATCGGCAGCAGCGTCGCGCCGCCTTGCGCCGCACCGCGGCCATGAACAGCGCGCCGCCCATGCACCGAGCGCTTCCTTGTTGGCGAGCAGGATGCGCTTGCCGGCGCGCGCCGCCGCGAGCGTGGGCGGCAAGGCCCGCCGCGCCGACGATCGCCGCCAGCACCGTGTCGACCTCGGGCAGCGCAGCGACTTCGGCGAGCCCCGTCAGCGCCGGCGAGCACGCGCGGTCGGCAGGCCCTCGCGCGCAAGCTGCGCGCTGCAAGCGCGCGGCGGCGGCGGCATCGTGCAGCGCGGCGTACGCGCGGCCGAAATGCCGGCACAATATCGGCGAGCTTCGCTCGCAGTCCGAGTGCGCGCGCGAGCGCGGTCGACGCGTGAAGCGATCCGGATGCCGCGCCACGACGTCGAGCGTCGAATGCGCCGATCGAGCCGGTCGCGCCCAGCGAGCGTCAGCGTGCGCATCATGTCGTTGACCAGGAAGCATTGCGCGGCGAGCGCCGCGAGCGGCATCGCCGCCAGCAGCGCATCGGTGCGATCGAGCACGCCGCCATGGCCGGGCAGCAACGCGCCGCTGTCCTTCACGCCGGCGTGCCGCTTTAGCAGCGACTCGAACAGATCGCCGACGACGGAGACGCGACGCCAGCAGCGCCAGTACACAGCACCCACGCGACGATCGCGACAGCGCCGTGACCGGCAGCGCGCAGCCCGGCCTCGCGTGCGAACGGCACCAGCGCACAGCGCATAGAGCGCGACCGCGACGCCAGACGCGCCGTACACGCCTTCCCAGGTCTTGCCCGGGCTCATCCGCGGCGCGAGCTTGCGGCGGCCGAACGCGCGCCCGGAAAATACGCGGCGGTATCGGCGATCCACACGATCGCCATCGCCGCCGAGCACGAGCCACGGCGAGCGCGCCTGCAGCTCGACCAGCGCCACCCACGCGCCGATCAGCACGATCCATCCCGACGCACCGCCATCGGCACGCGGCGCGCTGCGTCGGCCAGCGCCGCGATCACCCACGGCGGCGCGAGCACGATCCAGAACAGCGCGCGCGATGCCGCAGCACGGCGAGCACGACGTGTCCGGCCAGCCGCGCGCGAATCCCGCCGCCGGCGCGAAGCAGCAGAAGCGGCGCCGATGCCCAGCGTCGGCGGACGACGAACAGCCACTGCGCCGTCTGTGCGAAACCGACGAGGCGCGCCCATTCGTGCGCGGCGACGGCGATGATCGGCGCAGCAGCGACGATGCCCCACGCCGACGGCGGCAGCAGGAACAAGGCCGCCAAGCACCAGCGGGAATCAGCACCAGCCGCCGTGAGCGATGCGCGTCTTCAGCATGAGCGCTCGGTGACGCCAGGCTGCCGCGGCAAGCGTGGCGACTGCGCGCTCTGCGCCGCCTGCACCTGTTCGCTCGTGCGGCCGAACCGGCGCTCGCGCTGCCGATACGACGCGATCGCGGCGTCGAGCGCCGCGGCGTCGAAATCGGGCCACAGCAGGTCGGTGAAATAGAGCTCGGTGTAGGCGAGCTGCCACAGCAGGAAATTCGAGATGCGCTGCTCGCCGCCGGTGCGGATGAAGAGATCGGGCTCCGGCGCGTAGCGCCATCGCGAGATAGGGCTCGAGCGCCTCCGGCGCGACAGCGTGCCGTCCGCGCGCCTCCGGATGATGCGGCGAAATAGCGCTGCGCGCGCCTGCGCGATGTCCCAGCGGCCGCCGTAGTTCGCGGCGACGGTGAGCGTCAGCCGCGTGTTGCGCGCGGTCAACGCCTCGCCCGCCGCGATCAGCTCGCGGATGCGCGGATCGAACGCGCGACATGTCGCCGATCGACCTTGAACCGGATGCCGTTCTCGTGCAGCTTGGCGACCTCCTGCTCGAGCGCGCGCAGGAACAGGTCCATCAGGATCGAGACCTCGTCGGCGGGCCGCCGCCAGTTCTCGCTCGAGAACGCGAACAGCGTCAGGTATTCGACGCCGCGCTCGATCGCACGCGCGCGACGGCGGCGCGCACCGCTTCGACGCCGCGCGCGATGGCCGGCGACGCGCGGCAGCAGCCGCTGCTTCGCCCAGCGGCCGTTGCCGTCCATGATGATCGCGACGTGACGCGGCACGCGCGCGTCTGCGGGAATGTCGCGAGTGGAGCTCTTGAACACTGGGTACGCGTCGCGCGGGCTCAGATCGCCATCAGGTCGGCTTCCTTCGCCTGCAGCATCTTGTCGATCTCGGCGATGAAGCGATCGGTGAGCTTCTGCAGGTCGACCTGCGCGTGGCGCTCGTCGTCCTCCGAGCACTGCTTGTCCTTGAGCAGCTTCTTCAGGTGCTCGTTGGCGTCGCGGCGGATGTTGCGCACCGCGACGCGCGCGCTCTCGGCTTCCTTGTGCACGACCTTGATCAGCTCGCTTGCGGCGCTCCTCGGTCAGCGCCGGCATCGGCACGCGGATCAGGTCGCCGCTGCGTCGCCGGGTTCAGGCCGAGGTCGGAGTCGCGGATCGCCTTCTCGATCACCGGGATCATCTTCTTCTCCCACGGCTGCACGCCGATCGTCCGCGCGTCGGCCAGCGTGACGTTGGCGCACCTGGCTGAGCGGCATCGACGTGCCGTAGTAGTCGACGTGGATGTGGTCGAGCAGCCCGGTGTGCGCGCGGCCGGTGCGGACCTTGCGCCAGGTCGTGCCTTCAGCGCATCGACCGACTTCGCCATCTTCTGCTCGGCGGTCTTCTTGACGTCGTTGATCATGCGATCCTCCATTGCGCGTCCGCAGCCGATCTAGCAGTGCACGAGCGTGCCCTCGTCCCGCCCATGCACCACGCGCTTCAGCGCGCCCGGAACGAAGATCGAGAACACCTTGAGCAGCATGTTCTGGTCGCGGCACAGCGCGAGCGCCGTCGCGTCCATCACCTTGAGGTTCTTGACGATCGCCTCGTCGAACGTGAGCGTCGACGATAGCGCGTGCGCGGTCGGCGTCCTTGCATCGGGTCCGCCGTGTAGACGCCGTCGACCTTGGTCGCCTTGAGCACGATGTCGACGCCCATCTCGCGGCCGCGCAGCGCGGCGGCGGTGTCGGTGGTGAAGAACGGGTTGCCGGTGCCGGCGGCGAAGATCACGACCTTGCCCTTCTCGAGGTGGCGCAGCGCGCGGCCGCGGATGTAGGGCTCGGCGACCTGGTCGATCGCGCAGCGCCGACTGCACGCGCGACTCGACGCCGGCGCGGCGCAGCGCGTCCTGCAGCGCGAGCGCGTTCATCAGCGTGGCGAGCATGCCCATGTAGTCGGCCGTCGCGCGGTCCATGCCGGCGGCGCCGGGCGCGACGCCGCGAAAGATGTTGCCGCCGCCGATGACGATGGCGATCTGCACGCCGAGCGCGCAGCACGTCGGCGATCTCGGCGACGATGCGGTCGATCGTCTCGCGCTCGATGCCGTAGGCGTCGTCGCCCATCAGCGCCTCGCCCGACAGCTTGAGCAGGATGCGCTTGTAGGCCGGCGCCGGCGCGGCTTGATCGCGGGCGACAACGCGAGGCGAGCGGCGCGGCGCGAGCGGCGGTGGGCGGATTCATGCGGGCTCCTCGTCGATAGTCGACGGATGCGGCTGCGATCCGCAGTAGTTGCGCCGCGCATGCGCACGATCGCGCCGCGCGGATGTCGCAGTGCTGCAGCTTCACGCCTTGGCCATCGCCGCCACTTCGGCAGCGAAGTCATCCTTCTTCTTCTCGATGCCCTCGCCGACGACGTACAGCGCGAACGACTTCACCTGTCGCGCCCGTTCGCCTTCAGGTACTTCTCCACCGTGTCTGTCCAGTTCTTGACGAACGGCTGCCCGAGCAGCGTCACCTCGGCCAGGAACTTGTTGACGCGCCCCTCGACCATCTTGGCGACGATCTCGGCCGGCTTGCCGACTCGGCCGCGCCTGCGCGGCGGCAGATCGCGCGCTCCTTCTCGATCAGGTCGGCCGGCACCTCGGTGCGCGACACGCAGACCGGGCGCACGTTGCCGGCGCCGTCGTCGCCGCGATGTGCATCGCGACGTCCTTGCCGACCTGCTCGTCGCCGCCTTCGAACTCGACGGTGACGCCGACGCGGCCGCCGCCATGCAGGTACTGCACGAGGCGCGCCGGCGTCGCGAAGCGCACGAAGCGGCGGATCGACATGTTCTCGCCGATCTTCTGCACGAGCGCCTGACGCACGCGACTCGACAGTGCCGCCGACCGAGCGGCAGCGCCGACGAGCGCCGCGACGTCGGCCGGATTCTTCTCGCGCGACCAGCTGCGCGAGCTTCTTCGCGAACGCGATGAAGTCCTCGTTGCGCGAGACGAAGTCGGTTTCGCAATTGACCTCGACCATCGCGCCGGTCTTGCGCGTCGGGCGCGAGATACGCGCCGACGACGCCTTCGGCCGCCACGCGACCCGCGGCCTTGACGCCTTGGCGCCGCTCTTGATGCGCAGCAGCTCCTCGGCCTTGCGCGAGATCGCCGCCGCTTTCGGTCAGCGCCTTCTTGCATTCCATCATGCCCAGCCCGGTGCGCTGGCGCAGTTCCATCACCGTGCTCGCGGAGATATCCGCCATCTTGCTACTCCGTATTGCTGCTCTGAGGCCGTAAAACAAGGGGCCGAGCGGCCCCCTTCGTCCAGGATGCGCCGCCGTCTAGGCCGACGCTTCCTCCTGCGACTTCGACGAACTCGTCGCCCGACTGCGACGATCTCCTGGATCACGCGTGCTCTTGCCTTCGAGGACCGCGTCGGCGACGCCGCGGGCGTACAGGCGGATCGCGCGGCTCGAATCGTCGTTGCCCGGGATCACGTAGGCGATGCCGTCCGGCGAGTGGTTGGTGTCGACCACGCCGATGATCGGGATGCCGAGCTTCTTCGCTTCGGTCACGCGCGATCTTGTGATAGCCGACGTCGACGACGAACATCGCATCGGGCAGCGCGTTCATGTCCTTGATGCCGCCCAGGCTCTTGCTCGAGCTTGTCGAGCTCGCGCTTGCAGCGACAGCGCTTCGCGCTTGGTCATGCGCTCGAACGTGCCGTCGGCGGCCATCTGCTCCAGGTCCTTCAGGCGCTTGATCGACGCCTTGACGGTCTTGAAGTTGGTGAGCATGCCGCCCAGCCAGCGGTGGTCGACGAAAGGCATGCCGCGCGCGCTGCGCTTCTTCCGCGACGATCTCGCGCGCCTGGCGCTTGGTGCCGACGAAGAGGATGGTGCCGCGGTTGCTCGCCAGCTGACGCACGTACTTCATCGCGTCCTGGTACATCTGCATCGTCTTTTCGAGGTTGACGATGTGAATCTTGTTGCGCTGGCCGAAGATGTAATCGGCCATCTTCGGATTCCAGTAACGGGTCTGGTGGCCGAAGTGGACCCCGGCTTCCAGCATTTGACGCATCGTGACCGACATTAGCCATGACTCCTTCAGGGTTGAGCCTCCACACTCGCGGATGTGATCGCGCTCGTCGGGCTGACCCCGGAACGGGTTGCCGATAGCGGGACACCCCAAAGACCGCGGGTGTGCGGATTTTGCTCGACCGTTCAATCGTTGCAACCGGGTCCAGCTGGATCCCTCAGCTGACCGACGACTGCATCTTGGCACCGGACGGAACGACTCCAAATCCGGCGCGGTCGAGATAACTTGTTATTCTAGCATGTTTTCATACCTTCCCGCCAGCGGCGGACGTCGCGGCAGCGCCTTGCGTACGCGCCCCGCGGCACCCATTCTGACTCCATGAACTCCCCAGGTTTCAGCAGCGCCCGTCCGCCGGCGATGCGCCCGGTTCGCCCGCCGGCGCGATCGTCGCCGCCCGTGCCTGGCCTAAGCGCCTTGCCTTCGAGGGGCCGGACGCCGCGGCGTTCCTCGGAGCGCCAGCTTTCCAACGATGTGAGCGTCATGGCGCCCGGCGCGGCCCAATGGTCGAGCTTACAACTCGGCCAAGGGACGCCTGCTGGGGACGCTGCTGCTCTGGCGCGCCGGCCCGGAGGCGTTTCGCGCCTGGGTCGCGGCCGATCTGGCCGAAGCCCTTGCGCAAGCGGCTTGCGATGTTCGTATTGCGCGCCAAGGTGACGGTGCGCGATCGGACTTCCGGAGAGCCGGCGCTTTGGCGTGGCCGGACGTGAATGCGACGCGTGCGTTGCATGCGGCGTTCGGTGCAGCGCCCGAACCCGCGCAAGGCATGACGGTGGCGGGCTGCAGCGTCGTCGCCACGCCGGATGGCCGCGTGATCGTCGATGCCCCGAACGCGGTGGCCGACGCGACCGCGCGCCGCCTCGCCGACCACGCGTGCGCGCAGCGTCGGGTCCGAGTACTGGGATTGGCTCGGAATCCGCGCCGGGGTCCCGGTGATCACCGGCAGCGACGCAGGACCGCTTCGTGCCGCAAACGGCGAACTGGGATCTGGTGGGGGCGTCAATTTCCGCAAGGGATGCTATCCGGGTCAGGAAATCGTGGCGCGCATGCAGTATCTCGGCCGCATGAAGGAGCGCCTCTTCGCGTTCCACGTGGCCGCGCCGCCGCCCGCGCCGGCCACACCGCTCTATCACGCGGCCTTCGGCGCTCAGGCGTGCGGCACCGTCGTGAATGCTGCCGCGGCGCCACAGGCGGCAGTGACCTGCTGGCGGTTGTCCAATGGGCCGCGATTGCCGACTCCGGCGATCGCATCTCGGCGCACCGGATGGCCCCGATGCTCGCACCGCTGCCGTTGCCCTATCGACATACCCGCCGCCGTCGGCGGCGAGCACGCCGCCGAAGCTGTGACGCGCGTCGCGCATTACTACATCTGGTACCGCATCGCCGGCGATCCCCGTTGCCGCACGCGCAGCGGTCGACGCGTTGCTCGCCCACCTCTTCCTGCACGCGGGCGTGACTGGACGCGTGCTGGTGCGCCGCGATGACCCGCGGACCTGGATGGAAATCCATGAGCACGTCGCCGACGTGCCGCTGTTCGAACGCGAGCTCGCCGCCGGCGTGGCGCGCCACGACGTGAGCGCGTTGCGGTCGAGAACGGCGCGCGGCACTACCGAGCCGTTCGTCGCGCCCGTCTGATCCTCGCGCGCATGTGCCTTGCCGTCATCGCGCTCGACGCGCATCCCGCGATACCGACTGGTCGTCGCCGCGAACCGCGACGAGTTCCACGCGCGCGCCGCCTCGCCCGCTGCCTGGGGGACGGACGCGCCATTCACGGACATCCTTGCCGGTCGCGACCTCCAGGCGGGCGGCACGTGGCTTGGCGTGCGGCGGCGACGGGCGCTTCGCCTCGTGACCAACGTGCGCGAACGGTAGCGCCCAGGATCCGGCGGCGCGGTCGCGCGGCGAACTGGTCCCGCGCGTTCTCAATGCAGCGACGCCGTCGACCGCGCGCTGCGCGACATCGCGGACACGCAGGACCGGTACAACGGCTTCAACCTGCTGCGTCGGCGATCTCGCGGCGCGCTCTGGATGTCGAATCGCGCCGCCTTCGTGCAGCGATTGACCGACGGCATTCACGGCCTGTCGAATGCGCTCATCGATACGCCTTGGCCCAAGCTCTCGCGCAACGCTCGACCGCGTGCGGCATTGGACGCGGACCGCGGCGACGCCGATACCGCGCCGCTGTTCGCGGCGCTCGCCGACCGCGCGCCCGCACCGGACGCACTGTTGCCCGCCACCGGGATCCCGATCGAGCGGGAACGGCTGCTGTCGTCGCCGTTCATCGTCAGCGACGGTTACGGCACGCGCTGCTCGACGGTGTTCACGATCGACCGCGCGGGCCAGCGCCGCTTCCACGAGCGCCCGTTCGATCCCAAGGGCAACGCGACCGGCGAGACGACGCTGAGAGAATTCGCCGTGGCTGATCAGGGCCGAGCGCGCGTTCCAGTCGTCCAGTGCGGAATGCCTGCTTCGTATTCTGCGCCCACCGGCACGAACCCGAACGCGCGTAGAACGGCATCGCCTGCGTCTGTGCATTGAGCAGCACGCGCGCATGCCGTGCGCCGCGCGCGCGAAGCTCGATCAGCGCGCACGAGCAGCGCCGCGCCGACGCCGCGGCCGCGCCAGTCCGAGATCACCGCCATGCGCGCCGATGCCTAGCCGTCGGGCGGCAGCCGGCCGCACCCGATCGGAGCGCCGCGCGCGTCTTCGGCGATCGCAGTGCGCTCGGCGCGCATCGAACTCGTCCCATTCGAGCTCCTCCGGAATGTTCTGCTCGACGACGAACACGGCGAGGCGAATCGCGCGCAGCCTGGCCGCTTCGTGCGCCCAGTCGACGACGCGCACGTGTGAACGACGGCAGCGCGCGTCGACAGCGGCCATAATCCGAGAACGCGAGCGTCGCGCCCCGCCGCGCACCGCGTAGCAGCGCACTGGCCGCCGACCGGCAGCGTCAGCTTGTCGGGGACGTGTCCGAACGGCAGGCCGGTCTAGGATGGGCACCGCGACACACGCTGCGCATCTGCTGCGACTGCGCTGTCGAGCTCGTAGCCGCCATCGTTATCCGACGAGCTCGTAGCTCGGTGAACTGGCCGAGCAGGATCGCGCGTTGCCGCGCGAGGATCCCGGCGTGGTGAAGCTCGGTAAAGCATCCGCTCGATCCGGTACGGCGTGTTCGCCGACGTCCTCGACGAACAGGATGCCGCCGTCGACCCGCGGGAAGTGCGGCGTGCCCGAGCAGATGCGACGACCATCGCCAGGTTGCCGCCCCACAGCACGTCCCTCGCGCATTCCACGTCGGGACCGTCGAGCGTGCGCATTCGACTTCGCAGCGCGGCTGGTCGAGCAGGCCGAAGCAGTGATCGAGCGTGAATGCCGGACGGCACCGGTCCGCGCCGAAATCGCGCGGCCGCCACCGGCCCGGCGAACGTCGTCATCCCGGCATGCGCGAGCGCCGCCAGCTGGAAGGCGGTGAAGTCGCTAGTGGCCCATCCAGCTGCTTGCTGCGCGGCGGCGCAGCGTCGCGAAGATCGATCCGCAGTCGAGCAGCCTCGTCCAGCCGTAGCCGCCGCGCAGCCGGCCATCGCGAGTCCCGACGCCGGATGCGCTCGCCGTACGCACGCATCGCCGCGAGGCGCTCGTCGTCGTCGGCGCCGAAAAGCGATTGCCACGCGGCTCCGGCACGTCGGATCGACGACGACGCGATGGCCGCAGCGCGCGTACAGCCGCTGCACGGCGCGGTCGACTGCGTCCGGATCGATCGCGAAGCCCGCAGGCGCAACAGGCCGATGCCGTACAGTCGCCGGATCATGGCGATCCCGCTATTCGCGCCTCGCGACAAGAACGTCGGACAGCAGCTCGCCGCACTCGCGCCGCGCGCGCACGCCGCGCGGTGACGGTCGCGTGATGATTGAGCCGCGGCTCCGCGAAGAGATCGATCGACCGAGCCGCAGGCGCCGGATCTTCGGGTCGGCGCGCGCCGAAGACGCACGCGCGCGATACGCGCGTGCAGCGATCGCGCCGGCGCACATCGCGCAGGGCTCGAGCGTCGACGTAGAGCGTCGCAGCCGATCAGGCGATAGTTGCTTAGCGCGCGCGCCGGCCTCGCGCAGCGCGGCGATCTCCGGCGTGCGCCGTGGGATCGCTGCCGCGCGATGGGTGCGTTACCGCCGCGCCCGACGATGACGGCCGTCGCGCACGACGATCGCACCCACCGGCGCTTCGCCGCGGGCGTCGGCCGCCGCGCGGGCGGGCGCGAGCGCCTCGCCCATCAGGCGTCGTCACGTTGTCCGCGCGGTGGCATCTTCGATGTGGTAACTGGTGCAGGAGCCGATGGATGACGGGGAGAACAGGATGACCCGTCGCTCCGAGACCAGCACGACCCCGCAGAACAGCGCGTAGATGGCTCTCGAAAAGTGCGGCCCGGCGTCGTTCAAGCTGCGGTCTCGACCGGTCCCATGCCGGACAGCAGCAAGGCCGCCTCGATGGAAGGCGACGAGCCACGGCAGGCGCGCGCGATGAAGCGGTAGCCGAGCGACGCCGACGAGCCAGCGTAGATCGCCGACGAGCAGGCAGCGCGAGTCACGGCGACGCAGGCCGATGCGCGACAGGAAGCGGGACGCGCGGCGCCAGCTGCGACTGGCGGCGCGGGGCCTGCGGCTTTCGTGCCATGCCTGGCCGCCGTTCATCGCCGGAAGCGCGCCTGCCAATCACGGCGTCGGCCTCGATCTCGACCATGCATCTCCGGCGCGATCAGCCGCGACAACCTCGACCATCGTGCAGACGCGGGGCGAGATCGGGGCAGGAACGCCGCCTCGCCGTGCGCGCGTCCGACTCGCCTCCGCACTGACCGATGTCGGTGACGTAGATGCGCGTGCGCACCGCATCGCCGAGAACGACGCGCCGGCGCGGGTCCAGCGCCGGCCGCGAGGTTGGCGGTCGACCTGCCTGCGCCTGCGCTGTACAGGGATCGCCGATGCCGGCGGTCGCGTCCGCTTCGGCGTCGGTGGCCGTGGTTTGCCCGACACGTGCACGACGATCACGCCGACGCGCACCGCGCGCGAATAGCCGACGACCGGTTCCCACGGCGCAGTACAGGCAATGTTTTCGCGCTTCATGCCGAACTCCTGTTTCAGGCGTTTGGAAAAAAACAATCGAGCAGCCATGCCCTCAATGATGATCCGCGCCCTGCCGTTGTGCCCATTGCGACCTGCGCGCTTCGCGCCGCGCCGAATCGCCCGCGCGCGGCGCACGTGGCGTCGAGGTCGTGGCCGGCCAGCGCGGCTCATCGCGGCCGCGATTGCCGGGGACAGGCGACACCCGGCGGTATAGCCGCGTCGGCCGAAGCCGTCGCGCGTCAGGACACCTGGCGTCGACGAGCCAGCGGGCGCAGCTCGACGTGATCGACGCGGCGAGCATCGCGCCGACGCCGGCGAGCCATCGCGCGCAGCCAGACCGTTGACCTGGCGTTCGCAGTCGCAGACGCGTCGCTGGCGCAAAGCATCCTGGCCGAGGCTGCCAAAAGCATCAGGGCGGATCGGCGGCGGCTGGCCGAGTGCACGCCGCCCAGCGAAAGACCCTGTCGGGCGCGCGAGAGCCTCGAGACGTTCGATGCAGGCGTTCGGATCATGCGGACCTCCCAGGCTCATTCCCACTCGATCGTCGCCGGCGGCTTGCTCGATATGTCGTAGACCACGCGGTTGATGCCGCGCACTTCGTTGGTGATGCGGTTGGAGACGCGTCGCGAGCAGATCGTGCGGCAGCGGCGCCCAGTGCGCGGTCATGAAGTCGGTCGTCTGCACCGCGCGCAGCGCCACCGCATTTTCGTACGTGCGGCCATCGCCCATCACGCCGACCGAGCGCACGGGCAGGAACACGGCGAACGCCTGCGCGCGTCTTGTCGTACCAGGACGTGCCGTCGCGCATCGCGCGCGGCGCGCAGCTCGTCGATGAAGATCGCGTCGGCGCGGCGCAGCAGGTCGGCGCATTCGCGCGTCACCTCGCCGCAGGATGCGCACGCCGAGGCCCGGGCCCGGGAACGGATGGCGGTAGACCATCTCGCGCGGCAGGCCGAGCTCGCAGCCCGAGCTCGCGCACTTCGTCCTTGAACAGCTCGCGCAGCGGCTCGAGCAGCTTGAGGTGCAGCGTCTCGGGCAGGCCGCCGACGTTGTGGTGCGACTTGATCGTGTGCGCCTTCTTGGTCTTCGCGCCCGCCGACTCGATCACGTCCGGATAGATCGTGCCCTGCGCCAGCCACTTCACGTTGCGTGAGCTTCGCCGCCTCGCGCTGGAACACGTCGACGAACGCGCGGCCGATGATCTTGCGCTTGCGCTCCGGGATCGGTCGACGCCGGCGAGCGCCGCGCAGGAACTCGCGCGCCGGCATCGACGTGGATCACCTTGACGCCGAGGTTGCTGCGCGAACGTATCCATCACCTGCTCGGCCTCGTTCAGCCGCAGCAGGCCGTGGTCGACGAACACGCAGGTGAGCCGGTCGCCGATCGCGCGGTGGATCAGCGCCGCGGCGACCGACGAATCGACGCCGCCCGACAGGCCGAGGATCACGTCGTCGCTGCCGACCTGCGCGCGGATCGCGCGCGACCGCTTCGCCGACGTAGTCGTGCATGTTCCAGTCGTCGCCGCAGCCGCAGATGTCGTGCGCGAAGCGCGCGACAGGATCGCCGCGCCCTGCTTCGTGTGCGTGACCTCGGGATGGAACTGCACCGCGTAGAAGCCGGCGCGACTCGTCGGCCATCGCGGCGATCGCGCAGGCCGTCGATGAGCCGATCAGCGTGAAGCCGGGCGGCAGCGCGTGACCTTGTCGCCGTGGCTCATCCACACCTTGAGCATGCCGTGGCCTTC
>ERZ1370068.9327-contig-8113_pt1 | contig 28845 bp, 51 predicted proteins | sample MGYA00561227_ERZ1370068 | MGnify/ENA primary metagenome ERZ1370068 (study PRJEB38410, sample SAMEA6850437) | metagenome | study: Metagenomic assessment of the ecological functions of the soil: analysis of the soil microbiota associated with the...
CACCATCACATGGAATTCATAGCGCGCGTAGTCGCCCTCCGCCGCGTCGGCGAGCGCCCGCGCGGCACGCCAGAGCGCATAGCGGTCGATCTCCAGCAAATCGCCGATCGGCAGCGCATCGTTCGCGCGGCATCGAAATCGGACGTGTTGGCGAGCAGGAAGCGCAGCGTGTTGCGAATGCGGCGGTAGCCCTCGACGACGCGCTTGAGGATCTCGTCCGGAGATGAAGAGCTCGCCCGAATAGTCGGTCGACGCGACCCACAGCCGCAGGATTTCGGCGCCCAGCGTGTTCGACACCTTCTGCGGCTCGACGCCGTTGCCCTTCGACTTCGACATCTTCTTGCCTTCGCCGTCCACGGCGAAGCCATGCGTCAGGAGCGCCTTGTACGGCGGCACGCCGTTCAGCATGCACGACACGAGGAGCGACGAATGAAACCAGCCGCGATGCTGGTCCGACCCTTCGAGATAGAGGTCCGCGGGAAAGCCGCGTGTCGCCGGCGATGCGATCCGCTGCCCGTCGCGCTGCGCCGTCCGGGCCGCCCATCACCGTCTGGTGCGTGCGAGCCCGAGTCGAACCACACGTCGAGCGTGTCCTTGATCTTGACGTAATCGGCGAGATCGTCGGCGGACAGATCGCGCACGTCGAGCGTCTGCCACGCCTCGATGCCGCCGTCTTCTCCACCCGCAGCGCGACCTCCTCCAGCAACTCGAGCGTGCGCGGATGCAGCGCGCCGGTTTCCTTGTGCGTGAAGAACGGCATCGGCACGCCCCATTGCCGCTGCCGCGGAGAGCGTCCAGTCGGGCCGGTTCGCGATCATCCCGTAGAGCCTCGCCTTGCCCCACGCCGGGGTAGAACTGCGTCGCTTCGATGCCGGCGAGCGCCGTCTCGCGCAGCGTCCGCTCGGGCTTCCTGCCGTTCCAGCCGGGCACGTCGTCCATCCCGGCGAACCACTGCGTCGTCGCGCGATAGATCGACCGGCGTGCGGTGGCGCCAGCAGTGCATGTAGCTGTGCGTGAATTTCTCGGCGGAGAGCAGCGCGCCGCGCTCGCGCAGCTTCGTCGACGATCTGCGGATTCGCCTCCCAGATCTTCTCGCCGCCGAAGAACGGCAGGCTGCCGGCGAAGCGGCCGTCAGCGCCCACCGGATTCAGGATCTCGTCGTCGGTCATCCCGTAGCGGCGGCACGACTGGAAGTCCTCGACGCCGTAGGCCGGCGACGAATGGACGATGCCCGTGCCCTGCTCGAGCGTCACGTACGACCCGAGATAGACCGGCGCCGCGCGGTCGTACAGCGGGTGCCGGAAGCGGATCAGCTCGAGCGCCGCGCCCTTGGCCGTGGCGACGATCCGCCCTTCGAGCTTGAAGCGCGCGAGGCAGGCTTCCACCAGATCCTGCGCCAGCACGAGATGCCCCCGCTCGGTCGCCACGAGCGCGTACGTGAACTCGGGATTGAGGTTGAGCGCCTGGTTGGCCGGAAGCGTCCACGGCGTGGTCGTCCAGATCACCGCCAGCACCGGACCGCGCCGGCAGCGCGGCGCAGCGCAGAACGCCGCGCGCGAGCTTGTCCCGATCGGCGTCGTCGATCGGGAACGCGACGTCGACCGCGATGTCGTCGCGATCCTCGTATTCCACTTCCGCTTCGGCGAGCGCGCTGCCGCAGTCGAAGCACCAGTTGACCGGCTTCAGGCCGCGATAGATGAAGCCCTTCTCGAGGATCTTGCCGCAGCGTCCGGATCTCGTCCGCCTCGTTCTTGAAGGCCATCGTCGTGTACGGATGGTCCCAGTCGCCCAGCACGCCCAGGCGCCGGAAATCGGCCTTCTGCCGCACGATCTGCTCGTTCGCGTAGATGCGCGCGAAGCCGCTGCGTCTCCTCGACGGGAATGTGCTTGCCGTGCGCCTTCTCGATCTGCACCTCGATCGGCATGCCGTGGCAATCCCAGCCCGGCACGTACGGCGCGTCGAAGCCCGCGAGCGATCTTGCTCTTGACGACGACGTCCTTCAGGATCTTGTTGACGGCGTGGCCGATGTGGATGTCGTTGTTCGCGTACGGCGGGCCGTCGTGCAGGACGAAGCGCGGGCGGCCCGCCGATGCGGCGCGGATGGCCTCGTAGACTTTCGTCTGCTGCCACTCCTTGACCCAGGCCGGCTCGCGCTTCGCGAGGTCGCCGCGCATCGGGAACCGCGTATCCGGCAGGTTGAGCGTGCGTCTTGTAGTCGATTTTCGGTTCGTCTTGCATGCGGAGCGGCGTCGCTTTCGAGAAGTGGCGTTCGGTGATGGCGTCAGCGCGCCGCGGCGCAGGCGGCGCTGAAGAATTCGCGCGGCTCGCCGCGACGTCGCGTGCTGATCTGCCGCGTGAGCGCGTCGAGGTCGGCGTAACGCTCCTCGTCGCGCAGCTTGTGCACGAACTCGACGCCGATGCGCCGCCCGTAGATGGGGGCGTCGAAGTCGAACAGGAAGACTTCGACCACGGGACGCCCGCCGTCCGTCACGGTTGGGCGCACGCCGACGCTCGCGACGCCGGTTCGGGGCGTGCTGCCGAGGCCATGCACGCGCACCGGCAAAGATTCCGGCGACCGGCGGCTTGCGCTTGCAGCGGCAGGTTCGCCGTCGGGAATCCCAGCTGGCGCCCGAGCTTCGCGCCATGCGCGACCCGGCCCGCAGATCGCGAACGGGCGCCCGAGCAGCGCGCCGGCGCGCGCGAGATCGCCGGCCGCGAGCGCCGCGCGGACGGCCGTGGACGACGCGCGCTCGCCGTCGATCGTCACCGTGCGCATCGCCTTCGACGCTGAACGTCCGCGCGTCGCGGCGCAGCGTCGACGAGGTCGCCGGCCCGGCCCTTGCCGAAGCGGAAATCCTCGCCCACCAGCAGCCAGCGCACGCCGAGGCGGCGCACGAGCACGGCGTCGATGAACGCCTCGGGCGTCGAGCGAGGCGAGCCGTCCGTCGAAGCGGGCGACGTACGTGCGCGCGACGCCGCGCGCGCGCGAACTGCTCGACCTTGTCGCGCAGCGGACGACAGCCGCGGCGGCGCCGTCGCGCTTGGCGAAGAATCTCGCGCGGCGGCGGGTCGAACGTCAGCACCGCCGACGGCAGCGCCAGATCATCGGCGGCCTCGACGAGCCGGGAGAGCATCGCCTGGTGGCCGCGATGGACACCGTCGAAATTGCCGATCGTCAGTGCGATCGGAATGTCGGCTGCCGGCGGAAGACCGCGAAAACCTGCACCATAAGGCCTCGTTGCCACAAAACCGTGGATTTTAGCCTATTTTCCGGGCTGGCCGTCCGCCTGCCGCCCCGCCGTCGTACGCCCATTCGCGCCAGCCGCCGAGCAACGGGTGATAGAGACCGAGCCGGATCGGGCGCGCATCGAGCGCGCGCACGAACGCGGCGTAGCGCTCGAGCTGGTCGCGATAGCGCTCCTGTTCGCGATCGAGAAACGCCTCGCGGTCCGCGCCTTCGTGCGTCCCCGTCTTGAAGTCGCACGATCCAGCGCACGCCCTCGGCCACGAATGTGCGGTCGACCGCGATGTGCGCACGGCTCGTCCCGTCCCATCCCGCCAGCGCCCATTCGCTGCATCGCCTCCGAATGCGCGGGTCGAAGCAACCAGCGTCCGCGCGGGTCGGCGAGCATTCGGCTGACGGCCGCGGTGACCTCCGCTGCGGCGGCGGCGAGCTCCGCCTCGTCGACGCCTGCGGCCGCGAGCTCGGTCCGCAGCCGCGGCGCCAGCGACGCCACGCGCGACGCATCCTGCGCCGCGATACCGTCGCGCGCGATTTGCGCGAACAGGCGATGGGCGACGGTGCCGACATGCCTCGCCGCCTCGCGCGCCCAATCGAAAGGCAACGCTCTCCTGCGGTGACGCGATGGCCGCCGCGCTTAGGCACGCCAGATTGCGGTGGCGGGATCGACCACCACGCCGGCAAACGGCCAAGGAGGCGCGGCGGCGTCGAGCGTGGCGGCAGGTCGTTCGCCACGACCGGCGGCGGCAGCGCGCCGGCGAGCGCGCGCCAGAACTTCGCCAGCGCCGATCCCGCGGGCGGCGCGCTTCCAGGCGAGCGGCGCCATCGTTCTTGCGTCGAGCCTCGAGCACGCCGGTGAGATGCAATCGTCGCTTCGCGCGCGTGCAGCCGACGTAGAGCAAGCCGGCTGAGCTCGGCGCTTTCTTCGCCGTCGGCAAGCCGTCTGGAGATAGGCGTAGACGGGATCCGTCTCGCGCGCCCCGCGCCTTCATCGGCGCGAGCAGGAGACCGCGCATGCCGCCGGCGCCACCGCAGGATTTCCGTCCCGCCGCGATTGGGAGGACGCGCGAGCCCCGGCAGGATCACGGTATCGAACTCGAGCCCCTTGGCACGGTGCAACGTCATGATCTGCACGCGCGCGCCGCGTACCGGATCGGGCTCGGCGTAGCAGCCGGGCCAGCGCATCGACGAGCGCCGGCCAATCGGGCACGTCGCCGGCGACCTCGTGCGTCGGCGACGAGCGAAGGAAACGCTCGATGGCGTCGAGATCGATCGGCTCGTCAGCGTCGCACCCCCGCCGAGCGCCAGCCACGCCCCGCGCACTCGCGCCGCAACGCCTGCGCGCCGGCGCGCGTCGAGCGCCGCGAGAGCACCGGCGCGACTCGGGCGAGGCGTGTTCGACACGTCCGGACGAGGAGACCGGCAATCGCCTCCGGCACATGCATCAGGCCGGCGATCGAGCCGTCGCGTCGAGCATCGGCCGCGGCGACAATGGCGAACAGGATCGGGCAGCATGAGCCCGCACCAGGGCGCGCCGCAAGCACGGCGAGCCAAGCCAGTCGATCGGCGGGTTGAACGAGCGCGTGCGTCAGCGACACGAGATCCTGCACCGCGACTCCGCTCGCCGAGAGCGTCGAGCTCAACCGCGGCAAACGGGATGCCGGCGGCACGCAGCGCCGGCAACAGCGATGTCGAGATGGGGCGCGCGCGCACCAGATACGGCTGACGTCGTCCGCGCCTTCCGCGAGCGCCGCCGTGATGTATCCGACCACCGCCTGCGCTTCGTCCTCCGCATCGCGCGAAGATGTTCGAACGTGACCGCGTTGCCGGGCGCCGCGATCGCGCGCCGCGGCGGCAGGGACGAAGCCGACGACGCCGCGCCACGGATCGCTGCCGCATGCCGAGCACGCCTGGGAAGACCTCGTTCGTCCACTCGACGAGGTGTGCCTGCGACCGGAAATTGCGCCGCAGCACGATGTTGTCGACCGGCAGCTCGCCGATGCGCCCCGTTTCCTGCGCTGCGACGAACAATCGGACTTCGGCGCCGCGGAACCGATAGATCGACTGCATCGGATCGCCGACGGCGAACAGCGTCCGCCCGTCGCCCGGCTCCCAACCCGCCGTGAGCCTGCGAATCAGGTCGAGCTGCAGTGTAGGACGTGTCCTGGAACTCGTCGACCAGCAAATGCCGGATCCTGCAGTCGAGCCGGAGGAGGAGCTCCGAGGAGCGTCCGCGCTGCCCAGCGCTTCGAGCGCGGCACAGCGTGCCCTGCGTGAAGTCGATTGCGCCGGCGGCGCGAAACGCCGAGCGTGAGGTGGGCGACGACCTGCGGCAGGATTTCGAGCAGCGCTTCGACGAACGTCCACGCGTCGTCGGCGTACTGGCGGCGGCGGCAGGTGACGGGCGGCGTGCAGCGCGTCGGCCAAGCCATCGACCGCGGCGAGATCGCGCAGGAGCGCCCCCATCGCCTTGTTGCGCTGGCGCGCAGAGGCGCACCGGGACCCGCCCCCTGGCCGGAAAGCCGACCTTCGCGGTCACCTGCAACCTGAAACGAGCGGCATTTCTGACCAGAAGCCAGTCGGCCAACGCGCGCCAGCGCTCCTGCATCGACACCGTGGGCGGAGGGATTCCGCCGGCCGCCGCGCACGCGGCGAGGTTCGACGCCCATTGCGCAGTCTCGGGCATGGCCGCGAGGTTTCGCGCGCGGCAAGCGCGCTCGAAGTCGGCGAGCGCGGCGACCAGTGACGCCGGGAACAACGCCGCCAGCGACGCGAAGCTCGCCCTCGATTTCGGCGGCGAGCGCGGCTTCCAGCCGGGCCCGAAATCCTGCGCGATCGGCGGGGCGCAACTCGCCGATCCACTGCTCGCGCTTGGCCATCAGTTCGGCGATGAGCGCGATCGGCGCGGGCGGCGTCGTTGTCGGCGTGCGCGAGCAGTCGCCGCCACGCCGGTGTCAGCGGCCGGGGCCGCTTCGAGCGCGGCCCTGGCCGCGGCCAGATACCGGGGCGCGGCGCCCTCCTCGAAGCGCGGCGCACCGCCCATTCCCGTCGCGAGCGGCGCCTGCCGCGCGAGTCCGGCGGCAAACGCGTCGATGGTGACCACGGCGAGGCGGGCCGGATGAGCGACGAGGTGCCATCCATGGCGCCGATCGGCGTCGAGCGCGGCCAGTGCGAGCTCGCGCGTGCGCCGCGCATGCGGCGAATCGATGGACGTCCCCGCGAGCGCGGCGTTGAGCGCCGCCACGATGCGCTCGCGCATCTCGCCCGCCGCTTTGCGCGTGAAAGTCATGGCGACGATCTCTTCCGGCCGTTCGACCCGAGCCAGCAGCGCGAGGAAACGCTGGATCAGGAGCTCGGTCTTTCCCGATCCGGCGGGCGCCTGCACGAGACACGATCGCCCGGGCTCGAGCGCGCGCTTCCCTGCGCCGCGGCGTCGGCGACGAGGAGCGCCGCTGCACGCGGATCCTCAGGCATCGCCGTTCTCCGTGTCGCCATCGATCGCCACTACGCCGATCCGGCACAACGATTGCAGACCGACACCGCTTGCAGGTCACGCGCACATCGCGCGGCGCAACCGCAGCGACACCTTCGCGAACCTCCACCGCCAATCGCTTCGAGCGTATGGCGCCAGCGGCTTTCGACCGCCCGCCAATCGGCGAGCCCGACCGTCTTTGACGGCAGAAGGCTCGGGCAGCCCTGGCCAGGCGTTGCCATCCGCCGCGAGACCTACGGCCTTCATTTCACCCGGCCGCAACTGCGCGTACGCGACGGCGCGGATCGGCTGCGCGAGACTCGAAATCATGCTGCGCGAGCCAATAGAGCCCGAGCTGGGGCTCCTGCGCGCGATCATCGAACCACTTGGCCGGCGCCGCGACCTTTCCGGTCTTGTAATCGATGATCGCGGTTCCGCCATCCGCCAGCGTGTCGATTCGATCGAGACGCAATGTCCACTGGAGTCCGCCGAGGGCGAGCGGTCGCGATGCTTCCACCGCGGCCACGGTGAAGGGGGAGCGGAGGCGATCGAATTCGTCGAGCCACGCTCGAACCGTCTTCGCGATCCGGGCAGCTTCACCTGCTGTCACCACCGCCGGAAGCCGGCTCCATCGTCCCGGCGAGAGGGCTTGGACGGCGAGCGCGACGGCCGCGTCGATCCGCTGCAGGAAATCGTCCCGCGGCAGCGCGATCATCGTCGCCTGGTCGACGACGTCACGCCAGAAACGCCGCCACTGCGGCGTGCACGAGGATGCCGCGCTCGATGGGCGAAAGCCCGTCCACCGGCGCCGGCCACGTATCGGTACGCAGGCGATAGCGCGCCATCGCCTGGAAGGGACAGTTCCCCTGCGCCGCGATCAGGCCGGCGCCGCCTCCCGGGTGGCTCCATTCGCGTAGGTCGGCGCGCGGTCGTCGGCGACGGTTTCGTGTACAGGCGCGCGGTCGAATTGCACGCGCGCCGTGGTGAGACCCGGTGCGCCGGCTCGGCCGCGGCGTTGCAGTCGCCACCAGCGAGGACATCGTGCGCGGATGATCGTCGGCCATCACCGCGCAGGAGAAGACGACCTCCGGCGCCGCGCGCGCCCACTCTTGCGTCAGCGCTTGCGCATAGGCGAGCTCGCGCGCGGCCGTCGATCGCGGCACGTTGCGTTCGCGCTGCCACGCGAGCGGCAGCAAAGGATTGGGCCGCGGGGCCGGCGGCCAGCGTTCGGCCGCGAGACCGGCCACCCACAAGCGCATCGAGCGGCAGGCCGGCGGCCTCGAGCCCGCCCAGGATCTGAATGGGCGCCGGGGGGATTCCGGTTGGAACACCTTGTCGCGTGCGAGCGCAACGAGCGCCGCAACGGCCTCGCCGCGGTGGAGGCGCCGCGTCACCGACCCGAGCGTCGCGAACTCGGCCAGCAGGTCGTCCCAGGCCGCTCGCGCCTGCCATTCCACCGACGAAGCGCGCGCTCTCCGGGCCATCCCGCGGCCTCGAGCCACGCCCGCCACGTTTCCGTCCAGGCTCGGGCGTCGCGGCCGCGCGTCGCGGGGAGCCTCGTTCACGACGCGCAGCAGCGGCGCGAACGTGCGGTCCTGCGCACCCATCGCAGCGACGACCGCAGGAAGCGACAGCTCCCGCCGCCCCTCGCACAACCACTCCGCTTCGAGGCGGGCCCGGACGGAGCCAGTCGTCCGCGGCGCCCGCAATGTGCGGCGAACGGATCAGTGTCGCGGCGCGGGCCATCGGCAGCGGCGCATGCGCGAGCGCAATGATGTCGAGCGCTGCCGCCACCAGCGGCGCCTCGTCGAGGGCGGCGCCGAGCGAGAGGTTGTAGGGCCGCGCCTCGCCTTCGTGCCCCGGCCACTGCAGCATCGGACAAAGAATCTCGTCGGCCAGCGCGCGAACCTCCTCCCGCCGGGATTCGAGATCCTCGATGGCGATCGCGACGATCGCGCCTGGATCGGCCAGAGCACGCTCGCGAGCCCACGCCAGCGCTTTCCCCACCTCATCGCGCGGCGTGGCGCCGGTCTGCCGTGTGGCACGTGCAATTGCGTCACCTTCCACGCTGGGCAACGTCGACAAGCGCGCGATGCGCATTCCCGCGGCGGCGACGGCGGCGAGCAAACGCTCCTGCTGCGGAGAGAACTCTGATGAAGCCGGCCAGCGCCACGCCGGCATCGCGCCACGCAGGAACTTCCGGCGCGCAATGACGCGAGCCAGTCCGGCAGCTGCGCATCGTCGAGGCCGCCCATCTGCGCCACTCGCGCCGCTGTAATCCTCGGCCCAGCGCGCGAAGATGGCGCTGTCGTCATCGCCGCCGGACCAGGATCGCCAACTGGGTCCGCCGGCGCCCCAGGCATGCGCGAGCGTCCACGCCTCGCGCGGCGAGGTCGGCCGCGCCGCGCGCGTCGAGCAGCGGCAGTCCCTCGGCGGCGACGATGCGGGTCCACAGGTAGTTCGCCTGCCCGGTCGCAATGCGGCGCGGCAGCTCCGGCGCGGCAGCCGGAGGCCAGGACGTCGAGCCAGAGCCGTTCGAGCCAGGCATGCCATGGCAAGACGACGGGTGCCGTCCATACGCTACGCCCGGCCCGGCGCTGGGCATGGTCGTAGAGCGCGGCGAGATGCCGCGCCAGCCGTTTGTTCGGCGTGACGACGGCATTGCCGATTGCCAGCGCCTTGTGATAGCGGTGGCGGCAAGGCGTCCCGGTGCCTGACGGACGTCACGTTGCGGCGGAGATTGGCATGAAGATGAGATGTCGACGCGTGGTCGACGGCGAGTCAATGGGACGAGTGTAAGTCATCCGTAGTTACCGCCCGGCCGGATGACATACACTGGTCCATCGCCAACAAGCCGAAGGAGACACCGATGCCTGCTTACGTGATCGTGGACTGCGAGGTCAGCGACCCCGAGCGCTACGAAATCTACAAGCAGCTTGCCCCGCCCGCGATTGCGAAATACGGCGGCCGTTATCTCGTGCGCGGCGGCGACGTCACGCCGCTCGAAGGCGACTGGCGGCCGAATCGGGTCGTGATACTCGAGTTTCCGGACGCGGAAACGGCGAAGCGGTTCTATGCCTCGCCGGAATATGGCATGGCGCGCGCGAAACGAGCGGGCGCCGCCACGATGAACATGATTGTCGTCCCGGGGCTCTAGTGCTTGAGGTAGGGGACCACGCCTCGCGGAAATGAACGCGCAGCGGCCGAACGCGAGAGAGAACGGGTCGCGCCGGCGTACTGATCGACGCCCGCGCAGGCCACCGCCCAGGATACGGAGACTCACACCTCGCCGGCATCGGCCGAAGAGGGCGGTGTCCGTCGCGCGTTGCGCCGCGCGGGACTTCCTGCGCGGCGCACGTCACTGCAGCGCCTGTTGGGGAAAGGAACTGTGGCGGATCGCATCGCGAGGAGTAAAGCTCGGAAGTCGTGAGGTCGTGAACGCGAGGCGGCGTCAGGCGGCGATGGCCGCGGTGGCGTCGCTGAACACATCGGGCGCGTACCGCTGGCGCCAACGTCCGCCGGAGTCGTACTGGTCGAGCGCGGCCTTGAGCTCGGCGTCGGCCATGGCGGCTTCGCGTGCCAACGCCGCGTCGTAACGGTCGCGCTCCTCGGGATTCGAGAGCACCCGATACGCGTTGTGGACCATCGCGATGAGCCCGCTCAGGTCTTGCCCGGTGTCGCTGGCGCCGTAGTCGTAGCGCTCGAGCAATCCGAGAAACGCGGATTCGATCAGCGCCGGGCTCGCGTCGGGCGTGAGGTCGAGATAGTCGTAATAGGTGTAGCTCACGGCGGGCTCCTCGGACGATTGCGTCGCTTTTCGCAGGTCGGTTGACAAGCGTAAAGCAGCAAACGTGCCAGGCACTCGCCGGGCGAGCTTCCGTCGGCTCCGGGTCTGTCGATTTGGAACCGACGTGTCGAGGGCGCTCGCCGGAACGCTGCGCGGCTTCGCACCCGATCGCGCACCGGACGCGCGAGCGTCGTCGCGGCGTCAGGGTCTAGTCATCGCCAGCGGCGTCGGTCCGGTTGGCGGGGAAATGCTTCGTCGAGGGCGCGCAGCGTCGCCGCGTCGAGCGCGACGCGACAGGGCATCGCGGTTCGCGCGAACGTGTTCGAGATCCGCCGACTCCGGGATGGCGATGACGTCGGGCGCGCGCACGACCCAGCGCAACGCGAGTTGCGCCGGCGTGACGCCGAGATCGCGCGCAATCGCCACCAGCTTGCGCTTGCGGAGCAGCGATCCCGCCCCAGCGGCGAATAGGCCATCACCGGGATCCGCCGTTCGCGCAGCCACGGCAGGAGCTCCCATTCGATGCCGCGCTCCGGCCAGATGATAGAGGACCTGATTCGTCGCAGCAGTGACGACCTTCGGCCAGCGCGAGCAGTTCGCGCATGTCGGCGGTGTCGAAGTTGGATCACGCCCCAGCGCAGGATCTTGCCCGCACGCCCGCAACCGTTCGAAGGCGTCGACGGTTTCGCCGAGCGGGACGCGCGCCCGCGCCAATGCAGCGAGATAGAGGTCGAGCCGATCCGTACCGAGCCGTTCGAGGCTTCGCGCTTCGCAGGCCGAGATCGTGTTCTTTGCGCCGGCGTTGTGCGGATACACCTTGCTTACTACAAACCAGACCGGTCACGCCGGCCGTGCCAACGCTTGCGCCACGATTTCCCTCGGCGCCGCCGTCGCCGTACATCTCGGCCGTGTCGACGAGGGTCATCCCGAGATCGAATCCCAGCGCAAGCGCTGCGGTTTCCGCCGCGGCCTGCGTGCCTTGTGCTCCGCCCATGGTCCACGTGCCGAGGCCGAGCGCCGGCACGGTCGTCCCGTCCGGAAACGACACTCGCGGCAACTCGACGCTCGAGCGCATCGCCATGTCGCCGAGCATACCGGAAGATGTGGATAAATGGTGCCTTCGGCCCTGACTCCAGAAGAGATGCCTCTCGACCCCATTCCGCGCGAACCGTCGTGCGGCGCCTGTCCGCACGACTGTCCGGACACCTGCGCCATGCTCGTCACGGTCGAAGGCGGCCGTGCGATCGAAGTCCGCGGCGCGCCCGACCATCCGCCCACCGCCGGGACGCTTTGCACGAGAGTCGCGCGCTACCTCGAACGCACGTATTCCGGACGAGCGCGTGCTCTACCCGATGCGACGCGTCGGCAACAAGGGCGAGGGCCGCTTCGAGCGCATCTCCGTGGGACGAAGCGCTCGCCACCATCGCGGCGAAATTCGGCGCGATCGCCGAGTCGACCGACGGCCCGCAGGCCATCGCTGCCGTACTCGTACGCCGGAACGATGGGTCTCTTGCAATACGGCTCGATGGATCGCCGCTTCTTCCATCGCCTCGGCGCGTCGCTCCTCGACCGGACCATCTGCGCGAGCCGCGGGCAAGGCCGGATGGGTCGCGACGATCGGCGCCGCGATGGGAACCGATGTCGAGCAATTCGAGAACAGCCGCCTGATTCTCATCTGGGGCAGCAACCCGGTCACCTCCAATCTGCACCTGTGGACGCGCGTGCAGGAGGCGAAGCGCCGCGGCGCAAGCTCATCGCCATCGACCCCTACCGCAGCCAGACCGCGGAGAAGTGCCATGAGCATGTCGCGCTCTTTGCCGGGGACCGACGCCGCGCTCGCGCTCGGCATGATGCATGTGCTGATCGCGGACGACCTCGTCGATCACGATTACATCGCTCGCCACACGCTCGGCTTCGATGGCTTGCGCGAACGGGCGGCCGACTATCCGCCCGAACGCGTTGCGCAGATCTGCGGCATTGCCGCTCGAAACGGTGACCCAATTGGCGCGGGCCTACGGCACAGCCCGGCCGGCGGTGATCCGCGTGAACTACGGGATGCAGCGCCACGCCGGCGGCGGCAACGCCATACGCGCGGTGGCCTGCCTGCCCGCGCTGGTCGGCGCCTGGCGGGATCCGCCGCCGGCGGCGCGCTGCTGTCGTCGTCCGGCACTATCCGGTCGATGTCTCGGCGCTCGAACGCCCTGACCTCATCCGGGGCACGCCGCGAACGATCAACATGAGCGTCATCGGCGACGCGCTGCTCTACGAAAACGCGCCGCCCATTCGCGCTATCTACGTCTACAACTCGAATCCGGTCGCGGTCGCCCCCGAGTCGGCCAGGTCGCGGCGGGCTTCGCCCGCGAGGACCTCTTCCTGCGTGGTGCACGAGATTTTCCGGACCGACACCGCCGACTACGCGGACATCCTGCTGCCGGCGACGACGCAACTCGAGCAAGTGGACGTCCACATCGTCGTACGGCCACCTCTACGCGCTCGCGAACAATCCGTCGATCGCGCCGCTTGGCGAGGTCAAGCCCAATACCGAGGTGTTCCGCTTGCTGGCCGCGAGGATGGGGTTTGCCGAGCCCTGCTTTCGCGACACCGACGACGAGTCGCGCGGCAGGCGTTCCTCTCGACCCACCCGCGGGCGGCTGGCATCAGCTGGGACGAGTTGAAGGAAAGGGATTTCAGCGCCTGTCGGTGCCGCAGGCGTATGCGCCTTCGCCGGAGGCGGCTTTCCCACGCCGTCAGGCAAATGCGAGTTCTACTCCGCGGCACTGGCGCGCGAGGGCCACGACCCGCTGCCCACGTTCGTTCCGCCGCGCGAATCGGCCGCGAGCAATCCGGCGCTCGCCAAACGGTATCCGCTGGCGTTCATCTCCGCCGCCGGCTCGCAACTTCCTCAATTCGTCGTTTGCGAACCTGCCGGCTTTCGTTGCCGAGGAAAAGACGCCGCGGCTCGAGCTCAATCCGGAAGATGCCTCCTCGCGCGATCGCGACCGGCGACCGCGTGCGGATCTTCAACGACCGGGAAGCTTCTGCGGCGACGGCACGGGTCAGCGAACGCGCGCGACGCGGAGTCGTCGTGGCGCCGTCGATCTGGTGGAAGAAGCTGTCGCCGGACGGCGCCAACGCCAACGCCGTCACGAGCCAGGCGCTGACCGACCTCGGCCGCGCCGCGACGTTCTACGATTGCCTGGTCGAGGTGGAACGTCTCTGAGGCAGAGAAGCGTTGAAACCGCGGGCTTCAGAGCTTGCGCATCGAGCCCGACCATCACGCCGAAGATCTCGAGCGTGCCTTCGGGACGGATGACCGCGTAGGCCTTGTTCTCGCGGCTTCAGCACGAACTGGCCGTCCTCCACGTCGAGCCGCTTCAGCGTGAACTGGCTGTCGACGATGGCCACCACGATGTCGCCGCGCTTGGCCGACGCTGCCTTCTCGACGACCACCAGGTCGCCTTCCAGAATGCCGGCATCCTGCATCGAATCGCCCTTGACGCGGATGAGGACCGTCTGCGACGGTCGCTCGATCAGGTAGTCGTCGATCGTCAGGGCGTCGGAATGGCCGTCCTCGACGGGATTCGGCTCGCCGGCCTGGACGGGGATTCGGCCAGCGCGCGGGCGAAGAAGCGGCCCGTCGGCGCCAACCGCCGGTCCGGCGTGGATTCGAGATAGCCCAGCAGCTTGAGCCGCGCGACCATCGCCGCGACCGACGACTTGGACTTGAGGCCGAGCAGCTGGCCGATCGAGGCGTACGAGGGCAACGCCCGGTGCCGGGCGTAGTAGTCCTGCAGCAGCGCCAGGTAAGAACGATCGTTCGACATGCACGCACAATAGCGAACGACCGTTCGTCCTGATCAGAGGCCAAAGTGGTAGGGGTCGCGCTGACAAGATCATCCGCGCTCGACCTACGCAAACTTCGAGGCGCCCGATCCTCACGCGTCAGCTGATTTTCCTACGATGAGTCACATCGAGCGCTTGGGCCCGGAAGCGGGCCCACTCATGCGATCCGATTCCGCTGCAAACCGATGATTCCACGAGCGCTGCCCAATGCGCCTGGGCGCATCCGGTCGGAGCGCGCCTCGCGGCAGTCGCGGCACGATCGTTCTGCTGGCGCGCTGGGGTGGGCCCCGTTCTGTCGCTGCGGCGGACCATTCGGTGCAACCAGCGCCGGGAACCCAGGCCGCCCCACCGGCAGGCCGGATAACGCCGCAGCACGCCTACGTCTTCGGCGAGCCTGCGTACTGGCCCGCCACGCTGACATTGGCGGTACAACCACTGCGGGCGCTCTCCCGATTCAGCGGAACAAGGCCGCGACAATCCAGCGATCGTCGACGCTTCGGCCAAGTGGACCGCGGCGTGCGGGGTGCAGATCGTTTACGACGGCGAGAACCGCCTCGGCACCAGCGGCGCTCGACCGACGCAAGCGTCATCGGCTGGCAAGTACCGCAGGGCGGGCTACATGGCGGCGACGAGCGACTGGACCGCTACCGATGGCTCCGGGGACACCCTCATCGTCGATGCCGACATCGCCCTCAGCCCGACGACGGTGACGACCCCGCAGCTGCTGGCGTCGATCATCGCCCATGAATGGGGACACGCGATCGGCCTGGGGCACTCGCCATTGGCGGATACCCCTGATGGCCGGACCGCCGGACTCCGGCGTATCTCGAACCTCGCCGACCTTACGCCGGATGACGTCCAGGGTTGCCGTTGCCTGTACGGTCCGCCCGCCGGCGTGCAAGCAGGCTTCCTGTGCTCGCTGCCCAGCAAGATCGACTTCGGCAGCCGTGCCGTGCCGGAACCAGGGGCCCCGCGCGCCAGATCAATGTGCACAACGACGGATCCGCTTCGCTGACGATCAACAGCGTGCAAGCGGCCTCCCGCGAATCGTGGGAAGTGGCGAATTCGTGATCTGCGAACAACCGCTGCGTTCCCGGTTCCGACGCTTGCGCCGGGTGCCACCTGCACGTTCTGACCTGTCTCCGCGCGCCGGCGGTTGCCGAGATGCGCAGGGCGGTGGCGATCATCGACACATCGGTCGGTCCGTACCGGATTCCGCTTTCCGCCGAAGGGGCTCCTGTCGAGCGACGACATTCCGCGTTGCCGCCCTCCGCGCTCAACGTCGAGGGTCGTGGTGGAGCGCGCCGGCCGGATCAGAGTCCGGCTGGGGACTCACCCTTGCGCACCAGGACGACGTGATCTTCGCGACGTGTTCACCTACGATGCGAACGGCAACGGCGATGTGGCTCCACGATGCTCAGCCTTGCGTTCGGGCGCCAATCGCCTGATGCCGGAACCCTGATTCGAACCAGCGGGCCCGCGCTCAATTCGATCCCGTTCAATCCGGATGCGAGGTGCAACGCGCCGACCGTGGGCAGCGCGAAGCTTGACGTTCGCCGATGCCAGCAGCGGCATGTTTGCCTACACCGTCAACGGGATCAACGCAGTCCAAGCCGATCACCCGGATGCTGTTCGGCGCACAGCCGACGTGCACCTTCGGCGGCTCGACAAATCCGGCGCTCGCCACCAATTTCCAAGGTAACTGGTGGACCGCAGGCGGAGGCGAATCAGGGTGGGGCATGTACTTCACGCACCAAGAGGGACACTATTTTCGCGAGCTGGTTTGCCTACGGCCTGACGGCACGCCGTTGTGGCTCACGGCAACGGCCCACCGGGCGGGCAATGGCGTTTATCGCGGCGACGTCATTCCAAACGACGGCCCCGCCTTCAGCCTCCGTCCCGTTCGACTCGCAGCGCGTGACCCGTGCGCGGGATCGGTTCTCTGACGCTGACCTTCAGTGAGCGGGAACAACTGTCGCGTTCGCATCCACGGTGACGCTCGGCAGCCGCGGTCAGCGTCACCCAGTCCAAGCAGTTGACGCGGCCTCGTCTTCCGCGCCCCCGGGACGCTCTCTGCCAGTAGTAAGACGCCGGCAGAGCCGAGTTGACTCCGCGAGCGTCGGAGCTGACCCAGTGCGGGACGCTCCATTCTTTGGCGATGCGGCTTTTTGCACGCCACGCTCGCCTTCGTCGACCGCTGAGACCACCGGCACGACCGCCGCCACCGACGCGATCACCGGAGATCGGAATCGTCCGGGCGTCGAGTCCGATCCCGCGGGCCTCGCGCGGTCTCGCATCACCGAATGGAGCACTCTGGTCAATCCCGGTGTGCTGATACCTCCCGAAATTCGAGGCGCTGACCGGGATCACCAATGCCATGGTGCGCGACGCACCGCCTTCTCCCGCGTGGCGGACGAAGTCGCTCGATGACCGCCGATGCCCTGTTCGTGGCGCACAACGCCCGTTTCGACTACGGCTTTCTCAGCATGCCTTCGCCGCCAGCAGCGCGCGTTTCCGGCGCGTCCTCTGCACGGTGAGATTGTCGCGCCGGCTCTATCCCGACGAGGCTCGGCACAATCTCGACAGCGTCATCGAGCGGCACGAATTGGCCGTCGTACGGGCGGCATCGCGCCCTTGGCGACGCGCGCGTCCTGTGGACCTTCGTCCAGGCGCTCTATCGCGACCTTGCCCGGATGCGATCGAAGCGGCGGCGAAGCGTCGTGCAAACGCGCCGAGCTCTGCCGCCTCAACTTCCGCCCGGATGCGCTCGATGCGCTGCCCGAGGCGCCGGGCGTCTATCTTTTCTATGGCCTCAACGCGCTGCCGCTGTATATCGGCAAGAGCACGAATCTGCGGGAGCGTGTCGGCGCTACTTCTTCGGCCGACTATCGTTCGGCGACCGACCTCCGCCTTCCGAAATCCGGCGCATCGAGTTCGAGAAACGGCGGCAGAAATCGGCGCGCTCCTGCGCGAGTCGGCGCTGGTCAAGTCGATGCTGCCGGCGCACAACCTCGCGCTCCGCCGCAAGGCCGACTCGGGCGTCCTCGTGTTGCCGGAACTGCCCGGGCCGCCGGCCTTCCTTCCCGCCACCGGTATCGAGGCGGGGAGCTCGCCGGCCGATTCGGGCCCGTTTACGTCGAGCTGCCATGCGCGCGAAACGCTGCGCATCAGCTCGCGTCCGGCATGCGCTGTGCTGGAAATCGCTGGGGCTGGAGAAGCGGTCTGGGACCCTGCTTTGCCCGCCAGGTGAAGCGGTGCGCCGGCGCTGTGTCGGCGCCGAATCCGCCGAAACGCATCACGCGCACCTCGGCCAGGCGCCTCGCCGCATCATGCCATTCCACGCTGGCCTTTCGCCGGACTCGCCGCCATCCGCGAGCGCGCGCTGCCTTGGTGAGCGCACCGACTTGCACGTGATCCGCGACTGGTGCTGGCTCGGCACCGCGCAGGACGAAGGCGAGCTCGGCCGGCTCGTCGAGGCGCCACCGCGCGCCGGCGTTCGATGCCGATATCGCGCGGCCTCCTGATCCGCACGCTCGCGCGAGGAGCATCGATGTCCACTGCCGGCGCCACCAAGGCGCCGAATCCTGGGACAGCTAGTGCCGGATTACGGGTCCAGCGCTCAGTCCGTGCGCGCGGCGTGCGCGGCGAGCACTGCCGCCACGCACGCCGTCAGCTTCGTCGCGTAGGGAATATGGAGGAATTCGTTCTGGACCGTGCGCGTTCGATTTCGGGCCGAGGACGCCCGGTGATCAGGAATTGGGCTTGCGGGAGATGCTTGCCGAGCATCGCCATGAACCGGAATGGTGCCGCCCTCGCCCACGGCGGCCGATGGCTTGCCATAGAACGCCTTCGAGGCTTCGCCGAGCGCCGCGCTCGAGCCACGGCGCTGTCGGCGCGCGTTCCATCCGGTCGCGCCTTCGTCGCCCTCGAACCGCACAGTGGCACCGTGGGGCGGGATCGACTCGAGCAAGCGTCGCATCGCCTGTCATTGCCGTCGCCCCGTCGACCGGGGGGCGGCAAACGCAGCAGAGCTTGAGCGAGGTTCGCGGTCGCAGCACGTTGCCGCGGCATCCGCAATGGCCGGGAATCCGTCGGCGCCCGTCACCGACAGCGCCGGGCGCCAAGTCCGGTTGAGCAGCGCCTCCGCGTGGTCCGCGATCATCCGGCGCCGTCCGGTCGGCGAACAGGTGCTCGCGTATCGTCGACTCGCCCACTGATCGCCGCCGCCGCCTTCGCCTGCCGCACGCGTTCCTCGGGAATCGGCGTGAAAGGCTCGGCGGGCAGCACGCGGCCCGTCGCGCTATCCTCGAGCCGGTCGAGAATGGCGCGCGCGATGCGAAACGACGAGGGACGATGCCGCTCCGCGTCGCCCGAGTGCACTCCCTCTCCGTCAGGACCTCGACGTGGTCAGCGCCCACTGCAGGACGCGCAGCGATGTCGTCGCCCAGGCCGCTCGTAGTCGCCGCAGCCGGAATCGAGGCCCACCACGGAAGTCCACGCGCGCCCATCGCGGGCGAGCAGCTCGAGGTAGGCGGGCAAGTCGTAACTGCCGCTTTCCTCGCAGGTTTCGATCAAGCCGACGCAGCGCGCGTGCGCGCGCCTGCGCCTGCAATGCGCCGATGGCCGCAGAGCGACGCAAACACGGCGTAGCCGTCGTCAGCGCCGCCGCGGCCGTAGAGCTTGCCGTCTTCCAGCGCCGGCTCACGGGCCCAGTCCTCGCGCCAGCCCGTCATCTCCGGCTGCTTGTCGAGGTGATCGCGTACAGCAGGACCGTCTCATGCCGACTCGGTGCCCGGCACATCGAAGTAGCAGCTAGCAGGCGTGCGGCCGGCAGGCGCACGATCTCCAGAGCGAGGTCCGCGCACACCGGCTGGCTGGAGCACCCACGTTTCCGCGAGACGAATCGCTCGCTCGATGTGTCCGATTCGCCTCCCAGCGGGGATCGAAGTGCGGCGACTTGGCGGGGATGCGGATGTACTCGACAAGTTGCGGGACGATCGACGTGTCCCAGGTGCGCGTAACGGATGCAGTCAAAGCGGACGTGTCGTCATCGATTTCCAGTGGGGTGGTTAGCGCCGGCGCGCGTACTTTACCGGATCGTCGGGATCGGGGGCAGACGATGCGACCATGCGCACCAAGATCGCCACGACGCCCGGAAAAATGTTAGCGTTGCTGCACCGATTCCGAACTGAGCCTGTCGGACAGGCTAACGGGGAGTTCCCGGCGATGAACCTCGTTCCGCGATGAGGATACACACCGCGACGCTATGACGTACCTGTGGCCCGAAATGCTTTTGTTGTTGCTGGCGCAGCCGCTGCTGCACGTCGGCGTACGTCTGCTCTGCCGCCGCAGAGAAGAACGCCCTGCGGTACGCGAGCTTGAGGCCTGATGAAGGTCGCGCTCGGACCGGCGCATCGGGTCCGGCGGCACATCCCGCCGTTGCTCTTCCTGCTCGGCGTCATCGCGTCGATCATCGCGATCGCGCGCTCCTCCTGCGGTGATTACGCTTCCGTCGCAGCAGCAGACCATCATGCTCGCGATGGACGTGTCGCTCAGCATGGGCGCAAAGGACGTCGATCCCCAACCAGCTCACCGCCGCACAGCTCGCGGCCAAGACGTTCGTCAGGAGTATCCGGCCGACACCCGCATCGGGATCGTCGCGTTCGGCGCCACGGCATCGCTCGATGCAATCGCCGACCCAGAATCGCGAGGATCTCATCGCGGCCATCGACCGTTTCCAGCTTGCAGCGCGGGACCGCGCCACCGGCAGCCACCTCTACGGCAGCCTCGCGACACGCTCTTTCCCGACGCCGGCATCGACCTCGAGTCGCTCGTGTTCAAGGGAGGACTGACGCGCTACGCACCCGCGCCCGCGCCAGGACCGAAGCCCGCGGTGGAGAAGAAGGAATTCAAGCCGGTCAGCCCGGCCTCGTGCACGTCGGCGGTGATCATCCTCTTGAGCGACGGCCGCCGGACCACCGGCTCGGATCCGCCTCGACGCCGCGAAAATGGCGGCCGATGCGCGGCGTGAAGGTCTATACCGTCGGTTGCTGGCACCAAAGAGGGCGTTCCATCGGTTTCAGAAGGCTGGTCGGTGTACGTTCGCCTGGACGAGGAGACGCTCAAAGCGATCGCCGGACACGACGCGCGGGAATATTTCCATGCAGGCACCGCGCGGCCGATCTCAAGAAGGTGTGCCGAAAGCCTCAACGCGCGGCTGGTGCTGGAACGGAAGGAGACCGAAATCACGTTCTGTTTCGCCGCGTCGCGGCAGCGCTGTTACTTGCGGCGTCGCTCGCTTTCGCTGCCTCTGGTTCAACCGGACGGCCTGAGCCTGACGGCGAGAGCAGGCGATCTCCGTTCTGGTTGCCGTGTCCTCGGCATCGTTGATCTGCGCGCTAATGTTCGGTTCCGCACAGACAGGTCAAGACGAGGACCAACCATTTCGCTGGCTGGCTGTCGCTTGCATTCACTGGGCCAGCGGACGACGCGCAGTGCATGTGCGCGAGGAAGGCGAACTATGTTCTCCTGGATCCTATTGGGTCTTGGTCGGCTGGGTGCTCGGGGTTTCTGTTCGTGATGGTCCTGATGCGCATGTCCGGTGACGAGGATCGCGCCGCGCGCCACCAGCAGAAGCGCCTCGACCCCTACTCCGACGTCTCGATGACGCCAATACGGCAACAACTGGGCTACCAGCGAAGGCGGGGCGAGGCATTACGACTACGCTGAGCGACGAAGCTGGTCGGCATCGCGCATCGACCTTTTGCCGGGCCGGCGGCGAATCCGGCCGCCCGGATCAACGCCGGGCGACTTCTTCCGCGCCGGAAGGCCGGCGCGGGCGGCACGCCGCGCGGGGCATCGGCAACGGCGCGCGCTGGTTCCAGCGTCCGAACCGTTCCGGCGTTGATCTGGGCATACAGGCCGGCCGGCGAACAGCGCGAAGCGCGCCTGTCAGAGTGATCGCTTGCGCACTCGATCGTGCCGAGACATTCAGCGGCAGCCTTTCGGCACTGCCATGCTGGATTGATGGCGGCGCCAGGCGCCGCGGGCTTCAATGATAGCGCGTGTCCGTCGTCCCCTCCGTTCGATGTCCCGCGCTCGAGGATTCTACTGCTGGTCTGGCCGGAAGTCTCAATACCGGCCAGTAACCGGCGCTGCTAGATCTTGTGCCGCGACTTCCGACCATTGGCGGCGCTGCACAAGGCGCGCCGCACCGTTGTCTGGAGGCATGGACGTGACACGTAGCAAGCGCGTATCGGCGCGTAGGCGCCGATGCGCCCAAAGAGTGCATCAGTCGTCTGACTTGCCTTTGATCCCAACACGCCGCCGCCATGGCGCGTTGGGGTTTGTCCTACGGCCGGAATTCCGATTTGCCACGATTACAGTTGCGGACCCTCTCGCCCGTCCAGGGTTGCGACACTCCGTCGCGGTGCGCGAATTGTGGTGAACGCGATGGGCAGCCTTCGGGAGGACCAACGCCTGGGCGAAAGCGCGTTGGCAGCGTTGGGGATACTCGGCGTTCCCGCTTTTGTGCCTCGTCCTGATTTACATCTTCGCTGCTGAAGGACCAGGATACCGTCGATTCCGGCAGGTCGGCGTCGTCCCGCTTCGGCGTTCTTCAGCTCCGATCTCATGCCCCGGCGTTGAAAGAAGGCGGGCGCAGCCATGGACGCCGCAGACCAGGAAGTCCTCCGACACGATGGGGCTGCGAGGCTTCTTCCGCGAAGCGCGCTGCCGCGATCGGACGCGGTTTTATTCGCGATGCTGCGCGAAGATCGCCGGCGCGTAATCGGCGTTCATTCGCGATGTACTCGCAAAGATGATGGACGAGGGGATGCCGGGGCCGAAGAAAGACCTTTCTGGTCGGCATGATCCTGCAACGAACTGAGCGGTCACATACGACGCTGGAGGAAGAGCTCTTCATCACGCGGCTGCGCCGAGGCGCAGCCTGGATGACAAGAGGTGACGACCTGCTCGGCTGAAAGCGGGGGTGGAGCACGCTTCCGCGAAAGACCTCATTGCCCAGCCTCGAGCGGGCGTCGTCGGACGATGAACTCCCGGTGCGAAGGTGACGGTGCTGAGCGAATACATCAGCACCACGTCGAAGAGGAGCAGGAAGAGCTGTTCCCGCGCTGTCGTCTGAGCGAAAATGGACCTGCAAATCGGTCGGGCCGCGTTGACGCGACGCGCAAACCGGCATCTGCGGTGCAGGTCGACCCAGCACGTCGTCGTCGGCGCCACCATGAACGAACTGTCTCCGCAAGGCCGCCGCGGGCAGTCAGACTGCGTCCTGGGCTCGCCCGGAGCCTTCATCGCAGCGACCACTTTTGGTAGATCTTGTGGGCGGCCTCCAGGCTTCCTCACTTCGGCTATTCGGACACCCTGGCGAGACTGGTGATCAACGCGCATCGACTACCATCGGGACGTTCTTAGATGCTGTTCGTGCTAACGGGAATTCCCAGAACCGACGACTGACCAAGGCCATCGACATCAAGCTCGATGAACTGGTCGCGCCATCGAAGCACGACGCGGAACCGTCAATCGTCGATCTCTCAAGGACGTACCAGCGATGACGACCTCGATCAGCTCGAAGGCGAAGTTTCGGCAGCGATTGGCTCGGCAAGACGGTCCGGCAATCGAAGGCCGCAAGTCGCTGCACGGGATCCAAAGCTACCCCAGCCGCCGCGAAAGGAGGAGCCGGATCGGCGTCCGGAGAAAGTACAAGAGCGAGGCCTGAAGTTGCCGCGGGCGCGTCGACCGATCAAAGGATCCGCCGAAGGATCAGCCCCCGCGCGAAAAGGATCGCCCAGCGGCGACGCGAAATTCTGGAGGATCCGCCGAGGAAAATCCGGCAGACGGATCGCGCGCGGCGCGATCACGACCATCCGGTTTTCGCCACGCACCTGTCGTTTCCACTCGCTTGCAGGTCGGAAGCCTGGCGATCCAGCGCGTCGTCATGCAGAATCCCGAAGATGCAGGTCACCAAGAAGACCCTTGCAGCAGATCCTCGCGAAACTGGACGCTGGGCAACGGGGCGCGGATCGTGGTCCTGGGGTGACATACGCGGCTCCAGCAGCGAAATAAGAAGCCCGCCAGGGAACCTCGACACTACGCCACCACCCGGCGGCTTCGAACTCGATATCGCCAATGGTCCTGTTTCATTACTGCCGTGAATGCTGTATCAGGAACGGTACGCGCCGCAGTACCTTGGCGCGCCCAGCGCTGAGAGGGCATGGTCGCCTTCCTTTCCCGTCGGCGAACTCAATCGCCGAAACGCGCAATGAATCAGGCAGGTCGTAGACTCTCTTCGCGAACACAGTGTTCGGCATGGTCATCCTCGAAGCGACATCGTATGTATGCCAGAAGGCGTCTCCGCGGCTGTTGCGTGCCGTTTCTGGGCACGAGCCAGGCGCGCCAGTGCTCGCGTGCGCCGGCCGATTGCTCATTGTCGTGGAGCGGGGTTCGGCAATTTTCCTGTTGCTTTGGTTCCGCGGGCATCATGGGTGGCGTTTTCTGTTGCCGTTTGTTGATCGCGGGCTGTTTGCGGCGGCTGCTGTGAGTGCAAGAAGTGTCGTGCATAGTATCAAGACTGACGCCAATAAATCCTGGAGATCCACGACGACCTGGCCACGTCACCGTAGTCGAACCCATTTTGCTTATGCGGCGCCCGCAATGAACAACTTCTCAGGCGCGCGAAGGAATCGCATATCTCACGTCGCGGTCTTTCACGATGGGCGAATGTTATCTCGAACCATGCCGGCGGAAAAGACCGTGATTAATCACGGTGTGGGTACGCGCCGGACCGTCTGCTACTCTGCATAACCGGGTACTCAGGCGACAATCCACCCCATGCCCCGCCTCGAACACTGCGCCGACCAGGCGCACAAGCCGATGGGAGAATTTACACATGGGACTGCTAACCTGCAAATTGTTCCTGAAGCAGAGCGTCAGTAATGAACTTGAGAGTTGCGCTGTTAGAGACGCTGGTCATATCACACCGGGGTCGTGGGCGGCCACGTCAGGCGAATTCAGATCGCCCTCAACAGACTCAACGTGTCTTCCTGATTCCCGACGGCAAATATGGAAACAGAACCGCAAGCGCGGTCAGTGGCGCTTTCAAGGGGAGACCCAAACGCCGCACCGCTTCGGCAGCCTGGGCGAAAGTATCGCTGACAACATCGTGAGCGTCAGGACCATTAAGACCCCTCAACAAGCAAAGATGAAGCTAACGGGGACATGCCCGAGCCACCTGTCCGGCTTTATAGCGCTAATATTCGTTCCAGCGCCCCCATGATCACGCGGCGTCGACCCGCGCTGCACGACCATTTTCTCGACAGTGAAGATCCACGATGTCGTGCGGAGACGTATCCGTCGACCAGAACCACCATCGTCCCAGGGTTTCGGCAGGAAAGATCATCACCCAGGGAACGAACGAAGTCAAGTATCTCGGATTCCGAACTTCGTCGGACCCCAGGAGGATCCGCAATGCAGCAGGTAGCCGTGCAGGAAAAGCGCACTTTACGAACGATTGGCGATCATACCGTGAGCGATCTTTGTCTGCAGTCTGCTCCACTCGATCGATTCATGCAGGGCAACGACCCTCGGATTCACGACAAAAAATCGAGAATTGGAAGCGTGCATTACCGGGCTTGTCGCCTCACTATGTCGAAACAACACCCGGTGGATCACCGGGTGCTATGAGCGTTCCTTATCACGCTCGGCCCGCAGATTGATCCGCTATCATAACGAACGATCCCAAGCCGTCCGGACCCGTTCGATGTGCCAGGGACTTTCACGCGTCAATAGTGTTTTCGGTCGTAAATCTTGACTAATTGGATTTTGCGCGCCGTAAGTGGAGACCGAGGGATGTCCGGCCTCGAATGAGCCAACGCTCTGAAACCAGATTCAATAGCTGGGAAGAAGAGTTGGGCTTCCGAGCGATACCGGCAATGACTCCGCGCCTCGAACTCTACCCCGTCACTTATCGTGTCGTTGAACCCGCAGCGACCCCAACGCGAGTCGTCTCGGATGGCCAACATGGCAGCTGCGGCTCGGCCGGCGAGTTTGTCGAAGTGCCAGCGTACAGGCACCCACATATCCGTCAGCACTCGCATGACGGCGGATGATCGAACGACCCCCGTGCGTAGCGGTTTTGTTCGGCCTCGCGATCCGGCGCCGGCATTCTTGCGACTTCTGCGACCACGGCGCACGCGACGGTGTCTCAGTTCGGCCTAATCGGAAGGTACGTGGCAGTATCGTCGGGAACGGCCGGTCTCAGGTGCAGCGGACTTACGACGACGCCGTACGCTGCGACCAATCCTCGGAAGCAGACCAGCGGCGAAGTCTTGGCCACCGGCAACCGCGCCGAATGGCGACGCGACATCAGATGCGAAAGGTCGAACTAGCGATGGCAATTCTCTCGACCCGCTGCAGCCCACATAATTCTGCAAAGCTGACGTCGTGGGTGGATAAGGGGCCCGTTCATCCTCGTTGCGCCGACCGCGCCACCCCTACGTGATTGGGAGTGCGCAGATGTGGGAACGAAGAGCGAAAACCCGCCGAAGCGGGGTCGTGGGAAGCAACCAAACCGTATTACGCTTTACGGCGCCTCCGGTACGCCAAGCCAGCAACCCCCAACCCGAGACAGTGCAAGTGTTCCCAGCTCCGGCACCTGATCAGGAGGCGAGCAAACCCGCTATGGCCATATTCGGGAGGAAAGCCACGGCTATGGCGAAGTTGCCCGCGGCATTCTCGGACACGGTTTGAGTAAAGCCCGCAGAGGAACAAATGTTTCCATCGTCGTTCGAGCAAAAATTGGCAGTAAAGACGCCGACTGCACCGCCGGTAAACGAAACTGTAAGGACGTCCGACAACGCGCCATTGGGGTCAAGATTCGAACGATTGCGGTTCCTGGGCCGCCGTTAGGATTGAAAAGATTGGCAGACGCCGAGGCATTCTCGGTGCCCGTCTGAGTCGAACTGATCAAACCCAGCCAATCGTTTGCGGTGAAATTGGCATCTCCGGAAAAGACGACGCCAGTAGGGTCTCGTTGATCCCCAGAAACGCGGCCCAGGAGCCCTGTGCGAATAACGCCAGCAGACCGAGAACAGCGCTGCGGCAGACTTCCAGTTCCGTCATGTTCACTCCTCAAAGAAAATGAAATACACGCGATACTTTGGCAGCCACTCGACCTCAATGACTTTGTCGAGGCACAATCTGTGCCGGATTAAATAACCGTTACAAGCAATACAATGCATTAGTAAGGCATCAGTAGGTGGCTTTAGATGTAAATGTTTCCGACACCAGCGCCGAAACCATGATTTCTTTCTAGATCCATTGCTGTCACGCCGCTCGTATCCGACTGACCGATCGATCATGTCGGGAGTCGCGGTACTGCGAGATCAATCGGTCGAGCGGTTGAGGATGTCTCATGTCGAGGCGCTGCATCAAGTCGTGGACTCCAGCATCGATGCAATTTCGTTATGGATCGGTGCGTGCTGGCCGTTTCCAGTAGTTGATAACATCTCGTCCACCAAGCCGGGTTGGAAGGAAAAACATAAGCCATGAAGGAGGACGCATGATCCGGTTAATCAGCGTTACAATACAGCCATTACAACCAAGCAGGCTTTTGCCAATTTCATTCCCCAAGGTGATCTTCCGGCAGAGAATTAATAGCGTTGCTTCCGTTGGTGTTTCGGCGGACGGGCACGTCAGTTGTTGGACACGGCTCCTCCCACTCTGGGTTCTGAGGCGTTCCGTTGGAATCAACCAGACGGCATGCTCAGTCTAGGTGCCGCTGCGAATAGATGCCACGCTGCCGCCGCATCGGCCGACGGGTCAGTTATGCGTGGGCCGGTGTTGCGCTGAAGCACGGGCTTTCCGTTGGACGCGAGGCCGCCGGTCCCGATCGGCGACGGTTCCCTACCCCAAGGCAGCCAAAGTGAAGCGCCGGGTGTATCAACCGCGCAGATGGCGCGGTCGTAGTGGGACAGGGCAATGGCGTCATTAGCGGCATGGGCTACTGGGAAACTTGGCCTTCCGTTGGACACAAGCAAGTGGGACGTGGTTTTCCTGGGCGATCTTCCGGGAGGGACCTTTCGTCAGTTTGGCCGACGGGTAATCTGGCAGACGGATCAGTCATAGTCGGGGCCAGTAACCCTGCACTAGGCGAAGAAGCCTTTCGTTGGACGCGGGCGGAGGGGCATCCGAAGTCGGCCTGGAGTGATCTTGAAGCACACGGGGGTGGCGGTCTCCTGAGCAGTTGCCCGCGGCGTAATCGCCAGACGGCGCGCGTGCATCGGTAATCGGCAACGCGGTGTCTGCTCTTGGCAATGAAGCATTTCGCTGGACGCACGGGAACCACGGCATGATTGGATTGAGGGGACTTACCGGGAGGACGGTTCTGTCTTCAACAGATTATGCCTTGGAAAAAGGGTATCAGAACACGGATCCGTCGCCAGTAGGGCTAGGTGATGAGCTGGTCTAGAGTTCTGAAGCGTTCGTCTGGGACGGCATGGAACGGAATACGGAATCTCAGGGACGTCTTGATCCAGTCAAGGGGACGACTTGACTGGCTTTGAGACATATCTAGAGAGCCAGCCAATGGCACTTCTGCGGATGGGAGCAATCATCGTCGGTTCCGGGATCAATCCTGCAGGTCAGCCGGCAGGCGTGGTTGGCAAGACTTCCCGGGTCCTGTGGCGTCCGTACCAGAGCCCTCTGCGGTCTTTGCTGACTCCGGGATCGGCGCGACTGGGCGCTGCCTGGTCTGGTGGAATACGCGGACCCCCGGCGTAGCTAGCGCACGCCACTTTGGCGCTGGGCGACAGCTTCCCCATCGGCAGTTTCAATGGCCGCTTCCGGCTCCGCGCGATGTCCGCAGCGGGTCGAGATCGAGATACGTTCTTGTCGGTCAACAGCCGGCCGCGCCAGCCGCACGGCGACACTACCGATTGCAGTCGTTCAAGCGCGCTTTGATCCGGCATGGATAGCTCCTCGTCGTCTGTGAGAAGGTTGATCGGCTGGCGCCTTCAGTCAGCGGCAGCGAGGAGGCGTCCGCCCGCATGGCAGACGGCGCCTAGAACGACGCAGGAGGCGCGAGGCGCCGCTTGCACTCTGGCCGAGGTCGGGCACGCTTCGACCGATTTTCGCGTTCGGATCCTTTCATGCACAGAACGTGCCCCGAACTGCGGTAGCATCGACGTCCGATCGTTCGCACCCTGGCGACCTTGATGAGCCGTCGACCACACATGTTGCGATCGCGGTACTACTGTCGCAATTGCGGCAAAGCTATTCTGGGTACTGAGCGCAAGAACCTATCGCACTGCTGGCATCGTCTTCGGAATAGTTCTCGCCCTGCTGCTCGCCGTTGCCCTCAGCTTCGCCACCGCAGGAGTGAGTCTTGCCGCTATCGTCATCATCTACTGCCCCGCCTCCGGGCGCTTCCGCTTCCGCTACCGCGATCGCGCGCACCCGGGAAATGGATCCAGCAATACGTAGCT
>ERZ1370068.11006-contig-9657_pt1 | contig 28840 bp, 41 predicted proteins | sample MGYA00561227_ERZ1370068 | MGnify/ENA primary metagenome ERZ1370068 (study PRJEB38410, sample SAMEA6850437) | metagenome | study: Metagenomic assessment of the ecological functions of the soil: analysis of the soil microbiota associated with the...
AGGTTACGTATTGCTACCCCGCCCATGATCAGCAGCACGATTTCCTGGCGCACGACGAGCGCGACCATGCCGAGCGCCGCGCCCAGCGCCAGCGCGCCCACGTCGCCCATGAAGACCTCGGCGGGATAGGCGTTGAACCAGAGGAACGCGAGCCCGGCGCCCGCGATCGCGCCGCAGATCGACCGCGAGCTCGCCCGCGCCCGGAGATCAGCGGGAAGCCCAGGTACTTCGCGAACACCGCGTTGCCCGAGACGTAGGCGAACACCGCGAGCGCCGAGGCGATCATCACCGTCGGCATGATCGCGAGGCCGTCCAGGCCGTCGGTCAGGTTCACCGCGTTGGAGGTGCCCGACCACGACGAAGTAGCCGAGGATCACGAAGCCCACGGTGCCCAGCGGGATCGCGATCGTCTTGAAGAACGGCACGATGAGCTCGGTCTGCTGCGGCAGCTTCGCGCTGTAGGCGAGGTAGGACACCGCGGCGATCGCGATCACCGACTGCCAGAAGAACTTCGACTTCGCCGAGAGCCCCTTGGGGTTGCGGTGCACGACCTTGCGCCAGTCGTCGACCCAGCCCACGGCGCCGAAGCCGAGCGTGGTGAGCAGCACGATCCACACGTAGCGGTTGCTGCAGGTCCGCCCAGAGGAGCGTCGTGATCGCGACCGACACCAGGATCAGCGCCCCGCCCATCGTCGGCGTGCCGGTCTTGATGAGGTGCGTCTGCGGGCCGTCGTCGCGCACCGCCTGGCCGATCTTGTAGGCGGTGAGCTTGCGGATCATCGCGGGCCCGACGATGAACGAGATCGCGAGCGCGGTGAGCGCGGCCAGCACGACGCGCAGCGTGATGTACGTGAACACGTTGAACGTGCGCACCGTACGTCGTCGAGCCATTGGGCGAGCTCAAGCAGCATGGCCGCCTCCTGCCGCGCGCGAGCGCGTCGGCCACGCGCTCCATCTGCATGAAGCGCGAGCCCTTCACCAGGAGCGTCGCGCCGCCGGCTTGGCCTCGCGCGCGCGCCGCGCCGAGCAGCGCGCTCGAGCGTCGTCGAAGTGGCGCGCGCCCGGCGCCGAACGCTGGCGCACGGCGTTGCGGCTGCTCGGCCCAGCGCGAGCAGCGCATCGATGCCCGACTCGCGCGCGAAGGCGCCCACCTCGGCGTGCATCGCCGGCGCCTCGTCGCCCGAGCTCGCCCATGTCGCCCATCACGAAGACGCTTGCCGTCCGGGCTCTGCGGCGAGCACGCGCGATCGCCGCCTTCATCGACTCGGGATTGGCGTTGTAGCTGTCGTCGATCACGAGCGAGCCGCCGGGGCCGGCGCGGCGCTGCAGGCGCCCGGGCACGCCCGCGAAGCGCGCTGAGCCCTCGCTGCATCGCCGTGCGGCGGAATCTCGAGCGCGTGCGCGGCGGCGCACGCCGCGAGCGCGTTGCGCACGTTGTGCTCGCCGGCGACCTGCAGCGTCACGGCGAACGCGTCGACCGGCGTCACGATGCGCAGCCTGCGCGACCGCTCGACGCTCGCGCGCACGTCGCGCCGTTCGTCCGAAGCCCGAAGGTGCACGATGCGCGCGGCCCACGTTCAGGCTCCTTCCAGTACGCCGGCGAACGCATCGTCGGCGTTCACCACCGCGATGCCCGCCGGGCTTCAGGCCCGCGTAGATCTCGCCCTTGGCGCGCGCGATCGCTTCGACGCTGCCGAGGATTCCCACGTGCGCGCGGTGCGCGTTGTTCACCAGCGCCACGGTGGGCTGCGCGATGCGCGTGAGGTAGTCGATCTCGCGCTCGTGGTTCATGCCCATCTCGATCACGGCGTAGCGGTGCCGCTCGCGCAGCCGCGAGCAGCGTGAGCGGCATGCCGATGTCGTTGTTGAGGTTGCCCTCGGTGGCGAGCACCGGCAGCGCGCTCGCCGCAGTGCGCGGCGAGGATCGCGGCGATGCATCTCCTTCACCGTGGTCTTGCCGTTGCTGCCGGTGAGCGCCACGACCGGCAGCGCGAAGCGCCGCGCCAGTGCGGCCGCGAGCCGTCCCAGCGCGGCGCGCGTGTCGTCGACGACGACCTGCGGCATCGGCAGCGCGCCGTCGACAGCGGGTCGCGAGGCGAGCGCGGCGGCCGCGCCGCGGCGCGGCGCTCGGCGACGTACTCGTGTGCCGTCGAAGCGCTCGCCCTTCAATGCCACGAAGAGGTCGCCGGCGTGCACCGTGCGGCTGTCGGTCGTCACGCCGCGAGAACGCGCATCGGCGCGCCGCGGAGCTTGCCGCCAGCGCCGCGCGCGGCTTCCATCAGGTTCATCATCGCGTGCGGTCACGATCATTCAGCTCCGTTCATCCGCGCCCCGGTCTCCATTCGGCGAGCGCGCGCGCGCGCGACTTCGCGATCGTTGAACGGGTGGCGCACGCCGGCGATCTCCTGGTAGGTCTCGTGTCCCCTTGCCGGCGAGCAGCACGACATCGCCCGCGCGTGGCGTGATGCACGGCGGCGAAGATCGCGACCTGCGCGGTCCTCGATCGCCTCGGCGCTTGCCGCGGGAATGCCCTCGAGCATCTGGTCGATGATCGCGTGCGGGTCCTCGCCGCGCGGGTTGTCGCTCGTCACCATCACGTGGTCGGCGAGGCGCGCGGCGAGCCTCGCCCATGATCGGGCGCTTGCCCGGATCGCGATCGCCGCCGCAGCCGAAGACGCAGATGAGGTCGATGGCCCGCCGCGACCGTCGGGACGCAGCGCCGTGAGCGCCTTCTCCAGCGCGCATCGGGCGTGTGCGCGTAGTCGATCACCACGAGCGGCGTCGCGCCGCCGCCCACGCGCTCGAGGCGGCCGGGCACCGGCTCGCAGCGCCGCGATCGCCGCGTGACGCCGCGTCGAACGGAATGCCCTGCGGCGACGAGCGCGCCCAGCACGGCGAGCAGGTTCGAGACGTTGAAGGCGCCGAGCACACGCGCGCGCACCTCGCCCGCGCCCCCATTCGCTTTCGACGCGGAAGCGCACGCCCGCCTCGGAGAGCACGATGTCGCGGCGCGGCAGGCGCGCGCCGAACTGCGGTAGCCGTGAGCGTGATCACGTCCAGGCCGCTTCCGGCGAGGCGCTGCGCGAGCTGCGCGCCGAAGTCGTCGTCGACGTTCACGATCCGCGTGCTTGAGGCCGCGCGCCGAGAAGAGCAGCGAACTTGGCTTCGCGCGTACGCCTCCATCGTGCCGTGGTAGTCGAGGTGGTCGCGCGTGAGGTTGGTGAACACCGCGACGTCGTACTTGATGCCCGCCACGCGTCCCTGGTCGCAGGCCGTGGCTCGAGACCTCCATCGCGACGTTGCGCGCGCCGCGCCGCAGGTACTCGGCGAGCAGGCGCTGCAGCACGATCGGATCCGGCGTGGTGTTGCTTCGCCTCGACGCGCTCGCCCACGAGGCCGTTGCCGAGCGTGCCGATCACCGCCGAGCGCGCCGGCCGAGCGAGTCGAGGGCCGCAGCGCGATCCACTGCGACACCGAGGTCTTGCCGTTGGTGCCCGTGACGCCCGCCATCCAGAGCGACTCGGACGGGTTGCCGTACACGTGGCCCGCGATCTCGGAGATGCGCGCGGCGCAGGTTCTCGACGCCGAGGTTCGGAATCTCGCCAGCGCCTCGTTCCAGCGTGAAGCCGCCGCGCTCCCAGATCACGGCCGCGGCGCCGCGCGCGATCGCTTCGGCGATGAACGCGCGCCCGTCGCGCACGGTGCCGGGGTAGGCGACGAAGATCGAGCCCATCTTCACCGCGCGCGAGTCGGCGGTGAGGTCGGCGAGCGGCACGCCGAGCTGCGCCAGGCGGTCGAGCAGGAGCACGCCATCCCGGCCGGTCGCACGAATTCGCGCCGCCGCGATCATTCCCTGGCGTCCGCTCTCGCGAGGCGCCCTGCACGGTCAGCGCTGGCTCACCGACGTTGAGCGCCTGAGCGTGGCGGCGCGTCGGGTGCCACCGCCATCATGCGCAGCGCCGCGCCCATCACGGAGGAGAAGACCGGCGCGCCGACGTCGCCGCCGTAGTACTTCGACGCCCGCGGCTCGTCGAGCATCACCGCGACGATGAAGCGCGGATCGCTCACGGGGCCGAAGCCCACGAACGACGACACGTACTTGTGCTCTGCGTAGCCGCCGTTCTCGGGCTTGTGCGCGGTGCCGGTCTTGCCGGCGACGCGATAGCCCGGCACCTGCGCGCGCGGCGCGGTGCCGCCGGGCATCACGGCCATCTCCATCATGCGAGTTGACCTCGATCACGGTCTCGCGCGTGATGAGCGCGCTTGCCGATCGGCTGCGCATCCGGCGCGTGAGCGCGAGCGGCAGCAGCTGCCCTTCGTTGGTGAAGACCGTGTAGGCGCGCGCCACCTGCAGCAGCGACACCGAGATGCCGTGCCCGTACGACATCGTCGCCTGCTCGATCGGGCGCCACTGCGTCCCAGGGACGCAGCAGCCCTTGCGCCTCGCCCGGGAAGCCGGTCTGCGGCGCCGCGCCGAAGCCGAGCTCGCGGTAGAACGTGCCCATGCGCTCGGCGCGGCATCTGCAGCTGGATCTTCGCGGTGCCGATGTTCGACGACTTCTGGATCACCTGCGCCACGGTGAGCAGGCCCGTTCGGATGCGAGTCGCTGATCGTCCAGCCGCCGATCGTCATGGTGCCTGGCCGGTCTGGATCGTGGTCGTCGGGCTTCACGATGCCTGCGTCGAGCGCCGCGGCGACCGTGAACGGCTTCATCGTCGAGCCCGGCTCGAAGAGATCGGTGACGGAGCGGTTGCGCGTCTGCCGGCCGGTGACGTTCGCGCGGTTGTTGGGGTTGTAGTCGGGCTGGTTCACGAGTGCCAGCACCTCACCCGTCTTCGCGTCGAGGATCACGAGCGAGCCGCCTTGGCGCGGTCTGGCCTCGACCGCGGCCTTGAGCTCGCGGTGGGCGAGGAACTGCAGGCGCTGGTCGATCGCGAGCGCGACTTCCTCGGCCGTCGCGCGGCGCGCGCAGCGCCTCGACGTCCTCGACGATGCGCCCGCGCGGTCCTTGATCACCTTGCGGCTGCCGCGGCACGCCCGCGAGGCGCTCGTCGGCCGCGAGCTCGATGCCCTCCTGGCCGTTGTCCTCCATGCCCGGTGAAACCCACGACGGCGCCATCACTTCGCCCGCCGGGTAGTAGCGGCGGTACTCGCGCTGCTGGAAGACGCCCGGGACGCGCAGCGCCGATCACTTTCGCCGCCTGGTCGGGCGAGATCTGGCGCTTGAGGATAGACGAACTGGCGATCCTTTCTGGCGAATTTTCTGGCGGATCTCGGCGTGCGCCATGCCGAGCGCCTTGGCGAGCGAGCGCAGCTGCGGGTCCTCGGCCTCCTCGAGAGTCCTCGGGCGTGGCGCAGATCGACTCGACCGGCGGTGGAGATCGCGAGCGCCTGGCCGTTGCGATCCTTCACCGCCCGCGCGAGGCGGGCAGGTCGATCACGCGCGCGTAGCGCGCCTCGCCCTTGGCCTGCAGGAAGCTCAGTGTCCAGCGGCCTGCAGGTAGAAGGCGCGCGCCGGCAAGCCGCGCGAACGCGTGCGATCGACGAGCGCGAACACGAAGCGCGAGCGCCAGCCCTCGAGCTTCAGGCGCAGCTGGCGGCGCGCTTCTTCGTATCCTCACGGCTGGACTCACCACAGTGGACGACGCGTCGGGCGGGCGCATGCCGAGCTGCGGCGAGGCGAGCGACTCCACGCGCTTGTTCGTGGCCCACGTGCTCTGCTCGAGCTGCAGCTGCGTCCACTCTGGTTCGAGCTTCTGCGCCGCGGCCTGCTCGCCCTCGAGCTCGCTGAAGAGCCTGCGCGCCTGATGCTGCGACGGTGATCACGCCGAGCGCGCACGCGATGACGAACGAGGAGCAGCAGGACGTTCAGGCGCGCCATTCTCAGTTCTTCTCCGCGACCCGCAGCACTGCGCTTCGGGCGCGCGGATTTCGCCTCACTTCGTCTTCCGATGCCGGATGGCACTGGCCGACCGCGGTGAGCTGCGGCGTAGGCAGGTCCGTCGCGCGCACGGGCACGCCGCGCGGGCAGCGGTCGGCTGATGGAGCGCTCGCGGATGAAGTTCTTGACGATGCGGTCCTCGAGCGAGTGGAAGCTGATCACCGCCAGCCGGCCGGCGGGACGCGAGGAGGCTCGCGGCCTGCGGCAGCGTCAGCTACCAGCTCTTCAAGCTCCTGATTGACGTGAATCCGAAGAGCCTGAAAGGTGCGGGTCGCCGGATGCTGGCCCGGCTCGCGCGTGCGAACCGCGCGACCCACGATCTCGGCAAGTTGCCGCGTGGTGCCGGATAGGCTCGCGTCGCCGTGCAGCAACAATCGCTGCTGCAACCTGTTTAGCAAACCGTTCTTCCCCATATGCCGAGATCACCTCCTGAGTTCGCTTTCCTCGCGCGGTTCGACGCACTCGGCGCGCGGTGGCGCCGCGGGAGTTGTCCATGCGCATGTCGAGCGGCCCATCGCGCGAAAGCTGAATCCACGCGCCGCATCGTCGAGCTGCGGGCTCGACGTCCCGATATCGAGCAGCACACCCGCCACCTCGCCGATTCCGCGCGCCGCCAGCGCTTCGTGCATGGTCGAGAACCTCGCGTGGATCAGCTCAAGACGCGGATCTTCGAGCGCGCGATCCGATACCGCCGCGGGGTCCTGATCAAAAGCGAGAAGTCTTCCGCGAACACCGAGACGGGCGAGGATGGCCGTGCTGTGCCCGCCGCGGCCAAAGGTGCCATCGACATAGGTTTCGCCTTCACGGACACGGAGGGCATTAACGGCTTCTTCGAGTAGGACCGGGACATGGAGACCTCGCTCATTGGGGAAGGGAGTTGTTTCTTCTGCGGCTCTCCCCGTGGCTCCTCACAGGGAGAAGTTCTCCATTCCCGGAGGCAATCGACGTCGCGCCTGGACCTCAGGTTCTCGAGCCGCTGCCTCCACGCCTCGAGATCCCAGATTTCGTAGTGGCTGCCCTGGCCGACGAACATCACCTGCCGCGTGATGCGCGCGAGTCGCGCAGCTCGGGCGTGATGAGCAATCGGCCGGCGCCGTCAGCTCGAGTGTCTTGTGCGAATCCCGACGAGAGGGCGCTTCCAGTTGCTGAGCGCGCGATCGAGGGAGGAAAGGCCATCACCTGGGCGCGGATCGGCTCCCAGGCGGGAGCGGGATAGACGAGCAGGCAGCCGTCGGGATGCGCGGTGAGCACCAGGCGCACCGTCCTGCCCTGCGTAAGCGGGTCGCGGACGCGCGTCGGCACCGCCATGCGCCCCTTTGCGTCGAGATTGAGCTGAGCCGCCCCTGGAACACCGCGTCTCCCCACGTTTTCCCACTCCGCCACACTGTAGTGATCCCGCTACAGGGAGTCAAGGAAATAAGTGGCAGTTTTTGCTTGCGAGACAAAGGCTTAGGCGTGATATTCGCGCCAAACTCGAAAGCCAACTACAGCTAAATCAATGGCTTACAGAACATACTGAAAGTGATTGGATGAAAAAAGGCCCGCTTTCGCGGGCCTTCGTCCTGCCGGGGAGGGCCTATTCAGCCGCCCTTCCTCGGACCGGAACTCTGGAATCCGTTTTCCACTCGAGGCCGTCGCCGAGCATCTGCAGCACACGCAGTAGCGCGCCTCGAGTTGATCGGGCGTGGGTTGGTACACGCCTTCACGGGAGAGCGAATCCTCGACGAGCGCGAGGGCAAAGCCCCACGTCGTCCCACTGCGATTCGCCGCGTCGGCAGCTCGAACACCGCCATGGTCGGCAGTCGCACGCCGCCAGCGTCGCGCACGAGGATCACGCGCTCGCCGTTGCGCAGCGAATACGCGAGCGCCACCGCGTTTTCCCGGGTGCCCGCGAGCGCCATGTAGCGGTATGCGATCGCCGAGGCCATCTCGACTTCCGGGTCCTTCGCCTGCTGCGAGCGCGCCGCGAAAGGCAGCGCGACCACCATCAACAACGCACAGATCGAACGAGTCAGGCTCCATGAGCCCTCTCATCATCTGCGTGCGCATGAAATTCTTCGTCGTTGTGGCCCCATCCTGCGCCGGGCGCATGCGGTTGGATGCGGAATGCTCGATGAAAGCGGCAGGAGCGGGCCCTCGTGCTGCAGTGCGATAAGTGTGAAGCAAGCCGATAAGCGGGATTCTGTGTGACGGCCCTTTGCGGGCTATGACGATCATCTCCTCTGGGACGCGCGTTGCCGCGCGCTCGAGCCACCTACCCGCAGACTCGGTGGGCCACGTCAACGTCTGCCTATTTGGTGTTGCTCCGCGTAGAGATTGGTCGTTTCACCCCAGGGCGCCAACCGCAACCTGCCGCTGGTCCCCGAGCTCGTCTCTGTTCCTCTGATCCTCACCTCACGGTGGACGGGCGTTACCCGCTACGCTGCCCTGCGGAGTCCCGACTTTCCTCTGTGCAACGCGAGGTGGCACAGCGATCGCCTGGCTTGCTTCACACGCGCATTTTACGCTGGGCGCGCGCTCTTCCCCGGAAGTGCTCTCGCATCGTCGTAGAAGACTTCCGACGCATTGCCCGGATGCCAGCCCGGGACGCCGAGCACCGGCATGGGCGCCATCGCCTTGGGCGAGCGGAATCGCAGCCGATCGGCGAAGTGCGCCGCGAGGAGGCGGTCGGCCTCGGCCGTATCGTCGACGCGTTCGACGAAAATCGTCTTCGCCACCATGCCGATGTAGGGATCGAGTCGCCTTCTCGTAGAGCGCGTGGCCGAAGGCGAAGAAGCGCGCGCGCGATTCGAGCTCGGCGCGCCGGCGCCAGAAGAGCTCCTTCCATTCGAAGTCCACGATGAGCTGCGTGAGCGCTGAATCGTCGGTGGCGACGATCACGCCGCCCTCGTCGAACAGCGGTGAGCGCATCGCGCGCGGGACTGCGATGTTTCGCCTCCGCCTCGCCGCCCTCCTCGAGGATCGCCGCGTGCTGCGCGTTGATGGTCGCCTTCGCGCGAGGAAACATGATCCACACCAGCGCGTTGAAGAGATCGTGCCAGTTCTCAGTGCGCGTCTCGACCTCCCCGGTCTCGGCGATGTGCAGCTCGTAGTAGCGCCGCTCGCGATCGGTGTGCTCGCGCGGCGCGATGAAGCGAAGCGCCCTGTCGCGCAGGTCGTGACGCGCCCCCGGCGAGCGCCGTGAGCTCGCCGTGCGTGGGCCAGCGATCGGCGGGCAGCCGCGAGAGCACGGGCCGCAGCGGGTCGAAAATCGGCGAGTCGAGGCGGTTCAGCAGAAGACGATGAGCGTCTTGGCGCGCACCGACTCGCGCGCGTACCAGTGCAGCGAGGCCCCACACGTACGCCGCGGTGGGCCAGCGGTGGTCGGCTACCGCCTGCTCGAAATGCTTTCCGAGAGCGAGCCGCGGTCGCCCGGCATCGCGAGCACGAGTGCCAGCTCGTCCAGCTCGTCGAGCAATCCCTCGCTCGAACCGATCGACACATTCACCGCTTCCTCGTCCGCGCCCGGGAGCTTCAGCGTTCCACTCACGGTCACGGGCTCCCGCAGCGGCAGCGGAACGTATACGCCGATCGCAGTCGGAGTGGTTCACGAGGTTGAGGAAGCGCGTCGTGAGCGCGGGCTGCGCGTCGTAGAAGCGATCCGGTCTCGCCCTGGAGGTCCTCCTCGGTCGCATCGAGGAGCGCCGCGGTGCCGCCGCGTTCGAAGCGCAGGGCGAGCCCGCGCAGCACGTGCAGGTCCGAGTACAGCCCCACGCGGTCGCCCTCGGACATGCGCCCGGAAGGCTGGCCGATGTGCGTGGTGTGCGTCTCGGGAACGTTCTCCTGCAGCCACTTCACCATCGCGGCGACCTGCGCGTCGGTCTTCACGTTTTCCTTGATCTCGTCAGGCCGATCATCACGACGTCGAGTCCCACCGCGCCTGGCCTTCAGCCGGCGATGCGCCAGGCGATCGTGTTGCCCGCGCGCATCGGCACCACGGTGTCCTCGCCGAACGCGTACGAGGGGCCGGCAACCTTCCACGCCCGCTTTCTCGAGCTTCAACTTGCCGCCGTTCCTCGGCAAGCCGTAGAAGTCGGCGCCGTTGAACGACTCGCGAATGCCTCGAGCTTGTCGAGCGCGCCCGCCGATTCGAACGCCTCGGCGTACAGCTCGATCGCAGCGTGCGCGGTATACACGCCCGCGGGCCCGCAGCAGCTTCCTTCAGGCTGCGCGGATGCGGCGCCGAGTCCGTGCCGAGGAAGAACTTCGGGCTTGCCGGAGGTTGCGGCCTTGAGCAGCGCGCGGCGATGCGGCTCGCGCTTGAGCACCGGCATGCAGTAGTGGTGCGGGTTGATGCCGCCTGCGAAGATCGCGTTGCGGTTGAGCAGCAGGTGATGCGCGGTGATCGTGGCGCCCACGTGTTCCGGACGCGCGCTCGACGAACGCGGCTGCCTCGTGGGTCGTGATGTGCTCCACCACGATCCTCATCTTCGGGAAGCGCTTCACGAGAGGGGCCAGCACGCGATCGAGGAACACCGTCTCGCGATCGAAGATGTCCACCTCGGGGTCGGTGACCTCGCCGTGCACGAGCAGCGGCAATCCCTCGGCCTGCATCGCCTCGAGCACCGCGTCGCACTTGCGGATGTCGGTGACCCCGGATGCGGAGTTGGTCAGTGCGCCCGCGGGGTAGTACTTGACGGCCTTCACGAACCCCGACGATTTCGCCCTGGCGATCTCCGCAGGCTTCGTGTCGTCGGTGAGGTAGAGCGTCATCAGGGGCTCGAACTTCGCGCGCTTCGGAAGTGCGGCGAGGATGCGATCGCGATACGCCTTCGCCTTCTTCACGTCCACGACCGGGGCTTGAGGTTCGGCATCACGATGCGCGCGTGCGAATCGCGCGCCGTCGCGCCGACCACCGTCGGCCATCGCATTCCCGTCGCGCAGGTGCGCGTGCCAGTCGTCGGGACGGGTGATGAGGATCTGGTCCGACATCGTGACCGGATTATAGAGCGGTGTCAGAGCCCGCACTCTTCTTCAGCGCCAAGCCGCCTGGTAAAGCTCGTTTCGCTTCGCCGCCGGTGATTTTCGCCGTTAGCGCAACGGCGCTTTTGAGCGGCAGCTCCGCCGAGGAGCGCCTCGAGCACCGGCATCGGGTCGTTCGCCGAAGCCGCGGGCTGTCTTGCCTCGATCACGAGGACGAATTCGCCGCGCGTGCGATCCGGGTTCTCCGCGACCCACGCGGCGGCGCTCGCGAGTGGCACGCGCTCGATCGTCTCGAAGCGCTTCGTGATTTCGCGCGCGATCACCACATCGCGATCTCCCAGCGACGCGTGCAGGTCCTCGAGGGTCCGGCCACGCGATGCGGCGCCTCGAAGAGCACGATCGCCCACGGGCCCGCCGCGAGCGCGGCCAGCCTCTCGCGGCGCGCGGCGCCCTTCACCGGAAGAAAGCCCGCGAACACGCAGCCGTCGAACGACATGCCGGATGCCGAAAGCGCCGCGGTGAGCGCGCTCGCCCCTGGTACGGGCACGATATTCAGCCCCGCCTCGCGCACGGCCGACACGACGACCGCTCCGGATCGCTCACGCCCGGAGTCCCGCGTCGCTCACCAGCGCCACGGCTTTGCCCTCGCGGATCCATTCGATCACGCGCGAAGCGCCTGGCGCTCGTTGTGCGCGTGAATCGCGACGAGCCGCGCCGAAATGCCCAGGTGCGTGAGCAGCGCGCGCGTGTTGCGGGTGTCCTCGGCGGCGATGACGTCCGCGGCCTTCAGCGTCTCCACCGCGCGCAGCGTGATGTCGCCCAGATTCCCGATGGGCGTGGCCACCACATATAATCCGGGTTCCAAAGCGTTTCCCTCTATGCGCTTCAACGCGCTTCTTCCCTTCCTATTCGCCTTCGCCGCGTCGGCATTCTCTGCTGACCCGCCACCGGGCACAACCTCCAGCGACGACATCGATCCCGCGACGGGACTTTCGCGCTCGAGCGTCGTGCGACCGCTGACGGGTGTGCCCGCCGTGCCCGACTCACGCCCCGCGTCCGCGCAGCCGGCGCAGCCATTGCAACCCGGCCGCCCCCACGTGGCACTCATCCTGCCGACCGCCTCGCCGACGCTCGGCCGCCTCGCTGAAACGGTGCGCCAGGGATTCGCGGCCGCCGCGGAAGCCGCAGGACGCGAGACCTACCCCGTGATCGCGACGGCGATCGACAACGAGCAGGCCGCGCTCGTCACGTCGTGCGCGACCGCGCAGCGCCGGCGCGGTCCTCGTCGTGGGCGGCTTGACGCGCGACGGCGCTGCCTCCTCGCGCAGAGCGGGTGCGCGCGCGTGCCGATCCTCGCGCTGAACGAGCCGCCGCCGGGTACCGACCTCCCGCCAACGTGTTCACCCTCTCGCTCTCGCTCGAGCAGGAGGCGCGCCAGGCGCCCTCCTCGCCGTCGCCGAGGGCCGCCACACCGCGGTGGTCATCCACTCGCCGTCGCCGCTTCGCGCCGCGTCCAGGAGGCGTTCGAGCGCGAATGGACCCGCGCCGCGGGCGAGGTGCGGGGGCGCCTCGTGTTCAGCGGCTCCATAGAGGATGCGCCCATCGTGCGCGAGCGGCTCTCGCGGGCGTGAACGCCGACATGGTTTTCCTCGCGCCTCGACGCGCCGGAGGCGCGCGCGGTGCGGCCCTGCGTTTCGGGAATGCTGCCGGTGTATGCGACCTCGATGAGCGTCAACCCGCGCGCCGAGGCGATCGTCAACGTGGACCTGCAGGGCGTGCGTTATGTGGAAATGCCCTGGTTCATCCAGCCCGACCATCCCGCGGTGATGATCTATCCCAGCCCAAGGCCGCGCTCTCCGTCGAGCAGGAAAGGCTCTATGCGTTCGGCATCGATGCGTTCCGAATCAGCATGGTGCTGCTCCGCGGCGACCGCAAGGCCCCGCTCGACGGGGTGACGGCCCGCATCCAGCTCGAAGGCAACCACTTCGCCCGCACCCTGAACCCCGCGGAAGTGGACGGGGGCCGCGTCATCCCGCTGCGCCCGCAGTGACCTACGCGCTGCGCGCCGGCGCGGACGCGGCGGAAATCGCCGCGGCAGTTTCCTGGCCGCGAAGGGCATCGCACATCGTGGCGCGCAACTTCCGCACCCGCTTCGGCGAGATCGACCTCGTCGCGCGCGACGGCGAATCCCTCGTGTTCGTGGAAGTGCGTATGCGCAACGAACGACTACTTCGGCGGCGCCGCCGACAGCGTCGATGTCCCCAAGCGCGCCCGCGTCGTCGCGGCCGCGCGCGCCTATCTCGCCCTCGTGCATCCGGAGCCTCCATGCCGCTTCGACGTGGTGACGCTGGATGGCGACAGCCCGCGAGTGGATCCGCGCGGCATTCGACGTCGTTAGGGTAGAATCGAACGCGATGGATCTCGCCGCACACCTGCGCAAACACTTCGAGGAAGGCATCGAGCTGCGCCGCCGCATGGCCGAGACGCTGCCCGCCGAAATCGCGCGCGCCGGTGAAGCGCTCGCCACGGCGCTCAAGAGCGGAAAGAAGGCGCTCGCCTGCGGCAACGAGCGGCTCGGCCGCGGATTCGCAGCATTTCGCCGCCGAGCTGGTGGGTCGCTTCGAGCGCGAGCGCCCGGGCCTTCCGGCCGCGATGCGCTCACCACGGACACCTCCGCGCTCACCGCCATCGCCAACGACTACGACTACGACCGCGTTTTCTCCAAGCAGGTCGAGGCCCTCGGGCAACGAGGGCGACGTCCTCCTCGCCATATCGACGTCCGGCAATTCGAAGAACGTCGTCGAGGCGATGAAGGCCGCACAGGCGCGCAAGCTCGTCGTCATCGCGCTCACCGGGCGCGACGGCGGCACCATGGGTCACATGTGCGGCCGACGTGACTTCCACATCAACGTGGCGCATCAGCGCACGATGCGCGTGCAGGAAGTGCACCTGCTCGTCGTCCACTGCTTGTGCGAGGTCGTGGACAACGTGATTTTCGGAGAGAAGAAATGAACCGCAAGTGGATCTGGATCGCTCGGCGCCGCAACAGTCGCCGGGCTGTTGCAGGGCTGTGGCGCGCTGATGGTCGACGGGTGCGGCGGCCACCGCCGTGATGGTCTCGCGACCGGCGCACCACCGGCACCTACGTCGAGGACGGAGTCGATCGAGTGGAAGGTGATCGACCGCCTGCGCGGCGACAAGTTTCCCGGCGCGCACGTGAACTCGACCAGCTACAACCGCCGCGTGCTGCTCACGGGAGAGGTGCCCAGCGAGGATGCGAAGAAGAAGGTCGAGGATCTCGTGCGCGGCATCGATAACGTGAAGGACATCGTGAACGAGCTGCAGGTGGGGGGCGCCTCATCGCTCGCCGCCCGCGGCAGCGATTCGCTCATCACCTCCAACGTGAAGGCGCGCATGGTGAACAACGGTGCGTTTTCGCCAACGCACGTGAAGGTCCTCACCGAGGCGAGCACCGTCTACCTCATGGGCCTGGTCACGCCGGCCGAAGGCGAAGCGGCGGGGAACATCGCCCGAAACACCAGCGGCGTGGCGCGGGTGGTGAAGGTCTTCGAGTACGTCGAGAAGTAGACGCCGCCGCTCGTCGGCCCGCGCGCGACGCTCGTGCGCGGGCAATTACAGCTGTATTTCGTCCGAGTGATCCACATCACTTCGGTGTGGCGCCCATCCCGCGACAATTCCTCTACATCAAGAATGAAGAGGAAGAGAAATGCGGTGGCAGATGGGAGGTGCGCGCGAGGCGATGCGGTCGCCCATTCCCTGGGTGGCGCTCACGCGCGACGCTGGCGCTGACGGCCGCCGGCTGGTTCGGCATCGAGCATAGTCGCCAGCGAGGAATCGCGTTCGCAGTTCGAGCGGCGCACCGAAACGGCGGAAACGGCGGTGCGCGCGCGCATGGCCTCCTACGAGCAGGTGTTGCGCTCGGCCGTGGCGCTCATCGCCTCCGACACCAACGTGTCGCGCCGGGAATGGCACGATTTCATCGCGTCACCTGCGGCCTGGACGAACGCTTTCCCCGGCATCCAGGCCGTGGGCTATGCGGAACGCGTGAAGCCCGAAGGTCTCGCCGTGCACCTGCGCCGTGTGCGCGCTCGACGGGCCTTCCGACTATGAAGTGCGCCCGCGCGGGCGAGCGCCGCCGATTGTTCCCGATCGTCTTCAACGAGCCCTCCAGCGTTCGCAACACGAAGGTGCTCGGTTTCGACATGTACTCGGAGCCGGTGCGCCGCGCGGCGATGGATCGCGCGCGCGACTCCGCCGACACCGCGATCAGCGGCAAGCTCGTGCTCGCGGGCGAGGCGTTCTCGCGGCGCGACGCCGGCAGCAATCCGGCTTCGTGATGTACGTGCCCGGTCTTCCGGCGCGAGGCGCGCCGCTGGGGCCCGCGACGCGCGCGACGCTGGCGCTCGAAGGCTTCGTCTTCAGCCCGTTCCGCGCGCAAGACATGATGCGGCGGCGTGCTCGACCGACGGCGTGCTGCAGGTGCTCGACATGCGGGTGTTCGACGAAGGCGAGCTGTCGGCGACGACTTTGATCCTCGACACGCGCGACGTTGCGCGGCGCACGCCGTCGACAGCGCGCCGCTCTTCAGCCGCAGCAGCGCTTCCAGATGCCCGGGCGCGCGTGGACGCTGCAGTTCGTCTCGCGCCCGAATTCGACGCCGCGCTCGCCGCCGATCGCCCGTGGGGTGCTGCCGCCGCGGGCTCGGTCCGCCGCGTTGGTGCTGTTCCTCCTCACGGTGTCGCTCGTCGCCGCCTGGAACCGCGCGCACGAGCTGTCGATGCGCGATCCGCTCACCGGCCTCTACAACCGCCGCTACCTCGAGGAGACGATCGACCGCGAGCTGCCGCGCGCGCCGGCTGAACCAGAGCGTGGGCGTGATCGTGCTCGATCATCGACCACTTCAAGCTCCTGAACGACACCTACGGCCACGACGCGGGCGACATCGTGCTCGCCAAGACGCGGCGAGCTGCTGCGCTCGGCCTCGCGCAACGGCGACATCGCCTGCCGGTTCGGCGGCGAGGAATTGCGCGATCGTGCTGCCGGGCGCCACGCTCGCCATCGCGCGCAACCGCGCCGAGGGACATCCGCTCCACGCGTCGAGGCGATGCGCTTCCACTTCGAGGGCGCAGACCATCGGTCCGCTCACCGTCTCCGCCGGCGTGGCTGCGATGCCGCCGCACGCGCAGGACTGGGGCTTCGTCATGCACCAGGCCGACCGCGCTCTCTACACCGCCAAGCAGGCCGGCCGCAACAAGGTCTTCGCCGCCGTCGACGACTGAATTCGTGCCAGGATCGAATTTGAGACAATTTGCTGCCTGAGCACAAATTCTCATGTCTTCCTTCGAGTCCAAGATCGCTGATCCGGCCGCTTTCGCGCAAGCGCGCGAAGGCCCTGGCGCGCCCGCTCGTCTTCACCAACGGCGTCTTCGACATCCTGCATCGCGGGCACGTCACGTACCTCGCGCGGGCGCGCGCGCTCGGCGCTCGCTCGTCGTCGCGCTGAACTCCGGACGCGTCCGCGCGGCGCCTCGGCAAGGGCGACGACCGGCCGATCAACACGCTCGCCGACCGCATGGCGGTGATCGCGGCGCTGGAGAGCGTGGCGCTGGTCACCTGATTCGACGAGGACACGCCGCTCGCGCGCATCCTGGAGTGCCGGCCCGACCACCTCGTGAAGGGCGGCGACTGGCCGCTCGACACGATCGTGGGCGCGCAGCGAAGTGCAGGCCTGGGGCGGCAAGGTGCACTCGATCGCGTTCGAGCACGACCGCTCCACCACGAAGCTCCTGTCGAAGCATCCGCGCATGAACGACCTGTCCGCCTCGCCCGCCCTCATCGAGCGGCTGAAATCCATCGTCGGCGAGCGCAGCGTCATCACCGACGATCACGGGCGCGAGCCCTTCGAGAACGACTGGCGCGGCCAGTTCCACGGGCGCGCCGCGCGCGGTCGTGAAGCCGGCGAGCACGGACGAGGTCGCGCGCGTCGTGCAGATGCTCGCCAAGGAGCGCGTGGCGCATGGTCCCGCAGGGCGGCAACACGAGCCTGTGCGGCGGCTCCGTCCCCGACGCATCGGGCCGGCAGGTCGTGGTGAACCTCTCGCGCATGAACCGCGTGCGCGCGCGTGGATCGCCGCCAACAACACGATGACGGTCGAAGCGGGCTGCGTGCTCGCGACGCTGCAGCAGGCGGCCGACGAGCACGACCGCCTCTTCCCGCTTTCGCTGGGGGCCGAAGGCAGCTGCGAGATCGGCGGCAACCTTTCCACCAACGCGGGCGGCACCGGCGTGCTTCGCTACGGCAACACGCGCGAGCTGGTGCTGGGCCTCGAGGTCGTGCTGCCCGACGGCGCGCGTCTGGGACGGATTGCGCGCGCTTCGCAAGGACAACACCGGCTACGACCTGAAGCACCTCTTCGTCGGCGCCGAGGGCACGCTCGGCATCATCACCGCCGCGGTGCTGAAGCTCTTTGCGAAGCCGCGGTCGCAGGCGACCGCGCTGGTCGCGCGCTCGAGATCCCCGCGCGCGGCGTTGACGCTCCTCGCGAAGCTGCGCGAGAGCGTCGGCGAGCGCGTCACCGGCTTCGAGCTCATCTCCGCGCATCTGCCTCGACCTCGTGCTTCAAGCACATCCCGGATACGCGCGATCCGTTGCCGGCGCCGCGCATCCCTGGTACGTGCTGGTGGAGCTCTCAGACAGCACCGAGGGCGACGACGCTCGACACGCTCCTCGAGGAAGCGCTGGGCGTGGCGGCCGAAGCGGGCCTCGTCACGCGACGCGGTGCTCGCCGCGAGCGATACGCGCAGCGCAACGCGCTCTGGCGCTGCGCGAGAACGTTTCCGAGGCGCAGAAGCTCGACGGCGTCTCCATCAAGCACGACGTGTCCGTGCCCGTGAGCCGCGTGCCCGGAGTTCATCGAGCGCGCCGAGCGCCGCGCTCGCCGACGAGATTCCCGACATCCGCATCGTCGCCTTCGGCCACGTGGGCGACGGCAACATCACTACAACTGCGGCAAGTCGCAGGCGCGACGGCAGACGAGCCGCTTCTTCGGCGAATCGCCCGAGGTGAACCACGTCGTCTACGAAGTGGTGAACGACCTCGGCGGCTCCATCAGCGCCGAGCACGGCCTGGGCGTGCTGAAGCGTGACGAGATCAAGCGCTACAAAGAGCGCGCTGGAACTGGACCTCATGCGCCGCAATCAAGAAGACCCTCGATCCCGACGGGATCATGAATCCAGGCAAGGTTCTCTGAGCGCTGCGACGCGGGGCTCTTGATCCAGTCGGAAATCATCTTCACGGCCTCGGCTTCCATGCCGATGTAGCCGTGGTAGTGCATCGCGCTCGCACACGGGATCGCCGTGGGCGCTCGCCGCCGCCATCCACGAGCAACAGCTTCTGACCGGCGCGCGCGGTGAGCCGCCGTGATGAGGTGCGCCTCGCGCGGATCGCAGATCCTTGCACGCGTCGCGCTGTGGTGCATCACGAGCGCCGGCACACGCACATCCATGAGCGCGAGCGTCGGCACCGAGGGGCCGGCGCCTCCGTTAGGTCACGCTGCGAGGTGAGCACGATGCCGGCGATCGATCGGCGGATCGAGCGCGGCCGCCGCCGGCCGCAGCGGACACCGATCCGCGGCTCGTACCCACCAGCCACACGGGCTTGCCGAGCGTCGTGCGCAGCTCTCGGCGATCACGCGCAGGTCCTCGACGTGCCTCGCGCTCGCGCGGAAACGCTGGGTCCATGTCTTCCTTGTCGCTGGGCTTGCCGACCACGCGCCACGTTGAATCCCGCCGCGGCGAACATGTCGCGGGTGCGCACGAGGAAATTCTTCGGAGCGCGGCTCGCCGGCCCTGACCGATCCGATGCCACCCTCGCCTCCCGGCAGCAGCATCACGGTGGCGCGTGCGCCGCGGCGCACCATGAGCCAGTAGCCCACGCGAATGCCGGGGCGCGTATCGACGAAGACGAGCCGGTCCTCGGCCGCCGAGGACAGCGCCGGACGAGCGCGATGAGGGCGAAGAGGAGGCGGCGCATGCCGCCTATTCCTGCTACGCCGCGACCTTCTCGTCTCGCCAGCGCATGCGCCTGCATCCGCACCACGTCGTGGCAGCGACTGGTCTCCATGTAGCGCTCGCGCAACCACTCGGCTGTCGTTCTGCCTGGCGCGCGGCGGCGCTGGCGAGTGCGCAGCAGCGCGATTGACGAGCCCATCTGCGCGGCGCATGGGCCCGAGCCGCTCGAGCGTCTCGATCAGGTCGTCGCGGATGCGCACGTGACGATGCATGCCCGGGATCGACGATGACGCCTTCGAAGCCGAACGCGGCACGCCTGGAAGCGGTTGTAGCCGTAGACGCGGTACATGGGCTCGATCGCCGGATCGCGCGCGGCGATTGCGCAACAGCTCCGCTGCGAGCGTCTGCGCGTAGGCGGCGAGCTGCGCGGCGCGTCTCCACCGTGAGCGGCGTGTCGCAGATCCGCATCTCGACCGTCCCGTACTCGGGCTTGGGGCGGATGTCCCAGTAGAAGTCCTTCATGCTCTCGACGATCCCGTAGCGCTGCATCTCGTCGAAGTAGCCGTTGAACTCGGCCCACGTGCGCACCGAGCGGCATGCGCGCCCGAGAGCGGGAACGACGATAACGGCGTGCAGGCGCGAAGTCTCGAACGACGTGTCCTCGCCCTGCGAGAACGGCGACGAGGCCGACAGCGCGATGAAATGCGGGATGTAGCGCGCTAGATGGTGCGTGAGGTACACCGCGTCGTCGCCGTTCGCGCACGCCGATGTGGATGTGCTGGCCGAAAACGGTGAACTGCTTGGCGAGGTAGCCGTAGAGCGCCGAGACGTGCTGGAAGCGCTCGCGTCGGATAGATGCGGCGCTCGTTCCACTTGTGGAACGGATGCGAGCCGCCGCCCGCCACCGCGACGTTCAGCGCTGCGGCGGCGGCCACGATCGCGTCGCGCACGTGCTGCAGCTCGCGCGCAGCAGGTCGTCGTAGTTCGTGTTCACCGACGGAGTTGACCTCGATCATGCTTTCGGTGATCTCCGGCTTCACCTCGCCGTCGAGCTTGCACCTTCTCGCAGTCGCGCGAGGAGATCCGGCGCGCCGCGCACGAGGTTGTAGTCGTGCGTGTTGAGCACCATCAGCTCGCAGCTCGACGCCGAGCGTGAGCGGCTGCGGAGGACTTGAATTCAAGCGGCATCTGCCCCGACCCTTCGGCCCCGGGGATGCGAGCCACATGGCGCCCGGTCGTGGACCACGTCGTCGTCGGGAGCGGTCTCGCCCGCGATCGTGAGGTCCCACCTGCACCGCGACCGGCCCGATGATCTCCATCACGAAGATCGCGGCGAGGAACACCGTCGAGACGTCGGCCGAAGTCCGGGTACTGCGCGGGCACGTCGTGCTGCAGGAGCAGCGGCGAAGACTGGACATCGGCATGCAGCGCGCAGCGCGAGCCCGACAGCTCTGGCGCAAGCGCAGGCCGCCGAGCGGGGCGAGCCAGAGCACCGCGACGAACTTGCCCAGCGAGCGCGCGGCCGCGAGTCGCCACCCCCGCCGCACGCCCGCGATCATGAGCGCCGACGGCGGCAGGCTCGCACCCGTGATCACGAAGAGCACGATGTAGAGCAGCCGCGACGCGGGCGCGAGGTTCACGTTGAGCAGCGTCGTGGCTCGCGCGCGTCGTTGCGCGAGAAGAGGCCGAAGGCGAGCAGCGCCAGGATCACCGAGAGCTTGAGCAGTGATCGGCAAGCCCGACGGCGCGCCACCACCATGCCGGCGATGAGCGTGAAGTGCAGGTCCTTGCGTCTTCTCGACCGTGCGCGCGAGCAGGCGCGCGCACGCGCGCCACCGCCGCGCCCAGCGCCAGCGAGCCGCAGGAAGAGGTACGCCGGGTGCAGCAGCGCGATGTCGAGCGTCCACCTGCGCCTCGAGGTGCGCCGAGGCGAGCAGGATGGTGGTCGACGATCGAGGCGAGGAGGCTATTCAGCGCCACGAGGTTCAGCGCTCGCTCGGTGACCTGGCCTTCGGCGCGCGTGTCCTGCACCATGAGCAGCACCACGGCGGGCGAGGTCGGCCATCGCGATCGCGGCGGCGATGCCGGCCGGCACCGCGGGAAACTCGAACGCACAGGAGCGTCGCGAACACCGCGCCGAACGGCAAGCAGGCTTTCGGCGAGGCCCGTGGCGGCGAGCGTCCAGTCGCGCTTCATCCAGCTGCAGGTCCATGCGCCGGCCGAGGTCGAAGAGCACGAGGCCGAGCGCCGAGGTCCACGAAGATGCGGCGCCTCGTCGATGAGCGGCTCGAGGCTCATCGCGTGCCCGAGCAGGGGCGAACACGCATGCCGACGATCACGTAGCCGATCGATGCGCGGCAGGCGGGCCGCGCGCGCCATCTCGCCGCCCAGCATTCCGGCCACCAGCAGCGACCGCCGAACAGCAGCGGGTAGCCTGAACTGTAATGGAAGCTGAGGGAGGAAGGTGGAACTCATCGCCTATCGCGGAGCCCGTTTTGATTGATATAGTCCCAATGACATAGGGGAACCGGGAGGTCGCCCGGAGGTGACGACGCATAGGCATGCCGAGTACCCGAACGCGCTAGTCGAAGGGGGCAATGCTCAACGAGTACCGCATCGTTGAGGTCCTTGGCGTGGGCGGCTTCGGCATCACCTATCTCGCTGAGCGACACGCACCTCGAGAAGGACGTCGCGATCAAGGAGTACTTCCCGAGCGGCACCGTGTCGCGCAAGGTGACACAGGCGCGGTCACTCATGGCGGGCCCGCACGTGGAGACCGAATACCGCGCCGGCCTCGACCGCTTCCTGAAGGAGGCGCGCACGCCTCGCATCGTTCAGCCATCCCAACATCGTGCGGGTGCTGCGCTTCTTCCAGGCGAACGACACCGGCTACATGGTGATGGATTACGAGCGCGGAAAGTCGCCTGCGCGGCTGGCTCCAGCAAGAACCCGCAACCCGCACGAGGAGACGCTGCTCACTCCTCATCGCGCCGCTGCTCCACGGCATCGAGAAGGTCCACGCCGCGGGGTTCCTGCATCGCGACATCAAACCGGACAACGTCTTCATCCGCGACGACGGCTCCCGGTGCTGATCGACTTCGGCTCGCACGCCAGGCGAGCCTCGGCGTCACCAGGACCACGACCGCGATGGTCACGCCGGGTTACGCGCCCTTCGAGCAGTACGGTGCGGGTGCGGACGCAAGGTCCGTACACCGACATCTACGCAATGGGCGGAGTGCTGGTGTACGCGATGACCGGCACGCAACCCGCCGGACGCCATCACACGCATGAAGAACGACCGCCTCGGGTGACGAGCTCTCGTCGGCGGCGTTCGCACTACAGCCCGCGCGCGATCGACGCGGTGCGCGCACGCGATGGCGGTCGACGAGAAGCGCACGCCCGCAGACGATCGCCGACTGGCGCCCCGCGCTGCTGGGCGAGATCCCCGCGGCCGACGAGCCGCTTCACCCAGCCGCTGGGCGAAGCGACGACGCAGCGCGTGTCGACTACCGATGCCGCTGCTGCGATGCGCGGCCGCACCGCCACTGCCGCCAACCCCGAAACGCAGGACATCGTCGAAACCTGCTCGCGCAAGCGCGGGCAGCTCTCGACAAGGCGGTCAAGACAGAAATTCCAGCGCGTGCCTCACCGTGATGTTCACGGACCTGAAGGGCTCGACCGCCATCGCCGAGACTCCGCCGGCGACATCGCGGTGCGCGCGATGCTGAGGAGCTATCACGACCTCGTCACCGACGTCGGTGACGCGCCAATGGCGGCACGCTGGTGAAGACCATCGGCGACGGATCGCTGTCGCACTTCGAGGACGCGCTCGCGGCCTGCCGCGCAGCCGCCGCGATCCAGCGCGGGATGGAGCAGATCAACTCTCGACAAGACGTGCTGCATCGACGCTGCTGCTCGCGCGCATCGGCATGCACACCGGCGATTGCCTCGCTGGAGAAGAACGACGTCTTCGGCGATGTGGTGAACACCGGCCTCGCGCTTCGAGTCGTCCGCGAATCCCGGCGAGATCTCTCATCTCCGAGGACACCGTATAACGCGCATCAGCGACAAGACCGAGTTCTACGCGCGCTTCGACCGCGAAGTGACGCTGAAGGGCAAGAGCCAGCCCCTTCAAGGCGTACATCGTCTTCTGGGATCCGAAGGAGATCGAGCGCGACCTGCGCGCGCCCGGTGATCGCGCAGCCAAGCCCTCCGATCCCCGGCTCTGGAAGATCGCGGTATCGGATCGGCATGCCGCTGGCACGTCTTGCTCGTCGCCGCCGTCTACATCACCGCCGGCGGCAAGTTCGGCGGCGAGCGGCGAGTCACCCGCTCGCATCAACTACTCGCGTGCCGACCAGATAGGTAGGTCACTTCTGTCCCCAGTTGCCGGACAGCCGAGGTCCCCGGCTCAGTCTACGAAGTCAGATTCACCGCGACCAGCGAGCACGAAGCACGCCGAGTGCCCGCGACGATCGCGCCGTGAGTAGGCTGATGGGCCGCGGTGGTAGAGGAAGCGATTCCACCGCGCGAGTACGATGCCTCTCCTTGCCGGTCGCGTAGCGCGCGCCCGCGTGCCATCGAGGTCGACCTTCGGCTCGCTTCTCGCCGGGCTCGATCAGCACCAGGTCGCCGCGCGTCTGCGACTGCACTGGACCGGTGAGCAGCAGCTTGCTCGCCTGGCAGGAGGTCGTCCTGGCGTGATCGCGGTGAAGCATGACGACACTGCGCCCGGCCTCGTACGGCGACTCGAACTGCATGAAGAGCGCGCGCCCGGCGCCCAGCGCGCTCTGCTGCCGGCTCGGTGGCGGAGACCGCGTCGACGTTCCAGCCGCGCACCACCGGATAGGGAACGGTCACGCCGTCCTCGAGGAGCTTCGAGCGGCGCGGCGGCGCGGATCGTCGCGGCTCGACGGCCGAGGCGATCGCCCACCATCACGATCTCGCCCGGCTCGGTCGGGCTTGTCGTGCGTGAACGTGAGGCCGAACAGCGGAAAGCCGTTGCGCTGCGTGGCGAGGCCCACGCAGGTTCAGCGCCGCGGCGAGCGTGCGCTCGTCCTTGTCCGCGAGCCAGCACTATACGCCCTCGTGCCCGTCGGGCCAGCGCGTGAGCGGGAATCCCGGAGTGGCATGAAGAGCTCGAGCTTGGGCATCTCGACGAAGTGCGGCATCGGCGGGAAGCTGATGCGACGAGTTGTCGTAGAGCGTGAAGAAGAGACCGTCGGGCTGCAGCAGGTCGCAGAGCTGGCCGCCGGAATTCAGGTGCGCGCGCGAAGGCGATGCGTGTTCGCGCCCGGCTGGAACACGTACGTCGGGATGTTGAGCTCGTAATTCTCGATGAAGGTGCCCGTGGCGCTGTCGAGGCGCACCGCGCGCACGCCGCGGCCGTTCACCGAGACGTTGAACGACGAGTCGTTCTTCAGCCCCACGCCGTACGAGAAGTTCATCAGCAGCTTCGCGTGCTGGTTGGGCCGGATGTGGAAGTCCGGCGGCAGGCGGAAGGTGATCGTGCGCTCGCCGGGATTGAGTCCCACCCCAGCTCTGCGTCGGGAAGTTGAGCGTCTTCAGCGAATACGTCGTGTCCGTCAGCGATGGTCTCGCGGCCGCTGTACTGCGCTCACCTGACGGGCAGCGCGAAGTCGAACGCGCTTCAGCTCGTCGCTGCCCGGGAAGCGGAAGCTGATGTTGGAGAATGTGATCGCCGCGAGCTTGGTGGCCGAGTCGTCCTCGCCGGACGATCACGATGCAACGCGTGCGTGGGATCGGCGCTGCCGTCGGCGCGCGACCATCGGCAGGAGCTTGAGGTAGCCGCCGCTGGATCGCCGCGGCGAGGTTCGCGCGCCTTCGCGCCCGGCACGGTCTGCGCGAACGATGCGCTTGCCCACGACCACGTTGTCGACGCCGGGCTTGAGCGTGCGCGATACCGTGAAGCTCACGCGGCGGTAGTCGAAGCGCCGCGCAACGCCCGAGGCCACGATGCCCGCGAGCGTGGCGCTTCCGCGCCGACATGTCGGGAGTCACGATGTTCACGCTCGCCCGCGGGCATGAGGCGCGGGTCGAACACGTGCGAGGAGATCGCCGACAGCTCGCGCGGCAGCGGGCTGCAGGTCGTACTCCATCTCGACGTACGAGTCGCGCAGGCTGATGTTGGTCCAGAGGTCAGGCGTGCACGGGTTCTCGCACTGGTCCTTCTTCGCGTGCTGCGAGACCGAGAGGCCGACCGACGTTGTAACCCGGCTCGAGGCAGCGTCCGCGGGAAGCTCGCACGCCCAGCTTCACGTCCGGGGCCTGCGGGTTCGAAGGCGCGCCTGCGCGATGGGCTGCCGCGCAACTTGATCACCGAGCGTCGGATGTATCCGGGATGAGGTTCGCCGACACCGTGTAGCGCAGGTGCACCACGGCGCGCTTCACCAGCCAGCGTTCGGGCACGGGCACCTGGATCTCGCGCTGGTCGGAGATGCAGCGCAGCTCCATCTTGTTCAGGCCCGTGAGCTGCTCGAAGGGCAGCTTCATGGTCTCCGCCTGCGCAGCCCAGCGCCACCGCGGCCGCCGCGGACCGCAACCGCCCGCCTTGCGTGTCCATCGCCAGCCGCGCGTTCACGTAGGCTCCACGCGGCCTTGCGCCACGATCGCGCCGCACAGCCCACGCGCCGCGCGTAGCCCATCATGCGCCAGAGCTGTCCAGAAGAGGTCCACGAGCGGGATGCCGCGCTGAGCGCAGGTCCCACACCGCGAGCCAGCGGCGGCTGTCGCCGTAGACGAAGTGCACGATCTCGGCGTACGACTCGCGCGGCTTGCAGGTAACTGCAGCGCCGATCAGCGAATCCGGCCGTCCTCGCCGGCTGCGCGCTGCGCCTCACCTCGCCCTCGAAGTAGCTCACCAGCCCGTCGGCGCCTGATGCCTCGACCAGCACGCGCTCGCGCTCCTTCACGTCATCGAAGTCGAGTCTTCGCCGTCGAAGCCTCATGCCCCGTGACGCGACAGGTCGACCAGGTCCACCTCGAGTGCGCTTGCTCATGCGCGGGAACTGCACCATCGCCGTGCCCGCCTGACCGGTCAGCCGGTGGTGCTGGCGGATCTGGCGCCTGCTCCCACAGCGCGCCGATCGACACCATGCGCGAGGTAGACGCTGTAGAGGCTCCGTGATGAGGGTCACCGCGATCACGTCGCGGAACTCGGGCTGGGCGCCGAGGCGCGTGCAACCCGGAGATCGCCGCGTGAGCGTTCAGGCACAGCAGCGCGAAGAACACGAGCGAGAGCGGAGTTCAGCTGCTCCTCTGCACGCCGATGCCCTTCGGGCGTCACCCTTGAACGACGGCTTGTGCGGGTGGCGGATGGCCGAGAGCACGGCCGGGGCGAGGAAGACCGACTGCACGCTCTCGTAGATCTCGAGAAGAACGGACTGGCGCGTCTTGCCGAAGAAGAAGTCGGTCACGATGAAGGTGGAGACCACGTAGGGCATCGCGTAGGCGACGATCTGCGGCGCCGAGGCGTGGTAGATCGCCATGCCGAAGAGGAGGAACGCGGCCGGGCGCGATGAAGTAGATCACGCGCGCGATGCCGAAGAACCAGAAGAGGCAGCAGTTGAAGTAGCGGCTGCGGCGCTGCGCGAGCGAGAGGCCCGGGACGAAGAGCGGATCGTGCAGGATGAAGATCTGCACCATGCCCTGCGCCCAGCGCGTGTGCTGCAGCATGTAGTCGGCGTACGACTCGGCAACGCGAGGCCGCAGACCATCGGCTGGTTCACGTACACGCTGCGGTAGCCGCGGCGGTGCAGCTCGAAGCGCGGTCTCGGCATCCTCGGTGATCGACTGGCCTCGACATCGCCGCCCACCTCCTCGAGGAAGGTGCGGCGCATGACCGCCGCCGAGCCGCAGAAGTAGCTCGCGTTCCACGAGTCGAGGCCCGGGTGGATGACGCGGTAGAACATCTCGCCTCGTCGGGCACCTGCGCGCCCGACGCCGATCGCCTTCTCCGCCGGCGCCGCGTTCGCGAAGAAGTGCGGCGTCTGCACGCAGGAAGAGCTTCGGGATCGGCGAGGAAGTAGCCGAGCGTGCGCTGCAGGATCTCGGCGGTGGGGACGTGGTCGCAGTCGAGGAAGAGGATGAACTCGCCGCTCCGAGCTGCGTGCAGCGCGTGGTTGAGGTTGCCCGCCTTGGCGGAGCGGTTGGTCTCGCGCGTGATGTACCTGCGCCGACCTCCTTCGGCGATCTCCTTCAGGCGGTAGCGGCGCTGCCAACGCGTCCATGCCCCTTCTCGGGTGCGTGCGCTTGGCGAGCGTGCCGCCGTCGTCGCAGATGAAGACGCGCAGCTGGTCGCCTTCGGGTAGTCGATCTGCCTCGCGGCGAGCGCGGTGAGGCGGACGATCTCGGGATCCTCGCTGTACGGGGATGAGGATGTCCACCGTCGGCCAGGTCGAGCCGGTCGCCCGGCACGGCTCGGGCTGGGCGCTCGAGCGGCCACACGTTCACGAAGAGCCCCAGCAGGTGCACCGTGATCGAGTAAGCCTCGGCGGCGAAGAGCAGCGCCATGCCCACGAAGTCGATCATGTTGGTGTAGATCAGCGTCCGGCGCTGCGCCACCAGAGGTAGCGCGCAGCGCCGAGGTACGCCCGCGAGAGCACGAAGACGAGCCGCCAGGCGTTGCGCGCGGTGGCCGGGAAGCGGCCGATGGTGAAGAGCAGCAGCACGCGCAGATCCAGCCGGAGCGAGCTGCAGCATGAGCCGAAGTGCGCCTCGCGCAGGTTGATCAGCGGAGCAGCATGCCGCCGGGCGAGCATGAGCGGCGCCAGGCCTCCGCGGGACCTCGCTCCAACCAGGCGCGCACGCGCTGGCGCAGCGTGAGGCGTTTGTAGCGAAATGTCTTGTGGGTGGGGACCGCCGCCATGGCTACTTCGCGACCCTGGCGGGCGCTGGCCGCGCGCTGGTGCCGGTGGTCGTCGAGGTGGAGCCCGCTTCCGATTCGCCGCCGCGCGCGCAGCCTTCGGCGCCTCGTCACTTTCGGGCGTAACGGCGGCTGAGCGCATCATCATGCCGCTCATTCCTCGAGGTACACGATGCTCGACTGCTTCTTTTCCTCGTACTGACGATCGCGCCTCGCACGGCCGGCTCGGGGCGGGCGCGGGTTTCTTCGCGCGATGGCGGGACTGCGGACGGCACGACGGCGGCGACCCAGCCGGCGCCGGTCCGCGGCCGATCCCGGTGTAAACCTCCTTCGGCACGACGTCCCTTTCCGGGTTCTTGGCCCGGCAGGAGCAGCGCTAATGCGAGGCGCTTTGTTTTAGCATGCCCGGCGGCGAAGACCAGTCATGGCGCCCTCTCCCGCGCTCGCGGATCGCGATTCCCGTGAGCAGCAGCAGCACCGAGGAGTAGTACGACTGCCCGCTTCCAGGGCCGGCAGGCGCACCGAGGCGATGCGCGGATACCCCGCCGCGAGGAGCGCGATCGCGCGACTCCCACGCCGCCGCCCTTCGTATCCACGCTGTCGTCGCGCAGGTTCGTGAACGCGGGCGGCTCCCTGCGCCGTGGCGAAGTGACCCCAGAAGTCACGGTACGGCTGCATCAGGCTGTCGTTATCCTGACGCCCCCACACGAGGTAGATCGGAATGCGCATCGCGTCGCCGAAGCGTTCGGAGGCGTCCCGCCCGGCGTGACGGGGTCGCCGAGTTTCAGCCAGGTCGGGCGGCAAGAAACGCCAGCGGTCGAAGTACGCGTACTTGAGGATCGCCACGCCGTTCTTCGGGCGAGCTCGTCCCACTCGGGCGCTGGTCGATGCGCGCGAGCTCGCGAAAAGCGGGAAATACCCAGTACGAGGTTGATGGTGACTCCGTCCGCCTTCGAAGCCCTCGGTCGCGGGAAGGAGCACCAGGGCCGTGCGTAGCAATACGTAACTGAACGAAGTACAA
>ERZ1370068.1170-contig-11068_pt1 | contig 28839 bp, 51 predicted proteins | sample MGYA00561227_ERZ1370068 | MGnify/ENA primary metagenome ERZ1370068 (study PRJEB38410, sample SAMEA6850437) | metagenome | study: Metagenomic assessment of the ecological functions of the soil: analysis of the soil microbiota associated with the...
GCCATTACGTATTGCTGATAATTGGGGCCATATTCTGATCGACGGCGTACTGGCGGCGGCATACGCGTTCGGGGCGTAGACGAAGATGATGGAAGCGTTGGGAGCGCTCGCTCCGGCAAGCCCATCGGCAGTCACTTCGGTAAACTCCTCATTCATTCCCGGGTCGGCAAAGCCTGGCAGCTAAGCGGATCACTTTGATCGTTCTTCGGCAACCGAACTGATCGGGAAAAGCCTGAATATCGGCCATTTTGCGCGCCTTTTCCCGCCACCACGATCTTCTGTCCCGAGCCGTTGAACCCCTTCTGAAGTAGAGGGTTTACGTTGTGTAAATGGTCGCCAGGTCACCGGGCACTAAGCCATGAGTGCCGTCGGAAAGGTTCACTTAAAGGCGTGACCCGCTTGGGAGTAAGCTCGCCCGGCAAATCGTCCAAGCCTTCAGCGTATAGCGATCCCCTTCAGCGGTCTGAAATAGCCGGAACGCCGGGCGACATTTCGCGAAGCGCGCCCGGCCGTCAACATGGAAGCGGTGGAGCTCGGTTTTAAACGTGTGACGTACCTGGCCGGCAGTGGCGCTGAACGTGATCCAGGTGCGGCTTCGCGAAACGGAGTCAATGTGGAAAGCCTGCGATTCGAGCCAGTCGGACACTCGTGTGAGATCGTTCCCGGCTGAGCCCGAACTGATCGGCGTACTCTTGCGGAGTGAGCCATACATGGTAGAGGGGCGACGAGGGATTCTGCCGGTCCTCGAGAAGCTGCTCGAGCGCCGCGGACTGTTCCGCAGTTGGTTTGAATCGGAAGCCCAGGCCGCGGACGCTCTGTGGGCGCACCGTACCATCCGCGAGCATCCCGATGCGGGGCTCCGGCCGCCCCCTGAGCTGTCACTAACTTATGGTTGTCGATTGGCGCAACCAGACGGTTGTGGCCTTGCGCAAAGGCCGCCGGACAGAGCGCCAGAAGTAAAGCACGCAGTGTAACGGCAGCTTGTAGCTCGTGGTTCGCCTGCGAACCGCGTGACTGGTCAGGGTCCATTCCATGCCCTGTACTGTCACGAATCCGCAAAATGTAACGCGGGAACCACGGCGGACTCTCGCGCAAATGGAATCACCGCTGGAGCAGCGGAGGAAACATCCTGTTCACCCGACGCGGGTTAGAGGTCGCAGAACGATTAAGATGTATGCACCTCGCGTGCGACGAGTTCTCTGGCTTCGGTGAGGTCGGCAGTTGCGCTGCCCTCTTTGAACCAGCGGTAGACCGAAGCGAGTGCCCGAGGCCGTCCTGAGGCATGCCGCGAGTGTGCAGGAGCCGGCACAAACTCACTGCGGCGCGCAGTTCGAGGGCTCTCGCTTTCTGCCTTTTCGCAATGCCAAGAGCCTGGCGGAAATTCGCCTCCGCCTCATCCTCCGCTGCGCGGCCGCCGGCCTGAAGAACCAGGACGCCGCGCAGGCGGTAAAGCTCCGCTTCGTAGAAGTACGTCCGGCTTCCACGCACCTGGCCGAGCGCTTCCGCCACCAGAGCCAGCGCTTCGGGGACCTGCCCATTCGCGGCGCAAATTTCCGACAGCAGTGCCAGCAGGTACGGCCGGTCCATATTAGCGCCGATACTGATTCAGGAGGGCGATGCCCTCCTGCATGAGAACCAGACCGTCGGCAGGCTGGCCGCTCATCGAAAGTGCCCAGCCCTTGAGGGCTCGCGCAAAGGAACTCGCGTACAGATAGCCGTGCTCCTCGGCAAGCGCGGCTGCGGCGGTGGCCCAATGGAGCGTCTGCGCCGGGTCACGGCGAAGTTGGTATACATGCGGCCGCGCGGGACTTTCGCACCGGCCTGGCTGAACATAAGGTCCGGATGGCCGGCGAGTTCAAGCGAAACGCTGCACGCGTTCGAGCGCCGTGTCGGCATATCCCAGACACCAGAGCGAGAGCGCTGCCCAGCCATGACACGCAACCGCCGGGTTCTCGCCATAAGTGGCGATCAGGCCGGCGTGCTGCTGCGGATCGTAAAGATTTACCCCATCTTCCGCGCGTTCAATGGACCGTGAGAATTCTCCCTGATGGAACAAGGAGCAGGCGCAGAAGCGTGTCGGAATCGATCTGGACGGCCGCGCCATCCTTGACTCTTGGAAGCCGGAGCCTTTCATCCAGAGTCTGCTCGGCTAGCCGGTATTCGCCGCGGAGTTCCTGCATTCCGGCGAGATGAAAGAGAAGTTGGTACATCTCCTCCACGCGCACCAGGCGTGAGTCCGAGTTCGCGCGCGCGCTGAAATTGAGGACCGCTTCCGGCGCGGCGAATCCCTTTACAGCCAGCATTGCGGGAGCCATCATCGAGCGAAATGCGAACTCCTCCGCGTGGCGTTCCGGCGTTTCGAGGCTGCTGCTCCACCAGTTCGAGACCGCACTGCAACAGGCTTACCGCTTCCCGATGGGCACTGCGCCGCAACGCCTGCTCGGCGGCGAGCCGGAAGTACCGGATGGAGCGCGGATGATCGCCGCCGTAGCGGAAGTGGCGCGCGAGCTGATTCGCATTCGCATCGGCCAGAGCGCCGTACGCCTTTTCGAGTTCCTCGCCTGATCAGGCGATGCAGGCGTGAGCGCCGGCCCGCCGGCACACGTTCATACACCGCTTCGCGGTAGAGTGCGTGAATGAAACGGAATCGCGCGGAGATGCATCCACCCGGCCATTCGAGCACACCCGCGTCGCGGATAAATGTTCCTGCCGGGCGAGGTTGGCGCACCGCAACTCGGCATCGTCTTCCGTCCATCCGAGGCCGGGGGCAAGAACACTCGCCACAAATTCGCGGCCTGCGACACTGGCGGCCTCCAGCAGTAACTGCTCCTCCGGGCTGAGCGTATCCATCTTCTGATGGATCATGGCGGTCAGGCTCTCGGGCACGCCTTTGCCCAGTTCGTCGAAATCGGCAACAGCCCGCCAACCGTCCGCCTGAAGCACCACCGCCGACGTCGTTTTCCAGTGATCGACCAGGGCGAGGACGAAGAGAGGATTTCCGCCCGTCCGCTGGTGTACCGTGTGTACAAGAGTCGGGTCGAGAGCGATGCCGGGAAGCGCGCTGCCGATCATCGAATGAACCGCGTCCGAGCTGAGCAGGTCGGGCTCGACCACGCGGCATTGGCCGCGGAGTTTTCAGTCCCTGCGCCAACGCCTCCAGGGGCTGCCTGGCCCTGGTCGCCTCTGCCGGGCGGTAGCGTGCCGATCAAGCATCAGTTGCGCAGTGTTCATCGCGGCGGCGCCAGCAGTTCGAGGAGCGAGAGCGTGGAATCATCCGACCAGTGCAAATCATCCAGCGCGAGGATCAACGGGCGCGCGAACGCCAACTCCTCGACGAGTTCGGCGAACTCGCGGAGCATGCGGTCCCGCGTGACGCCGAGGTTCCGTTGCGGCAGTTGGGCCAGTTCCGGAGCGCTTGCCAGCCAGGGCATCTGCGCGAGCCATGTGGGCGCACGTGCGGTAAAGAAGCGAGACCACTTCAGCGCCATCCGGCTCGCGGCACAGGCGTCCGAGCGCCTCCAGAACCGCGATGTACGGCTCCACCTCGCCGCGGCTTTCCAGGCATTGGCCGCGTCCGATGCGCGCGGCGGACGTGCGCCGGACTCCTTGCAGGAACGCATTCAAGAGGAAGTCGTCTTACCCACTCCGGCCTCGCCTGGAATACAGACGAACTGCCGCTTTCCACCGGAGCGCCGCGGCAAACGCCTCGTGCAAACTCTTCATCTGCTGTTCGCGTTCGATGAGGAGGGTGCGTCTGACGGGGTCTCCACCAGTGCGCGGTGCGGGAGCCGCCGCGGCCAGACACGCGGCTCCAGCAAAGCGGTAGCCTTTCCCCGGAACTGTTTCGATCAGCGTGCCGTCGCCCAAGGCTTTCCTCAGCGCATTGATGTTGTGAGCGAGGTTATTCTCTTCGACAACGGTGTCCGGCCAGACTGCCGCGATCAGGTCGTCTTTCTCGACCAAACGGCCGGGCCGGGACACGAGCACACAGAGAGTATCGAACACCTTCCCGCGCAGACGGATAGGACGCCCGTCACGCAAGAGCCGCCTCTCACCCGTCTCGAGCCGGAATGGTCCGAACTCGTAGATACCCTCCATTGAGTCCAGCATACGACAAAGAAAAACTCCAGGAAAAATCAAGAACCGCTAAACGCTTTCCAGGGCCTGTCGCCGCACACTGTCCTTGAGGCGCCGGAACGAACTAGCTTCCCGGCAAACAACGAGGAGATTCTTACATATGAGATGGCAACCTGATCCAACGTTTTATCCTTCGCCCAAGATGGCGATGGAAGCGCCGGCCGAGAAGCTGGCATATGTGGCAATGTTGAACCCCACTGCTGAAGGGCCGCCCGGATGCGATGGGGGTAGTCGACGTCGACCCAGGATCGAAATCGTACGGCAAGATGGTCGGCCGCGCGGATATGCCCAACGCGGGTGACGAACTGCACCACTTCGGCTGGAATGCCTGCAGTTCCTGCCTGTGCCCCTATTCGCCGCATCCGCACATGGAGCGCCGCTATCTGGTGGTGCCGGGCTTGCGGTCGTCGCGGATTCATATTCTCGACACGAAGCCGGATCCGAAGACATCCGAAGCTGGTGAAAGTGATCGAACCGGAGACGGTCATGAACCGGACCGGGTACAGCCGTCCTCACACCGTTCACTGCGGGCCGGAAGGCATTTACATGAATGCCACTGGGTTCGCCCGACGGGGAAGGGCCGGGCGGCGTCTTCGTTCTGGACGCGGAGACGTTCGACGTGCGCGGACGCTGGGAAATGGACCGGGGCCCTCAGTACCTGGCGTACGATTTCGCCTGGCATCTGGGCCACGATTCCATGATCACCAGCGAATGGGGCACGCCGAATATGTTCGAAGGCGGGCTGAATCCGGAACTGCTGCTGGGCGGTAAGTATGGCCACCAGATTCACGTCTGGGATCTGCAGAAGCGCATGCACAAGCAGGTCCTGACCTGGGAGCCGAGCAGCAGCTCGTGTTTGAACTCCGGCCGGCGAGAAATCCAACGAATGCGTACGGCTTCGCGGGCGTAGTGATCTCGCTGAAGGATCTGTCGTCATCGATCTGGCTCTGGTACAAGGACGGTCGCGGAGAGAACGCGGAGTGGAAGATCCGAAAAGTGATCGAGATTCCCGCGGAGCCGGCCGATCCGGAACTGCTGCCTCCCATGCTGAAAGGCTTTGGGGCAGTCGCGCCGCTCGTCACCGACATCAACCTTTCGCTCGACGACAAGTACCTCTACGTCTCGTGCTGGGGCTCCGGCGAATTCCGCCAGTACGACGTGAGCGATCCGTTCCACCCGAAGTTGAACAGCAAGATTGCGATGGGAGGCATCGTGCGGCGTGCGGCGCATCCTTCGAATCCGGGCATGCCTCTGAATGGTGGTCCGCAGATGGTCGAGCTGAGCCGGGACGGCCGGCGCGTGTACGTGACCAATTCCCTGTACACCGCGGTGGACGAACAGTTCTATCCGGACGGCGTCGAAGGGCTGGATGATGAAGACTGGACGTGGATCCGGTCACGGGCGAGATGCGCGTCGATCCGCGGTTCTTTCCGCACTTTGACGGCATGCGGCCGCACCAGACCCGGCTGGAGGGCGGCGACGCTTCCTCCGACTCGTACTGCTACGCATAAGGAGCCACGACCATGGAAACGACATTCACTGCGTGGCTTACGTTGGCGGGATTGGGGGCCTTTCATGGCCTCAATCCCGGGATGGGCTGGCTCTTTGCCGTGGCGCTCGGGATGCAGGAAGGCAAACGGAGCGCCGTGTGGCGGGCACTGATTCCGCTGACTCTCGGGCACGCGCTGGCGATTGCGGCGGCCATCGGAGTCGCCATGATTGCGGGCACCGCGCTGTCGCCCGCCATGCTGCGCTGGCCCGTGGCGATCCTGCTCGCCGGCCTCGGCATCCGGCAGTTGTACCGCCACCTGCATCCGCGCTGGGCGGCCATGCGGGTGGGTATGGGCGGCCTGACTCTCTGGTCTTTTCTGATGGCGTCGGCACACGGCGCGGGCCTGATGGTGCTGCCGGTGTTTCTATCGATGACGGCGGTGGCCGCGGGTCCGTCCTGCCATGCGCGGGGAGCCTCGACGCAAGCTCTTGCAGGTGCGACGGCCACACTGGTGCATGGCGCAGGGTATCTCGCCGTGACCGCGCTAGCCGCGTGGGTCGTGGTGGATCGCTTCGGGCTGGGGCTCTTGCGGAAGGCCTGGATCAACCTGGATGCGATCTGGGCGGCGGCACTGATTCTCACCGGGTGCCTGACTCTGTTTGTTTGAGGCTGACAGGAAAGAACCAATGGACGTTGGACCCGGATTCGACGTAAATGTGTGTCTTCGGTCGCGCTGGTAATTCTCTGTACGATTCGGTTTATCCGCATTGTGACGCACTTTTGCAGACATTTGCTGCGCAAACACATCGTATTAGCAGAGGTCCATAAACTCGGAGTGAGGTGCACTAATCATGAAGTGGCACTTGTTTCAATTTGTAGCAGTTACGGCGCTTACCGCGGGGATGGCTCTGGCACAGGCTCCGGCCACCGGTACACAGCCGGCTCCGCGAGAAAGCTCCTTTCAGGCACCCGATGTTCGGGCACGAACAGATGATGCAGGCCCTGAACCTGACCGCCGCGCAAAAACAGCAATCCAAGACCATCTTCGATGACGCCAGGCAGAAAGCTGAACCGATCCGGCAAGAGATGCGCCAGAACAGGGAGGCGCTTCACGCAGCGGTGAAAGCCAACAATACCTCGCATATCGAGCGGCTTTCCTCGCACCAGGGAGAACTGCAGGGAAAGGCGTTGGCGATCCGGTCCGGAGCAATGGCGAAGTTCTACGCCATTCTGACTCCGGAACAGCGAACAAAGGCGGACGAGATGCGCTCTCCGGATGCGGCAGCGAATGAAGGAAAGAATGCGTGAACGAGAATCCGAGAACCGTGAATAATGATAACGCCGCCGGTCCTTCCGGCGGCGCCCTGGCGCGGCGCCGACGGCAGGTTGAGGCGAGGCTGATGATCCCCAATCCAATACGCCCTGGCATTGTTTCGATGGTAGCCATGTCTGCTATCTGGACCGCCGCAGTTGTGTTTGTTCTAAGTGCCTCCCGTTTTGCTTTCGCGTATTGATTATTACCCGATACCGAGAACGGGTTTACGCGCCGGAGTAGGCTTGGGCCGGCCCTTCTTGGTCTGATGCTCGCGGTTGCCGGATTCATCTTGATAACCGCTCTTCTGCTTCCTTCTTCGCGTTCAGTTCACGCTACCGGTCGACACCGCCAAAAGTCGAATTCTTATCTGCCCGGTAGCGGCTTCCGATTTAGTAATGACTGAGGGAAGCTAATGCTAAACAACCCTTTCGAACTTATGGGAGAAAGAGTATGACGCAACAGACCATGATTCAGGGCGATCTCGCGGCTTTCCTGGAAGACCAGAAGAATCCTTGCCTTTCGCTCTATCAGCCAACACATCGACGCCACCCTGAGAATTTGCAGGATCCGATCCGCTATAAGAATCTGCTCAAGGTTCTGGAGGAATCGCTGCTGGAGTCAGCATTCGACAAAGAACGCCAACGCGCTGCTTGATCCCGTTTCGGAGGCTGGCGACGGACAAGGACTTCTGGAACCACACTTGCGCCGGTCTGGCGGTTCTTGGCACGGCCGGGCTGTTTCGAATCTTCAAACTACAGAGGCCGGTACCGGAGGTGGCAGTCGTTGCCGATAGCTTCCATATCAAGCCCCTGCTGCGCATCCTTCAGTCCGCCGACCGGTACCAGGTGCTGAGCGTGAACCGGCGGGAGATCAAGTTCTTCGAGGGAAATCGCGACAATCTGCCATGAGGTCGAGTTGGAGTCAGGTAGTTCCGCGCACGATCACCGAAGCGTTGGGAGAGGAACTAACAGAGCCGCATCACAGTGTAGGCTCTTTCGGCATGCGTCACGGACACGGATCGAAGGCGGATGAAATCGACGTCGACGAAGAACGATTCTTTCGCGTAGTGGATCGGGCGATCCTGGAACATTACTCGCGCGCGTCTGGCATGCCGCTGATCTTGGCGGCGTTGCGCCAACACCACACACCATTCCGCCGGGTTAGCCACAACCCGTTTCTCATGCCCAACGGAATCGAGGTAGACGCCTCCTCGCTTACCATCGACCAGTTGCGCCAAAGAGCATGGGCGATCGTCGAACCGGAGTTCCGATCGCGCCTGGCAAAGCTTACCGACAGAATTGAGGAGGCCAAAGCGAAGGGGCTGGGAGCGAGACGATTTGGCGGCAGTCGCCCAGGCGGCGGTCCAGTCACGAGTCGGGTCGCTTCTGGTGGAAGCGGAACGGCGGATTCCCGGACACATGGATGCACAGACTGGGCAAATCACGTTCGGCAATCTGGAAGATACCCAGGTCGATGACCTGCTGGATGACCTGGCGGAATTGGTCTTAAGGAAGGGCGGAAGTGTCGTGGTGGTTCCGGCCGCGGATATGCCTTCGAAGACTGGAGTCGCTGCCGCTTTCCGCTTCTGACGAGACCATTCAGTTCAGGTTGCGCGAAGCGGCTGAGAACATCGGTCTACATCTACATCAAAAACCCGGTGACCGCGATCCCCGCACCGGCGATTCCGGCAATAATGCCCAACACAGGGAACATGCCCTTACGCGAAATGAAGTACAGCGGAACTCAGCACCAGTCCTATCTCCAGCAACCCCTCTCCCAGGTCGTAGCGCAGGGCGCGGTGCTCGTCGGCTTCGGCCGCTTCGTCGGCGCCCTTGGCCTCCTCCTGGATCTTCTTGCTCTGCTCCTCGTATTTCGCCTTTTGACCGGCGTATTCGGCCAGCATCTTGTCGGGCCCTTCTCCCTTCCCGCCCAACAGGTGGACCATGTTTTCACCCATCTCGGTGGAGTGAAGCTTGACCCGCGTCGCCTGGTAATATGCCCACTGGTCGTTGGATCCGGATTTGTGAATAATCGCCGCCGTGTGCTCGCGGTGGCTGGCGATGGTCACCACCGCCAGAAGTACCGCAAGTATGGATGCCATCACCCCGACCCTTTGCCCCTAACGGGTCGGAACTGTGTTCGTGTTCGTGGTGAATTTCAAGTTCAGCCATAAGTAGATTTCCGTATTATAGAGGTTCGGTGACCACGGACGAGGCATTCATGCGCGAGGCGCTCGCGCTCGCGGACCAAAGCGCACATCAGGGCGAAGTGCCGGTGGGCGCCGTCATCGTGATCGATGGTGTGATTGCCGGACGCGGCTCCAACGCGCCCATCGCGCGCGCAGACCCCACCGCGCATGCCGAGATTCTGGCCATCCGCCAGGCCGCGGCGCAGGCCGGCAACTATCGACTCACCGGCGCCACCCTCTACTGCACCCTGGAACCCTGCGTCATGTGCGCCGGAGCGCTGGTCGCCGCACGAATCGAACGCCTGGTCTTCGGCGCCCGCGACCTGCGCTTCGGCGGTGTAAGAAGTAAGTTCCAGGTGGCGGATTCGACGGTACTCAATCACCGGGTCGAGGTCGTCGAAGGCGTGCTGGCAGTGGAATGCGTCGAACTGTTGCGCGCGTTCTTCGAGGCTCAGCGCCGTAAATAGGCGTCGTCGCCCGCAATCCAGTCTTCGCGGCGCGGCGTGAAACGTCGGTCACCACCGTATCTTCCAGTGCGACCACGGCGTGCGGCACATTGGGAGGAATCACGCAGGCTCTCGCCGGCGCCCACCACCTGATCTTCACCGCCGACATGGAACAACAGCGAGCCCCGTTCGACATTGGCAACCTGCTCGTTGATGTGGCTGTGCTCCGGCACGATGGCATCTTTCGGATGTTGAGCCGCGCGATCGTCATCTGCCCGGTGTGAATCACCTTACGGACGATCAGGGCGTTCATCTGTTCCGCCGGCAGTTGTTCCCAGTTGTAGAGTTCCATGCAGCGTATTCTATCAGCTATGATAAAAGCCTATGAAAGGTGTCGTGCTGGCCGGAGGTACGGGAAGCAGATTATTCCCGCTTACCAAGATTACCAACAAACATCTGCTGCCGATCTATGACCGGCCGATGATCTATTACCCCATCCAGGCTCTCGTGGATGCCGGGATACAGGAGATTCTGATCGTCACCGGCGGCAGGAATTCCGGCGATTTTCTACGCCTCCTGGCCAACGGAAAACAGTTCGGCCTCAAGCACATCAACTACACTTACCAGGAAGGCGAAGGCGGTATCGCCGACGCCCTGGCGCTGGCCGAGCATTTCGCCGACGGACAGAAGATTTGCGTGGTGCTGGGCGACAACATCATCGAGAACAACATCCTCGCCGCCGCCGACCGCTTCCGCCGCCAGTCCGAGGGCGCCCACATCCTGCTCAAGGAAGTGTCGGACGCGGAGCGCTTTGGTGTGGCCGAAATCTCCGGCGATCGCATCGTCGGCATCGAAGAGAAGCCCGCGAAGCCCAAATCGAACCTCGCCGTCACCGGCTTCTACATGTACGATGCCAGTGTCTTCGACAAGATCAAGACCCTGGTGCCTTCCGGCCGCGGCGAACTGGAAATCACCGACGTCAACAACGCCTACATCCGCGAAGCGACCATGACGTACTCGTACCTCGACGGCTGGTGGACCGACGCGGGCACGTTCGAATCTCTGCTTCGCGCAGCCAATCTGGTGGCGCAATCGGCCGCACAGAAAGCCGGGCTCGCTGCCGCAGTGGTGGAACGGGTTGATGTCGCAACCGGGCGTGCCGCAAGCCACCGCCGCTGCGCGGCCGCTGATTTCGTCCGGCGACCTCGACCTGGCGATTGTCGAATCTCCCAAAGGGATCGGTTCCGTCATCGGTTCGCCCGAATCCAAGGATCTGATCGCCGGCGTCCGGGTGCAGCCCTACTCCCTCTACCCCGACGACCGCGGCTACTTTCTGGAGGTGCAGCGCATCGGTAATGGCCTGGCCGCCGCGTTTCCACCGCGAGTACACAGATCTCGGCCGCATTGAGCTATCCCGGAACCATGAAGGCGTTCCATTTTCACCTCTTTCAACACGATTGCTGGACGCCGGTAAAGGGCCTGCTTCAGGTTGTGCTGGCGGACCTGCGGCTGGGTTCTCCCACGCACGGCCTGCGCAACACCTTGTACGTCGGCGCGCTGCGCCCTGGCAGGTGCTGATTCCCCCGGCGTAGCTCACGGCTACAAAGTCATCGGCCGCGAAGAAGCTCTGCTGGTCTATCTGACCGACCGTTTCTACAATCCCAAGGACGAAGGGCGCATCCCCTACAACGATCCCGGGATCAATTACGATTGGGAGACGCAGTACAAGTAATTACCGCAATTCCGAAGGAAACGATATTCCATGAAGATTCTTGTGACCGGAGGGGCGGGTTTCATCGGCTCGGCCTTTGTCCGCATGGCGATCGGCGAGACCGATCTGCAGCGTCGTCAACCTGGATAAGTTGACCTACGCGGGAAATCTGGAGAACCTGGCGAGCGTCGATGGCCACGAGCGCTACCGCTTCGTGCAAGGCGATATCTGCGATCCGGACAATGGTCAACACCCTGGTAGGCGAGGTGCGTCCGGACGCCATCGTCCATTTCGCGGCGGAGTCGCACGTCGATCGCAGTATCCTCTCGCCGGAACCGGTGGTGCGCACCAATTACAACGGCACCTTCACGCTGCTGGAAGCGGCCGGCTGCACCAGCGTCGCGCGTTTCGTGCATGTCTCCACCGATGAAGTCTACGGCAGCCTGGCGGCTCCCGCGGAGGCCGACGAGCAATACCCGCTGAATCCGAGCAGCCCGTATTCGGCATCGAAGGCCGCCAGCGATCTGCTGGCGCGGTCGTACTTCGTCACCTTCAAGCTGCCGGTAGTGATCACCCGCGCATCCAACAATTACGGGCCCTTTCAGTTCCCCGAAAAGCTGATTCCGCTGATGATCACCAATGCGCTGGAGGATCGGCTCGCTCCCGGTCTACGGCGACGGCCATGCAGGTCCGCGACTGGCTGTTCGTGGAGGACCACTGCCGCGGCATCCTCGCGGTCCTGCGCCAGGGCCGCGATGGTGAGATCTATAACATCGGCGGCAACCGCTCGCTGCCGAACCTGGAAGTGGTGCACCAGGTCTTGACGCTCACCGGCAAGCCGGAAGCCTGATCGAGTATGTACGGGATCGTCCAGGTCACGACCGCCGCTATGCCCTCTCCAGCGAGAAACTGATGCGCGAAACCGGATGGCAGCCCGTCATGAATTTTGAGACAGGACTGGCACTCTCCATCGAATGGTATCGCAGCAACCCGGTGTGGCTGGGACGCGTGCGCAGCGGCGCGTACCGGACGTATTACGAAAGCAACTACAGCAATCGCGCGGGCCGGTCATAGCCGCGAACCCGTATGCGCGTGGCGATTGAAGGCCGCTTCGCTCGCTCTCTCCAGCGGCGGGTTGGCGCGTTACACTTCCGAACTCAGCCTCGCGCTGGCGCGCTGCTTTCCGGAAGACGAATTCTTCCTGGTCTCCGACCAGGCCTTCCGCATGCCCTCGCCCGCGCCTGCCAATCTGAAGTGCGGCGGCGGACCGCGCAATTCCATGGAGCGTCGATGGTGGCTCTGGGGACTGGCGCGCGAGTTGGGGCGGCTCGGTGCGGACCTGGTGCATGGTCCCGATTTCGCCGTGCCCTATCTTCTGCGGCGGCCCAGCGTGCTCACATTGCACGATCTCTCGCCGTGGATGAACGAACGCTGGCATCACGCGGCCCATCGCGTCCGCCGGCGCACTCCGGTGCTGCTCGAACTCGGTCTGGCGACCATGATCATTACGCCGGGCGAGAAGGTGCGGCGGGCGGCCATCCGGCGCTTCAATCTACAGCCGGAGCGCGTGGTGGCGGTGCCGGAGGCCGCTGCGCACTGGTTCCGTCCCGTGGAGACCGCACGCTGCCCCGCCCTACTTCCTCTTCGTAGGGACGCTGGAGCCGCGCAAGAATCTCGACAAGCTGCTGGAAGCCTGGCACGAAGTGCGGCGTCATCATGCGGTGGATCTGGTGCTCGCCGGGCGGCCCCGCGCCGACGCTCCCGAATTGCGGCCAGAGCCAGGACTGCGCCTCGCGGGCGAAGTGCGCGGACTCCGAACTGCCCGCGTTGTATTCCGGGTGCGCTGGCGTTTGTCTACCCGTCGCTCTACGAAGGCTTCGGACTGCCGGTGCTCGAAGCCATGCAATGCGGCGCGCCCGTGATCGCCTCCGCGCGCTGTCGAAGAGGCGGCGGGCGATGCCGCGATCTATGCCGACACACCGAGCGAATTGGCGAGCGCGATGTCGGAGCTCGCGTCGCGTCCCGAACTCGCGGCCGCATCGCGCGAGCGTTCCCTGGCGCGCGCGCGAGAATTCTCCTGGGAACGGACCGCCATGCTTACCCGGCAGGTCTACGAGGAGGCGCGAGCCCGCTTTGGATCATAAGTTGACCTGGAAACAACCGCTCCTGACGGTCGCGGCTCGATCGCGCGACAACCGTGAAAAAGGCGTGAGACGAGACAGGCAGGCGAAACCGCCTGCGCCACCAACCCGTCGTTTGTCTGCAATGGTGGGGCAGGCGGTTTCGCCGCCATGCCGCTGCACGCGGATTCTTTACAGCTTCTGATGGGGAGCGGTTTCAGCTACCCATGCCCGCTAGGCCCTCCGCGCTCTTTTCTTCGCCCCCGAAGCTCCCTACCCGCTGGCCGGGGGCGGATCCTTGCGCTCTGCATCGCTGCTGGAGTACCTGGCGCATCGCTACGACGTCGATGTCATCGTCTTCCGCCAACCGGGAGCGCCCGATCCCGCCGGCCTGATTCCCGCCCGCCTCGCACGCCGCATCACCGTGCTGGATCTACCTGCCAACCGGCGCAGCTTCGCCGCCCGCGCGCTGCGCAATGCGGGGCGCGTCGTGCGGCGCGTGCCGCCGCTGGTGGATCGCTTCGCCGGATTTTCCGCGGCGGTGGCCGGCGCGCTCGGCGGCGCCCGCTACGATCTGGGTGTCATCGAGCATTCCTGGTGCGCGCCCTACCTGGAGCAGCTGTCGGCGGTCTGCACGCGCACGGTGCTCGATCTGCACAACGTGGAGAGCGTGCTTCACGCACGCTGCGCCGCCACCGAAGGCCGGCGCCAGCGCCACCGCCCATCGTGTCTTCCAGGGCGTTTCGGAGGAACTGGAGCGCACCTGGCTGCCGCGCTTTTCTCTGGTGCTCGCCCCTCGCAGACCGATGCCGAACTTGCCCGCGCCATCGCGCCCGGGCCACGGTCGCGGTCTACCCGAACGCACTGCCGCCAACTCCGCGGCCGCCGGCCGGCGACCAGGAGGCCATCGTCTTCTCCGGCAACATGGAGTACCATCCCAACCGTCTCCGCCGTGCGCTTCTTCCGGCTGGAAATCTGGCCGCGGCTGCGCGACCGCTGGCCGCAGCTGGTGTGGCGGCTGGTGGGAAAGAATCCCGCCGCCGTGCAGCGCTTTACCCGCGGCGATCCCCGAATCGAGGTGGTTGGCCCCGTACCGGACGCCGTTTGTGAACTCGCCCGATCGCGCGTCGCGGTAGTACCATTGCTTTCAGGAAGCGGTACGCGCCTGAAGATTCTGGAGGCTTGGGCGGCCGGCGGTGCCGGTAGTTTCTACCACATTGGGCGCCGAGGGACTGCCGGTGCGCGACGGGGAGAATGTCCTTAGTTGCAGACGGCGGCGGAGTCTTTCGCCGGTGCGGTAACACGGCTGTTGGCGTGCACGGAGCTGAGGCATAAAATCGGCGACGCTGGCAGATTGTTGCAGGAGAAGGAGTTTACATGGGAAACTGCCTGGAAAAAGTTAGACTTATGACTCAGCCGAGTGTCATAACGCGTCCGCTATACTGGTAAGCGTTAATGCGTTTTGCCGTTGATGCCCACGCCATCGGCCGCCACCTCACGGGTAATGAGGTATACGTTCGGAGCCTTCTGAACGCATTTGCCGCCCAGCGACCAGGACGACGAGTTCATTGCCTACGTGTCGTCGGAGAGTGCCGCCCAATATATCCCAGCCAACATTCGGACCCGGCGAATCGCGACTAACCCGTTTGTGCGTCTGGGGTTTCGATCTTGGCGATGAAAGTCGCGGCAAGACCGGCCGGATCTGCTGCACGTGCAGTACACGGCGCCGCTCGCGTGCCCGGTTCCCGTGGTGGTAAGCGTTCACGACGTGAGTTTTCTGGAGCATCCGGAGTACTTCACCCGCGATCGCGCCTGGCAGTTGCAGTGGTCCGTGCGGCGCACCGTGCACCGGGCCGCCAAGATTCTGACCGGCAGCGAATTTTCCCGCGCGTCGATCCTCAAGGTCTACGGCGACCTGGACGAAGACAAAGTGGTGGTGGTGCCCAACGCCGCCGCGCGTCGGAGTTCCGGCCGATTGTCGCGCGAGTCGGCCTCGGCGGTAATGCGCGATCACTTCCGGATCACCGCGCCCTTCGTGCTTTCCGTGGGCGATCTGCAACCGCGCAAGAATCAGATCGGCCTGATCCGCGCCTTCGCCCGGCTGGTCAAGGCCTATCCGCAGCTCAAGCAGAATCTGGTGCTGGCCGGCAAGGAGACCTGGTTTGCCGACCAGGTGCACCGGGCGCGCGCGCGATTCGCGGCGTGGCCGACCGTATCCACTTCTGCGGCTTCGTCTCCGATGCGGACCTGTTGCAGCTTGTACAACGCCTGCGACCTTTTCGTTTTTCCTTCGTTCTACGAGGGCTTCGGCCTGCCGGCGCTGGAGGCCATGGCCTGCGGACGCGGCTGTCGATCTGTTCGCATACCTCGGCGCTGCCTGAGAGTGGTGGACGGCGCGGCGATTCTCTTCGACCCCTACGCGCTGGACGAAATCGTGCGCGCCCTGGCGGACCTGCTGTTGGACGGCGAACTGCGCCTGCGCATGGAGCGGCTCGGCTTGCAGCGCGCGGCGCACTTCTCCTGGCAGAAGACGGCGCAGCGGACGCTCGCGGTTTTCCACGACGTACTCGAGAAATCGCGCGCCACCAGCGACGTGTTTTCTCAGACCATAGCTCATCGATGACCTTCCTTCGCCGTATCCTTCTGCTTGTCCTTGGCTTGCGCCCCTGACTTCCGGCGGCGGACCAATTGACGGGCTTTCCCTTCCAGAATGAAACTCTGCGCTACCGCGTCATCTGGCCGGGCGGCGGCAGTTTGGGAGACGTCACCATGACGGCTCATAAGACCGGCGACGGCGGCTGGAACTTCGACATGAGTCTACCACGCGTGGCTATCCCGGCAGTGCCGATCTCCGACAACTACAAATCGTCGGCCCTCGAGCACGGATCTCTGCTCGTCGACCTTGCAGCGCGAAATCAGCCACGGCAACAAGAAGGTCATGAGAAGACCAGAGTTCGATCAGAAGAACAATCAGGCACAGCCGCGCAGACGCACGGTCCCGGCCGGCGGCGGCAAGAGCGAGTTCGGCATTCCCACCTGCGCGGCGCGATGCGCTCGACGTTCCAATATTTGGCGCGGCGCGAAATGGGGCAGGGACGGGTGCCGCCCGCCGGCAAGGTATTTTTCGGCTCGGGCTACGACGTGAAGATGGTCTACACCGGCGCGCAGGACATCCCGGTGGCCGGCAAGCCGACGGTGACCGATCACCTGAACGTCAGCGTGAAGGGTCCGGCCAGCGATTTCAGCGTTCGAAATTTTCTACGCGCGCGATGCAGCCCGCACGCCGCTGCTGATCAAAATTCCGGTCACGGTCGGCACGGTTTCGTTGGAACTGGTGCGTGAGAATGCGCGTGGCGTTTTTCTCCCGCTGCCGCCGGCGCGCAGCGGGATCGCCGATTATTCCGAAGCTCTGATCGAACAGCCTGAAGCCGCTGGTGGAGCTGGAAGTTTTCTCCGGTCCGCAGCAGTCCTTCGACCCCGCGCGCTTCGATATCGCGCTCTACCACGTGGGCAACAACGGCCACCACGGTTTCGTCTATGAGACCGCGCTGCGGCATCCCGGCGTGGTGGTGATGCACGAAAGCAATCTGCACCACCTGATCGCCGATCTCACCATCAAGCCGCGGCGATTGGGACGCCTACCTGCGCGAGTGCGAATATCGAAGGCGGCACCGCGGCGCTGGCGTTTCGCCGAGCGCGTGCGCAAGCTGGAAGTGGGCCCCGACTACGAGGGCGTGCCGATGACGCGGCGCATTCTGGCGGCGGCGCGCGGCGTGGTGGTGCACAGCCGTTTCATGCGGGACGAGATGCGCGCCGCCGGCTTCAACGGTCCCGACGGCCGTGATCCCGCACGGCGCGTGGATTCCGCAGGCCGACCGCAACGGCTTCCGCCACAAGCTGGGGCTGGACGAGGCTACGCCGCTGGTGGGCATCTTCGGCTTCCTCAAGCCCTACAAGCGCATCGCCGAATCGCTGCGCGCGTTTCGCCGCCTGCTGCGCCTGATGCCGAACGTCAAAATGATTCTGGTGGGCGAGCCGCACCCGGAGTTTCCGGTGGAGTCGATGATCCGCTCCATGGGGCTTTCGGCCAACGTGCGCGTGCTGGGCTTCGCGCCCATCGAGGATTTCGTCGGCTACCTCGGCGCCTGCGACATCGTGCTCAATCTGCGCTTTCCCACGGTGGGCGAAAGTTCGGGCACGCTGCTGCGGTCGCTGGGACTGGGCAAGGCGGTGATGGTCTCCGAGGTCGGCTCGTTTCAGGAGTTCCCCGACGATGTCTGCCTCAAGGTGCCGGTGGGCCCCGGCGAGGAAGACATCTCATTTTCGAATACCTGAATCTGCTGGTTTCGCGCCCCGAAGTGGCGCGAGCAGTTGGGCGAGCGCGCCAGGGATTACGTGGCCCGCGAGTGCAACTGGGGCGACTGTCGCCGCGCAATACGCGGGCTTCCTGGAGCGCGTTGGTTCACGGGCAAGGAGTGGGTTCAGGACAGCGTGCTGCCGGCCCGAGGCCCGCGGGCAACGCTCCTGGCTCGAGGCGCAGCCCCGAAACCACCATCGAGTACCTGCAAGGCTGGGCAGTCAGCGACGCATCTACTGAGTACCTCAATACGCATCAGACGCGCCTCATCAAGACGCTGGAAATCACGCCTCCCGGTCGGCGGACGATCGCGTGCTGGAGATGGGCGCGTACCTGCAGATCACGCCGGCGCTGCGCACGAAGCTCGGCTACGGCGAAGTGCGCGGCTGCTACTACGGCAAACTGGGCCGTAGCGATCATCGCACCGTGACCTCCGCCAGCGGGCGAGACCTTCGAGTGCGAGATCGATCACTTCGACGCCGAGAAGGACGTGTTCCCCTATCCCGACGCTCACTTCGCCACCGTGATCTGCGGCGAGCTGATCGAGCACCTCTTCGAAGACCCGATGCACCTGATGAGCGAGGTCAACCGCATCCTGAAGCCCGGCGGCCACCTGGTGCTGACCACGCCCAACATCGCGCGCGCTGCGCGGCATCTCGGGAATCCTGCAGGGCTACCATCCCGGATTCTTCCACGCTTACATCCGGCCGGCGGAAGGCACGGGCGAGGTAGACGCGCGGCACAATCGCGAATACGCGCCGCGCGAGATTCACCAACTGCTGGAGAACTCCGGCTTCGAAGTCGCACGCCTCGGAGACCGGCGAGTTCCGCGACGAGCCGCATCCCGAGTTCGGCTGGATTCTGCACCTGCTGGAGCGCTACCGCCTCAGCACCGAACTGCGCGGCGACGGCATCTACGCCGTGGGCCGAAAGACCGGCGCGGTGCGCGAGCGCTATCCCGCGTGGTTGTATCGTGAGCGTGCATGAGCGTACATGAACGCCGCCTACGCTGAGCCCGATGTCCGTCTCGACGCGGCTACGCGCACGCTGCACGCCGCTTTTGCAGTCCGCAACGATACGTCGAGAACCCTGGCGCGCCGAGCGAGGGCTTCGGCGTGGGCTACCACCTCTTCGACGCCGGCACCGGCACGCTGATCGTGGACGGAACGCGCGTCGCATCCCGAGCAGGAAGTGAAGCCCGGCGAGACGGCGCCGGTGCGCCTGGAGATCCCGCTGCCCGCGGAAGACGGCCGCTACCAGGTGCTGCTCTCGCCGATGCGCGAAAACGTCTGCTGGTATTACGAGCAGGGATGGCCCTTCCTGCTGGTGGAGACTTCAACCGCGAACGGCGCACGCGCGCTGGACCGGGTGCGCGTCGCCACCCGCGGCACGCTGCGACGGGAGCGCGCAGTGCGTGCCCTCGGACGGGCGCTTCGTCTATCCGGTGATCACCGTGTGGCGCAATCGCGGCCTGATCCGCGTGATGGTGCGGCGCGACATTCTGGGACGCTATCGCGGGAGTTTCGGCGGCGCGTTCTGGACCATCATCAACCCGCTGCTGCTGATGCTAACCTACTTTTTCGTGTTCGGCGTAGTGCTGCGCGACCGCTACGATCCGCATGCCACCTGGACCAGCTTCGCGCTCTACTTCCTGGCCGGTATGTTGCCGTGGCTGGCATTCAGCGAGGCCGCCGGACGGGCGCCCGGGCGTGATGCTGGAGCATCGCAATTTCGTCAAGAAGCTGGTGTTCGCGGTGGAGACGCTGCCGGTGAACCTGGTGGTCGCGGGACTGATCACGGAGCTGTTTGCAATCGTGCTGTACTGCGGTTTTCTGCTGGCCATCAATCACGAACGCTGCCGGCTGGCGGCTGGTCTGGCTGCCCGTGCTGTTGATCCCGCAGATTCTGTTCACCGCCGGCGTGAGCTGGTTCCTGGCGGCGCTGGGCGTCTTCGCCCGCGACCTCGGCCAGATCATGGGCTTCGTCGCTGACGCTCTGGTTCTTCCTGACGCCGATCTGTTATCCGGAGAATAAGCTGCCGCACGCCGCGGCGGGCCTGCTGACGAAGAATCCGATCTACGTTCTGGTGCACGGATACCGCTCGATCTTCCTGCAGAATCAGGCGCCCGCGTTCAGCGCGATGTGGAAGCTATGGCTCGTGGCGACCGTGGTGTGTCCTGTTAGGTCACGCCTGGTTCTATAAGTTGAGCGAAGTCAGTTCCCGGATCTGCTGTGAGCCATATTGTGCCCAGGAAGTAGTGGATGATCAGGCCGGAGTATTCGTGACATTTTCCTTGGCCAGACTTAAGGATAGTCGCAACACTCGGTTGACAGAGTCCGAATCCCTGAAGACTTTCGCAAGATCGGGCTCAAGAAAATCACGTTCGTTCCTGCCTTGTAGGCTTCGTGATGTTTGCCTCGCACACCGTGAGCGGAAGTCGTACTCCGGCAGCATGTCCTCGTCGTCTTCAGGATTAATCTCTTGACTCATACTGTCTCCGCTCCCTCGGAGTGGCCTGACGCGCGCTGATGATTCGAAGGCGCTGGGTCGCGCTCAGTGTAGGCGACGACCAACAAGCGACCCGCTTCTGAAAGACCTATGCTGACGAATCGCAGCTCGGTGTCCGAATGTGTCGGGTCCGGAATCATTACTTCGAGCGCGTCGTTCAAAACCGTCATCGCCTCCGCAAAGCTAACGCCGTGCTTGGACAGGTTCGAGACCGCCTCTGCCGGCGTCCCATTCGAACTCCACCAGCTTCAATCTTACCGCAGACCATCTGTCGGTCCAGTGCGCCTGGCGGGAACTGGCAACCCCTGAAGCCGCGGCTCCGAAGCCGCGTTATCCCCGTCACGTGACCATTCGTCCGGTTGACGCTCGCGCGGCCACCGTCGATCAGCAGGCGGGCGAGATAAGCCTGGGCCGATTTTCGAATCGCCGCGCCCTCGTGGAACTGCCAGAGCCGGGTAGCATACCAATCGATTCGCGCTTCCCCGGCTGCCGGTCTGGAACCAACTCGGGCGTCTTACAAAGACGTCCTGAAGCGGCTGCATGCAACAGCTCGTGCGCGCAGGTGTTGACCGAGAATGAAGGCACCTGGTTGCCATGCGCATAGCGGGCGCGATCAGGCAGACACTGATAACCGCCTTGAATCGTGGTAACCCCCGCCAACGCGCGGCCGTTGTCCCACTTCATGGGAATGTGGTCGGTCAAAACCAAATTGATGACGCCGCTGCGCAGCCCGACGAAGATCGGCCAATCGCCGGGAGATCGCCGCACCTCGCCGGGGCCGTCGGTGGTTTGCAGTCAATGCTCCCCGCCGCTGAAGTTCCGGACCGCTTCGGGCCAAACCGTCGACCAGAAGTAGTGCATTTGCTCCGGCGTGCACCGCGCCCGGAGTCCATGACTCGATGAATGGGCACCAGCAGACGCGCCTGAGCACGGATGGCCGGCCGCGCCGATGCTGCCCAGATGAAGTGCCGCCGCGTCAGGAACGCCTCCAAATACCCTCTCATTCTATCGCCTGATCGTCTTCAATCGCCGCTGCGTGTTATAGAAATTGCCGGTGCATCGACTATTACTATTGTGGGTGGCACTCAAAGCAGCGGGGCGCCGCCGCGGAAACGCGACGAACTGTACGAGACCGCTATCCGCGAGTTTGGCCGTGCGCTCTCGACCGCGCTGGCCGCGGGATATGAAGCGGACCCGGAGAAACGCCACGATTTGCGGCAGGACATCCACTTCCAGCTCTGGAAAAGCTTCGAAGTTTTCGACGGACGCTGCTCCATGAAGACCTGGACCTTTCGCGTGGCCCACAACATCTCTGTTTCGTACGTGAACCGGGAGCGCCGGAAGAACACGGGCTTTCGTGAGTCTGGAAGAGATCGAGCGGACCGCGACGGGCGAAGCTCGCGAGCCGGATATCGATCACGAGCGAGCGCTCCGGCAGCTCTGGGAATTCGTCCGGCAGCTCAAACCTCTGGACCGGCAGATCGCTGATTTCTCATTTGGAAGACATGGATGCGGCCGCCATTGCGGAAGATTACCGGGCTCTCGCCCGCGAGACGTCGGAATGAAGATTCACCGCATCCAAGAATATCCTGTCCGGGCCGTTTTCTCGAGGAGAAACGCTATGTCTGATCAGACCGGTGGGAAGACCCGGGAGCTATTTGGAGGAACCAACCGGAGGGAGAGCGTTTGCCATGAACCTGGAACAGATTGTGCAAAGACGGATCGGAAGAGCTGTCTTCCAGCACCCGTTCGGAGATCCTGATGAGCATCGGCGCGGCACTGCTCTTCGTTGGCCGTAGTGGCCTGGCGAATGGCGCCGTTTCACGATCGTCTTCCAGAGATTGGATTCGGCGCTGTCCTCGCCTGGGTCGTGATCTCGTTGTGCACTGGTTTCGCCACCGGATCTGGGGGCGAAACGCCTCTCCCGGATGCGGTCGCGGCCGCCGGCGCGGAGTACTACCGCAAAGAACTGGAACGGCGCCGCGATCGTTTGCGCAACCCCTGGCTATGGCACGGACCTCTGTTTCTGGCCTGCGCGTTCTGCTGGCGATCCTGGCGGCGGGAGACGTTTCGGGGCTACCAGGATCTGCGCAACGTGCTGCCTTTAGTCGTCCTGCTCGCGGTCTGGACGGGATATGGCGTCGTGCGCCGCCGCCGTCAGGCCGTGGAACTTCAGCAGGAGATCGACGAAATGTCGCTTGCGGCATTAAAATAGAGATTGCTCAAGCGGACTGGCGACGCGCTACTTGCATTTGGACCGGTTGGACTCTTCGTCATCGCGCTCCTCGATTCACTGGGTGTGCCGCTGGTGGGCGGAGTGGATGCCCTGCTGCTCTATCTTTCGGTGAAAACTCCAAGCGTGGCATACATCGCCGCCACCACCGCCATCGCGGGCTCCATACTGGGCAATCTGATTCTCTTCCGAACCGCCCGCTACGGCGTACGGCGCTTTGCGAGCGAGGAAGTGCCGGACGGCAAGCGGCAGAAGTTCCGGATCTGGTTCCAGCGCTACGGATTGCTCACGGTCTTCATCCCGGCGGTGACTCCATTCGTGCCGCTGCCGCTGAAAGTCTTCGTGATTTCGGCCGGTGCGATGCATACGCCCTTGCAGCCGGTTTCTGGCGGTAATCGTGTTGGCGCGCGTGATTCGCTACTACGGGCGAAGCGTATCTGGGGATACGCCTGGGCGAGGACGCCCACGGCTTCCTGAGCCGCAACGGCTGGAACATCGCCGGCATCGCCGTTGCCATGGCCCTGGTGCTGGTAGGCTTAACATCAGTGGTACGATCGGCGTCGGGCGGAGGCGTGAAGCGTGCAGTCTTCGAAGCGGAACAATCGCGATGATCGTGGGCGTATGTTTCCTGGCGGCGTTCGTTTTCCTTCTGTTCCGCGCCGGGGATCTCTCGCCCGGGTACGTAACGCTCCGCACTTTCCTGGATGACGCCGCCGACCTGATGGACGGCGCGCAGGTACGCCTCAGCGGCATTCCTATCGGCTACCTGGACGCCCAGAAACTTACCAACTCGCGCAACCCCAGACCGAAAAGTCGAATTCGTCTTGAAAGTGAAAGAGCGGTACCTGCGGGAGATCCCGGTGGATTCGGTAGTGGGCCTGGCCTCCGACAATCTGCTGGGAGACCAGTACATCGGGATTCAGCGCGGCCTGAGCGCGGAGCACGTCAACCGGGCGCTGAACTGGCCACCACGCAGACCCAGGACATCACCCGGATGATGGCGCAAATGAGCAAGCAACTCGACCGTCTGCAGGACGTGGTCACGCTGCGCCAGCAAATTGATGTCGAACGTGACACCGGCAAAGGCGCCATCGGCAAGATCGCGCGAAAATCCGCAGGACTGGCGCCGGGGTTCAACGCCGAGCTCAACCAATTGATGGCCGACACCACAGCACGGCCACGGCACAATCACGAAGCTGCTTTATGACGACCCGCTCAACAGCAAGCAGTTGGAGGCACCGCTGAAGCAACTAGGCACGTTCGTGGCGAGCGTGAATAGCACGTCCTCGAGGTTGAAGGAATTCACGAACGACCTGAATCGCGTAACGGCGGAGTTCCACACTGTGGAAGGCGAGCTCAAGGCAGGCAAGGGCTCCTTCGGCAGGCTCAACCAACTGCAGGCGCGCTTTGACGAATTGACGGTCAAGATCGACGGCATGATGGATAAGATCCGTTCGGGGCAGGGGCACCGTCGGGCAACTACTCGTAAACCCGCAGCTCAACGAGGCACTAGCCGGCACGACCCGCGAGTTTCAAGAACTGATGAAGGGCTTGCGAACCAACCCGAGAAGTTTGTCACATTCAAGATCTTCTAAGCTTGCAAAGAGAAAACAAGGTTTCTCGCCAAGGCGCAGAGTTCGCGAAAGTAAAGATCGCAAACAAATCTTGAGAGCTGAACCTTCTTTTGCGAATCTTTCTTTGCGACCCTTGGCGCCTTGGCGAGAAACTCTTTCTACTGCTTTATCGCAATCGAGACCGGCGTTGCCGGCGGCGTCCACACGTCGTAATCGATCGCGCCACCGTCGCCTCCAGGTGGCGACACTGCGTGATCGCCTGATTCAGTCGCGTCGTAGGTGTAAGGTCGTGACCGAGCTGTTGGGCGTGAAAGCCGGAGCCGATTACGCGTCAGCCAGCCGGTCGCTGGCGGCGGCTTGGGCGTTGCCGGCGGCATCGGTGGCGGTGACGCGCCGGGACGGCCGTGCGGCTGGGCGCGATGTGTCCGCCGGCACGTCCCAATCGTAGGACTGGAGAGTTGCCGCCGGATACTGGCGATCGGGATCGGCGAAGGCCTTGCCGGCATCGGTGGACAGTGCGATCGCGTACGAGCGGTCGACGCCGACGTTATCGTCGGCCTGCCACTGGATGCAGGAAGGTGGTGCCGCCGAGAAGAACTTCTCCGGCGGGCCGCGCTGCACCAGGGCGATGACGGGGCCTCCGTGTGGTCACGGGGCTGCGCGTTGGTATCGTCCTGCGAGGCTGACGCGATAGCTGCCGAGATTGAGCGCGCTGCCGATCGCCAGGCGAAGGCAGTGCAGACGCCGTCGGCAGATGGCACCGCGCGTCGCAGCAGGCCGTTGGTACTGGTCAGGAGGAGCGGCGCGCGCCGGCGGGTCGTACATCTCAGACGAACGGGCAGATAAGCGCCGGTGCGCGCGGCCAGGCGGACGGAGACTCTCGGTCGCCGCCCATCGGCGTTGAAGGCGAAGGTGTCCAGTTGTCCGGGCAGATCTCACCCGCCCGCAGGCGTGGGTCTGACCGCAGGTGAGCGACACCGGCGAACAGGAAGACGGTTGGGCCGCTGGTTGAGCCACGCTGTAGAGCGCCGGTCTCACCGTGAGGCTGGTGGCGGGGCCGATCGACCACCAGATAGTTGGGCGGCGGTGGCGACCTTCTGGGTGACGTCGGAACTGGCGGCGATGCGCGCGCCCGCGGGATCGAACGACTTCCATCTGCGGCTGAGAAGTTCTCGGCTGATGCGGGTGAAGAGGAGCTGCGGCGTGTCGTTCGCCGTGCCGGCGGCGAGCGCGCAGTAGCGGAACTCGGTTGGAGGCAGAGAGCGCGCCGGTGGTGGAAGCGCCGCAGGCGAGCGGCGTCGGCGCCCGACAGGCTGATCTCAAGCCGCTGCCAGGCGTAGCTGTATCCGCCGGCGGTGACGCGGCGACGGCGGCGCCGAGGACCACGGACGTGAAGTCGCCCGAGTAGCGGCGGCCTTGCGGGAGAGGCTGAACACACCGGAATCGAGGCGCGCACACCGTCGGGGTCGTAGAGCTCCATCCGGGAGGCGAAGCCCAGAGTCGGGAAGAGGTGCTGCGCAGGGAGAGCAAATCGTCCCGTTGGAGGCCGCGATCCGGTAGGCCAGGAACGGGACACGAAGCCGAAGACCACACCGTCACCGGTTGCGCCTGGGCGGCGGGTACGGGCAGGCGCGGAACAAGGCAGGTGCGCAGCAGGTCGAGGGTGAAGCTGGAAGCGGCGGGCGTGCTGTGCTGGAATCGGTGGCCAGCACCGTGTAGAGCGCCGGCCGTGTCGGCTGGACCGCTGTCCACGCCGGCGTAGTTGCCGGAGAGGGGCTGGCCGACCTGTCTGCCCTCGCGCGTCGTAGACTTCGATGGCGGGCTTGCGGCGCGCCGCTGTTGGGCAGCATGCGCACGCTGAAGCGATTCGCCGCCGGCGGCGGCGTAGCGTGGACACGCTGCTGATGGCAGCGTGCGCGGGGAGAGTGCCCGCGGACGCCGGCGCTCCGCAGCTCAGCGTTCCGGCGTCGCAGGGCCGGTTGAGACGCAACATGGAGAGAGCGAGTACGAACCGGCTCTGCGCGCTGTCGAAGCTGTCGGCGGTGACCACCAGGGTGTACGTTTCCAGTCCGCGCGGAACCGTGAAGTTGGCGCGGGCGAGGTCGGTGGTATTGATGATCTGGACCGCGAGTCGCCTGCCTCGATCGTAGATATCGAGGCGCGGCCGGAAGAGGGTGTCCGGCGTCGGGCCTGCAGGCGGGCGCAGCAGGTGACGCATCGCCGGGCGCTGGCGGAGAGCCCGTAGACCTGGCTGCGGATCGAAGCCCCCGACGGCGCCGTCCAGCTAGCGGACGAGCAGGAGAGCGCCTGCGCGCCGTCGCGTAAGGTGACGATTGGCGAAGCGTGCATGCGGGGAGTACGACACCCAGGCTGCCGTCGCGTGGCGCTGGGGGCGATCGGCGGCAGTACGCGCCCGACGCTGGGAAAGCGTGGCTGGTCGGCGGTGGGCGAGGCATGGCCGGCCGCGCTGGCCGCGGGCAGAGCGCCCACGCTGGGTACCTTGGTGAATCGTAGATCTCAGCACGGGACGGCGCGTAGCTGCCGCGCGCGCTCGGGGCGCGCGGCTTGCAAGGGACTGGTACGTCGCCGCCGGTCAGCCTGGACGGTGTAGAAGCCGAAGGTGAGCGGGCTGGTGAGCGAGCCGTCGAGGGCCGTGGAGCTGCAGGCGAGCGGCGGCGCCGCCGCATCCGCCGTTCAGCTTTGAGTGGCGGAAACGTAAACAGCTGCCGCCGGAACTCCCGGTTAATCCTCGAAGACCACCACGGTGACCGTGCCGGTGACGGTCGACGTCCAGCTCATAGCGGCCATCAGATCTGTGCGTAAGGACAGGCGCTTGTCGGTTAGCGTCCACATTGACCGCGTACGGCCGGTTGTCATGGGTCATCCGTTCGCATAGATGGCGAAAAAGAAGAAGGTGTTGACGTCGGGCAAACCTGTGCTGGCGAACCGCGCAGCAGGCGGAAAGACACGAGGTCGCCGGCTTGTACGGCGAACTGGATAGGTATCCACCTGCCCGCGCGATGACGGTCGAGACGCTCCCGGCGAGGAGCGTCCGCAGGTACAGGGTGGTATTGGCGGCAGCGCAAGGCCGGTTGAGTCCGCGTCAGGACGACGTGGATGCTGGCGGCGGCGTTCACATTGGAACTGGTTAGTCGCAGGGTGTAGGCACCCTCCGCGCGCAGATCGTATTCCAGCCCAATGTAGTCTTCCACTGGCGAAGAGACCCGCCATATCGCCCGGAGTGGCGCCGGCGGACCGGTCGGATCGATCTGAACGCGGATTGATAGGTGTTGTCGAACTGATCCGTCAACCACCGGAGGATTCCGAAAACCTGGGTCCTCACCGGTGGCAAGCAGAGCGAATATAGACGGAATCGCCGGGAGATCCCGGGAACGTCACGAACTGAAAGGAGAGTCCGGGGCTAATGCTCGCACATCGGCCGGCTGGCTGCAATCGAGCGCAGTGCTGCGCATGCAGTCCCGGAATTCCCAGAGCGAGGAAACGGGCAAGCGGAAGCAGGCGGCGCAGTAGCGGGTCCTCCTTCCGGTGGCGGCGAGACATTGGCCACGCCCTCCACGGAAACAGGCCTGCGCCGGAGAGTTGGGGTTGAAGGTCTGGAACCGGCGGCGAAGTCGTCGGCCGAGCGGCAGCGTGAGGCGCAACTGGGAACTGGAACTGGCTGCCGGTGAACAGCAGGCCGTTGCCCTCGTCCAGCCAGCCGGATTCTCCGCGCGCGTGGAACAGGTTCTCGACACCCTTCCTTGGCGGACACCAGCCGGCCCTGCGCATCGCAGCGATGCCGCATTCATCACGCCCATGCCGTGGGTATTAGAGAGGGCCAACGGTGTTGCCGTCGCCGTCGAAATGGTAGAAGTACGGTGTAGCCGTCGGCGGTCACCTTCCAGAGCAGCCCGGAGACCGCAGACGTACGGCGCGACGGGTGCGTTGGACGCATCGGCTCCCATCACGGACGCGCGGCCGCTCGCCGGAAAGATCGTAGACCAGGCGGCGATCGTTTCGGCCCACGCGCAGGCCAGTGGAGTCGTAGCTATAGGAGCCCCCGGCGTCGCCCGACAGGGCTTCAGCAGGCGGCCGAACGCGTCGGTGCCAGCTTTGATCGCTGCCCGCGCCTTCGATGGCGGTGAGGTTGCCGCGCGCGTCAGGCTCGGTAAGCTCTGCGCCGCAGCGCTCCGCGCGATCGGGGCGGTTGGCGGCGTCGAGGGCGTGGGTCTGGCGTACCTGGTCTGCTGACCGCGGACGTGTTAGTTCCGCGCGCGTGAGCGCGCGCGGTGCGGTTGCCACTGGGGTCCACGCTGTAGCGGTAGCCGGCCACCGGCGTGCCGTCGGGGCCGGTGCTGATCGATCGCGCGGAGATTGCGCGCGCCGTCGTACCGGATAGATGGTCACGGGTCCGCCGGAGACGCCGACGCCGGGACCGGCCATCCGGCCGCATCGTAGCTGCAAATCGCGAAATTGCCCAGCCAGTCCGAAATCCTTGCTGGAGGCGGTGCAGGTGGTCGTGTACTGGTAGGCAACGCCTCTCGCCGCCCGGCAGAGTGATGCCGGTGAGTTGGCCGGCGGCATCGTAAGCGTATGCCACCTGGTTGCCGCTGGAATCCGCGTAACGCGCCAGACGACTGAGGCCGTCGCGCTGGATGCCCGAGTAGTCGCAACTGCGTCTGTGTGTCGCCCGCGGCCAAACCCGCGATGATTGCCGCGGTAAGTTGCCTAGCAATACGTAACTGAACGAAGCATAT
>ERZ1370068.11118-contig-9761_pt1 | contig 28837 bp, 33 predicted proteins | sample MGYA00561227_ERZ1370068 | MGnify/ENA primary metagenome ERZ1370068 (study PRJEB38410, sample SAMEA6850437) | metagenome | study: Metagenomic assessment of the ecological functions of the soil: analysis of the soil microbiota associated with the...
TTACGCATTACATCGTCGGAAAGCTGGCGGAGGGAGAGGATTTGAACCCCGAGGACCTTCTGGGCCCCATCCGATTCGGAGCCGACCTTCGACCGCTCACCCTCCGCCTACTTTTGCCGAATGACTACCACGTTAACATGGCTCACGGCTACTGCCCGTCGCTCCAGCACGAGCTCAGCCCCAGCCGACGCCCTGTCCGCACGCAGAACGGTCGCTGCCCCGATCTGCTGCCGCCCCCAGCGCACGGGCCTGCGTCCGAACCCTGAGCGGCCGCCGACGCCTGCCCGGCATGAGTCACGACCATGAACCACCAGAACGCCACGATCGCGCTGCTGCTCGCGTTCATCCTTCCCTCCTCGAAAAGCGCCCGCCGAGGTTCTACTCGTAAGGCGTCAGTATCTGCGTCGCACAAAGTCAGGACTCGCGCGACGAGCGTGCGACGATTCAAAGGCCGAATGTGACCCCGGCTGTCACGGAGGGCGCATGGCACGACCGCGCGCTCGTCTGATCATGCACCGGTCTCCGCACCGCTGTGGCTGCTCTTGCTGATGCTCCTCGTTCCGCTGACGGGCTGCTCGGTAAACCGTCCGACTCAACCGTACGACGACGCGATCCGAGAAGACGGTCTCCCGGATTTCTACGAGGAGCTCCTGCGGTTCACGACGGTGGCTGGGCACGCGGGGCGCGTATTACACGGACAACCGCGAAGTTCTACGACAAATGGCAGCCGAAGCTCGCGACCTTGACCGCGCGCCATGACGGCCAATCCTTCGGGGCCGATGCCCGAGCACGGAGACCTACGGGGGACGCGCTGCCGCAGGAGCGTGATGCCGCGGCGCGGTCCGGCCGCGACGACTAGTCGGGCGTCCGGGCTGACACGGCAGCTTCGGCCAGGCGACTGCACCGCGCAGCTCCTGCAGCTTCGAAGATCAGTTCACGATTTCGCCCACGCCGCGCACCTGGCCTTCCGCCGGAAGCTCGGGCGCCGCAGCTGGTGCTGACCTCGGTGCGCGGTGCTGTACGTGGAGCTCGCCAGGGAGTAGCCAGGGAGGCCCCGGTCATGGCGCTGGACGCAGACGCACCGCTCGACGATGTCCCAGGCGGCCGCAAACGCCTTCGCGCAGATGGAAGGACGTGAAGAACTACACGATTCCCGAGCTACGAAAGCTGGCCGGCACCTTCGTCGACATCGAGCTGGGCCTGTCGGCCCGCCCGCCGTACTACACGAAAGAGAGCGCCTCTTCGGATGCAGGTGCGGGCGACTGAGTCGATCCCGACCGACGACCGCGCTCACGATGATGGCCGTCGAGAGCGCTGAACGAGATCCGCCGCGGTAAAGGGCGATCAATCAGGCGGTAAAGTTCGCGCTGGTGTGATCACGACGCGGCACGCTGACGCGGTGTCGGAGCACACGTCTCGGCCCCGCACCTTGCCGTTCGAGCAGCTTATCGGGTCGGAGCTGGCGTCGCCGCCGGCGGAAGGCGCCGGCGCTGAGGAGCTGCCGATGACCATCGCCGCTTCGCGCACGCCGAGAGCCCGCGTGAGCAGCGTAGACCAACGCGAGCCCGAGCACCACGGATTTCACTTGCAGTGTTCATGACGATCCTCCTTCTTTACGTGAACGCCTAGTAGTTCTGCGCGAATCGTTCCTGCTTCGCGGAACGCGCTTCTGCCGGCGCGTAAGAGTGCAGCGCGCGGTGCCAGCACCCCAAATCGTCCGCGAATCGATGGCTTAGCCCCGCTCGGTGCGTGGCTTGATTTGACGGAACGCGACAACCAGGCGCGAGCTCGCTGACGAAGGACGTCAGCGGGGACCGCGGCGCGACGGGCGCGTGCGTGAGCGCGCCGATGCGTTGCATCGCCCGGCGGGTGCGAGGGGGACTGACATCATGCGCATCGTCGTCCATGGGCAGCAGGCATTCGGCAAGAGCGTGCTGGACGCCCTGCTGGAGCGCGGTGAAAACGTCGTCGGCGTCTACTGTGCTCCCGATCCGGCCCAGGGAGGGCGGGTCGATCCGCTGAAGGAGGCCGCGCTCGCCCGAGGCCTCCCCGTCCATCAGCCGCGATCCTTTCGCAACAAGCCCGAGGTGTGGGAGGAATTCGCGCGGCTCAAAGGCGGATCTCTGCGTGATGGCCTACGTCACGCTCCATCGTGCCCGAAGAGTGCTGAATCAGCCCGCGCGCGGCACCATCCAGTACCATCCCTCGCTGCTGCTTCCGCGGCACCGCGGGCCCAGCTCGATCAACTGGCCGATCATCATGGGCGAGACGCGCACCGGGCTCACCATCTTCTGGCCCGACCAGGGCTCGATACGGGGCCGATCCTCCTGCAGAAGGAAGTCGAGATCCGGGACAGCGACACGCTCGGGCAGCCTCTACTTCGATCGGCTGTATCCGCTCGGGGTCGCGGCGCTGCTCGAGGCCGTCGATCTGGTGCGCGCCGGCACCGCGCCGAAGATCGTTCAGGACGAGTCACAGGCGACGTACGAAGGCTGGTGCAAGAAGGAGCACGTCCAGATCGACTGGCAGAAGCCGATCGCAGACCGATCTGGAACCTCATCCGCGGTGCGGATCCCGCAGCCGGGCGCCTGGACCACGCACGAGGGAACGACCGTGCAGCTCCTCGACGCCAAGAAGCTCGGCGGGCGCGGCACACGGCCAGCCGGGCGAAGTGATCGCCGTCGACGACACGGGGCTGACGGTCGCCGCCAGCCGGCGGCCAGATCCAGGTGACCCGCGTGCGGCCCGAGGGCGGGCAGAAGGTCGCCGCGGGCGCATTCGCCAAGACCGCGGGCTTGCGCCCGGGCGCGCGGCTCGGGGGCGCGGCGGCGTGACGCCTGAACGTCCCCGCGGCCTCGCGCGCGGCCTCACCAACTACGGCGACCCCGACTTCGCGCTTTACCTGCGCCGCTCCTTCGCGACGCTCGATGGGCTATTCGAAGGCGATGCTGGCGCGGCCGGTCGTCGGCATCGCGCAGTCGGCAAGCGGCTTCAACAACTGCCACCGGCACTTCCCGGAGCTGATCGACGCCGTGAAGCGCGGCGTGCTCGCCGCCGGCGGGCTGCCGATCGATTTCCCGACGATCTCGCTCGGCGAGGTGTTCCTGAGCGCCGACGAGCATGATGTTCCGCAACCTCATGGCGCATCGACGTCGAGGAGATGATCCGCGCGCAGCCGATGGACGCCGTCGTGCTGGTCGGCGGCTGCGACAAGACGGTGCCGGCCCAGCTCATGGGCGCGGCGTCGGCCGACGTGCCGGCGGTGCAGCTCCTGGCCGGCCCGATGATGCCGATGGCCTACCGCGGCGAACGCCTCGGCGCCTGCACGCGATTGCCGGCGGTTCTGGGCCAAGTACCGCGCCGGCGGCGTGACGTCCGCGGAGATCGAGCGCATCGAGGAGAACCTGGCGACGACCGCGGGCACCTGCGCGGTGATGGGCACCGCCAGCACGATGGCCTCGATCGCCGGAAGCGCTCGGCATGGCGCTGCCGGGCACCGCCGCGATTCCGGCGGTGCACGCCGATCGGCTGCGCGCCGCGGAGGCCGAGCGGCCAGCAGGCGGTCGCGCTGGCGACGACGCGACTCCGGCCGAGCCAGATCATCACCGAGCGCTCGGTCGAGAACGCGCTGCGCGTGCTGCTGGCGATCGGCGGCTCGACGAACGCCATCATCCATCTCACCGCCGTGGCCGGGCGCGCTGGGCGTCGAGGTCTCGCTGCGGCGCCTGAACGCGCTCAGCGACGAGACGCCGGTGCTCGTCGACCTGAAGCCGACCGGCCAGCACTACATGTCGGATCTGAACGCCGCCGGCGGACTCGGCGCCGTGCTGCGCGAGCTGGCGCCGATGCTCCACCTCGACTGCCTGACGGTGCACGGGTCAGACGCTCGGGCAGCGCCTCGCGGCCGAGGAGACGTGGGTCGATCGCGACGTCGTGCGCCCGCTCGCGGATCCCGTACCAGAAGGTCGGCGGGCTCGTCGCGCTCTTCGGCAGCCTGGCGCCCGGCGGCGCGATCATCAAGCGCTCGGCCGCCGACCCGTCACTCTTCGAGCGCGAAGGCCGGGCCGTGGTCTTCGCCTCGCTCGACGATCTCTCGGCGCGGATCGACGCGCCCGATCTCGACGTGCGGCCGGACGATTTCCTCGTGCTCCAGAACGCCGGGCCGAAGAGCGGCTACGCGATGCCGGAAGCCGGCTATTCTGCCGATTCCGCCGAAGCTGGCGCGCGCCGGCGTCAAGGACATGGTGCGCATCTCCGACGCGCGCATGAGCGGGACGGCGTACGGCACGATCGTGCTTGCACGTCTCGCCCGAGTCGGCTGTCGGAGGACCGCTGGCGCTCGTGCGAAACGGCGACCGCATCCGTCTCAGCGTCAACGACCGCCGCCTCGACCTGGCCGTCGACGACGCCGAGGTCGCGCGCCGCCGCGCGGCCCTCCCGCGCCCCGCCACGCCCCGGCGCGCGGCTACGCCAAGCTCTACATGGATCACGTGCTCCAGGCCGAGCACGGCTGCGACTTCGACTTCCTGCGAAAGGCGTGACGCGCGACGCCGGCCTAGCCCGGCGACGCGCCCTGCGTGGCGACGTAGAGCGCGTAGAGCGACTGGCTCGCCGCCATGAAGAGGCGGTTGCGCTTCGGGCCGCCGAAGCAGATGTTGCCGCACACCTCCGGCAGGCGGATGCGGCCGATCAGCTTGCCCTCGGGCGTCCACACCGTCACGCCGCTGTAGCCCACGGCGCGGCCGGCGTTGCTCGAGCACCAGAGATTGCCGTCGACGTCGCAGCGCACGCCGTCCGGCCCGCACTTCACGCCGTCGACCATGAAGTCGCTGAAGAGCTTCCGGTTCGACACCTTGTTGTTGCTGCCGACGTCGAAGGACGTACATCTCGCCCTTGCCGCCGGGCCCGGTGTCGCCGGGGCCCTTGCCGGTGCTGATGACGTAGAGCTTCTTGTAGTCCGGCGAGAGCGCGAGCCCGTTCGGATCCGGGACCTGATCCTCGCCGACGACCGAGCTCGACTTTGCCGCTCGGATCGAGCGCGGTACACGTTGGTCGGCAGCTCGCGCTTGTTGTCGCCGATGCCGACCGCCTGGCCCAGCCGCGGCTTGAGCCGGCCCGCCGCGTTGCTCGGACCGCCGGCCGCGTCGGGCGCGCCCTCGTAGAGCTGGCCGCCGTACGGCGGATCGGTGAACCAGTACGCAGCCGTCCGGGTGCGGCACGACGTCGTTGGGCGAGTTGAGCCGCTTGCCGTCGAAGCGATCGGCGATCACCGTGATCGAGCCGTCGTGCTCGTAGCGCACGACGCGCCGGGTCAGATGCTCGCAGGAGAGCTGGCGGCCCTGGAAGTCGAACGTGTTGCCGTTGCTGTTGTTCGACGGCATGCGGAAGACCGTCACCCGGCCGTTGTCCTCGAGCCAGCGCATCTGCCGGTTGTTCGGGATGTCGCTCCACACGAGATACCGGCCCTGCGCCGCTCCACGCCGGCCCTCGGACCACAAGCGCACCCGTCCACAGGCGCTGGATCGGCGCGTTCGGCTGACGCAGGCCGTTTGAACAGCGGATCGATCGTGAGCACATCGGGATCCGGTGAAGTAAACGTTCGGCGGCGCGTTCGGGCCGAAAGTCGCGCGGCGGCGTGGTGACGGTGCTCGGCGGAGCCATCGGCGCCGGTGTCTGCGCGGCGATGAGGCGCGGCGCCAGCGCGACCGCCCCGGCCGCGACCCCGGCCCGTCTTGATCAGCACGCGTCTCGATATCAGGTTGGCGTCTCTCGCTCGCGTGCTTCGCTCGCCATGACTGACCTCCCTTTGGTTTGCGGGCGCGCCCCGATGCGCGCTCGGCGGCGCGACCGTATCAGAACCGAACTGCGACCGTCAACCGCGCGCGCCGCGCAAATCCGCCGCCAGAGCCGCTCGCGCGTGAGCGGCATCTCGGTCACCTCGACGCCGAAGCGGCCGGAGCGCGTCGGCCACGGCGTTGGCGATCGCGGCCGGCGCCGGCAGCGTCCCGCCCTCGCCCGCGCCCTTCACGCCGAGCGGGTTCAGCGGTGACGGCGTGACCACGTGGTGCACCTCGAGCGGCGGAACGTCGGTCGCGCGCGGCAGCGCGTAGTCCATCAAGCGTGCCCGGTCACGAGCTGGCCGGCGCCGTCGTAGACGATCTCCTCGAGCAGCGCGTTGCCGATGCCGTGAGCGATGCCGCCGTGGATCTGTCCCTCGACAACCAGCGGGTTGATCATCGTGCCGCAGTCGTCGACGGCGACGTATCGAGAATCCGCACGGTGCCGGTCTCGGCTCGACCTCGACAACGGCGGCGTGGGCGCCGTTCGAGTAGGTCGACTGCGGAACGTGAACGTAGCCCGAGGCCTCGAGCCCGGGTCCATCGCGCCGGGCAACGCGTAGCCCGGGCGCGGCGCGGTCGCGATCGCCGCGACGTCGCCGAGCGCCAGACCGCGGCCGGGCGCTCCGCGCACGGTGATGCGGCCGTCCTCCAGGACCAGATCCTCCGGGCGCGGCTTCGAGGTGGTCGGCGGCGATCGGCGAGCGCCTTCTTGCGCACCTCCGCGGCGGCGTGGACGGCCGAGCGCGCTCGCCAGCACGCGCGACCCGGCTCGCGAACGTCCCGACGCCGTAGGGGATTCCGGCGGTGTCGCCGGGGACCACCGTGATCTGCTCGAGCGGCACCGAGAGCCCGTCGGCGACGATCTGGGCCAGCGTCGTCTCGTGAGCCTGGCCCTGGCTCGACGTGCCGGAGAACACGAACACGCGCCCGAGCGGATCGACGCGAACCCGGATGCCCTCGTACGGGCCGAGGCCGGTGTCCTCGACGAAGAGGGCGAAGCCGAGGCCGATCGCGCGGCCGGCTGCGCGCGGCCCGCTCGCGCTCGGCCGCGAAGCCGGCGGCAGCCGACCGCCTCGGCCACGCGCCGCAGGCACTCGGGGTAGTTGCCGCTGTCGTAGCGTCGCGGGCTGTTGTCGCGCGAGATCAGGCCGACGTCGTACGGAAACTCGTCGGGCTGGATCAGGTTGCGCGCGCGGATGGCGCGACCCGGTCGAGCCCCAGGCGCTCGGCGGCGAGGTCGAGCATGCGCTCCATCACGAACACCGCCTGCGGCCGCCCGGCGCCGCGCACCGGGGTGACCGGCACGCGGTTGGTGTAGACGCGCGGTCAACGTCACCTCGTAGTTGCGGCACGCGATAGGGCCCGGGCACGCTGACCGAGGTGAGGATGGGCACGATGACGCCCCACGAGACGAAGGCGCCGCAGTCGTGCACGAACGTGTCGCGGACGCGCGACGATCCGGCCCTCGCGCGTGAGCCCCAGCTCGACGTCGTGCCACTGGTCGCGCTCCTGCGTGACCGCCAGCGAGGTGCTCGCGCCGCGTCTCGACGAAGCGCGACCGGCCGGCCGAGGGCGCGCGCCAGGAACGGCACCAGGATGTCCTCGGCGTAGACGATGGCCTTGGGGCCGAACCCGCCGCCGATGTCCTGCGTGACGACGCGCACGGCGTGCTCGGGCAGCCGAGGTAGCGCGCGAGCAGCCGGCGCAGGATCTGCGGCGCCTGCGTGCGTCGACCACACGGTGACCTGGCCGAGCTCGGCGTCCCAGCGGGCGGCGATCGCGCGTCTCCATGGCCATGCCGGCGCCGCGATGAAGCTGGAAGCGCTCGCGCAGCACCGACGTCGGCGCGGGCGAGCGCGCCGGCCGGATCGCCCACGCGCTGGGTGAAGCGCGACGGCGACGTTGCCGCCGGGATGCACGCGCGGGCCCGTCGGGACGCGGAGGCGTCGTCGAGCGAGGCCACGGGCGGCAGCGGCGCGTACTCGACGCGGAGCGCGTCGAGCGCGTCTTCCGGCCTGAGCGGCGCTCTCGGCGACGACGAGCGCCACCGGCTGACCCGCGTACGAGACGATTTCCTGCGGCAGGATCTCGGGACAGGCCGGCGCGATCGAGGCTCGCGTGCGGCACGAGCAGCGGCAGCCGGCCCAGCGCGGCGACGTCGGCGGGAACCAGAACGTGGATCGACGCCGGGCGGCGCCGCGCGCCTCGGCGGCGTCGATGCGAACGATGCGCGCGTGGGCGTGCGGGCTCCGATGAACCGCGACGTGGAGCAGTCCGGACAGCGCGACATCGGCCACGTAGCGCCCGCGGCCGGTGACCAGGCGCGGGTCCTCGCGGCGCCGCACGCGCGCGCCGAAGAAGCGCTCGCTCATCGCGGTCTCAGCGCCGCGCGGCGACGTAGAGCGAGTTCGCCGGGTCGACTCGCTCGAACAGCTGGACATCGGCGAAGCCGGCCTCGCGCAGCATCGCCAGCGCGACCTGGTGGCCCCACGCGGTGCCGAGGCCGGGGCCTCCGGCCGGCGAGCGACACGCTCATGCGTGCATCGGTGCTCATCGTGTAGAGGTACGGCGCCATCGGGACGCCGAGGTTGTCGGCGAGCCTCGCTCGAGGCCCAGACGTCGAGCATCACGAACGTGCCGCCCGCGCCAGCGCCGCCCGAACCCGGCGCGAGCACGCCGGCCGGGTCGGCCTGATCGTGGATCGCGTCGAACGCGGTGATGAGGTCGAACGGGGCGGGCGCCTCCAGGCGCTCGCGACGTCCTGCACGACGAACGACGCGTTGCCGAGGCCCGCGCCGCGGCGCGCGCGCCTCGGCGATCCCGTCCTCGGAGAGTCGTAGCCGACGAACGTGCTCTTCGGGAAGCGCCGGGCCATCAGCGCGATGCAGTGGCCGGTGCCGCAGCCCACGTCCGCGACGCGGATGCCGCCTCGAGCCGCGCCAGAAGCCCGGCGGGCTTCGCGAGGTACGTGCTGAACAGGAGCTCCTCGTACCGGGGGCGGCTCCGCCGATCCATGAGACCGGTGAAGTCCGGCTGGATAGGCGCTGTACGGCACGCCGCGGCCCGTGCGAAAGGCCTCGGCGACCTCGGGAATGACGCCGATTCATCAGCGGGAACATCTCCGCCATGGTCGTGAGATTCCGGCGTCGACGAGCCGGTGAGGCCGGCGGCATGCTCGCGCGGCAGGCGATAGGTCCGCTCGGCGCGCCCGCGTACTCGCACGATGCCGCCGCACGTCATGCGCGGCCAGCCACTCCCGGATGTAGCGCTCGCTGAGGCCGGTGCTTCTCGGCGATCTCGGCGCTGGTCACCGCGCCCATCTTGCGCCATGGCCTCGAAGAGGCCGACGCGCCGGCCGACCTCGAGCATGATGGAGACCGCGGCGCCCTCAGGTGCCGAACCATCAGCATCGGTGAAGGCCTTCGCCTTCGCCCTGTCGAACTCGCTCGTCCGCCATCCGCCTTATAGTCTCGCCTCGACGGTGGGCCCCAGCCCGCGACGTCCTGCGGCTCGCACAACGCCGACCGCCAGGTAGCCGCCGTCGACGGCGAGCTCGGTTCCGGTGATGTACGACGCCTCGTCCGAGGCGAGGAACAGCACGGCGTGGGCGACCTTCTTCCACGCGGCCCTCGCGCTTGCAGCGGCACGGCGCGGAGCGATTTCGCGCGCCACGCCGGATCGGCCGACGCCTTCGACGTGCGCATCGGCGGCATGATGCCCGGGTGCACCGAGTTGACGCGGATGCCGTGCGGCGCGAACTGCACGGCCGCCGACTTGGTCATGATGCGCACGGCGCCCTTCGACGCGTTGTAGGCCATGTGGACGCGGTCCTGACCGACGAAGCCGGAGATCGACGAGATGTTGACGATGGCGCCGCCGCCGGCTTCGCGCATGGCGGGCACCGCGTGCTTCATGCCGAGGAACACGCCCTTGGCGTTCACGCTCAGGAGCGCGTCCCAGGCCGACGTGCTCAGTGTGTCGGGATCGAACGTGCCGCTGATTCCCGCGTTGTTCACGAGGAGGTCGAGCTTGCCCGAACGCCGTCACGGTCGCCGCGACCGCCGCCTCGCCAGTCCGCCTCGCTGGTGACGTCGAGCTTCACGAACCGCGCCTGGCCGCCGGCCGCGGCGATCTTCTCGACGACCTGACGCGCCTCGAACTCCGAGGATGTCGGCGACGACGACCTTCGCGCCTTCCCCGCGCGAAGATCGTCGCCTCGCTCTGCCCCATACCGCTCGCCCCAGCCGGTGATGAGCGCGACCTTCCCCGCCAGCCTCATGTCGCCTCCTCCGTATTCGACGCGACCGCTCTGCGCAAGCCCGATGCGCGGCGGCTCGACCCGGCGCGCCCGCCGAGTATCGCGGAGAGCCCCCACCGTGGCAGCACTGCGGGTCGCCGCGCCGGGACCGCTCACACCGAGCGTCCGCCCGGGCGGCGCGCGGCAGCGCCTGCGGGCCGGTCACGCGAGAGGGGTCACAAGGACGACCCTATGGCGACGTACGTGCTGGTTCACGGCGCGTATCAGGGAGGCTGGATCTGGAAGCCGGTCGTCGAGCGGCTGCGCGCGGCCGGGCATCAGCGTGCTACGCGCCCACGCTCGACGGCTGCGCCGAGCGCCACGACCAGTCGTCCGGCCGGGCATCACGGTCGGCCACGCACGGGCAGGAGATCGCGCAGCTGCTCTTCTACGAGGACCTCGACCGCGTGATCGTCCTGGTCGGGACGAGCTCGGGCGGCATGGTCATCTGCAAGGCGGCCGAGCTGGCCGCGCGAGCGGATCGCGCGGCTGGTCTTCGTCGATGCGCTGGCGCTGATGTCGGGCGAGCGGGTCGGCGACATCGTGAAGCGCGTGTCGGCCCAACGACACGACCTCGATCACGACCGGCCCACGCGCGCCGACGCCGAGAAGCGCCTCTTCGCCGATCTCGATCGCCGACTCTCGCGCCTGGGCGCTGGCCCGGTACACGCCGCACCCGGTCGCGGCGCTCGAGGCGCCCGTCGAGCTTGCCAGGCTTCTGGACCAGCCTGTGGCCGACCACGGTCATCCGGTGCCGCCGCGCCGCGAACCCGCCCGAGGCGCACCAGCGCCGCACGGCCGAGCGGCTCAAGGGCGACTGGCACGAGCTCGACACCGGCCACTACCCGATGCTGAGCCAGCCCGGAGGCAGCTGACGCGCCTGTCTGCTGGCCCCGGTTTCTTGACAGGGCATCGCCGCGTTGCACAGTGCCGACGCGAGGCCTCGTGACGTGAACGGCATCCACGACATGGGCGGCATGCACGGCTTCGGCCGCGTCGACGCGCGAGGAAAACGAGCCCGTCTTCCACGCGCGTGGGAAGGGCGGGTCGCTCGGGATCACCGCGGCGTGCAGCGCGCAGCAGCCTCTTCAACATCGACGAGAGCCGTCACGCGATCGAGCGGATGGCGCCGGTCGACTACCTCGGCTCGAGCTACTACGAGCGCTGGCTCGATCGCAACGTGCGACTGCTCGTCGAGAAGGGCGTGGATCACGCGCGAGGAGCTCAGAGCGCCGCATGGCCCAGCTGGCCGGCGGAGCGATCCGGCGCCGCCGCACTCGGATCCCAAGCTGCTCGATCGCATGCTGCGCGCGACGAAGGAGCGGACCCCGCATCCGCCAGCCCGGGCCGCCGCCGCGCTTCGCGCGCGGCGACCGCATCTCGACGCGGCAGCGACGCGCCCGGTGGGCACACGCGGCTGCCTGCCGCTACGCGCGCGGCAAGCCCGGCGTCATCGACACGCGTGCACGGCACGTTCATCTTCCCGGACACCAACGCCCACGGTCAGGGCGAGCAGCCCCACACGCTCTACAGCGTGCGCTTCGACGCCACCGATCTCTGGGGCGCGTCGGCCGAGCCCGTGCGCACCCGTCCATCATCGATCTCTGGGAGCGCTACCTCGTGCCCGGGTGACCGCTCCCGGCAGGGAGCACGTCATGAGCGACGCTCATCGACGATCACGGCCATCATCACCGCGAGCCTGAGTCCGGTCCTCTCGCTGCGCGTCCGCGCGCTCGAGTCCCTGCTGGTCGAGAAGAAGCTCGTCTCGAGCGAGGCGGTCGACCGCATCGTCGGCGCCTACGAGCAGGACATCGGCCCGCACAACGGCGCCAAGGTCGTCGCGCGCGCGCGTGGGTCGACCCGGCGTACCGAGCAGCGGCTCCTCGCCGACGGGACGCGCGGCCATCGAGGAGCTCGGCTTCGGCGGCGTCGACCTCCAAGGTGGTCGAGAACACGGCCGCGGCGTCCACAACATGGTCGTCTGCACGCTCTGCTCGTGCTATCCGCACGCGCTCATCGGGCCTGCCGCCCGTCTGGTACAAGTCGTTCGAGTACCGCTCGCGCGGCGGTGCGCGAGCCGCGCGTGGTCCTGCGCGAGTTCGGCGTCGACCTCCCCGAGACGCACGGAGATCCGCATCTGGGACTCGAGCGCCGAGCTGCGCTATCTCGGTGCTGCCCGAGCGGCCGGCCGGCACCGAGCGGCATGAGCGAGGCTCGAGCTGGCGGAGCTGGTCACGCGGGACGCGATGATCGGCGTGGCGCTGGTGCAGCCCGCCGCGCCGCGCCGCGCCGCTGAAGGAGACGCAGCATGGATCCCGTCCCGAGCCGCGAGATCGCCGACATGAACGGCGCGCGCGGCGCTGCCGAGAAGAACGGCGAGCTCGTCTTCGACGAGGCGTGGCAAGGGCGCATCTTCGGCATGACCGTCGCGATGAGCCACGACGCCAGCTTCGCAGTGGCGCGAGTTCCAGGCGCAGCTCATCGACGAGATCGCGCACGCCGAGCGCGAGGGAGAGTCCTCGAGCTACTACGAGCGCTGGCTCGCACGCGTTCGAGCAGCCTCCTCGCCGACAAGGGCCTGGCTCGATCGACCGTGCTCGCTCGAGGAGCGCGCGCGTGATTTCGAGGCGGGCGCCGCGACGACGTCTTCTAGCTCGCTCGCCCGCCCCTGGGCCGAGTCGGACGCGCGTCTCCTCGATCCCGACGACTGAGTTCTCGCGAGTTTGCCGGCTCCCCGCCTCGACTCGCGCCCGTCTGCAATATCTGGCGCTTGCGCTCGCGTTCGCACAGGAGGAGAACGCGCATGGCCCTCGATCCCCAAGCCCAGGACGTGATCAACCTCGTCATCAAGTCGGGGCGCCCGCGTACAACACGCTGTCGCCCAAGGACGCGCGGCAGCTGTTCTCGCGAGACGCGGCCGGCTTCGACGCCGACGCCGGCCGGAGATCGGCGCCGGTCGAGAACGTCACCGCCGACGGCCCGGGCGGACCGATCCCGCTGCGCGTCTACCGCCCGGCGGGCGTGCCGGCCAGCGGCACGCTGCCGGTGCTCGTCTTCTACCACGGCGGCGGCTGGGTGATCGGCGACCTCGACACGCACGACGTGCAGTGCCGGCAGATCACCGCGCCGAGGCCGGGATCACGGTCGTCGCCGTCGACTATCGCCTGGCGCCCGAGCACAAGTTCCCGGCGGCGGTCGACGACGCCTGGGCCGCCACGCGCTGGGTCGTCGCGCACGCAGGCGAGCTCGGCGTCGACGCCCGGCGTCTCGCGGTCGGCGGCGACAGCGCCGGCGGCAACCTCGCCGCCGTCGTCGCGCTCATGGCGCGCGACGCGGGCGGCCCGGCCATCGCGCTGCCAGGTGCTCATCTATCCCGTGACCGATCGTCGGCCGGCGAGTCGAAGTCGTATCGGCGACTTCGCCGACGGCTATCATGCTCACCCGCGACGGCATGCGGTGGTTCACGAACCACTACCTGAAGTCGTCCGAGCGAGGCCGCAGCGACTGGCGCGCCTCGCCGCTGCGCGCGCCGTCGCTCGCCGGGCTTCCGCCCGCGCTCGTCATCACCGCGGGCTTCGATCCCGCTGCGCGACGAGGGCGCGGCCTACGCGACGCGGCTGACTCGGACGCGGCGGTGCGCGTCGACTACGTCTGCTACGGCGGGATGATCCACGGCTTCATGCCGATGGGCCGGCTCCTCGACACCGGCAACCGCGCCACCTCGCACGTCGCGGCGCTCCCTTCGCCAGGCGCTGCGCTGACCATGAACATCGGCATCTCGGTCCCGCTGCCCGCGTACCACGTCGACGTCGGCTTCATGGCCAGAAAGGCCGAGGAGCTCGGCTTCGAGTCGTTCTGGTGCGCCGAGCACCCGTTCATCCCGGTGCACACGGCGAGCCGCTTCCCGGGCTCGGCAGACGGCGTCATCCCCGAGACTACTCGCACTTCGTCGATCCGTTCGTCGCGCTGGCCCGCGCCTCCGGGACGACGAAGCCGCATCAAGCTCGGCACCGGCATCGTGCTCGTCCCCGAGCGCAATCCGCTGCTGCTGGCCAAGGAGATCTCGACGCTCGACCTCTTCAGCGGCGGGCGATTCCTCGTTCGGCATCGGCGCGGGCTGGCTCCGCGAGGAGACCGAGATCATGGGCGGCGACTTCGACCACCGCTGGACGCAGACGCGCGAGTCGATCCTGGCCATGAAGGAGCTGTGGACCAAGCCGCAGGCCGAGTTCCACGGCAAGTACTACAACTTCCCGCTCGGTGAAGTCCTATCCCGAAGCCGCTGCAGAAGCCGCACCCGCCGGTGCTCCTCGGCGGCGGCGCCAAGAACGTGCTCGCAGCGAGTCGTGGCCTGGGGCGACGGCTGGCTGCCGAATCGCATCACGCCCGGAGCAGCTCGCGGAGAGCCGCGCGACCCTCGATCGGCTGGCGAAGGACGCCGGCCGCGACCCGTCGACCATCACGCATCTCGGTCGCACGGCCAGCCGGCCGACCGGGACCTGCATCCGGCGCTTCCACGACGCCGGCGCGAACCGCGTCGATCGTGCGGCCGCCGGCGGTGAAGACGGAGGCCGAGATGGGCACGGAGCTGACGCGCATCGCCGACGCGGTGCTGAAGTAGTCGCGGCCCGCCCGTGGGCGCGGGCTAATCGGGCAGCGTGAGGCGCGACGACCTCGTCGACCGACGCGGCTTTGTCGAGGCCGGCGATCGGCGGTCACCAGGCGATCGTAGCTGATCGCGCCGCGATCGGCAGGCCCGGGCACGAAGCGCCGAAGCTCCTGCGGCGTCACGCCGCGAAGTCCCACATCAGCTCCCGGCCGTGGTATTCGCCGGCGACGCGCCGGCCGTCGCGCAGGGCGACGGTCAGCCGCGGCGCGAAGCACTCGCGGCCGACCACGCCGACGATCTCGACCCTGCCGCTGGAGCGCGGCCACGCGCGCGGCCAGCTGCCGCGTCCGCCGCAGCGCCGGCGTCGCGCGGATCCTCCGACGTTCGCCTCCAGCACCGGATAGTCGCCGGCGATGAGCGTGTAGGCGAGCATGTAGGCCGGTGCGGCCGAAGCCGCTGCCGTCGGCGCCGGCGGCCGCGGAAACCGCGGCGAAGGATAGAGCGTCTCGAGATAGTTCATCTCGAGCGTGACGCGCTCGATCTCGTCGGCGACGAGCTTGTGCCGCGCCGTCATCTCGCGCGCCAGCCAGACGACCGGCTGGTTGAAGCCGGGCGTCGGATAGACCTTGAACTTGACGTCCAGGACCTCCCAGCGGCGGCCGAGGTCCGCGACGATCTCGTCGAGGTCGGCCTTGGGCGGCCCGGTGAACGTGTACGTCAGGTCGCCCGCGCGGCTCCCGGTGAACGCGTTGTAGAAGCCGCCCTCGCCCTCCAGCGCCGTCGGGGCGCCTTGAAATCCCTGCGCCGCGAGGCTCGCCGCCCACATTCCGCTGCGCGCGGCCTGAGCCTCCGGCGAAGTCCGCGTCGCGCGCGCCGGTGCGCTGGCCCTCGATGAGGCTGCCCGCGAAGCTCGCGGCCAGCGCGATGGCGTTGCCGATGCCGCGCGCGTCGAGCGCCGAGCAGCTTCGCGGTCGTCGCCGCGCAGCCGAGGATGCCGTAGACCGGGCTCGCGCGGAAGCCGTGCGCCGGAGTCGACGGAATGAAGTCGCGCGCGCATCGGCATTGCACCTCGTAGCCGGCCACCAGCGCGGTCAGCAGCTCGCGGCCGGCGACCTCCCTCACCTTCGGCCGTCGCCAGGCCCGCCGGCACGATGAGGACGCCGGGGTGCGTGAGCATGCGGTACGAGTCGCACTGGTTGTTCACCGCCACGGCCACGCGCGCTGGCGAAGGCGGCGCCCGGCCGCGGTCGCGCGCGAGCCGTCGACCCACAACGTCGCGCCCTGGCCGGCGCCGACTGCGCCGCGGCTCGAGGCGCTCGTGCTCGAGCACGGCGCGGCGCGCCGCGACCGAGCGCGCGGCCGTCGGAGCCCGCCAGCCCGACGGTGACGGCGTGGTTGACGAGCGCCTTCGCCTTGTCGACGACCGGCCGCGGGAGATCCTCGAAGCGAGAGCCCGGCGGCGAATTCGCCGAGCTGAAGGGCCAGCGGCGCCTTTGCATGGCTGGAGCATAATACGGCGCATGCAACCTCATGAGGAGACGATCTCGGTCGGCGGCATCGGCGTACACACGTGGATCGGCGGGCAGGGCGAGCCCTTGCTGGTGCTGCACGGCGCCGGCGGCAACCGCGGCTGGACGCGCTGGCTCGACCTGGTGTCGGAGCGCTTCACCGTGTGGGCGCCCACCCATCCCGGCTTCGGGCGCTCGGACGACGCCGACTGGATGGAGGGCATCGACGACCTCGCCCGGTTCCATCTGTGGTTCATCGAGGCCGCCGGAGCTCGGCCGGCCGCATCTCCTCGGCCACTCGATCGGCGGCTGGACCGCGGCGGAGATGGCGACGATGAGCACCGGCGCTCGATCGACCGGCTCGTCCTGGTGGCGCCGGTCGGTCTCAAGCCGGAGACCGGCGAGATCCTCGACGTCTTCTATTACTCGCCGGCGCAGCTCCTCACCATGACGGTTCACGATGCGAAGACGGTCCCGGAGTGGCAGGAGCTCTTACGGTCGGCGCGCCCACGCCCGCAGGAGATCGAGATCGCGACGCGCAACCGGGAGATGGCGGCGCGCCTGACGTGGAAGCCCGTACATGCACAACCCGCGGCTGGCCCACTTCCTGCCGCGGGTGACGAATCCGACGCTGATCATCTGGGGCCGCGAGGACCGCGATCGTGCCCGTCGAGTGCGGCGAGCAGTACCGCGCGGCTCCTGCCGAACGCGACGCTGACCGTCGCTCGAGCGCTGCGGCCACCTGCCGCCGATCGAGCAGCCCGACCGCCTTCGCGCGCCTGGTGCCTCGACTTCCTGGAGGAGATCCGCGGCGATGAAGCTCTACTACTTCAGCGAGATGCCGCACCACGAGTTCCCGGACGAGGAGGGCGACAAGTATCCGTCGCTCCGGCTCGAGTTCCCGAATCGGTTCTTCGACCGCGAGAAGGCCGCGGCGAACTACCAGCGCTATCTCGACCGAGTACGAGTTCGCCGACCAGGCGGGCTTCGACGGCCTCATGATCAACGAGCACCACTCGACGCCGTCGTGCGTGAACGTCGGCGTGAACATGACCGCGGCGGTCCTCGGCCGCATCGACGCGGCGGGCGAAGATCCTCCTGCTCGGCAACATCCTGCCGATCGAGGACAACCCCGTCCGGATGGCCGAGCAGCTCGCCATGGCGGACCTCATCTCCGGCGGCCGCGTGCTCTCCGGCTTCGTGCGCGGCGTCGGCGTCGAGACCTGGTGGTCCAACGTCGAACCCGGTGCACAACCGCGAGCGCTTCGAGGAGTGCCACGATCTGATCCTGAAGTGCTGGACGGCGCCGGGCCCGTTCCGCTGGGAGGGCGCCACTACCACTTCCGCCACGTCAACCCGTGGTGCCTGCCGCTGCAGAAGCCGCATCCGCCCATCTGGATCCCCGGCACCGCGAGCCCGGAGACGGCGGTCTGGGCCGGCCGCCGCGGCTACACCTACGTGCCGTTCCTGGTGCCGTTCGAGATCGCGCCGCGAGCTGTTCGACTTCTACCGCCAGGGCGCCGCCGAGGTCGGCCGGACGGTGACGCCGGACAACCTCGGCTTCCTCATCTGCGCCGTCACCGCGGAGACGAAGGCGAAGGCCCTCGAGGCCGGGCGGCATTTCGTCTGGCGCATGGGACCGACGCTTGCGCGGCGCCCGTCGAGTGCTTCGCGCCGGTCGGCATGCGGTCGCGCGCCGGATCGCAGTTCGCGCTGCGCGCGCGCCCGCGCTCGCTGGCGACGATGAGCTACGACGAGCTGCTGGAGGGCCAGTTCATCATCGCCGGCACGCCCGACGAGGTGATCGACCGCTTCGCCCGCGTCGCAGCGCGAGCTCGGGCGTCGGCCACCTCCTCCTGGAAGCCCAGGAGTCGCGCATGGACCATCCGACCACGATGCGCTCGATCGAGCATGATGGGCGCGAAGGTCATTCCGGCGGTGGCCGGCGCTCTAGCGACTCAGCCGCGCCGGGTGTCGAAGAATTCTTGCAGCAGAGCGCCGCACTCGGCCTGCGAGCACGCCGCCGAGCGAGTCGACACGATGGATTGGAGCGACCGTCGTCGAGCAGCCGATAGCGCGATGCGATCGCGCGCCGGCCTTGCGGGTCCGCGGCGCGCGTACACGACGCGCGAGCCGAGCGTGGATGACGGCGCCGCAGCACATCATGCACGGCTCGAGCGTCGCGTAGAGCGTCGCGTCGGCAGCCGGTAGTTGCCCACCTTCCGGGCGGCCTCGCGCAGGGCGAGAACTTCCGCGTGCGCCGTGGGGTCTCCGTGGGCGATCGGCGCGTTGTGCGCTTGCCGACGATCACGTCGTCGAGGACGACGACGGCGCCCACGGGGACCTCGCCCGCCGCGAGGCCGACGCGCGCCTCGGCGAGCGCCGCCCGCATGAACGCTTCGGCGTCCAACTTCTCAGGCGCTCAGGGGCTCTCGATGGCCGTCGTCTGGAACACCACCACCGTGGGGGCCCGGCGGCGGCCGATCGCCGCCGTGCTCCGGCGCCTACCTTCCAGACGCGTTCGCGATGATGACGACCGCGATAACCGCGACCACCGCGATCCCGGCGCCGACGATGATGAGGATCGTGTTCGGATCCATCGCCTCGGCGCGGGCAGGCTTCGCCACCGACTGCGGTCAGCGTCGCCAGCAGCACGATGCAGACAAGCCGCTTCAAGGTCACAAGCCCTCCCTGGTTTGGTGGTGGTGCGCCCTAGAGGATTCGAACCTCTGGCCTTCGGATTCGTAGGCAGGGGCCGGCTCGTCGCCGGCCCCTCGTCTTTCCGAGCACTTCGGACGTAACCCACGATTTGGCCTGCGCACCGCGCTGATCGTACCACGACTCTCGCGGACTCTCGTCTCGCTTCGGGACTGGAATCGCGGCCGTTGACGGGTGAGTTCAGCGCAAATCAGCGCAAGCCAATCGCAGGTCCGGTCGTCCTCCTGATTGTTCCGTCAGGAACGTGGACGTAGGACGAGTCTCGAACATTCCGGTTGGTCAGGCTAGTCTCTTCGAGATCGCCTTCCAGGGTCTGGCCTTTGCCGCGTAGTCGCGGTTGCCATATGTGGAATCGGCACGAGCGAGACCCGAAATGGGCGCAGGTCCAATCACGGGCTCCCGGTCACTGACACTACGGCCTGAGGGCGGAGGTCGGTGTTCGCTACCATCCAGCGGCTTCGGTCACTAGAGGGCAGAGTCTCGATGATGATTCTTGGGAACATCCAGGGGCACGATGGCCCAGCCAATCGCGCGCAGTAGCGCGTCGACCTTCGAGGGCAAGCGGCGATCAGCCTGGCGCCGTTCGGCCTCATAGGGTCCGGAACGTGCCCGTCGTGCTATGACGCGGCGATTGAGGAGCACTCGAACGGTCCCGTTCCCGGCGAACCCTCGCTTGAGATGCTCGTAGAGATGCGCGCGATCGCCTGCGACGATAATGAGCTGCCGAACTATCTCCGGTGGGTCGTCGGGCCGTTTCGCCGCCGCGTCACGGCGCCCCGGATGACGCGCCGACGAGGCCTGCGCCAGGAACCGCGAGAGCGAGGTCCACGTTGCGCTCCCGCAGGCTGGGCACGTCGGGGAGCTAATTTCAAAGCACTCGTCGCAATCGAGACACAGGGCGAGCTGTCGCAGCGGGAGATGCATCATCGCAGCAAGCATTCGTCGACGGCTGATCATCGACGTGTGACCTCGGGAACTGGTACAGGGCCGAGCCGAACCCGTGGTCGCTACTGTGACCTCCGTTAAGTTAAGAGCTGCTGGCCCGGTTTACGGGACGCTGCACCCTCAGCCGCCTCACGAGCTCGTAGAGGGCGCTCTTGCCACCGCGATAACCGGCGAGCCGGACGCGCCGTAGGATTTCGACGCCTGGAAGGTCCGGACCCTCGCGCAGCCACTGGGCGACCAGCGGCTCGTAGGGCGCCACGGTCGACGGGCGCCCGGGGCCGCGCGGTCGCGGAGCAGGCGTCATCTGACTAGAGCTAGAGCCGTCCATACGGCAGGACTCCACCGCAAATCCGATACCGGAATCGAATTCCAGAGAGATCAGTAGCTTCTGCGGCGTTGGCCAGGAGCTAGGCTGGCGAGTCTCTCACCGAACCGATCATTCTCGAGCCGGTGCCGCTTCTGTCAGTTTTCCGGAAGAATCAGTCGTTTCCGAGAAGACCAACTTGAGTTGCATCGGCAGAATCGGGACGGCGCCCTTACCCGGTCATTTTCGGGGGAGTAGGAGAGAGAGACACACCGCCTCTCAACTCCGCGAGTGTCACTATTCGGGCCGGACGCCCACGCATCAAGGAGGCCCAGTGGCCTCTCCTGCCAGAGGGCGGATGCCCGCAGGAGCGCGGTCACCGTTCAGCCCGTCGCCTCAGCTCCTCCTGGCGAACGACCGCGAAGAGGTCTAGACTCTCATTGGGCTGGACGAGCATGCAGTAGCTGACAGTACCCGGCTCGTCTTCGGTGGTGCAGTTGCCGCGCATTGCGGCATGGCTTCGCGTGGCGTCCCGTTGGCGGGTCGTCCTGAGCCGTAGTCCACTGAGGCCGCGGTTGTCCAGCCTCCCTTCTAGAAGGAGCAAAGGAGCAGCCCTGATGAAACTCCGAGACGTTACCAGAACATACGGAGGGGCGGTCACGCATGTATGGCCGCCGCAGTTGCTGGTCCAGATCGGCCCCATGATCGTGCAGCCTGGTGACGGTGTGCCTCAAGAGCGTGAAGCGGTTCGGCAACCGCTTGTCGCTGACCGTCGAGCACGAAGGGCAAGAAGCGTGGGGCGGCGTAGACGTGGAACAGGACCAGCGACCGTCGGTGGACGCTGTCGAGAGGGTGCTCAAGGCCAGCGTTGGGAAGGCGATTAAGGAGATCGGCAACCTCGACGTTGGTTGAACCAACCCCGCGCGCCGGATCTCGCTCCGCAGCGCGAGCGCCCGCCTGAACTCGATCCGGACCACGGACCACGCCTCCGCGCTCCAGCGCGTCTGCAGCATCACGCGCAGGACGCGGTTGATGCGGAGCCAGGGGTGCCAGAGGCGTATGACCACATACCGAGATTCCGGGGCTGCCAAAGCAACGGGGAACGGTGTGACGTCTGCGAAGTACTGATCGCAGATACGGTGATAGAGGGGATTTCCTCGGAAGTCACCCGCAGGAAGCCCCTTCAAATGCACATCTGTTGCTTTGCCCTCTGGGACGAGATAAAGAACGAGCCGAGGTCGTAGCCGCTGTTCGACTGTACTAGTACATCCCCTGTTGTGTTACATTGAGGCTCGCCTGCACCCTGGCCTCACGGGTTGACGCTCCCGGTGTCAAGACCCCGGTGAATCTGGCGTGTTGCACGTTGTCCTCGTTGGGAGGACTCGCATCATGAAACCTCTGACTCGTCTAACCGTCTTGGGCACCGGACTTCTACTCGTCGCCGTCGGATGCGCCCAGCACACGACGCCCGGGACGACGACAACAACGCTACCGTCATCGACTGGAGCACCGGTCGTTATGACGTCACCCGGAGCGTCCGCTAACCCGAGCGTCGCTGGTGGGGTCGTGCATCACGTCGTTACCGGCGAGATCACAGATGTTGATCGCAACAGCGGAAGGGTCGATATCCGGGCATCTGACGGTTCGAAAGTCCAAGTCATCTTGCCCCCGTTGGCTGTAGCGACGACGAACAAGGGCGACCGCGCCTCGATCGATGTCACGATTGGGCCGGCGCGTTAGAAGCCACGTCGCGGCGTGATCACGATCGCGCCGGGATCTGGCGAGCTGCTCCATGCGCGCGGCTAGGTGAGTCGGCTGACCGACGGCTGTGTAATCCATGTGGAGATCGCTCTCACGATTTCTTGGATTGGCCTGATTTGCAGAGGGCAGCATCGCGCTGAGTGCAGGGCCGCTCGCTACCTGAGGCTTAGCAAATGAGGTTCCTTGGTGTCGCTGTGATCCTCGCCATCGTGGGTGTACTGCTCGTATCCTCCAGTGTGGTTCCTGTGGGCACTACCGGCCCGGCGACCGCTGGTCCGGCGCCCGCCGCGGACGCCAAGCCGGTTGTTGCACGCTCGCGCCCTGAAGTCCAACGGAGCATCCTCGCGGATCGTGACAAGGACCCCGCCCTCGGCCTCGTCCTCCTGCTCGGGATGCTTGAAAATCGGCGCGGGCCGGTAGGTTCGTCGGAACGGTTCCGGTCATCGATTTAGCGTCCGTCAAATACTGACCGTCCGCAGCGCCTCCCACGCCGCCCGCTGCGTCGCGCGCCACGGCGTGCGCTCCCATCCGGTGCCCGTCGCGTTCGTGCATCCCCATTGTCCGGATCCAGGCCCACGAGTCCAGCCAGGTGCGGAGCGTAGGGCGCTCCGGTTGTACGTGGGCATGCGAGCATCCGGCGAAACCGACAGCCGCACGTAGGAGTTGGCCGCGTTGGTCGAGCACGCGCTACTCGATCACCTGGTCGGCCCGAACTGAGCAACGACTGCGGGATCGTCAGGCCGAGCGCCTTGGCGGTCTTGAGGTTGATGACGAGCTCGAACTTCGTGGGCTGCTCCACGGGCAGGTCGCCGGGCTTGGCGCCCTTGAGGATCTTGTCCACGTAGGTGGCGCCGCGCCGGAAGCCCTCGGCGACATCCGAGAGTAGGACATAAGGCCGCCAGCCTCCGTGAACCCGATGGTGGCCGATAGCCCCGTACTTCCAGAGATGGATCAAGGGAGCCTCTCACCCGTGCTCGGCCGACATGCTGGTGGACTGGAAAAAGCGGGCCCGATGCGAGAAAGAGCCCTGAGCGAGGCAATCCCGAAATCGAGTCGACCGAGCAGGGGAAGGATGTGCCGCAGGGCGCCGGTCGCGCTGGCGGTCCGCCGCGGGGGGAGCCGCATCATCGGCGCGCTGTCGGCTGCCGTCGAAGACGGTCAGGTATAAGCTACGAAGCGAGGACACGCTCAGGATCCTGACAGGGACAGAGCTTGCGGTCGATCAGGCGATGCTGACCGTGTTCAATTTGCGGGAGACATGACAGACGTGAGCGCCATTTCGTTGCCGACCTTACTGCTCAAAAAGGAAGATTTCGGCCAGCGACCGACCACAAGGAATTGGCGGAGACGATCGTCCGCGAGCTTTGCCGCATTCTAAGCAAGTTTCTGAAACGTGTCGATCTTCATAGGTCAACGCACTGCGCGGATACTTCAGCCTCCCCTCGCCCAGGAATTGGGCCCCGACGGCGAGGCAGTCCGATCCTGGTCGAATATACGCAACCGCTCGAGCAAAGGGACTTGCTTGGCCTCGCCAGCCTGACGCGCGGCAAACGCGCGTCAACGCTATGAAGGATCGCCACGACGGGTCGCCCGAGGCCAAGTGCATTTCAAGCGGGTCGCCCCGGAGATCGTCTCGGAGCTCTGTATCCCGATCGCCTTGCGCGGCCGCATCCTCTGGATCCTGAATCTTGAGGACGAACATAAGGCCGAACGCTTTCGCCGAGAGCCGGAAATAGAAGTCATCGAAACGCGCATCGTCAAATCGGGTCGAGTTCGATGCTGGAGCGGCTGGTCAGAAGCTCTGGTCCTGTCGCAGGCCTATCGCAGACGTGTTTCCCGACAGGGGTCGTTATCGCCGGCAGCAAGGGAAGTATCCCGGCCTGCTGCAACGATGACGGCGAAACAGAATGCTTCCAACGGAGCAAGATCTCGTCTCGTACCCTGCTGAGCGCGTTCCGCCTGACCAGCTGGACTCTTGAGAGGGCGGTCAGCGAGCAGGCCTTCGCTGCCATGGGCGAGACGGCGATGTAACGGGCGCCAAAGGGCGAGTAAAACGCCCGTTCGACTGTCGAAGATTCATCCTGCCGGAAGAGTATGATCGCGTCGTCTCTTCGGATTCAGAGGATGTCACCGAGCCTGGAATGGCAAACCGACGTCGAGCGGCTGGAGGCCGCTCTGGCCGAGAGCGGCATCCCTGGTCCGCGTGCCGCCGTCGCTGGTGTCAAGCTGCACCAGGCAGATGAAGCAGCAGGGACAGATGGCGGCGACAGGTGATACGGCCGATTTGGCCGAGAAGGCGATCGCCAACTGGGGCCGCATCGGACTTGCCTACGCGATCCGGATATTCTGCCCCGTATGGCTCGAACGAGCTGCCGCACTGAACAGAGAGCTCTGATCAACATGTACGCGGTCATGGCCCTACATCCTGGCAGGATTGCCCGCCAGCGACCGCGCGACCGTGCAGTGGCCGGACGGGCCGTGAGCCGATGGAAGTCCTAGGCGGCCTCCTATCGCGTGCTGTTCGCTCCTGGGAATCGTTGTGCTCGGCACACCTGCCTGCGGTCGCGCGCAGGTACAAGCGGCAGATCAGTTTCTTGAGGTGGATAATGCTCGCACTGCAATGCGTCCAGGGATCGTCCTGACGGGATCGGTGCGGGAAATCGGTACGAGCCCAGATCGGCGGTCTCGAGAGCTCGTAGAGGCGATGCGGACAGAGATTGCGCTGGGCGGGAGAGCGTGTGATCGAGGAGCAAGATTTGCCCGCGAATGCGGCGGCGCTTTCAGGCGGCAGAGGCGGACGAGCAGAGATCGAGAGCAATTGTCGTTACGACTGAAGCTTGCGCGACATTGATGCGGAGGAGCGATTCGATGAGGCTGGCGTATCATAGTGGCGATGCTGGCGACGCCAGGAGCAGCTGTCCGAGCTGAAAAAGGGCCGCTTGATTTAGCGATCGCCGGACAGAGTTCGCCCATTCGTCGGCGAGACAGCGCCGAAATTCGGGCGGGCGATCGCAGTTGGTAGCGCGGGGAGCGTTCTCCGCTGGCGACTTGGCTGGATGTAGCTTGTGATCGTGACCACGCTGTCGCTTGCGGGAACGCCAGTCGGCCCCGATCCACGCTCAGAGCTTGCCGGGACTGAGCTTCGTCAAGGAAGATTCAGTCGCAGCCACCATCGCGCCACGGCTCGCATCCTGGTGTCAGCGCCCGGAACGTTGCGCCGCGCATCGGCGTGGTCGAGGCCTTGAAGCGTTGCCCAGATGGCCGCGGAAGGTGGGCCCGGCGACTGGATTACGTTGAGGATTGCAGTCTTGTTTGCCAAGGACCTGGACGCTTGGGCGCCTCTCGCAGCTCCGGAGCGGCCCGCCGCCTTGGATAGCCGCGAGGCCCGAGGACCTGTCGGCGCGCGACGACGACTCGCGCGCACGGTTGCGCGGTCGAGGTCGATGCGCCTAACGAGACCAGAGGGGCACACGGTCCGATACGTGATCAATGTCGATAATCAACTGAGCGACGTCGCTACGGCGCGGCTGGCTGCAACCAGAAGAAGGTGGACGAGCTGGTCGCGAGGATCGCGCAAGCTCTCGAACAAGTTCTCAAAGGCGCTGAAAAGCGCCAAAAAGTATGCGCTCTGGCAACGGGACTACCGCTCGCTGGGGAGAGCGCTTCTACAAATTGTTGGTTACGAATGTTTTTGCGGATCATTACGACTACCGTGAAGGGAGGCGCATACGATCGGCCGGCAGGGTCTAGACGTTCGGTTACGCTTTTCAGCATCGGGCGCCGGGTCTGATGGCCTGCGTGGGAGTCGATCTGCAATCCTGCCGGCGGCCATCTGACGCTCGAAGCGACCATCGCGTCGCGAGCGAGACTCCGCATCGGCGTAGCTTTTCCGAAGCGCGATCCGGCGAGATCGGCCCGCTCAATATCCTGGTCATCGGCGCTACACTGGACGACACCTCGGCGACCGATCGGGCCCGACGATAACGCTTTGGAGGAGATCCTGGGCGGACAGCTTCGCTCAACGCGTTGCCTCACGTTGAAAGCGAAATCGCGGCAATCAAGGCCGCTCGAGCAGTTGTCTTCCTGGGTTGGTCAAAGCGGACGTGCTCGGCGGCGAAGCCAAAGCGTCATCAGCATGGCAGGTGGAATGGTCGCCGGCGGAGACGAGTCAGGCAGCATCTGGAAGCGCACCGAGACTACCGTTACGACGTCGGTTCATTTTTGCCGGACACGCTGCTGTTTGCCGCAGGCCCAAAGCCGAAAAAAGAACTTCGGATCCTGCGATCGAGGCGGGGAAGGGAAGCTGGGTGCAGGCAGGCGGAGGCTCTCGGACGATGACCGCGCGGATTTCTGGTGCTCTCGGGCCATCGCAAGCCGCGGGGGCGGTTTCGACCGCGAGCCAGTCGCGACGCTGGCTGAGGAATCGCCAGCGTGGAGCTCGTGTAACTTTCTGAGCGCCGCTGTCGCAGCAGCGCGTCGCGCGCGGCGGCGGCAGTTCGCCAGGAACAGTATCCGGACGGCGGTTGGGTTCAGCTGGGATCTGGACGACGAGAAGCGCCGTCGATTTTACCCGGGAGTTCTATGATGGAACTTTGCTCAGGAATGGCTTGAACGTGTGCTTTCGCGGCCCTCCGCAAGGCTCTCCGCGAAGACCTGCGCGACGAGGAGTTACGAAAACGGAGACCCGATCCTGGGCTTCACCTGTTCTACCTTCGCCCAGCCCTCGGATTGGGGCCATGTCGAAGGGCGCTGCGCCCGCCGGTTCGTCAGCAAAGGCAGCGGCGCCGTCGTGCCAGCGGACTCCGGGGACGTCTGAGATTTGGCTGAGCGCGGCGGGAATCACGCCGTTCGGGGGGCGATCTCGATGCTGTGCTCGGGGTTCCGCTGCATGAGGGCTTGGGCGCATGTAGCCAAAACCACGTGGCGGCAGCTGCTTCTCCCGGAGCTCGGCGGTGGTGTCTGTACGGATTGGTAAAGCGACCAGGGTGATCGGCTGGGCGCCGGTGGCGCGCGGCCTCCGCGATCCATTTCATGGTATCGACTTTCGGATTGCCGTGCCGGCCGTCGGCCGAGGTGAGCACGTGGGCGTCTGCCGTGATCGCGCCGAAGAGGTCGGGCGTGGTGTTGCGGTTGCTGCCGTGGTGCGGCACCTTGGGAACGTCACGACGTGCAGCTTGCCGTTCCTGGCAAGCCGCGCGGTCTGCAGTCCTATCGATGATGTAATCGCCCCGCGCATCGCCGGTGAGCAGGATGGTTTGTCCGTCGCATTTCGGCCAGCAGACGATGCTGCTGAGGTTCGGCTTGCTGCTGTCGGACATAGCCGCGGTCGCTGGATCGGCGGCGATCTCTCCTGAGCGGCTCTCAAGCCGACGCAGCCACTGGGTTTGCAGCATCTTCAGATGTAGCCTTGTTGGGGCCGGCGATCTTCAATTCGAGGGGTCCAAGCTTGATTGGCGCTTTGGCGGATCTCGACGAGCAGCACGTCGTCCTTGAATCCCTTGTTTGTGGGAATCTTGGGCTTCTTCGCCATCAGGCGCAGGCGGTTCCCCTCCCTGATCCCATAAAAGTGTCCAGTGTGTCGGTGGCCAGCGGGGTCGTGATCTTCGCAGCGGCGGCCATTGTCATGATGGCTTGCATCTGCGTCCGACCGCGCCAGTCGGATCGATAGGTCCGCTTCGAAGGAATTGTGCCAGAGGCCTGCTATCTTGGTACGCGGTTCACGATCCGCCGACTTGGTCGTCTTCAACGGCGCGCGAACAGGATCAGCACGGCCGACGACGTGATCGTTGTCAACGTGACTGAGCACTCACCAGATCAAGCTTTCACTCTGCTTTCCGACGATTTTCTCGAGCGCAGGTTCGCAGATCGTGCACGCGTAGTTTCCGGATGGGCCCCGTCGATCAGGATATGGCGGGATTTGGCCGAAAGTGCCGAACGACAAAATCAGAGCGTCGCCGTATTTAGCTTGAACGACGTGGAGCTTGAGACATGGTCCCTCATGCCATTGGCGCGAGAGCGATTGCAAGTCGCCCGATGATGACAAGCGCGATCGCTTGCGGCGTCTGAATATCGATCGCGGTCACCGCAACGGTGTGACACTCGCTTTCCGGCTTGCTGATCCGGATGACCTGAACGTTGCTGTTCGGGTCCTCAATCATGCCTGCGATGTTCACCGTGGCCGCTGCCGTGCTATTACCGACAAACTTCCGTCGGCAGAATGTCGGCCATCAGCATCAGCCGGTGTTGCAGTCCTCCGCAATCGCGTCGGTCCAGCGAGACAGACCCGGGCGGCAGCTTGTTGCCGGCCTCGATCTGAAAGCGCAGTCTGTTTCCGACTCCTGCAACAGACGCTGCGGATCTTTCAGGTATCGGCGAAGACGATTTTGAGACCCGGGTTCATCAGTTGGGAATGGTTGCCGCCATATCGATGCGGCCGAAACCCTGATGAGAAGTTGGGCTCTGCCTTCGAGCGGAGCGATCGCATCTTTCCGGTCATGCGCGCCGCGCCGTTGATCGGCGTTGCCTTGAGAAGCGCCGCGCTGGGAGCTCTCCGCATTCCCCGCAAGCTTCTTGATAATACTCCGAACCAAGCGGCGCATCCGGCCGCATAGGAGCGGCCATGCTGGTTCCGCCATGAACGCGTAGCGCGGGTTGTTCGGATAGGCGCCCCAGAACTTGAAGAGCGGCGCATGGCTGGAACGCGCCGCCGCAATGTCGGTACCTGGAGCAACGACATCCGGCTTGATCCTGGTGTTGTCGGATGGTCCCTCGGGCGCTGAACGCCGCGAGGCAATCGACATCGCCCGATACCTTTTGTTTGCCGATGGGAGCAATACGCACCGGAACGAAGCATAC
>ERZ1370068.2829-contig-1958_pt1 | contig 28832 bp, 34 predicted proteins | sample MGYA00561227_ERZ1370068 | MGnify/ENA primary metagenome ERZ1370068 (study PRJEB38410, sample SAMEA6850437) | metagenome | study: Metagenomic assessment of the ecological functions of the soil: analysis of the soil microbiota associated with the...
AGGTTACGTATTGCTCGGGTCTGCGCCGATGAAAAGGAACAGATGCCGGATCGGCCGCCGCGCTGCGGCGGAGGCTCGGCGCCAGCGAACCGGACTTCGAGTTAACGCCAGGTCGCGGTGCTCCACGTGACGGAAGCGAGCCCGGGGAAGTTCAAAGGTGCCGCCGGCGGCGACGATCGACGTTCGGGTGAGCAATTCGATATTGGGCGTCCGCGTCGATCCGGTCGATGAGGTACTTCGGACATGCTCGCTGGCCAGCCCCTGCGAGCGCACCAGCATCCAGACCTTTCGCCACGCGCGCCGAAAGGAACACGGCCGCCTGTCCCGCCGAATTTCCGCCTCCCACCAGCCATCACTTCCTGCGCGGCGCACATCTTCGCCTCGATGGGCGAGGGCCCAGAACGCACGCCGCGCCAGCTTCCAACGCGCCGCGGCGCGCGCGCGGGCAGGTCCGGCCGATAGCGCGCGCCGCTGGCGACGACGACCGTGCGGCTGCCAGCACGCGTGCCGTCGGCGAGCGAAGCGCGTGAATGCCGCGCGACTCGACGTCGCGTCATGGTCCAGCGACTTCCGCGGGGATGAGCGATGCGCGCGCCGAATTTCTGCGCCTGGTTGTACGCGCGTGCCGTCGAGCGCGAGACCTGAGATGCCGGTCGGAAAGCCGAAATAGTTCCTCGATGCGCGCGCTGGCTCCCGCCTGGCCGCCGAACGCCCGCGCATCGAGCACCACGACCGACAATCCCTCCGAGGCGGCGTAGACCGCGGCGGCGAAGGCCTGCGGGTCCCGCGCCGACGATGGCGACGTCGTATTCGTGTTGAATGGCTTCCGCGTCCACCATGCCGAGTGCAGCGGGCGAGCTCGACTTCCGTCGGGTTGCGGAGCATCGTGCCGTCGGCGCAGATCACCAGCGGGAAGTTCGGCCGGCGCGGGCGCGTAGCGCCCGATGAACGCGCGCGCATCGGCATCGGTCGCCGGGGATCGAGCAGCATGATGCGGAACGCCGTTGCGGCGTGAGGAACCCGCGCAGCCGCGTCACGTCCGGCAGCGAGTCGCCGCCCACGAGCACCGGGCCACCCGCGCCTGACTCGATGCAGGCCGACGCGGCGCAGGATGAGTGCGCGCATGATCTTCTCGCCGAGCACCGCCTCGGAGACGAGGGCAGAGTGCAGCCCGTCCGAGTCGAGATGAGGATGGCCTCGAGGTTTCCCTCGGCGATGGCCGTCGACGAATGACGGCCGCGACGCGAGCAGGTTCAACTGCGCGCCGAGAACATGCCGGGCCGTGCTCGACGATCCGGTGCAGGTCGTGGCCGTGGCCGTCGCGTGGCCCGTCATGCGAATGGCGCCGTGACAGCGCACCACGAACATTCGGGACCAGCGCTCTGCCCAGTTGCGGGATCGCACATGTTCGCCGTCGCGATGCTAACGATGGACCGTGCCGACGCGCCGCAGCCGCCTCGACACTCCGCGGGCGCGAGCGAGGGAAACGCCTGGTCGCGGCGTGACTGCGTTGTCGGCAGAGCGCGAGCCGCTCTTCGTTCACGACGTTGACCCCGAATGGACTTGCAAATATTAGCGCCAGCAACGACCATCGTATAAGGCCCGCACATGATGACCCACCAGACCTACAACGTCCTCTTCCTCTGCACCGGCAACTCGGCACGCTCGATCCTCGCGCCGGGCCTCATGAACCAGATCGGGCGCGGTCGACTATCCGCCTACTCGGCAGGCGGCATCGACCGGCAAGGTGAATCCGCGGCGATCGAGCTGCTCGACACGGGCGCATCCCGCACGAGGGCGCGCGCAGCAAAGAAGCTGGGACGAGTTCGCGAAACCCGGCGCGCCGCAGATGGATTTCATCCTCACGGTCTGCGACAACGCGGCCGGGCGAGGTCTGTCCCATCTGGCCGCGGCAAACCCGTCACCGCGCATTGGGGCGTCCCGATCCCGCCGCCAGTCGAAGGCACCGACGAGGCGAAGCGCGCCCGTGGCGCCGCGGCTGCGATGCTGCGCAGGCGCATCGAGCTTCTGGTGAACCTGCCGGTGGAAAAGCTCGACGCGATGGCGATCAAGGCGCAGCTGCAACGGATCGGCAAAGCGAGCCTCGGCAGGCGGCTCGCCGCCGAGGGTATCGGCACGCGGCGTTCCTGCTCGCGATCGTCATCGGCTCGGGGATCATGGGCGAGCGCCTCGCCGGCGGGAACGTGGCGATCGCGCTGCTTGCAAACAGCCTTGCGACCGGATGCGGCCTCGCCGTGCTGATCACGGTTTTCGCGCCGATCTCGGGCGCGCATTTCAATCCCGCGGTAGAGCCTCGTCGCCGCGCTCGGACGCGAACTCCCTGGCGCGATGCGAGCTCTTACGCCGTCGTCCAGGTGATCTTCGCATTCGCGGGTGTCGCGATCGCCCACCTCATGTTCGGGGCCGAGCCGCTCTTCAGCGCATCGGATCAAGGTTCGCACCGGTCCCTGCGCAATGGCTGAGCTGAGGCGGTGGCCACGTTCGGACTCGTGCATGGTGATCCTGGGCTGCGCGCGGCAACGGCCCGCCGCCGCCGCTCGCGGCGGCCGTTGCCGCCTACATCACCGCGGCCTACTGGTCTCACCGCGCTCCACCGCTTCCGCCAATCCCGCCGTGACCCCGGCCCGCGCGGCCAGCAACACGTTCGCGAGGACCGCGTTCTCCGACCACGCCGGCGCGCCCATCCTGGCCCAACGATTGCCGGGGCGGTCGCCGCCATGCTCGTGATGCGCCGCCTCCTGCCCCTTGTCACCGGACTGTCGCTGACCGCTCCATACCAGTCCGCCGGGATAGTCTCGCGATAGGCGGCGGCAGCCCAGCACAAAGGAGAGTCATTCCCATGCTCATCAAGCGCATCCTCGCCCCGGCGCTGGCCAGCCGTTGGCAGTTCGACCACGCGCTCGCCGACATCACCGGCGCCGGCGCGACGTTCCGTGCCCCATCTCCTACGCAAAGTGGGCTAAGCCGATGCGTGCAAGTGTGGGTAAAGAACACCGGCACCGGCCTGGACCACCAGTCGATCGGTCTGGCGGCGGCATCAGCGCAGATCACCACGGGGACCGTGGACTTCGGCGCGCCGAGCTGCTGCCGATGAAAGGCCGAGGACCCCAGAAGAACGGCCCGGTGCAGTTCCCCGCGATCATGGGCGGCGCGGTTCGCGCCGTGAAGGTCGCCGGCGTGAACCCGGGCCAGATGAAGTTCACCGGCGCGCTGCTGGCCGACATCTAGCTTCTGGGCAAGGTGACAGAAGTGGAATGACCCGGCGATCGCGAAGCTCAACTCCGGCGTGAAGCTGCCCGCCGACGACATCACCGTCGTGCTACCGCTCCGACGGCTCCGGGCACCACGTTCCTCTGGACCAACTACCTGTCGAAGGTGAGCGCCGAGTTCAAGGGCGACCGTCGGCGAAGGCACGTCGGTCAAGTGGCCCGCGGGCGTGGGCGGCAAGGGCAACGAAGGCGTGGCCTCGTACGTGCAGAAGATCAACGGCGCCATCGGCTACGTCGAGTACGCATACGCCAAGCAGAACAAGCTCCCGTACGGCCAGGTGCAGAACAAGGCGGGCGAAGTTCGTGCGAGCCCGACGACGAGACCTTCAAGGCCGCGGCCGCGGGCGCCGACTGGAAATCCGTGTCCGGCATGGGCGTGGTGCTGACCGACCAGGCCGGGCGACAAGGCGTGGCCCATCACCGGCGCCTCCTTCATCCTCGTCCACGCGAAGCAGGAGAAGCCCGGAGTCCGGACGCGAAGTGCTCAAGTTCTTCGGCTGGTCGTTCAAGAACGGCGGCAAGATGGCCGACCGAGCTCGACTACGATGCCGATGCCCGAGCCGGTCGTGAAGCAGATCGAGGCGTCGTGGAAGGGCGTGACGGACGCGTCCGGCAAGGCGATGTATTGAAGCTCGGGCGCTGGGACGGTTATCGCCCATGAGCGCCGTGTACTGGATAATGCGGGCCTGCGACTCGCGCAGCTCGCCCGACGCGATCGCTCTGCGACGCGATCTGCCTCGAGACCGCCCGATGCTGCGCAACAACGCGCTGATGGACGCGTTCTTCCGGAACGTCACCCGGTTCTTTCGCGTTCCTCGTCTTCAGCCTGCTCGCGGCGATCCTCGTGTCGCTCGCTGATCGGCAGCCGCCCGTCGATCCAGACAGTTCGGCCTCGACTTCCTGTGGACCGAGGACTGGGACCCGGTGCGCGAGCAGTTCGGCGCGCTGGTGCCCATCGTCGGGCACGCTCGTGCACCTCGCGCCATCGCGCTCGCTCATCGCGATCCCGGTGAGCTTCGGCATCGCGATCGTTCCTCACCGAGCTTTCGCCCGTGTGGCTGCGCCGCCCGCTCGGCACCGCGCATCGAGATGCTCGCCGCGATCCCCAGCATCATCTACGGCATGTGGGGCCTCTTCGTCTTCGCGCCGCTCTTCCAGACATACGTGCAGCCGCTGCTCGCAAGCATCGCTCGGCGGCATCCCGGGCATCGGCGTGCTCTTCTCGGGCCGCCCATGGGCATCGGCATGCTCACCGCCGGGCATCATCCTCGCGGTGATGGTGATCCCCTTCATCACCGCCGTGATGCGCGACGTCTTCGAGCTGGTGCCGCCGATGCTCAAGGAGTCCGCCGTACGCGCTGGGCTCGACCACGTGGGAAGTCGTCTGGCGCGTCGTGCTGCCCTTCACCAAGGTCGGCGTGATCGGCGGCATCATGCTGGGCCTGGGCCGCGCGCTCGGCGAGACGATGGCGGTGACCTTCGTGATCGGCAACGCGCACCGCCTGCAGCGCCTCGCTCTTCGCGCCGGGCAACTCGATCGCCTCCGCGCTCGCCAACGAGTTCACCGAGGCGGTGGGCGACCTCTACACCTCGGCGCTGATCGAGCTGGGCCTGATCCTCTTCCTCATCACCACCGTCGTGCTGGCGCTGCTCGAAGCTGCTGCTCATGCAGCTCGCCAAGCGCGAAGGGACGCGCACATGAGCGCCACGTCCGCCATCGGCCAACCCCGACAATCCGGTCTATCGGCGCCGCCGCCGCATGAACACGCGTGATGATGGCGTGTCTCGGCGCTGGCGCTCGCCTTCGGCCTCTTCTGGCTGCTCTGGATCATCGCGCGTGCTGCTGTGGAAGGGCGCCGGCGCGCTGCGGTCCCTCGCTCTTCACGCAGATGACGCCGCCGCCGGGCGGCGACGGCGGGCTCGCCAACGCGATCGTGCGGCAGCGTCCTCATGGCGGGCGCCGGGCACGCTCATCGGCACGCCGATCGGCATCCTCGCCGGCACCTACCTCGCCGAGTACGGCCAGCCGCGGCTGGCTCGCGCCCGCCACCCGCTTCATCAACGACGTGCTGCTCTCGGCGCCCTCGATCGTGATCGGCCTCTTCGTCTACGCGGTCTACGTCGCGCAGGTGAAGCACTTCTCCGGCTGGGCCGGCGTCGCTCGCGCTTGCGATCATCGTGATCCCGGTCGTGGTGCGCACCACCGACGACATGCTGAAGCTCGTGCCCAACAGCCTGCGCGAGGCCGCGGCCGCGCTCGGGCTGCCCGACGTGGAAGATGATCACGATCGATTTCCTACCGCGCCGCGCGCGCGGGCATCGTGACCGGCGTGCTGCTCGCCATCGCGCGCATCTCGGGCGAGACAGCGCCGCTCCTCTTCACCGCGCTCAACAACCAGTTCTGGTCCTCGGACATGAACCGGCCGATGGCCAACCTGCCCGTGGTGATCTTCCAGTTCGCCATGAGCCCGTACGAGGACTGGCACCGGCTCGCGTGGGGCGGCGCGGCCCTCATCACGCTCCTCGTGCTCGGCATCAACATCGCCGCGCGCGCTCCTCTTCCGAAGTGAAATGACGCGACCGTGAGCGCCGTCCTCCAGGGAAGCCCGCCGCCGCAGCCCGCCGAAGCTCACGGTGCGCGACCTCAACTTCTACTACGGCGGCTTCCACGCGCTGCAAGAGCGTGAGCCTCGAGATTCCCGAGAAGCGCGTGACCGCCTTCATCGGCCCCTCGGGCTGCGGCAAGTCGACGCTGCTGCGCACGCTTCAACCGCATGTTCGAGCTCTATCCCGAGCAGCGCGCCGAGGGCGAGATCCTCATGGGCGGCGAGAACATCCTGCACCTCGAAGCATGGACGTCTCGCTCATCCGCGCGCAAGATCGGCATGGTGTTCCAGAAGCCCACGCCCTTCCCGATGTCGATCTACGACAACATCGCCTTCGGCGTGCGCCTCTTCGAGAACCTGCCGCGCGCGCGCATGGACGAGCGCGTCGAATGGGCGCTCACCAAGGCGGCGCTCTGGAAGGAGGTGAAGGACAAGCTCAACCAGAGCGGCAACAGCCTCTCCGGCGGCCAGCAGCAGCGCCTGTGCATCGCGCGCGGCATCGCGGTGAAGCCCGAGGTCCTGCTGCTCGACGAGCCGTGCTCGGCGCTCGATCCCATCTCCACCGCGAAGATCGAGGAGCTCATCACCGAGCTCAAGAACGACTACACCGGTCGTGATCGTCACCCACAACATGCAGCAGGCGGCGCGCGTCTCCGACTACACCGCCTACATGTACCTGGGCGAGCTGGTCGGAGTTCGGCGAGACCGACCAGCTCTTCATGAAGCCGCACGAAGCAGGCAGACCGAGGACTACATCACGGGTCGTGATCGAGTAACCAAATCGACGCCATGGCACTGCGAATGATGGCGAGTCAACTTGCGCGCGAGGATTCAAGCGTGTGAAACGAGCGGGCCATGGAGCCATCGGCATCACCGGTATCACGGGTCGCGCTTCTGGCAACCCGGCGATGCCGGTCACGCTCACTGGCGCGGAGGCGAAGACGCCGCTCCAAGCCCGACGAGTCTCGATGCGAAGGCGCTGGGCGCCCGTGCGTACTACAGCGTGAACTGCGCGCCGCTTCAGCGAAGTGGGGCGTGCAGCGCGCGGCCCAGCTGGCGGCCAGGTCCGACTCCTCAGCCGCTCCGCGGCAAGGCGCATCTCGAAATACGGCCCCTCGCGGCAGACCACGCCCGCGCGGCTTCGGCCCCAAGTCCCTCGCCGGTCTTCACACGAACATCAGGAACAGGGCGCCGTCGCGCTCGAGGGACGCTGAAAGCACCGGGGGCTTCTTCGTCGTCCAGCCATGGTGGTCTCGCGCCACTTTCGAGGCGAACGACTCATCGGCGAGCAGGCGACCGCAATCCGGCGATCGCGCGCCCGCGCAGGAGGAAGCGCCGCGGCAGGGCAGCTGCAAGCGCAATGCGACGGCCAGGGCCAACACCTCCCGCGTGATCATCTGCCAGAGATTGGCTAGTCGCAAGCCATGCCACGAGTTCTGCGACAGCATCGCCGCGGCGCCTCCGCGATATCGTCGGCCCGCGCGTCACAAATCGGGCACCTACAGTCCGTTGAACTACGTCCGGAGGCGTCATGGCATCGGTTCCGACCGCAACCCTCCACGATCCCGCGAGGCACTTCGAGGCCGACGTTCTTCGCGGCGTCGTGGCACTCCAGCGCGCGCGGCGCTTCCGCGAAGCCGCGGTCGCCCGCGGACGGGCTTCCGGCCCCATGGGGATCTCCTCGACGAGCACGGCGAGATCCGCTTGCGGTCACTGATACCCAATCGGGCGACATCGTGGGATCGTGCCGCGTGCTGGCACCGCATGGATGCCCGGCGCGCCGGCAGCGGCAACGCATCGGACCGCGCTTCGACACGGCGCTGCTCATCGTCCTTCGAACCGCATGGTGGAAGTGGACACGCCGTACGTGCATCCGCTCTATCGATTCGAGAGCGTCATCACGCGCACCTGTGGTCCGCACTCGCGCGCTACCTCATCGCCAACCGCCACGACTATCGTAGATCGGCACCACGCGCGTTGGCATGCTCGACGGCGGCCATCGCCGCATCTGACTCCATCGCCTCGCCTCGCGCGAAAGTTTCCCGAGTCCCGATGACCATCGCGCGCGCACGCGCCGCGGCACACGCCTGGGCGACTGTCCGGCACGCGCCCGTCGCTCTCTCTGCCGCCAGCGTTCCAAGTCGTGGATGGAGGCGGGCGCATGGGTGTGTATGGTGAGCCGGCGCATCGCCCACGGCGCGATCGCCGCCGGCTCGAATTCCCGATGCTGTCGCCGCTCGCGCGAATGCAGGGTCGCGAGGCGCGGCAGTTCCTCGCGCGCGCAGCCTGGCGCGTCATTCCTCTTCGTGCCAGTGCAGTCGCGCACCGCGGCTCGCGAAAGGCCCCACTGCCTCGACGGCGCGCAGGATCTTCGTCCTCGTTCGTTACCAGCCAGCAGTGCCCCACTTCATGCGATCTCCGGCGTCATCGCGTTGACGTCGATGAGCGCGCCGGGCGGAATCCGCTTCTGAGGCCGTAGCTCACGTCCGTTCGGGAGATCGAGTTCGCGTGCGCACACGGGCGGAGTGCCACGCGCGGCCGTCATTGCGATATAATGCACACCGGCGCCGAGGTAGAGCGTCATCTGATTCTCCTCGCGTACCGGCACGCGATTGCCGCACGGAGAATGTAGCAGCGGGACGCTTGCCTGGGGGAGCGTGAGCGGACGCGCTGACGAATCGGCGACCGGAACGCCAGGCCGCAGGCCTTAGAACGCGGCCGCGAGCTTCTTCTTCTGGGGCTTCGGGAAGAGCAGCGACATCGCCTGGGCGACGGTCGCGAGGAGGCTGCGCCGCGAGGCGCCTCTCGCGCGCCGTGCAGGGCCATGCCGGGTGAGGAAGTGGTGAAGTAAGAAATCGGCAAGCGCGGTGGGGTCGGACCCCGACGGGACGCCGCCCTCCTGGGATGCCCCGCTTCTTGATATGCGCCCGCGCAGGTTGTCGCGCGCGCGGCAGCCCGCTTCTGCGCCGATCCATTTCTGCAGGGCTTCGAGGCTGCTGCGATGCCGATCGCGGACGCCAGGTCATCATCAGGCAACCGCGCGGATGCCTCGCCTCGCTTCTGGGTGAACTCGTGCGCCGCGAGAAGGTGAGCATCTTCTCCACCGCGCTGCACCGCGCCGTGGCTTCGCCGCAATACGGGCACGACTCGCGGTTTGTTGCTCGAGTAGCGCTCCAGCATCGCCTCCAGGAAAAGTTTCTCCTTGTCCCCAGGCGAGGTAGAGGCTGGGGGGCTGAGATCCATCGCGGCGCAAGCTCCGCGACCGACGCGCCCTCGAGGCCGCTTCTGCCAGAAAACCTCCATCAGCGGAGGCGAGCGCGGCCTCGCGATCGAACGAACGCGCGGCGCCCGCGCGGCATGCTTGCGCAGGCAGGGCTTTTTGCTTCCGGACGCCCCGCGTGGGTTCTTGCACTAGCAGCGAGTCGGCAGGTACAAATGACTTCACCGCCCGGCTGGACGCAAGCCGCTTTGCGAGTCGTGCGGCCCGGGGGGCGCTCCGGAAGAGCCAGGCTGTACCTCGCAAAGGAGAACTGGCTGGGGCCTCGTAGCCCACGCGGTGGCCTGCGGTCGCGGCGTCGCAGCGCCTCGCTGATGAGGAGCTGGCGCGCGTGATGGCGCAGCTGCTTCTGGAACTGCAGCGGAGCTCATCGCCGTCACCGCGCGGAAGATGCTCGTGGAAGGAGGAGGTGCTCATGTTCGCGCTGGGCCGGCAGAGCTCCTCGATGCGCAACGTGGGCGCAGTTCTGCTGCAACCACTCGATCGCCTTCGCGATTCGCGCTCGCATGCGCCGGGGAGGCCGCGATCTGGCGCAGCCGATGGCCCTCGTCGCCCGTTCAGCATGCGATAGAGGATCTCGCGCGCGCCGCCACGGCCAGCGCCGGAATGTCCCTCCGGGGCGTCGAGCAGGCGCAACAGGCGCACGAATGCCCTCGATGAGGACCGCGTCCACGTGCTCACGAACATCCCGCGCGCGGCGCGGTCTCCAGCCGGGCTCGGGCGGCTTCGCCTGAGGATCAGCGCCGCGATTTCTGCGGCGCCACGTCGAGCTTCATCATCGAAAGGTAGGGCTTCTCGGAGTGCCTCGACGACCTGGCCGGAGATGGGCAGGTTCATCGACGCGGCGAGATAGCGCGCGCGGTCGTACTATATACCTCCTCGCCCGCAGGAGCACGCGCTTAGCGCCCTGGGCGATCACGGTGATTGCACGGACGCCGTGTTCATGCGGTGCACGCCGCGTGGGCTAGGCGCTGACTGCGCGGAAGAGGGTGAGCGCGCACCGCGGTCTCGTTCGCGGCCTCCGCTGCGGCTCGGTGAATCAGACGATCAGCGCCACCATCTCGGCGAGCGCCGCTTCGAGCCTAAGGTCCTGTGTCGTCATGGACTTGCACCGTACTCCGCGTTTCTTGCATCACCACAAGGGGTTTTCCCGCGCCGCCGGAGGATCGGTGCAAGAACGCCCGTCCGCGATCCGGCTAACGGCCCGGCGCCGCCACCGCCCCAGACTCGCGCTCGTCGATACGGCAACTGACACACGCTGGCAGCAGTCCACACCCATTCTATAGCGTTCCGCCACACGAAATGCTTGACATCGGCCTGAACACCCGTTTACAGTTCGCCAACGTTGCATAGCGTTCTGATACATAAATAACAGGAGTACTGACGCTGCGAGTTTCACTTCGATTCCCCGCCGCCGCATCGCCACCGCGGTCGCCGCCGTGCCCTCACCGTCACGGTCGTGAGCGCTGCAATCTGACTGACGGCGGTCGCGAGGCCGCACTCCGACTGCCCGCCGCGCCGCAAGCCACGCCCGGTGATGGTGGCTTCCGTCGTCGAGTCGCAGGTCTCGACGTGGGATGAGTTCGTCCGACGCCTCGAAGCCGTCGAGCGCGTCGACGTGCGCTCGCGCGTCGCCGGCGCCGTGCAATCGATCCACTTCACCGAGGGCGCGCTCGGTGAAGTCGCGGCGACCTGCTCGTCGACCATCGACCCCGCGCCCTATGCGGCCGAAGTCGAGCGCGCGCAGGCGCAGGTGGTGCGCCGCGCAGCGCGCGCCTCGCCTATACGCAAAGAGCGAGCGCGACCGCGCGCAGCGCCTCTGGGACGAAGCGCCATCGCGCGGCACGATCTCGACGAGCGCGTGAACGCGCTGCGCGAAGCGCGAAGCCAACCTGCGCGCCGCCGAAGCCGCGCTGCAGTCGGCGCGCCTGAGCCTCGGCTATACGCAGGTGCGCGCCCCGGTCTCCGGGCGCGTCGGCAGGCTCGAGGTGACCAGTCGGCAACCTCGGTCGCCGCGGGCCCGGGCGCTCCGGTGCCTCACCACGCTCGTCTCCGTGAGCCCGATCTACGCGAGCTTCGATGCCGATGAGCAGGTAGTCGCGCGCGCGTTGAAGGATCTTCCGGCCAGCGCGCGACGCGCGCAAGCTCAGCGCCATTCCGGTCGATCTCGAGACCGCCGCCGACGGCGGTCGCCGCGCCATGGCCATCTGCAGCTCGTGGACAACCAGGTGAAACGCGAAGAGCGGCACGGTGCGGTGCGCGCCGTGTTCGACAACATAGGACGGCGCGCTCATGCCCGGCCAGTTCGCCAAGGTGCGCATGGGCACGCCCAAGACCACCACCGCCGCTCCTCGTCAACGAGCGCGCGCAGTGGGCACCGACCAGAGCAAGAAGTTCGTGCATGGTCGTGGGCGACGACAACAAGGCCGCATACCGCGAAGTCTCGCTCGGTGACGCATCGTGAACGCGGCCTTCGCATCGTCACCTCCGGCCTCAAGCGCCGACGAGCGCATCGTGGTGAACGGCCTGCAGCGCGTCCGCCCCGGCTCGCTCGTGCGCCCCAGCCCGGATCGATGAAGCGACACCGGTAGCCACGACCGCAGGACTGACGGCGGTGGCCGCAGTCGTCGCGGCGTCCAAGTCGCAGCGGATAACGAACATGAACCTCTCCAAATTCTTCATCGATCGCCCGATCTTCGCGGGCGTCCTGTCGCTCCTGATCTCTCATCTCGGGACTGATCGCGCTGCGCAGTCCTGCCGATCGCCGGAATATCCCGAGGTGGTTCCGCCCGTCGGTCGCTGGTGCACGCCCAGTATCCGGGCGCCAATCCCAAGGTCATCGCCGAAACGGTCGCCGATGCCGCTCGAGGAATCGATCAACGGCGTCGAGAACATGCTCTACATGAGCAGCCAGGCGACCACCGACGGGCGCCTCACGCTCACGGTCACGTTCAAGCTCGGCACCGACCCCGACAAGGCGCAGCAGCTCGTGCAGAACCGCGTCGCGCAGGCCGAGGCGCGGCTGCCCGAGGAAGTGCGCCGCCTCGGCGTCACGACGGTGAAGGGCGCGACCGACCTCACGATGGTCGTGCACCTGCTCTCGCCCAACGAGCGCTACGACATGACGTACCTGCGCAACTACGCGCTGCTGAACGTCAAGGACCGCCTCGCGCGCATCGACGGCGTGGGCCAGGTGCTCCTGCTGCGGCGCGGGCGACTACTCGATGCGCGTGTGGCTCGATCCGCGCAAGGTCGCCGAGCGCGGCCTCTCCGCCGGCGACGTCGTGCGCGCCATCCGCGAGCAGAACGTGCAGGCGGCGGCCGGCGTCGTGGGCGCATCGCCCAGCGCGCCCGACGTGGACCTGCAGCTTTCCATCAACGCGCAGGGCCGCCTGCAGAGCGAAGAGGAGTTCGGCGACATCATCGTGAAGACCGAGGCGAACGGCGCGGTGACGCGCCTGCGCGACGTGGCGCGCCTCGAGCTGGGCGCTTCCGAGTACGCGCTGCGCTCGCTGCTCGACAACAAAGCCCGCGGTCGCGATCGCCGATCTTCGCCGCGCCCGACTCGAACGCGCATCCAGATCTCCGACAACGTCCGCGCGCACGATGGCCGACATCAAGAAGAGCGATGCCCGAGGGCGTGGACTACCAGATCGTCGTACGACCCGACGCAGTTCGTGCGCGCCTCCATCAAGGCGGTGGTGGAGACGCTGCTCGAGGCGATCGCCCTCGTGGTGCTGGTGGTGATCCTCTTCCTGCAGACGTGGCGCGCATCGGTCATCCCGCTGCTCGCGGTGCCGGTGTCGGTCGATCGGCACGTTCGCGGTGCTGCATCTCTTCGGCTTCTCGATCAACGCGCTCATCGCTCTTCGGCCTGGTGCTCGCGATCGGGATCGTGGTGGACGACGCGATCGTGGTCGTGGAGAACGTCGAGCGCAACATCGAGGCGGGGCTGTCGCCGCGCGACGCCACCTATCGCGCGATGCGCGAGGTCTCCGGTCCGATCATCGCGATCGCGCCTGGTGCTGGTCGCGGTGTTCGTGCCGCTCGCCTTCATCAGCGGACTCACCGGCCAGTTCTACAAGCAGTTCGCGCTCACGATCGCGATCTCGACCGTGATCTCGGCGGTGAACTCGCTGACACTCTCGCCGGCGCTCGCCGCGCTGCTGCTGAAGGGCCGCAACGATTCGCCCAAGGACGCGCTCACGCGAGCCATGGACAGGTACTTCGGCTGGCTCTTCCGCGGCTTCAACCGCCTCTTCGAGCGCGGCGCGATCGGCTATACGGCATCGCCTGGGCGGCGTGCTCGGACGCAAGGCCGTGATGATGGTCGTGTCGTGGCCGTGCTCGCGTTGCCACCGTCGGCCTCTTCAAGGCGGTGCCGCACGGCTTCGTGCCGACGCAGGACAAGCAGTACCTGATCGGTTTCGCGCAGCTGCCCGACGGCGCGACGCTCGACCGCACCGAGGAAGTGATCCGCAGCATGGGCGAGATCGCGCTCGCAACGCCCGGGCGTGCAGAACGCGGTCGCCTTCCCGGGCCTGTCGATCAACGGCTTCACCAACAGCTCCAACGCCGGGCATCGTCTTCGCGACGCTCAAGCCCTTCGACGAGCGGCGCGATCCGTCAGCCTGCGCGGCCGGCGCCATCGCGCGGAAGCTGAACCAGCAGTTCGCGACGATCCCGGAGGCGTTCATCGCGATCTTCCCGCCGCCGCCGGTGCAGGGCATCGGGCACGACCGGCGGCTTCAAGCTGCAGATCGAGGATCGCGCGTCGCTCGGCTACGAAGCAGCTCGACGCCGCGGTGAAGGAGTTCCTCGGCAAGGCGTACGAGGCGCCGGAGCTCGCCGGCATGTTCTCCGAGCTACCAGGTGAACGTCCCGCAGCTCTACGCCGACATCGACCGCACCAAGGCGCGCCAGCTCGGCGTGCCGGTGACGGAAGTGTTCGACACGATGCAGATCTACCTGGGCAGCCTGTACGTGAACGACTTCAACAAGTTCGGCCGCACGTACTCCGTGCGCGTCCAGGCGGACGCGCCCGTACCGCGCGCGGGCCGAGGACATCGGGCCAGCTCAAGGTGCGTTCCACGACGGGCGAGATGGTGCCGCTCGCGGCACTCATCAACGTGAAGCCCGCGGCGGGTCCCGAGCGCGCCATGCGCTACAACGGCTTCCTCGCCGCGGACATCAACGGCCGTGCCGCGCCCGGATTCTCCGTCGGGGCAGGCGCAGGAAGCCATCGAGCGCATCGCCGCGGCAGACGCTGCCGCCGGGCGTCGCGCTTCGAGTGGACCGACCTCACCTACCAGGAGATCCTCGCCGGCAATTCGCGCGTGTGGGTGTTCCCGCTCTCGATCCTGCTGGTGTTCCTGGTGCTCGCCGCGCTCTACGAGAGCCTTGCGCTGCCGCTCGCCGATCATCCTGATCGTGCCGATGGCGCTGCTGTCCGCGCTCTTCGGGCGTGTGGCTCACGCACGGCGACAACAACATCTTCACGCAGATCGGCCTCATGGTGCTGGTCGGATTGTCGGCCAAGAACGCGATCCTCATCGTCGAATTCGCGCGCGAGCTGGAATTCGCCGGCAGGCGCCGATCGCCGCAGCGATCGAGGCGGCGCGCCTGAGGCTGCGCCCGATCCTCGATGACCTCGGCCGCGCTTCGTGATGGGTGTGGTGCCGCTCGCCTTCGCCACCGGCGCCGGCTCCGGAGATGCGCCGCGCGATGGGTGTGGCGGTGTTCTCCGGAATGATCGGCGTCACGGCCCTCGGATTGTTCCTGACACCCGTCTTCTATGTCCTCCTTGCGCGCCGCCAGCGGCAACCGCGCGCTCAAGCGCCACGGCGAAGTCCCGCACGACGCCGAGGCATTCGCCCTGGAGATTGACATGAGATTCAGCTACCCCTGATCACCGCCCTCGTGATCGCCGGCTGCGCAACGGTGCCGGAGATCGACGCGTCGCGGCTTCCGGAGGCGCCCGCGACCTTCAAGGACGCCGACTCGAAATGGACCGTGGCACCCCCGCCGCCAGCTCGCCCGCGGCGAATGGTGGAAGGCGTTCGCGGACCCGAAGCTGGACGAGCTCATCGAGCACGCCGATCGCGGCAACAACAGCATCCAGGTGGCGGCCGCGCGGCTTGCGCAGGCGCGCGCCATCGCGCGGATAACGGACGCCGATCGCGCGCCGCAACTCACGGCGGGTGCGAGCGTCGCGCGCGTGGATGGATTCTCGAACGGCACCTTCGGCGCACCGCGCAACTTCGGCACCGTCGGTGCGAACCTGGGTTACGAGGTGGATCTTCTTCGGCAAGCTCGCCGAAAGCGAGCGACGCCGCGGCCCTCGACGCGCAGTCGCGCGAGGCGCTGCTGCAAAGCACGCGATTGCTGGTGCAGGCCGAGGTCGCGCAGACGTATCTCCTCGATCCGCGCCCTCGACGTCGAGCGGGCGCTCGTGCGGCGCACGGTGGCCGCCTACCGGGGCACATTGACCTCACCGAGAGGCGCTTCCGCGCCGGCGATGTGGCGGAGCTCGATGTCGCGCGAGCGCGCACCGAAGTCGCCGCGACCGAATCGGAAGCGCTGGGACTGGATCGCCGCCGCGCGCAGCTCGAGAACGCCCTTGCGGTATTGGTTGGGGAGGTCGCCCTCGAGCTTCGCGCTGCCGGCGACCGAGTGGGACACGTCGTTGCCCGGAATTCCCGCGGGCGTTCCATCGACGGTGCTCACCGCGGCGTCCCGACGTTTCGGCCGCACAACTGTCGATGCTCGCCGCGCAGCAGCGCGTCGGGGTGGCGAAGGCGGCGTGGTTCCCGGATCTCTCGCTCACGGCGAGCGGTGGATACGCCTCGTCCGAGCTGGGCGATCTCTTCAAGTGGTCCGCTCCGCGCGTGGGGCGTGGGCGCGATCCTCGCTCTGCCCGTCTTCGACGGCGGACGTCGCGCCGCAGGCGTGGAGAACGCCTCAGGCCAACTCGACGAAGCGATCGCGAACTACCGGGAGCAGGTGCTGGTGGCGTTTCGCGACGTCGAGGACGCAGCTCGCACAACCTTCGCATCCTCGCCGACCAGGCGCAGGCGCAGGGCCGGGCGGTCGATTCGGCCGCGCGCGCCACCGCACTTTCGGACGTGCGCTATCGCAACGGCCTCGTGAGCCAGCTCGAGCTCCTCGACGCGCAGCGCAGCGAGCTGCGCAACCGCCGCGAGGCGCTGCAGGTTCGCTCCGCGCAGTACCAGGCGACCGTAGGGCCTCGTTCGCGCGCTGGGTGGCGGCTGGGGAGCACGACATGAACGATGACCCGAACAAGGACCTCGGCGGCCCGCTCATGCGGCATCGTGTTCGCGGCGCTCGCCCTGCTCCTGATGCTTCTCGCCTAGGGACTCGACACTGACCTCTTCAAGGAGAAATCCATGCACATGCAAGCTGAACGCGAATCCCGGATGGCCACGGCGCTCTTCACGGTAGCCATCATCATCGGCGTTGCTCACGACGGCCGTCGACTCCGAAGCCGCCAATCCCTGGGAGGGCGAGTGGCGCGATCCCACCCAACCAACGCAGAGAGCAGACCGTCATGAAGCTTCCCGCCCCGATCGCCGGCTACGTCGCTGCCGAGAACTCCGGCGACTTCGCCTCCCTGGGCAAGGTCTTCGCGCCCATGCGAGAGTGCGTGACGAGGGCCACGATTACTGGCGGCCTCGCCGCCATTGGCGATTGGATGGCGGGCACGAAGAAGAAGTATGGGCACCGCATGGAACCGCTGGAGGTGGTGCAGCGCGGTGGAACATCCGCGGTGACGATGCGGCCTCGCGGGTGACTTTCCCGGCAGCCCCGTGACCGTGCATCCAGTGTTCACGATCGCGCGCGGGAAGATCGAATCGCTGGAGGTCAGCCCCTGACCCCGCATGAGCCTTCGCCGTGTCCCGCATCATCCGCACCATCGCGGCGGCGCGCCGCATTCCTGGCTTTCGCCGTGCCGGCCCTCGCCGACGAGAAACCGGCGCGCCTGGCGGCGATCACGCTGGAGAACGATTTCTTCGCCGGATACTGATCACCATTACACCAACGGAGTGCAGGCCGCGTTCGTGGTGAGCCCCTCGACGGTCTTCGCGATCGGCCAGCGGATCTACACGCCGACCAACACCGACGCGAGAGTTCCCGATCCCACTGACCGCCCCTATGCGGGTGGCTCTACGCGATGACGGACACGCGCCTTCCCACGCGCGGCACCATCGATCACCTCACGCTGTCCCCTGGGCATCGTGGGTCCGCACGCGCTTGGCGAGCAGGCGCAGAACCTCGTGCACCGGGCCCTCGGCGAGAACCAGGCGCAGGGCTGGGACTTCGCAGATCGGCAGTGAAGTGACGGTGATGGCGGGATACGAGCGGGCCTGGCCGTCTGTGATCACGGGCAACCTCGGCAGGCAATCGTAGCGACCTGGCACTCCGCGCCGGCGGTGCGCTGGGCAATGTGCTCACGTATGCCGACGTGGGGGCCGTCGTGCGATATGGCCGCAACCTGCCCGACGACATTCCCGTCACGCACATCTCCGCTCGGTCCCCGCGCGACGGTTATCGGGGAACCACGGAATTCGGCTGGTACGTGTGGGCCGGTCTCGACGGTCGCTACGTCGCGCGCAACATGTTCCTCGACGGGACGACGTTTCGCGACGGACCGAGCGTCGAGCGCAAGCCCTTCGGATACGACGCTCAGGTGGGCGTGGCGCTCGCCTGGCCCAATGCGCGCTTGGGCTTCACGTACATCCAGCGAAGCCGCGAGTTCGACGGCCAGGTCGGCAACGACCAGTTCGGACCAGCTCACGCTGTCGCTCGCGTATTGACGGCGCGTATGCTGCACGCCAATGACCGGTGCCCTCGCTCGCCTTCTCGCATCGACCGCCGCGGCAATCGTCCTCCGCGGCTGCGCCAGCACCTACAACAAGGTGAGCAACGTCGCTCTGGACCCCGGGCACGCCGGTGGAAATTCCGTTCGGCGCCGACCTGATGGGTGAGAACTCCATCGTCCTCGCCTTCTCCGGCGGCGGTCTTCGCGCCGCGGCGTTCACGCACGGGACGCTGCTCGCGCTGCAGGGCATCCGTACGCCCGGACGGCGACCTGCTCGACGACGTCGCCGTCATCAGCAGCGTGTCGTGGCAGCTCCTCGCCTCTGCGTACTACGGGCTCTACGGGCGCGAGGGCCTCCGGGCGATTCCGCGAAGAGGTGCTGCTTCCGGGGTTCGAAAGCGGTTTGCGGCTCTCGCTTCTCAGCCCCGCGAACCTGTCGCGGCTCATGCAGGGTGGCCTCAACGTCCGGGAGGACTTCGGCGACGTGCTCGACCGCAAAGTCTTCCACGGTGCGACGTTCGCGGACCTCTATCGGCACCCGCGCCCGGCCATCCGCATCCACGCGACAGACCTGTACCACCGGGTGCCCTTCCCGTTCTTCCCGCCCGTCTTCGCGATCCTGTGGCAGCGACATCACGCGCTATCCTGTCGCCGACGCGGTCGTGCCGCGTCGATGGCCGTGCCGCTCGTCTTCGCGCCCATCGTGGTGCAGTACCTACCCGGAGAGCTGCCCGCCCCTTCCGCGCGAGCTCGAGTCGCTTCACATCCTTGCCGAGATCTCGCATTCGCTCCAGGCGATCGACTGCGCGCTCTCCGCCTACCGCGATGGGCACGTGAGGTACATCAAACTCGCCGACGGCGGGCTCTGACCGACAACTACGGGGTCTCGGCTCATCACCAACGCGCGCCTCATCTACGGAACTCCTTATGCGCCGATGTCCGCGCGCGGACGCGGTACTGCATCCGGCGCCTGCTCGTGATCGTGGCCGACGCCTCGCGCGGCCCCGGCGGGCGACTGGATCGATCGCGAGGACGGCCCCGGCGGCTTCGACCTGGCGCTTTCCGCGACCGACGCAGCGGTGGATTCCGCGGCGCGGCTCGCCGCCGACGGAGTTCCTGACACCATGATCGGGGAATGGGAGCGCTCGGTGGCCTCGCTTCCGCTGCGCCCTCTCCCCGACGAAGCCGACGCGGCTGGGCGCGCCGGCGCGATGGGATTGCCGCGACGTGAAGTTCACGATCGATCACCTCGCCATCCGCGAGCTGCCGAGCCCGTACCGCGAGCGGATCGATACCATTCCCACGCGGCTCACGCTCGAGCGCACGCAGATCGACGACACCATCGAGGGCGCGCGCGCGGGAACGCTGGCGCCTTCGTGGCCTGCGCAATTACCTCGCGCTGAGCGCATTCCCTCCGCGCGTGACCCTAGAGGAGGTGCGGGCCCAGGATGAGGGCCCACACCATCGCGAGCAGCAGCAGCGCCACGAACAACCGCGGCGCTGCCGATGTCCTTCTCGCGCGCTTGAGAGCTTGTGATGGTCGAATGAGATGCGGTCGATCGCGACCTCGACGCCGGTGTTGAGGAGCTCGACGATCATCACGAGCATCACCGCGCCGATGAGAAGCGCGCGCTCGCCGTTCGACACCGGCGCCACGCACGCGAGTGGCACCGAGGCAGATGGCGAGCAGGATCTCCTGGCGAAAGGCGCTTTCGTGGCGCGAATGCGTCCTCGAGCCCGGCCATGGAGTTGAAGAACGCGTGGATCAGCCGCGTGACCCCGGTCTTGCCCTTGAATGGGTTTTCCGCCGGCTCCTTGCCACCGGTGCCGTCGGCCTCATGCGGCTTGAACAAGGGGCGCCTCCATCGATCGCGCGGGAACGAGGCTCGAGAGGAATTGCAACGAGCTCGCCTCCACGAGTATTTTTCGGCATAACGCCGGACCTTGTCGCGGTCGAGCGAGAGCGCGGCCATCGCGGCCGCGCCCAGGTCTTCATCGAGGATGCCGACCGCGGGATCCTTGATCACGTCGATGGGACCGCGCACCGGGAATGCGCGCCACCGGCGTGCCGCACGCCATCGCCTCCAGCAGCACGAGGCCGAAGGTGTCGGTGCGGCTGGGAAACACGAACACGTCGGCGCGCTGGAAGTACGAAGCGAGCTCGGAGCCGACCTTGGCGCCCACGAAGACACGGCCTCCGGAAAACGCCGCTCGAGCTCCGTTCGCTGCGGCCCGTCGCCCACGACCAGCTTCGTCCCGGGCAGGTCGAGACGCGAGGAACGCCGGAAGGTTCTTCTCGACGCGCCACGCGGCCCACGAAGACGAACACCGGCTGGCGCAGATCGCTGAAGCGCGTGGCCGAGGGCTTGAAGAGCTCCGTGTCCACGCCGCGCGACCAGTCCGACGATGTTGCGGAATCCCTGCGTGCTCGAACAGATCCTGTGGATGGCGGGCGTCGCCACGAGGATCGCGGAGGACGGCGCCGTGGCAGGCGCAGCCAGCGCATAGGTCACGCCCAGCGGCACGCCGAACCGCGGCTTCACGTATTCGGGAAGCACGTGTGGTACGCCGTCGTGAACGCGCGCCGGTTGCGCAGGCACCAGTGCGCGCGCCGCGATGCCCGAGCGGCCCTCGGTGGCGATGTGGATCGCGTCGGGACGCGAGCTCGCGGCATGCGCCGCGGCAAACCTTGCGGCCCGGGAAGAGCGCCAGCGGGATCTCGGGGTAGGTCGGCATCGGCATCGTGCGGAAGCCCAGGGGCGACAGCACGTGCACTGTCGTGGCCCCACTTCTCAAGCCATCTGATGGTGTTCCTGCAGCGATCACCACCACGCCATTGATCTGCGGGCGTCCATGCGTCGGTTACCAGCAGTATGCGCAAGGCTTTCTCCTTTCCAGTTCTACGAGCTTGAGTTCTCCCGTGTCCAACTCCGACCAGCGCCGTGAGGCTCTCGACCCAATCGCCGTCGTTGCAATAGAGGATCCCGCCGATGTCGCGAATCTCGGCCTTGTGGATGTGGCCGCACACCACGCCGTCGAAGCCGCGCTTGCGCGCCTCGGTGCGCCAGCGCCGCCTCGAATTCGCCGATGTAGCTCACGGCGTTCTTCACCTTGTGCTTGAGGAACTGCGCGAGCGACCAGTACGGCAGCCCCAGGCTCGCGCGGGCGTGGTTGAACCAGCGGGTTCACGCTTGAGCGTCAGCATGTAGGCCTGGTCGCCGATGAGTGCCAGCCACTTGGCGCCCTGCACCACGCGCGTCGAAGAGGTCGCCGTGCGTGACGAGCAGAGCGGCGTCCGTCGGCGGTCACGTGCTCGGCTTCCGGCTCGATCGCGATGCCGCCGAACGCGACGCCGAGGAAGTGGCGCACGGCCTCGTCGTGATTGCCTGGCGATGTAGATGACCTTCGTGCCCTTGCGCGCCTTGCGCAGGACCTTCTGGATCACGTCGTTGTGCGATTGGTGCCAGTACCAGCGGCGCTTCAAGCTGCCAGCCGTCGATGATGTCGCCGACGAGGTAGAGGTAGTCGCTGCGTCCGTCTGGCGCAGGGAAATCCAGCAGGGCGTCGGCCTGGCACCCCGGCGTTCCCAGATGGATGTCCGAGATGAAGATGGAGCGGACCTTCAGCTTCGGCTCTGCGTCATCCTCGTGGAATCGGAGTATCCATGCACGCAACCGATTGTCCCGGCTGCGCAAGTCAATTCCGTGACGGGAATTGTTTCGGCTCGTTACTGGAAGCGATATTGGCGCGTGCGCCTTGCGGCCATTCCCCGCGCGAGCGCGGAGCGCGTCGGTGGGATTCAAGAGTGGCGCGTGCGCGACCAGGATGCAGCGCGCCTCTCCTCGAAGGCGATGTGGACGCGTGCTCTGCGCGGAAATAGCGCACGAGGTCGTCCGGCAGCGTGCGCCTACGCCCTCGGCGATCGCTCTGCAGCGGGCGGCGCAGCGCCTGCCACGCCCGGTCCATCTCGTCGTGCTCCGCATCCAGGCGATCCACCCGAGCCCGATGACGCGCACCAGCTCGTCCTCGTCGTCATGATGAACGGCATCGCTCACGAGAAGAAGTCGAGGACCGATGCCGCGGTCGTCATCGATGATGCGAGTCGGGCCCGTTCGTCTCGAGCATGCCCGGCAATGCCCCGAGCGTGGCGAGCTGGCGCTCGATGCGGCGATGGAACCCCAGCATCGCATCGATGGGGTCGTCGAAGCCCGGGGCGCGTCGTATTCAGGTACATGGCCGTGCGAGGCTTGCGCGCCGAACGATCGACAAGTTGATGCAACGGGTCAGCGATCGAGGCGGCGGATGCGTCCCTCGGGTGGAGCGGCGACGAGCGTGCGTCCGGCCCAGCGTACTGGTCGAGCGCATCCACGTCGGCTCGGTCCACCCACGCGATCGGTTCCTTCCCGGAAATATCGACGAACCCGTCGCCGCCATCGGCCAGATAGTTGTTGACCGCGATCCGGTACGACGGCTGAGTGGGTCCGAGCGCCTCGCCGGCGATGCGCACCGAGTCGCGCACCACCCGCGCACCCGGCACGGCGCGATCCGTCCCACGCGTAGGTGATGCCCGCGACCTGCAACACGCGCACGCGCTCCGATGGGCCGCGCCACTGCCTCTCCAGCACGCGCAGCACCTGCGCGCCGGTGAGGGTCATCGCGCACGAGCATGTTGCCGAACGGGTTGCGCCGTGTAGATCTCGCCAGAACGTGACGGCGCTATCGCTGCGGCGCGATGCGATCGGCGCGCGCAACCTGCCGGGATTGGTGAGTACGCCGCCTGCGCGCCCGCTTCACGCATGGCCGCGAGATGCGCGTCGGCGACGAGGTCGCCCAGGTTCCTCTCGCCCGCCTCGCTCGTCGCCTGGGTGAACTCCGCCGCGCACGTAGCCCACGATGCGTTGCGCCCGCGTTGCCGAGAGCGCGGAGACGCGTCGTACTTCCGCGGCGATCGCCTCGTCGGGCTCGAAACGTGCGTCGATCACATGGTTGGCCGCGCGAGCGGACGACGCGCGGGGTTGCGCGATCGAGCGTCACGTCGATCGGTCGTCACCACGCGCCCATAGGAAGCCGCGCTCGTCACGGTCCGCCCATCGACCTCGCACACGTACGCCTCGTGGGTATGTCCGCTCACGACCACGTCCACGGCGCGGTCGAGGCGTTTCACGATCCCGATGATCGGTCCCTCGAAATCCGCGCACCCCGGCTCACCGACCGGCGTGGACGAACGCCCGCCCTCATGGATGAGGACCACGATCGATCGTCCGACACCCTTGGCGCGAAGCTCGGGGACGAGCGCATTCACGCTGGCCGCCTCGTCGCGGAACTGCAGGCCGCGCACGCCCGCGGGCGGACGATCTGCGGGCGTCGAGCGCAGCCTCGCCCCCCACGAAAGCCACCTTGATGCCGCCGTACTCGCGAATCGCATAGGGCGGCAGCAACGTGTGCTTCTCCCTCGCGTTGGACCACGTTCGCCGCGAGCCACTGGAACTTCGCCAGCGACTGCAGCCGGACGAGCTCCTCGCTGCCGATGATCGAACTCGTGATTGCCCGCAGCGCTGAGCTCCAGGCTCCGCGCGCCCCAGCACGTCCACCGCGGGTTCGTCACGCAAGAGCGACGACTCCAGGTGGGCTCGCGCCGACGAGGTCGCCCGCCGCCACGACGGCGACGTTCGCGTGGCCGCGGCGCAGCTCGCGGATCGCTCCGGCGAGGGATGCCGCGCGCTCGATGTGCCCGTGGAAATCGTTGAAGGCGATGATGCGAAGGCTCGTCGCCGGCGGCGGCGCGACACCTGCGCAACCCGTCGCGACCGCGGCAAGCGCCGTGGCGGCTATGATGCCGATGCGATGCCGCACCTTCGCCAGCAAATCTTCGAGACGCGCTCCGGATCCGCCATCTCGGTCCACGAAGGCGGCGGCGGTTCCGTTCCGCGTATTCGCCATCGGCGGCATCGCGGTGCGCCCCTTCATCGAATCCGGCATGGGTCCCGCGCTCGAGGATGCGGGTCGTGATCGATATGGCGCGCGCTGCGTGCTCGTGGACATCGCCGCGGCAGCGGCGCATCTCGCGTCCTCGCCCGCGCCTCAGCATGGATGCGTGGATCGCGGACATCGAGGAGGTGTTCGCCGCGCGAGTGCGCGAACCGGCCGCATGGACGGGGGCCGCATCGCGCGCGTGGCTGATGTTGCGCATTCACGGTCGCCACCCCGAGTGGTTCCGCGCGATGTCGCCCTCGCGCCCGCGTTCGACTGGGACCAGGCCTACGTGGGCCGCGGCTTGCCGATGGCCGGCTGGGCGTCATCGATGGAACCGTCGTGAATCCCGACGCCACGGCGCTTGCGACGCGCGAGCTGCTCGTCTCCATGGCCGCGCATCACGTGTTGCGCGAGCCGGCGACGCTTGCCGCCCTTGCACGTGATCTTCGGCGGCCGCGACGAGATGGCTCCCGCTGCCGCCACGCTGCAATTCATCGAGAGGCGCGAGGGCCGCAGTGCACCGGTGAGCTGCTGCCCGATGCCGATCACGGCGTGGCCAAGCTCGATCCGCTCGTGGCGCTGCTGCGCTACCAGGCGTGGCTTCGGCGCGCAGCTTGCGCGCGCATCCCTAGGCGGGGTGCGCACGCGAGGTCCCTGAAGCGCGCGCTGAACCGGCTGCCCTCGCCGGGCTTGCTCGCGATGTCCAGCGTCGCGCCGTGGCGCACCGAGGGCGTGCTTCACGATCGCGAGGCCCAGCCCCGTGCCGCCGGTCTCGCGCGAGCGCCCGCGGTCGACGCGATAGAAGCGCTCGCGTCAGTCGCGGGATGTGCTCGGGCGCGATGCCGATGCCGGTGTCCTCGACCGTCGAAGGCGGCGCCCATCGCCGGTCGGCGTGCCAGCGCAGCCGCACGCTGCCGCCCTCGGGCGTGTAGCGAATGGCGTTGCTCACGAGGTTGCCGAGCGCGCTCGAGATCTCCTTCTCGCTGCCCAGCAAGCGCACGCCGCCTTCGCTGCCTCGATGCTCGATGCGGTGCCGCCCGCCGCGATAGCGCGCGCGCCTCCGCGCCGAGCCGCTCGACGAGGCTTCCCATGTCGATCGGCTCCTCCATCGGCGGCGGCGGCGACGACTCGAGCGACGAGAGCGTGAGCAGGTCCTCGACCAGGCGCTGCATGCGCTGCGCCTGCTCGCTCATGAGGTCGATGTAGCGGCGCGCCGCGCCGGGTCGGGCCTCGTCGCGCAGCGTCTCGAGGAAGCCCGTGATCACGGTGAGCGGCGTGCGCAGCTCGTGCGAGACGTTGGCCACGAACTCGCGGCGCATCCGCTCGACCTGCTCGGAACTGCGTGATGTCGCGCGATGAGCACGAGGCGCTGGCTCGTCGCCGTAGCGCGACCACCTGCAGCGAGAGCAGCGCGCTCGCCGGATGCGGCGCTGCGCACCTGCATCGGCTTCGCGTAGTCGCCGCGCTTCGAGGTACTCGAGGAACTCGGGAATGCGCACCAGGTGCGTGATGGGCGTGCCGGCGTCGCGCGCGGGATCGATCTCGAGGTGGTGGCGCGCGGTGTCGTTGCACCAGCCGATGCGGTCGTCGTCCAGGATCACGACGCCGTCGGGCAGCGCGCGCGCGCGGCTCGCGCCAGCGCGTGAGCGATTCGGCGAGCTCGGCCTCGCGCCGCGCCGACTCGCGCCGCGAGCGGTGCAGCAGCGCGTGCAGCCGGTCCCACGCGCCGAACGCGCGCGGCGGATCGGGCGCGCTCGCCGCGCTCCAGCCAGCGCAGCGCGATCGAGCTGCGCAGCGTTGCGCGCAGTGGTAGACCGCCAGCGCCGCGAGCAGCGCCATGGCACTCGACCCAGCCTCAGTCGCGGCCGAAATGGAATCCAATCCGCGGCGACTCGAGCGATGGCGGCAATCCGGCATCAGCGCGTTCAGCGCGACGAGAGAAGCCGGTACCCCGCGCCGCGCACGGTCTCGACCAGCTCGTCGTGGCCGCTCGGGCGTCAGCGCCTCGCGCAGCCTGCCGGATGTGGACGTCCACGGTGCGATCCTCGATGAACACGTGGTCGCCCCAGACCTGGTCGAGGATCTGGGCACGGCTGTAGACGCGGTCGGTGTGGGTCATGAAGAAGTGCAGCAGCTCGAACTCGGTGGGCCCCATCTTGAGCGCCTTGCGCTCCGCCCGTCACGGTGCGCGTGGCCGGGTTGAGCGACCAGGCCCTCGATCGTCCACCGCCTCGCGTGAGACAGCTGCGGCGCGCGCCGGCGCAGCACCGCCTGGATGCGCGCCTCGAGCTCGCGCGGCGAGAACGGCTTGGTCACGTAGTCGTCGGCGCCGCCGTCCAGGCCCTGCGACCTTGTCGTCGTCGCCGGCGCGCGCCGTGAGCATGATGATGGGCACCTCGCGGGTGCGCGGCTCGGAGCGCAGCCGCCGCGCGAAGGTGGGGCCCGTGCCGTCGGGCAGCATCCAGTCGAGCAGGATCACGTCGGGCAGCGCCTCGGTCACCGAGCCAGTAGGCTCTTCGCGCGTGTTGGCGGCGCGCGCACGGTCGTGGCCGTTGCGCGTGAGGCTGACCGAGATCAGCTCCTGGATCGCCGGCTCGTCCTCGACGACGAGGATCGATGGGCGCCATCAGCCCAGCGCCTCGCGCTCGAGCTCGGCGAGCGGGATGTGGCGCACGTCGCGTCCCCTTGACGATGTAGATCGACGTGCTCGGCGATGTTCTTGGCATGGTCGCCGATGCGCTCGAACGCCTTGGCGACCCACACGACGTTGATGCGACGTGGAGATGGTGCGCGGGTCTTCCATCATGAAGGTGATGAGCTGGCGCAGGATCGCGCGGAACTCCTCGTCGATCGCGGCGTCCTCGGCGATCACGCGCGCGGCGGCGGCGGCGTCCAGGCGCGCGAACGCGTCGAGCGAGCGGCGCAGCATCCCGATGGAGATCTCGGAGACGTGGCTGACCATCGGCAGCGCGCGGTGGACCGCTTGCGCGCGCTCGGCGTGGATGTCGCGCGCCATGCGCGCGATCTTGGTCGCCTCGTCGCCGATGCGCTCGAGGTCCGTCACGGTCTTGCTCACCGCGAGGATCAGGCGCAGGTCCGAGGCGGCGGGCTGGCGGCGCACGATGATCTGCCCAGGTCGTCGTCGATGGCGAGCTCGAGCTCGTTCACCTTGGCGTCGGCGGCGATCACCTGCTCGATGCGCGCTCGGCGTCGCCGTCCAGGTAGCCGGCGACGCGCGGCGCGGATCTGCGACTCCACCAGGCCGCCCATCTGCATCATCCGGCGAGCGGATGGCCTCGAGGTCCTGGTCGTACTGCTTGCTGATGTGTTCGGTCATGGGCGGTGCTCCCGGGCAGGTGTAGTTCCGGATTATGACGGTTCCGTTACTATCCGGCTTCCCGCAATCCGGTACAGTTGCCCCGATGAAGATCCGCCACCTCCTCCTCGCCCTTTCCTCGATCGCTTTCCTCAATTCGTGCGTGATTGGCCCCGCCCGCGGGACCGCTGGGCGCCATCGACACCATCGTCGTCATCTACGCCGAGAACCACAGCTTCGACAACACTGTACGGCCTGTTCCCGGCGCCGAACGGCATCGCGCAACGCCACCGCCGAGCAGAAGACGCAGCTCGACCACGACGGCACGCCGCTGCCGCACCTGCCGCCCGTCTACGACGGGCGGCAAGCCTGATCCGCGCATTCCCGCAGGGACTGCCGAACGGGCCGTTCCGCATCGACGCGCCGCCGATCAACCGCGCGCATCGGACGAGGTCGTGCCGAGCCCGATCCACGCCTACTACCAGAACATCGAGCAGATCAACGGCGGCAAGAACAACATGTTCGTCGCGATGACGACGGTCGGGCGCCTGGGCGATGGGCTACTACGACGGCTCGCAGCATGAGGATGTGGCAGTGGGCGAAGGACTACACGCTCGCCGACAACTTCTTCATGGGCGCCTTCGGCGGCTCGTACCTCAACCACCAGTGGCTGGTCTGCGCCTGCACGCCGGTGTTCACGGACGCGCCGGCGGCGATGCGCGCGCAGCTCGACGAGCAGCGGCAAGCTGAAGAAGCAGCCCGACTCGCCCGCCTCGGTCATGGACGGCCCGGTGCAGCTCTTCGACGGCGCGGTCACGCCGGACGGCTACGTCGGTCAACACGTCGCAGCCGCCGTACCAGCCGAGCGGCGTGCCGCCGCGGCCGGCGGAACGTCGACCTCGCCGATGCGACCGCGCGAACATGCGCGCTGCCGTGCCGCCCAGACGCAGAAGACGATCGGCGACACGCTTCGGCGAAGGGCGTCTCGTGGGCGTGGTACGCGCGGCGGCTGGAACGCAGCGCGCTCGCCGACGGCCGACGGCCGCCGCGAGCGAAGCGCACGGTCGATCTACACACCGCGACGCGGGCAGCCCGATGTTCCAGCCGCACCACCAGCCGTTCAACTACTCACGCGCGCTTCGGCGCCGGGCGCTGCGGACTCGCGAGCGGCACCTGAAGAGACGGCGAGGACTTCGTCGCCGCGATCGACCGGGTGGGCAGCCTGCCGCAGGTTGGCGTTCTACAAGCCGGCCGGCAGGCTGACGCAGCATCCGAGCTACACCGATATCCAGAGCGGCGACATCCACATCTCGGGGCTGCTCGAGCGGCTGGAGAAGAGCCCGCAGTGGGCCAACATGCTGGTCGTCGTGACCTACGACGAGAACGGCGGCTACTGGGACCACGTGCCGCCGCCCTCGGGCCCGGGCAGGGCGATCGCTGGGGGCCGGGAACGCGCATCCCGACCATCATCGTCTCGGCCACACGTGCTGGCGCGGCTTCATCAGCAATACGTAACTGAACGAAGTAATAC
>ERZ1370068.7740-contig-6639_pt1 | contig 28826 bp, 29 predicted proteins | sample MGYA00561227_ERZ1370068 | MGnify/ENA primary metagenome ERZ1370068 (study PRJEB38410, sample SAMEA6850437) | metagenome | study: Metagenomic assessment of the ecological functions of the soil: analysis of the soil microbiota associated with the...
GTTGTACTTCGTTCAGTTACGTATTGCTAGGAGGGTGCGCGAGCGTGGGGCGCCATCCACCGCATGATAGAACCGGTCCCCGATGAGGAAGGCGTCCGTGACGCTCGCGCTCGACTCCCCGACTCCTCGACATCGATCCCAAGCTGGCCGAGGCGTCGTGCCGGCTCGCGCGCGAAGGAGCCGATAGAGGCCCACCAGGTCCTCGAGCGCGATGGGCATCGAGACGGTCGGCGACCTGCTCCACCACTACCCTGCGCCGCTACATCGACCGATCCCGCGTCCAGACGATCCGCGACCTGCGAGACCGGTCGCGTACGCGACGGTGATCGCGACGGTGCAGCAAGGTCGTCAAGCGGCCAGACCCGGCGCGCGCCAGACGATGGTCACCGTCACGCTCTCCGACGGACCGGGCTGCCTCGACCTGACGTTCTTCAACCAGCCGTGGGCTGGCCGTCGCTGTACAAGGCAGGGCCGGAGCTCGCGGTGTCCGGCGTCGTGCACGCTGTATCGGGGCCGGACTCCAGCTCGCGAACCAGGAGGTCGAGGTCCTGCGCGGCGACGAAGCGCGACCTGATCCACACCGGCGCGGATCACGCCGGTGCATCCGGCGTCCGAGGGCATCACGACGCGGACGATCCGCGAGCTCGATCTACGCGCGCGCTCGAGCGGCTGCCGAGCGATCCCGATCCGATGCCGGCCGAGCTGGTGCGAGGCCGAGATCGCTCAGTCGACTACGACCAGGCGCTGCGGCACATCCATTTCCCGAGCGACCACCGCCAGCTCGCACGCGCGCACGGAGCGGCTGAAGTTCGACGAGCTGTTCACGCTCGAGCTCGGGGGTCGCGTTCCGCAAGCATCGGCGTGGAGGCCGAGCGCAACGGGGTCGCGCACGCGCCGGCGGGCCCGCTCGACGCGGCGGCTGCTGCGCGACGCTGCCGTTCGAGCCGACCGGCGCGCAGCGAGCGCGCGATCGCGGCGGTCGGCGAGGCGATGGCGCGCCCGCGACCGATGAACGTGCTGCTGCAGGGCGACGTCGGGTCGGGCAAGACCCTCGTGGCGCTGCACGCGGCGCTCGTCGCGATCCAGTCCGGGCCACCAGGCGGCGATCATGGCGCCGACCGAGGTCCTGGCCGGCCAGCACCTGCGCTCGGTCGGCGGCGCTGCTCGAGGGGTCGGCGCGCAGTCGCGTACCTCGATCGTCGCGGCGGCGCGTCGGCGGCCGACGCACGGGCGAGGCTCGCTGCTCGAGACCGCCGCGCCGGACGCCGCCGGGCCGACGCGTCCGTCACCTACGCGCTGCTGACCGGCGCCGTCACCGGCAAGGACCGCGCAGCGCATCCTGAGGGGATCGCCGACGGCAGCGATCGACCTGGTGGTCGGCACGCACGCGCTCGTGCAGGAGGCCGTGTCCTTCCACGATCTGCTCGCTCGCGGTCGTCGACGAGCAGCACCGGTTCGGTCTGCACCAGCGGATGGCGCTGAAGGGCAAGGGGGCGGCGACATCGGACGTCCTGATCATGACCGCGACGCCGATCCCGCGGACGCTCGCGCTCACGTACTACGGCGACCTCGACGTCGTCGTCCTCGACGAGCTGCCGACGGGCCGCCAGCCGATCGAGACGCGCGGCGGTTCGCACGCCCGGACGAGCGCGCGCGACGCCTACGACCTGGTCCGCGCGCGAGGTCGCGGCGGGCCGGCAGGCGTTCGTCGTGTGTGCGCGGCGATCGACGAGGGCAACCGCACGCAGGTGAAGGCCGCCGAGGCCGAGGCCGAGCGGCTGCGCCACCGAGGTCTTCCCGGACCTCCGCGTCGATCTGCTGCACGGGCGCATGCGCCCGAAGGACAAGGAGGCGATCATGGAGCGCGTTCCGGAGCGGGCGAGACCGACCTGCTGATCTCGACGACGGTGATCGAGGTCGGGCGTCGACGTCCCGAACGCGACCGTGATGCTCGGTCGAGAACGCCGAGCGCTTCGGCCTCGCGCAGCTGCACCAGCTGCGCGGCCGGATCGGCCGCGGCGCGCACCGCATCGTTCTGCGTCCTGTTCGACGAGTCCGAGCGCGCGACGAACGTCGAGGCGCGCGCGCCCGCATCGACGCGATGGTCCGCACCACCGACGGGTTCGAGCTCGCCGACGAGGACCTGCGGCTCCGCGGCGAGGGCACGCTGTTCGACACGCAGCAATCGGGGATGCCCGACCTGAAGCTCGCGCGCCTGGCCGAGGACCTGGAGCTCGTCCGCCGCGCTCGCGCGCGGGCGTTCGCGCTGATCGAGGACGATCCGCGCCTCGAGCGGCATCCGCCGACTGCTGCAGGAGCTGCCGCTCGCGGTTCGAGCGCTCGATCGACTGGCTGTTCCGGTCCTGAGCCTCGCGCTCGGCGCCACGGGCCGTCGATCACGGCTCGCCGGCGATGCGGGTGATCGCCGGGAGCGCGAAGGGGTGCGGCTCGGCCCGGTGCCCGCCGGTGTCCGTCCGGTCTCCGATCGCGGCCCGGGAGGGTCTGTTCTCCAGCCTCGGGCTCGACGGTGCGCGGACGCCGCGCGTGCTCGACCTGTTCGCCGGAACGGGCGCCGTCGGGATCGAGGCGCTGTCGCGGGCGGCCGCGCAGGCGGCGTTCGTCGAGCGCGTCGAGCGCGTCGGCGGCCGGTACCGACAACCTGGAACGCGACATCCGGCTGGCTCGACCGAGGCCGCCGTCGTCGACGCAGGACGCGGCCAGCGTTCCTGCGCGGGACCCTGCCGTCGCGAGCGGCCCGTTCGACCTCGTGTTCCTGCGATCCGCCGTACGAGCATCGGGCGCACCGATCTGGACGCCGTCCTGGACGGTTCTGGCTCGGGATGGCTCTGCTGACCAGGGCGTGGACGGTCGTGCTGACCGCGGGTCAGCAAGAGTTCCACGCCTGTCATTCCGGTACACTGGGCCGTCGCGAGGCAGCTCCGCTACGGCGACAGCCTCGTCACCTTGTACCGGGAGGAGTTCGATGGGCCTGACCGCCCTCTGTCCGGGGACGTTCGACCCGGTGACCAACGGCCATCTCGACATCATCGGTCGCACCGGCGACCGTTCGACGTCGTGGTCGTGGGCGTGCTGGAGAACCCGTCGAAGCAAGCCGTTGTTCGCGCGTCGAGGAGCGGGTCGCGATGCTCGAGGAGGCGTGCTCCGGACCTGCCGAACGTCACGCGTGCGGTCGTTCTCGGGGCTGCTGGTCGACTTCGCGCAGGCGCAGGGTGCGCACGTCGATCGTGAAGGGCCTGCGGGCCGTGTCGCGACTACGAATACGAGATCCAGATGGCACAGATGAACCACCGCCTCGGCGAGCGTGGAGACGCTGTTCATGCCGACGAGCCCGAAGTGGTCGTTCCTGTCGTCGTCGCTGGTGAAGGAGGTCGCCCGCGTTCGGCGGCGACGTCGAGGGGCTCGTGCCCGACCACGTGCAGAAGCGTCTGCATCGACCGGCTGGAGGCGGCGCTGATGGACCTCGCCGGCCGGCTGCGAGCAGCTGGAAGAGATGGTGCGCGAGGCGAAGTCGATGCCGCTGTCGTCCTCGGTGCTCGTCAACCGCGATGAGGTCCTGGAGCTGCTCGCGGAGATGCAGGAAGTCGCTGCCCGAGGAGATCAAGCAGGCCCGCTGGATCGTGAAGGACCGCGAGGAGCTGCTCGGCGAAGGCCACGAGCCGACGGCGGAGCGCATCGTCGAGCAGGCCCGCGAGGAGCAGCTGCGGATGGCACGCAAGGAAGAGATCGTCGCGCCGCGCCGAACGGGAGGCCGAGCGCATCGCTGGCGGAGGCCGAGGCAGCACGCCGCGCGATGCGGCGCCGAGGCCGAGGAGCTACGTCGACGCGCAAGCTCGCGCAGTTCGAGATCGCGCTGCGCAAGATCCTCGAGGACGCCCAGTCGGCGACGCGCCGCTCGCCAAGACGCTCGATCAGGTCGAGGTGGGCCGCGACACGTCTCCGCGCGCCGATCGACCGCCGCCGAGCAGGAGTTCGGCGACGCGGGCCGAGCCGGAGAGCCCAGTTGTTCGACGACGGAGGAGATCGATGACGATCGGCGTCGATCGACGTCCGCGATCTGCGTCGGGACACCCGGGCACCTCGCGACGCCGCACGTCGGCGGCACGCTCGACGGACCTCGGCGACCGAGCTGGCCGCGCGTGCACGACGGACGATGCCGATCGAGGGCGACCTGCTGCTGGAGTCGGTCGTCGAGGGCATCCTGGTCACCGGGCCGCCTGCAGCGGCACGCTCGGCGCTGCGGTGCGCTCGATGCCTGAAGGACTTCGAACAGCCCGTTCGCGGTGGAGGTGCACGAGCTGTTCACGCCCGCGCCCGACGACGGACGACGCGACGACTATCCGCTCGATCCCGAGGGCTGGCTCGACCCCGACCAGATGGTCCGCGACGCGGTCGGCGTCGAGCTGCCGTTCTCTCGCCGCTGCACAGCCCCGACTGCCAAGGGCTCTGTGCAGCGTCTGCGGCGGCGACCGCAACCTCGGCGAGTGCCCCGGCGACCACCCGAGCATCGACCCACGCTGGGCCGGTCTCGAGCACGCTGCTCCAGGAGCTCGAGGACCAGAACTGAACCGACACCGACGACCGAGGAAGGAAGCGACCCGATGGCCGTCCCGAAGAAGAAGCAGAGCAAGACGCGGAGCGCGCAAGCGCGCGGCGAACTGGAAGGCGAGGCGCCCCGCGTACGCGCGAATGCCCGCAGTGCCAGCAGCCCAAGCTCCCGCACCGCGTGTGCGGCAACTGCGGGTACTACGCCGGCCGCCAGGCCGTCGAGGTCGAGTAACGCGCGTGAGCGCCGTCCCGTCGAGGCCGCCGCTCGACGCCCTGGACCGCGCCCTCGGCGTCGCGTTCCACGACGCCGCGCTGCGCGAGGCCGCGCTCACGCACCGCTCGTACGCGTTCGAGCAGCGGCACTCGACGGTCACGAACGAGCGCCTGGAGTTCCTGGGCGATTCCGTGCTCGGGCTCGTCGTCACCGACATGGCGTACCGGCCTATCCCGGATCTCCCCGAGGGGTCGCTCGCGAAGCTCGCGCGCGGCGATCGTGAACATGATCGGCGCTCGCCGACGTCGCGCGCGGCGCTCGGCCTGGGCGGCATCGTGCTGCTCGGCAAGGGCGAGGAGCATCGCGGCGGCCGCGACAAGTCCAGCATCCTCGCCGACGCGCTCGAGGCGGTGTTCGGCGCGGTCTACCTCGACCGGGGCTCGACGTCGCCCGCAGGAGCTGATCGAGCGGCTGTTCCGCCCGCGGATGGAGGCCTACGTGCGCGGCGAGGGCGACCGCGACTACAAGACGATCCTGCAGGAGCTCGCGTCGCAGGAGCTGCCGCTCGATGCCCGAGTACCGGCTCGAGGAACGCGGCCCCGATCACGAGAAGGAGTTCACGGCCACGGTGTTCGTGGGCGGCGAGAGCCGCTCGGCACGGGCACCGGGCGCTCCAAGAAGGAAGCCGAGCAGCAGGCGGCACGCGAGGCGCACACGCGCATCTCGCGACGGCGCGCGCCGAGCGCGGGATCGTAGGGGGACGAGGTGGAGCTACCCGAGGTCGAGGTGATGCGCCGGGACCTGGAGAAGGACGTCGTCGGTCGCCGGATCAAGACGGCCGAGGTCAAGCGGCTCGAAGAACGCGATGCGCGTCATCCGCCGTCACGCGAAGCGCAAGGACTTCACGTCGCGGCTCGACGGGCGCGAAGATCGCCAAGGTCGAGCGTCGCGGCAAGTACCTGCTGATGCACGCTCGACTCCGGCGACGTGCTGGTGGCGCACTTCGGCATGAGCGGCCAGTTCCAGCGCGGAACGGCCGCGTGGCGCATCGCCGCCCCACACCCACGTGGTCCTCACGTTCCAACAGGGCGGCGACCTCCGCTTCATCGACCCGCGGACGTTCGGCGAGATGTTCGTCACCGCGCGCCGACGAGCTCGGCAAGGTCAAGGAGCTCCAGCACATGGCGATCGATCCGCTCGACCAGGTGTTCACCTGGCCGACGTTCCAGTACCTGCTGGCCGAGACGCGCCGCGAAGATGAAGCAGCTGCTGATGGACCAGAAGTTCATCAGCGGGCCTCGGCAACATCTACTCCGACGAGGTGCTGTTCGCGCGCGGGCATCCGGTTCGACCGGATGTCAGCGACACGCTGTCCTCCCAGGAGGTGCGCCGGCCTGTACCGCGCGATCCAGGAGATGCTGCAGGAGGCGATCAAGGCTGCGCGGCACCGACGCTCGAGGACGAGGCGTACGTCGACCTGTTCGGCAAGCCGGGGAGTACGCGAGCGAGCTGAAGGTCTACGGCCGCGAGGGCCTGCCGTGCCGGCGGTGCCGCACGCCGATCCAGACCGTGAAGATCAGCCAGCGCAGCTCGTACTTCTGCCCGCAGTGCCAGAGCTAGACCGGCGGCTCGTCAGACGATCTCGGCGCCGGCGTTCCGCATGCGCGCGATCGCGCGCTCGCCGTCGCCGGCGTCCAGGTCCACCGCGCGGATCGCATCCTGCATCGACCTCGACTGGGAACCTCGAGCGTCCGCGCGTCGAGCACGGTCTCCACGACGCAGTAGTCGGTCGCGAGACCAGCAGATCACCAGCCGCGTCGATGCCGTGATCGCGGAGCAGCGCCTCGAGCGTGGTCGACGACGTCTCGCCGCTCTCGGGATCGCGGACGCTGAACGCCGGAGTAGCCGTCTCGGCCGTCGGCGCCCTTGCGGACGACCTCGCCGTCGACGGACAGGTCCGGGTGGAACTCCGCGCCCCACGGTCCTGCACGCAGTGCACCGGCCAGATCCCGCCGTCCTTGGCGAAGTGCGTCGTGACGGGCGGGTGCCAGTCCTGCGTGTAGACCACGAGCGCTCCGGCGGCGCGCGCCTGCCGATCTCCTGGTTCGCGCGCGGCACGATGACGTCGCCGTCGTCCACCGCCAGCGACCCCGATGGGTCGGCGAAGTCGTTCTGGACGTCCACCACCAGCAGCGCGGTCCGTTCGTCAGTACGTCGTCACGGCGCGCAGCCTACATCGCCGCTGCGGCACACTGTCGACATGCGCCGCGTCCATGTGCTCGTGGCGGGCCGGGTGCAGGGCGTCTTCTTCCGGGCGAGCTGCGCGGAGCGAGGCTCGCGCGCTCGGCGTGGCGGGCTGGGTGCGCAACCGCCCTGACGGCGCGGTCGAGGCGGTGTTCGAAGGCCCCGATGCGCCGCGGTCGAGGCCATGGTCGACTGGTGTCGACGAGGGCCCGCGCACGCGCCGGGTCGACGCCGTCGAGGTCGAGCCGCGAGGCACCCGCGAATGAGAACGGGTTTCCGCGTCTCGGGCTAGGAAACTCCCGGCCGCCTCCCGGGTTCGCCGGGAGCGCCGCCTGTTAGCATCGCGCCGAATGTTCCTGCGTCAGATCCACGATCCGCGGCTTCAAGTCGTTCGCGGACAAGACCGTCCTGGAGTTCATCCCGGGCGTCTCGCGTGATCGTCGGTCCCAACGGTTCGGGCAAGTCGAACCTGGTGGATGCGATCAGCTGGGCGCTCGGCGAGCAGGGCGCTCGCGCGCCTCCGCGGCGGCCACATGGCCGACGTCATCTTCGCCGGAACGCCCTCGCGTCCGGCGCTCGGCATGGCCGAGGTCAAGCTCGTCATCGACAACGCCGCGGGCAAGATCGCCGTGCCGATGTCCGAGATCGAGGTCAGCCGCACGATCTTCCGCAGCGGGCGAGTCCGAGTACCGCATCAACGGCCAGGTCGTGCGCCTGCTGGACGTCCAGGAGCTCCTGTCGGAGACCGGGCATCGGGCGCGCGCTCCACACCGTCGTCGGGCAGGGCCAGCTGGAAGAGGTGCTGCTGGCGCGACCGGAGGAGCGGCGCAAGTACATCGAGGAGGCCGCCGGGCATCGCGAAGCACCGCCGGCGCAAGGAGCGCGCGGAGCGCAAGCTCGCGGGTCTCGACCAGGACCTCCTGCGCCTGCAGGACGTGCTGGCCGAGCTCCGCCGGCAGCTGAAGCCGCTCCAGCAACAGGCCGAGATGGCCAAGAAGCACGAGACGCTGACCGAGCAGGCCGAGGAGCCTCGCGCAAGCTCGCCGCCGCGCCGCCTGCGCGCGCTGCTGCGCGAGCAGCGACCGTCGCAAGGACGGGTGGGACCACGGCCTCGAGGCGCGCGAAGTCGGCCCGCGAGCGGCTCGACGCGCTCGACGGCGAGGTGCTGGCATGCGCGACGATCGCGCCGCCGCCGCGCGCAGGCTCGCCGACGCCGAGCAGTGCGTTCCGCGCCGCCCAGGCCGAGCGCACCGACGCCGAGCAGGCGTTCCGGCCGCCGTCGAGCGCGAGTCCGACGCGCGGAGCACCTCGCCGCGCAGGCGTCGCGGACCGCGCGGCATCGACGGCGTCGATCGACGAGCTCGCCCGCGCCGAGGCAGGAGCTCGCTCCGCGTCGTCGCCGAGCTCGAGGCGCGGCGAGCGCGAGCTCGATCGCGGCCGAGGAGGCGTTCCGCGAGGCGGAGGAGCGCCGCCGCGAGGTCGAGGACGTCCGCCGACGGATCGGCGAGGAGGCCGCCGGGCGCCGCGCCGAGATGGAGGCGCTCCGGCGCACGCATCACGTCGTCCGAGCGCGAGCGCGAGCGGCTTGAACGAGGGCCTCACGACCGTCGCGCGCGCGGATCGCGGCGCTCGACGAGCCGAACGCGGAGCGCCTCGAGGCCGACATCGAGCGCGTGGACGGGCAGACCTCGCCGCTCGCCGACCGGCGAACGCAGCTCGAGCACGAGCGGCGCAACGCTGACCGAGAAGATCGAAGAGCTCGAAGACGTCGCGCCGCCGGCATCAGGCGCGGATGCGACCTGCTCGAGGCGCGGCGGCGCGACATCGAGGAGACCCCCGGCTCGCGGTTCCTCGGGCTCGCACGCCGGACACGCGATCGGTCTGCTCGCGCGATCTGGTGAGCATCGAGCGCGGCCTCGAGCGGGCGCTCGTCGCGGCGCTCGGGCCGCTCGCCGACGCCGTCGTCTACGACGACGGCGACCGTGCGCGTCGCCGACGCCCCGGAGGGCGACGGCGCCATCCTCGCGATCGCGGCGGGCGGACCGGTGCCGCTCGGCCTCCGCGGCGAGCGCGCAGCTGCTCTCGGTCGTCGAGGCGGAGCCGGCCGCGCGCGGCATCGCCAGCACGGTGCTGCGCGACGTCTACCTCGCGTGCACCGTCGACGAGGCGGTCGCGAAGCAGGCGGCGCACCCGGCGGCATCGTTCGTCACGCCCGAGGGCGTGCTCGATCGGCCCGGCGGTCATCCACACCGCGAAGGAAGCCGACGCGCGCGCCCGCGAGATCCGCGCCGAGCTGCAGGTGCTGGACGCACGACCTCGCCGCGACGCGCAACGCGACTCGCCGACCCGAGCGCGGCTGGACGAGATCGGCGGCGAGGTCACGTTCCTGCAGGAGCAGATGGACGCCGCCGATGCCGATATCACCGCCGCCGCCGAGCGGCTCTCCGTCGCTGGCGCGCCGAGCTCGCCGGCCAGCGGAAGGAAGCAGAGATGCTCCGCCAGCGCGTCGTCGTCGCTGGACGACGGGATGGCGCTCTGGCGTGCGCGTCTCGGCGACAGCGAGCCCGACTCCCGAGGAGATGCCCGAGCTGCCTCGCGCTGCCCGCAGCCGCCGATCTCGCGCGCGCGTGGCGGTCGAGACACTCCGTCGCGACCGCGTCGACGCTCGACGCCCGGCTGGTCGAGCTGCGCGCCGAGCGCGACGCGCTCGCGGCACACGATCCGGTCCAGCTCCGCGCCGAGCCTCGAGGCCGCCGGAGACCGACGCGCGCCGAGCAGACGATCGCTGACGGCCGACGACGCCGCGCTCGCGGCGTCCGCCGCGCACGTGACGCGGCGGCGGAGGCCGAGCGAGCGCGCCGCCGAGGCCGAGGCGGAGGTCAACACGCGCGTGGCGCGAGGCCTCCACCGAGCTCGACCGGCTCCGCGAGACGTACGAGGACGAGGACCGCCTGCGCGGCGACATCGAGCGGCGCATCTCGCGAGGCCGAGCGCCTCATCCGCGAGGGCTACCGGCGCGAGCCCGACGACGCGCTCGCGACGCTCGACCGAGGACGACTCCGTCGAGTCGCTCGAGAAGAAGTCCGAGCTGGTGCAGCGCCGGCTGGCGCTGCTCGGCCGCGTCAACCTGCTCGCGACCGGCGAGCTCGAGGCGCTGCAGGAGCGGCACGACTTCATGGCAGCGCGAGCTCGACGACGTCCGCAAGGCCCGCCGCGACCTGCTCGAGGTCATCTCGCAGGTCGACCGGAGATCACCGAGACGTTCGACCCGGCGTACCGCGACGTGGCGACGCAGTTCGAGCGGCTGATCGCGGAGCTGTTCCCGGCGGCGCGGGGCGCCTGGTCCTGACCGATCCGGCGCAGCCCGCTCACCAGCGGCATCGAGATCGAGGCGAGCCCCGGCCGCAAGCGCGTGAAGCGCATCTCGCTGCTGTCCGGCGGCGAGCGCTCGCTCACCGCGATGGCGTTCCTGTTCGCGATCTTCACGGCCCGGCCGTAGCCCGTTCTACCTGATGGACGAGGTCGAGCCCGCGCTCGACGACGTGAACCTGCACCGGTTCCTCCGCCTGATCGACGGGTTCGCCGCGGCGTCGCAGGTGCTGATCGTCACGCACCAGAAGCGCACGATGGAGATCGCCGGGATGATGTACGGCGTCTCGCTCACCACGGACGGCACCACCAAGGTCGATCTGCCAGCAGATGGAGGTGCCGCGCAAGGCGCACGAGGAGCGGGCTCGCCCGAGGCGGAACGCGAACGCGCCGATGCGGCGGTCGCGGTGACGCAGACCTCCGCCGACGAAGAGCCCGTGACACGCTCCAGGTACCGGAGAGCATGCCGGAGGGCGAACCGTCCACTAGCCTGGGCCCGGTGTACGCCACACTGACGCTCGTCTTCCTCGCCGTCCTCGTGCATCGTCGCGGGCGCGGTCGTGATCAGCTCGCCGGCGTGCGGTCTTCCGCATGGACGACGACGACGACTTCGACCCTGAGGCCGGGAGGTGTCCGCAACGGCTCCGGATGTCGCCGGAGGGCGGACTTGGGCTCGCGCGGGTCCGAGCCGCTGTTCGGGGCGGGGCGATCCGACGCGACATGGGACGAGCTCGAGGAACTGCTGATCAAGGCCGACGTAGGACCTCAGGCGCCGCCGACCTCGTGGCGCGCGTGAGGGATGCGATACGAGCCGGGCAGCGACCCCGCCGTGTGCTGCTGGTCGAGAGGTGCTCCGCGATGCTCGGCCCTGACGAGGATGTCGCACCTCGCCGACGGACAAGCTCGGCCGTGATCCTCGGTGGTCGGCGTCAACGGCTCGGGCAAGACGACGACGATCGGCAAGCTCGCAGCGCCCTCGCGGACGAGGGCAACGCGGTGAGCCTGGCTGCGAGCGACACGTTCCGCGCGGCCGCGGGCGAGCAGCTCGAGATCTGGGCGCAGCGGGCGGGCGCGCACATCGTCTCGCAACAGCGCGGCGCCGACCCCGGCGCGGTGGCGTTCGATGCCGTGGCGTCCGCGACGGCGCGCGGCGTCGGACGTGCTCGATCGTGGACACGGCCGGACGCCTGCACACCAAGACGCCGCTGATGGACGAGCTCGCCGAAGGTGAAGCGCGCGATCGAGAAGGCCGGCGGCGAGGTCGACGAGACGTTCTTGGTCCTCGACGCGCACCACCGGCCAGAACGGCATCGCGCAGGCGCGGGCGTTCACGGACGCCGTCGAGCTGACCGGGGTCGTGCTGACGAAGATGGATGGTTCTGCGCGGGGCGGCGTCGATCCTGGCCGTTCGGGAGGAGCTGGGTGTCCCCGTCCGGTTCGTGGGGGTCGGCGAGGGAGCCGACGACCTGCAGCCGTTCCGACGCGCAGGCGTTCGCCGACGGGCTGCTGAGGAGCTGACGGCGTGGCGAGCATCCTGATCGTCGAGGATCACCCGACGATGCGGGACGCGATGCGCCTGGTCCTCGAGGAGGACGGGCACCAGGTGGAGGAAGCCTCCGACGGCGAAGCGGGCATCGCCGATGGTGCGGGACCGCGCCCCGGACGTCGTCCTGCTCGATCTGAACATCCCGGTGGTGTCGGGAGCGACGGTGCTCGAGACGTTGAAGGCCGACCCGTCCACGTCCGACGTGTTGGTGCGTCGTCGTGACCGCGACGGGGAGGAGGGTCGGCGCAAGGCCCTGTCGCAGGGGGCCGACGGCTACATCACGAAGCCGTTCAGCCCGCTCGCCCTGCTCCGGACAGTGGAGCGGGTACTTCGAGGTTCCGCGTCGTCGGGATCGTGACGATGAACGTCGCGCCGTCTCCCGGCTCGGACTCGAGCGTGATCCAGCCTCCCATCGCCTCCGTCAGCTGCCGGGCGATGTAGAGGCCGAGGCCGGCGCCCTCCGAGTGGGCCGCCGACGACTCCGACTGGTGGAACCGATCGAAGATCGCGTCGCGCTCCTCGGGCGAGACCCTGGGCCGCGATCGCGCACGGCGAACGTGACCGTGCCGGGCGAACGCGACCCACGCGGAGCTGCACCATGGTGGCCGGAGGCGAGAACTTCGATCGCGTTCATCAGCAGGTTCGTGAGCACCTGGATCAGCCGCTGCCCGTCCACGACGAGTCCGACGGGGCGCCCGGCTCGACGAGCGTCTCGACGCGGACACCGAGCTCACCCAGTCCCTGGCACGCCTCGGTGAGCAGGTTGCTCGTGTTCACCGGGTGCGGCATGAACGTGAGCTTGCCGGCCTCGATCCGGGAGATGAGCAGCAGGTCCTCGACCAGGCGGATCAACCGGTCCGGTCTGGACGTGGATGATCGTGAGGTACTCCTGGACCTCCTCGACGGAGAGCTCGGCGTGTCGCCGTCGGAGCGCGTCGACGAACCCCCGCACGGCCGTGAGCGGCGTGCGGAGCTCATGGCTCGTGATGGCGACGAAGTCCGACTTCAGCTCGTCGAGCTCGCGCAGTCGGATGAGCATCTCCTCCTGCTTGGCGCGCAGCCGGGCGGCCTGCACCACCAGTGAGACCTGATCCGCCAGTCGGCCGAGCTGGAGCAGCCGATCGCGATCGATCGACCCGGCCTCGTGTGCCGCGCTCGTGCAGGATGCCGATCACGGCGTCCCGGCGCGCAGCGGGACGACGGCTTCGGCCGGATCTTGTTGCAGGCCTCGGCGCGCGAGCTCGGGCCGGACGCGAACGGCTCGCTTCCCGCCACGAACCGCGTGCCGCGCCGATACCCGGGATCGCCGTAGCACGCCCGCCGCGACTGAGCTCTTCCGCGCCGTCGGTCGTCTCCAGGAGCAACACGCCGAGCGAGTCGCATTCCATCTCGCGTCCGATCGCCTCGGCGATCTCCTGGATGCCCTTGCGCGGGATCCTCCGAGGCCCACCCCGGCCAGGATCGCCGTGTGGAACGCGGACAGGTCGCGGCGAGCTTCGGCCTCGCGCTTGGCGGCGTCCTCGGCGCGCTGGGCGGCCTCTTCCGGCCGCGGCCGTCCGCTCGGCGGCGAGCTCGGATTCCTTGCGGAGGGAGCTCGCGAACACGCCCGCGACCAGCGCGATGACCGCCGCCATCCCCACGCCGGAACGCCACGGCGGGACCGACGAAGTGATAGCTCGGGAACTCCTCCGACAGGTACATCTCTCGGGCGATCTCCGAGACGAGCAGGACCGGGAGCGGCGCGAACGCCCCGAGGATGCCGTACCGCATCGCCCCTTCGATCGGCAGGAGGTACGCCATCACCCATGCCGGGTCGGACGGTTTGGCGCGCCGCGACCCACACCCATCCCAGGATCACGACCGTGTCCAGGAGGAACGCCACGGCTCCCCACCCAGTGCAGGTCCGAGGGCCGTCTGGCCTGTTGCACGAACTGCGTGAAGAACAGGTTGCTGAGGAGCATGCCGACGGTGAGGACCAGGCCCAGCTCGAAGGCGTAGGACGGCGCGTTCGGGTCGACGCGCTCGACGAAGGTCTGGACCAGGCCGTAGGCGACGAGCAGCCATCGGACCTTGATGAGCCCAAGCTCGAGTCGCTTGGCTTGCTCGAGATCTCGCCTCATCGGCGTTCCATCCCCCGAGGGCGGCTAGAATCGCGTGCGCGAGCGGTACCGCCCGGCCCACCGCTCCACCCTACGTATTCATGTTCGACACCCTGACCGACCGCCTCGAACGGCGTTTTCAAGAAGCTCCGCTGCACGAGGCAAGCTCCACCCCAAGCAGGTGGACAACGCACTGGGCGGAGATCCGCACGGCGCTGCTCGAGGCCGACGTCTCCGTCGGAGGTGGCCGACGATCTGCTCGCCCGGGTGCGGCGAACGGGCGCTGTCCGAGGAGGTTCATGAAGAGCCTCACCCCGGCCCAGCAGGTCGTGAAGGTGGTGGACGAGGAGCTCACGGTCACGCTGGGGGGCGAGCATCGACCCGTTCACCCTGTCGCGCAGGCCCGGCCGGCCGTCGTGATGATGCTGCCGGGGTGCAGGGCTCCGGCAAGACGACGCGCGTGCGCCAAGCTCGCCATGCATGCTGAAAGGCAAGGGCAGGCGCCCGCTGTTGGTGGCCGCCGACCTCGAGCGGCCCGCCGCCGTCGAGCAGCTCCGGACGCTCGGGCGCGAGATCGGCGTCCCGGTGTGGTCCGAGGGGCGCGACCCGGTCAAGGCTCGCCAAGAGCGGCGTCTGAAGGAGGCCGAGCGCAACGAGCGCCGACGTCGTCATCATCGACACCGCGGGCCGGCTGCACGTCGACGCCGACATGATGAAGCAGGCCCGTCAAGCATCACGGACGTGACGAAGCCACAGCACGTGCTGATGGTCTGCGACGCCATGACCGGCCAGGACGCCGTGATCCAGGCGCGCGCGTTCATGCGCGAGGTCGACACGACCGGGTTCATCCTGACGAAGCTCGACGGCGACGCCCGCGGCGGCGCGGCGCTGTCGATGACGGCGGTCACCGGCAAGCCGGTCTACTTCGTGGGGACGGGCGAGAAGGCCGATGACCTCGAGCCGTTCTATCCCGATCGGATGGCGGGACGCATCCTCGGGCATGGGCGACGTCCTGACGCTGATCGACAAGGCGCAGGAGCACGGTCGACCAGGACGCCGCCGCCAAGGCCGGCCGAGCAGATGCTGAACGGTCAGTTCAACGCTGGAGGACTTCCTGACGCAGCTGCGCGAGATGCGGAAGCTCGGTCCGATCCAGGACCTGCTCAAGATGCTGCCCGGGGTGCCCGGCGGCAAGGACGCGCATGAAGGAGCTCGCCGAGCGCAGGTCGACGACGGGGAGCTGCGGCGTGCCGAGGCCATCATCCTGTCCATGACCCCCGAGGAGCGGCGGAATCCCGCTATCATCTCCGGGTCGCGCCGCCTGCGGATCGCCAACGGGCTCGGGTTCGACCACCAGCCGACGTCAACGCGCTGCTCAAGGACTTCGAGGGCGCGCGGAAGATGATGCGGACGATGATGGGCGGCAAGCGGATGCCCGGCATCGATGAGATGCCAACGGCGGTGCCCCCAGAACCTCGACGCGATAGAGCGAGATAGAGAGCGAACGAGGCATGGCGACGAGGATCAGGCTGCGGCGGATGGGCGCGAAGAAGCGGCCCTTCTACCGCGTCGTGGTGGCCGACCAGCGGGCTCCCGCGACGGCCGCTTCATCGAGAACATCGGGAAGTACCACCCGCTCGAGCGACCCATCACTGATCGAGATCGACGAGGAGCGCGCGCTGCACTGGCTCCGCGTCGGCGCGCAGCCGTCCAGCCAGGTGCGCAACCTGATGGTCAAGCATCGGCATCTGGGATCGGTTCGTGGAAGAGCGTCCCGCCGCCGCCGACCTGGTGCGGAAGCGGACCGAGAAGCCCGGCACCGGGCGCCTGTCGAAGAAGGCCGCCGCCAAGGCGGCCGCTGAGGCCGAGGCGCCGCCGGCTCCCGTCGAAGAGCCGCCCCGTGGAAGCGGCCGTCGAGGCACGCGGCTCCGTGGACGCGGCTCGGCACCCGTCGCCGCACCGCCGCAAGCTCCCGCCGCCGAGGAAGCTCCTGCCGCCGAGGACCCTGGCCCGAGGCGGCTACGCCGTCGAGGACGCCGTGGAGGCCGCCCCCGAGGAGGAGACGACCGAGGCGTGAGGGAGCTCGTTGGAGTTCCTCGCACGTGAGCTCGTCGACGACCCCGACTCCGTGTCGGTCACCGAGTCCCAGGACCAGCGCGGCACGTTGATCACCGTCCGCGTCGCCCCGATGACATGGGCAAGGTGATCGGTCGCGGGGGGCCGCACGGCCAAGGCGATCCGTTCCGTCGTGCGCGCTGCGGCGACCCGCCAGGGTGTCTCGGCGCACGTCGACATCGCCGACTAGGTGGCCGAGCCGACCGTCGTCGTCGGCAAGGTGACCAAGGCGCACGGCCTGCACGGCGAGGTGGTCGTGCTCGTCTTCTCCGACAACCCCGAGCGGTTCGACCCCGGCTCCGTGATGTTCTTCGAGGACGGCCGCGAGATGCGCGTGCGTGCCTCACGACCGAACGGCGGGCGGATGCTCGTGGCGTTCGAGGGCGTGGAGGATCGCAACGCCGCGGAGGCGCTCCGCGGCCTCACGCTCGTCGTCCCGCGCTCGTCGTTGCCCGACCTTCCGCCCGGCGAGTTCTGGCCGCACCAGCTGGAGGGCTGCATCGTCGTGACGGAGTCCGGGCGGACGCTCGGCGCGATCACGGACGTCGTCGCCAACCCCGCGCAAGACCTGTGGGTGACGGTCGACGACGCGGGAACCGAGATCATGGTGCCGGCGATCCGCGAGGTCGTCGTGGACGTCGATGTCGCCGCCGGCCGCGTCCTGGTGCGCGACATCCCCGGGCTGACCGCGCCCGACGATCCGCCCTTGCCCTGACGTGACATCCGGCACGTCCTCGGTCTGACCGACGACACACCCGGCTTCGTGCGCCGCGTCATCGGTGCGCGTCCTCCCGTCGGCGTAGGTTCGACGCATCGGACGACGGAGGTGGCGGACATGTTGACGAGAGAGATCGCGAAGTACCAGATCCAGGATCGGATCGGGGACGCGCAGCGCGACCGGGCCGGTCGCTCGGCGCAGGTCGACCGTCGGCGCGCACGCGCCGAGGCCGTTCGCCGGGTCGGAAGCGGCATGCTGGCCTCGGTGGTGGGACGCAGGCGCAAGACCACGCCGAGCTCGGCCCCGATCGGGTTGCCGCTCGCTGAACGATCCCGAGGACCCCAGAACCCTCAGGAGAGGGACCCCGAGAGGGGTCCCTCTCCTCGTGTGCCCGTCGGCGCGTTAGCCTCCACGCGTGCGGATCGACATCTTCACCATCTTCCCGGGGATCTTCGAGAGCCCGCTGCGTGAGAGCCTGCTCGGCCGCGCGGTGACCGCCGGTGTCCTGGACATCCGGGTGCACGACATCCGCGATCAGACGTCGGATCCGCACCACCAGGTGGACGACGAGCCGTTCGGCGGGGGCCCGGGCATGGTGATGAAGGCCGAGCCGGTGTTCGCGGCCGTCGAGTCCCTCGGACCCGCTCGTGGCCGGACGATCGTGCTCTCACCCGCCGGGCGCCGCCTGGATCAGCCGCTCGCTCGCGAGCTGGCAGCAGGAACCGTGGCTCGTGCTGATCTGCGGTCGGTACGAGGGCGTCGACGAACGGGTCGTCGAGGGATTGCCCGCCGAGGAGCTCTCGATCGGCGACTACGTGCTCTCCGGGGGAGAGCTTCCGGCGCTCGTGCTGCTCGAGGCCGTCACGCGGCTGGTCCCGGGCGTGATCGGCAAGGAGGAGTCGCACGAGCGGGACTCGTTCGGCGAGGCGGGGATCCTCGACCATCCGCACTACACGCGGCCGCGCGAGTTCCGTGGCATGGCCGTTCCCGACGTGCTGGTCGGGGGCAACCACGCGGAGATCGAGCGGTGGCGCCGGACGGCTGCCTTGGAGAAGACGCGAACGGAATCGCCCCGACCTCGCTCGGACCCGAGGACCGGACTAGCGACCGACGGCCGTTCACAACCCGGCGATCTTCGCCAGGCCGTCGACCTTCTTCAGCACGTACCGGCGCCCATCGCGCTCGACCAGGCCTCGACGCTGGAACTCGGAGAGCACGCGCGTGACGTTCTCGCGGCTCCCGCCGCAGAGGCTGGCCAGGTCGGCATGCGTGACGCCCGGGATCGCCTGACCGTCCGCCGGCAGATCGTCCAGCGACGGTGTCGCCATCTGCAGCAGCCGCTTGGCGACGCGGCCCTTCAGATCGAGGAACAGCAGGTCGTCCACGAACGCCTCGTGGGAATGGACCTGCCGCGCCAGGACCCGCAGGAGGCTCCGCGACGCCGACGGCTCGCTCGAGAGGAAGCTCAGGAAGTCCTCGTCGGACGCGATCCAGACGTTCGAATCCTCGAGCGTCAGGACGCTCGCGGTCCGGTCGATCTCGGCCAGCACGCCGAGCTCGCCGACGAACTGGGGAACATCGACGGTGGCGTGGAGCACCCGGCTCCCGGTCACGGAGATGGAGCTGATCTCGACCCGTCCTTCGACCAGGAAGAAGATGTCATCGGACGGATCGCCCTGGTGGCACAGGTACGTGCCTTTGCGGTATCGACGGACGCGTCCCGACGTGGCCAGACGCCCGACGGCGCCTTTGGGGACGCCCTGCGAGCAGATGGCGTGGCGAGCATCGCGTTGCGGACCTGCTGCATGTCGTCGGCCGACCGAGGCATGATGCGTAGCCTAGCCGACCTACTCGCGGCCGCTCGTCACGCCCTTCGCAGGAGCGCACCATCGCCGAAGGCCTCTCGCCCCAGGACGCCGACGAGCCCGGCGAAGCCGGGCTCGTTGGGGTCGGCGAAGCAGCCGCGTCGAGCGGCTAGTGAGCCTGCTTGTGGCTCCTGCTTGTGGCTCTGCTTGTGGCTCTGCTTGTGGCTCTGCTTCAGCGACTTCTTCTGCACGCCTGCCGCCGTCGTCTTGGAAGCGGTCTCGGTGCCTGCGGCCTTGGGCTGGATCTTCTTCTCCGCCACGGTGCTCCCCTTCCTCTCGAGGCCCTCGGGGGCCTTGTCAACGCTGGAGCATCATCCCGCCGGGCGGTACAGGAGAGCGTGCCGGCGGCCACCAACGGGGTGTGCCTTCCGCCACGTCGATCCCGTGACCGTCGACACGCTCAGGTGACATCCGTCACCCTCAATAGATGTGACGAGCGTCACGTATCGAGTTCGGGGAGTTCGACCGGTTCGGGACGCGGCTTGCAGACGCCGCAGAACAGCGCGTCCTCAACGACGAGCGAACGGGTGACATCGGTGGTCTTGAACAGCTCGAGGATGAACGGTTGCATCTTCGCGTGATCCTCGCAGATGCCTCGTCCGCAGAACCGACAGACCCCACAGCGGTGCGACGACAGTGCCAGCAGTCCAACGTTCCTCCCCTTCGGCCTCAGCCGTCAATGGTGCCAGGTTCGGCCGCTCGAGAGCTTCAGGTTGCCACGGGTGAACGCCTCCGCGATCACGCGGTCGAATCCTCTCGATCCAGGACGAACGCGCGCATCGACGTGAGGGTGGTGACGGTGGCGCTCCGAGGAGCGGACGACAACAGTCCGATCTCCCCGAAATGCGAACCCGGCCCCAAGGTTCGGACGTCGGTCCCGCTCACGGAGACGGTCGCCTGGCCCGAGTGGATCACGTAGAAGTGGTCCGACAGCGTCGCCCTGCGTCACCAGCGGTATCCCCGGGGAAGCGACGCCCACCGACCGTGCTTCGAGCAACTCGGACAGGCTCGTGGTCCCCAGGCCTTCGAACGGGGGAGTTCCCGGAGCTCGGCGAATGCCTGCATCGTCGGTCGCGAAGTCAGGCGCATGGATCGAGTCGGCCAACAGTCGGTCGAACGTCGCCTTCGAGAGCTCGAACACCTCCCCGTCGTCGACGGCCCGAACGGTTGCCGGCCCGGCGACCCGCGGTCAGCAGTCCCATCTCGCCGAACGATTCGCCGCGCTCCATCGTGCGCAGCACCTGCACGTCGCCGGTATCCGGATGTTCCTCCTCGACGGCGAACTGCCCGTGGCGCACCACGTAGAAGGCCGTCGGCCGGTCGCCCTGTCGGAAGACGGGCTGACCCGCCCTGACGCCCGGAGCGTGATCCGTCCGGCGAGGTCGTTCAGCGTCTCGACCGGCAGGTCGTCGAACGCCGGCAGTTCGTCGACGAGCTCGGCGGCCTCGATGCGCCACTTCGTTTCGGCGCGGAACACGAGCCTGCGAACGAGCGCGCGAACCCGACGGACGAGGCGCGGACGAGCTGGATGACGCCCCGGATCGCGGGTCCCGCCAAGAAGGCGACGAGCAGCACGAGCAGGGATCCTCGAGCCGAAGCCACCGTTCCACAGCCGATGACACCAGGCCACCGAACGATCCGCTTCCAGAAGAAGTACGCCGGGTAGAACGAGAAGACCGTGAAGAGGATGCCGAGCACGGCGTAGAGCCTGAGGCCGATCTCCTGCTTGCGCTCAACCGGGTGCGCGTCCGAAGCTTTGTGCCACAGGTCGTGTTGGAAGAACTCCAAGGAGCGCGGTCGCAGGTTCGGCACCTGGATCAGGTCCGTCGAGGATCCAGTAGCCGTCGAGCTCCAGGAGCGGGATCAGGTTCAAGAAGATCACGAAGTAGCTGATGAGCGCGAACTTGTACAGGAGCGCCGAGAACGCCGCATCGGGGAAGAGCGCCAGCACCAGGCGTCGAGGCTCCGGCGAGGATCAGCTCGGCGAACGGCCCGCGCGAACGACTCCGTGATCCGCTGTCGTCGCTCGAGCATCAGGCTGTCGGACGCTTCGACGAAGAACGACGGAGAGCCGAAGTAGATCATGAACCCGGCGCTCTTCACCCGCCGACCGAAGTGGATGATCGTGCTGGCGTGGCCGAGCTCGTGGAAGAACGTCAGCACGAAGCCCAGGCCGAGCAGGATGAGGGACTCGAGCGGAGCCGACCTCGAGCCCAACGTGTAGCGGCCGGAGCGCTCGATCTCGAAGAACGTGACGAGCCCCGCCGCGGCGATCACCGCGCCGATCGCCGTCCCCACGGGCAGGTAGAACGGGCGCAGTGATCCGCCGGTACCACCAACGGACGAATCGGTCGGCGCCGGTCCATTCGATCGAGAGCGTCCTCATGAACGTGCGGACCTTCCGTTGGGCGGCCGTGAGGATCGAGGGCTCGAGCGAGACCCTCCTGAAGCCCGACCGGGACCGGCTCGAGGAACCCGCCGACCTCCAAGATCTGGATCAGCTCGGTGGCACCCTGAGGCGTCGAGCTTCGCCCCCTCCTCCAAGCGGCCACCGCGATCTCGCCCGCCGGTCCGGGTGCCGTCCATCAGCGGCAGCATGTCCGCTTCCCACGGCTCGAGGCGGTAGTAGTCATCGCGCGCGGGTTGGCCACCATCACGTAGTCGTTGCCCCACCGCAGCGGGAGAAGCGCTCGATCTCGATGTCGTCGGCGAGCTTCGGCCGGAACCGGCTGAGATCGACGAGGCCGCAGGATGGACCCGTAGATGTCCCCGCCGCCGCTCGCATCGGCGAGCGCCGACTCGAGCACCGTCCCGCAGATCGCATCGGCTCCTGGCGCGCCTTCCAGGTGTTCGCGGAGCGCCAGGTCCACGCGGACGCTGGCGCGCGCGACGCGGCGCCGGCGCATGACCGAATGGAGCCTGATCGCCAGGTGCGACGCCGACCACGATGGCGGCGAAGATGATCGCTCCACGCTCCCCTTCCGGCGTCCGTCGGACCCCGAGCGGGACATCATGGCGTGTCGGGCCGTTCCGGTCGAGGGGGTGCTGTCTGAACGAGATCCGCCGATCGGTCGCAGGATGGCCCGCTGGTACACTCGGGAACCGCTGTCATGAACAAGACCGACCTCGTCGAGCAGTCCTACCTGCGCTCGGATATCCCGGAGTTCCGCCCAGGCGACACCGTGAAGGTGCACGTGCGGGTGGTCGGAGGGGAGTCGCGAGCGGGTTCAGGTGTTCCAGGCGTGGCGATCCGCCGCCAGAACGGGGGCCTGCGCGAGACGTTCACGGTCCGCAAAGATCTCGTTCGGCGTCGGCGTCGAGCGGACGTTCCCGGTGCACTCGCCGTCCATCGCGAAGCTCGAGGTCGTGAGCCGTGGCAGCGTCCGCCGCGCCAAGCTCTACTACCTCCGCGAGCTGCGCGGGAAGAAGGCGCGGATCAAGGAGCGCCGGCTGACGACACGAAACTTCGCCGCGCTGGAGGCGGCCCGCGCTCGCGGCCATGCAGCCGGACGACGAGACGCCGAGACGAGCCTGACGACGCTCGAGATCGAGAGTGGGACCCGACGACGGGTCGCTCGAGGCATCGGCGATGCCACCGAGGAGTCCCCGCGGCCGAAGCTGACGCCGATAGACGCCGCGTCCGCCGACGAGGCGGGAGGAGAAGGCCGAGGCCTGACGCCGTGGGCGACCGCTCCCGGCGCTCCCGAACCGCTTCCCGACGCCCTGCACCCATCCCGTCGGATGCGTCCGGCGACGTTGAGCCCGCGCTCAGATCCCGCGCACCGACGGATCCATCGAGGACCCGAGCGCTGAACACGACGAGCGCTCGAGCGACTGGGGCTTCCTCCGAGAGTTCGGATTCCTCACGCCCGCGGCGCTCGTCATCGCGATCCTCATCAGACGTTCCCTGATCCAGGCGTTCTTTCATCCTCCGGCTCGATGGAGCTGACGTCATGTCCCAACGACCGGATCCTGGTCAACCGGCTCGCCTACCGGTCCGGCGACATCGAACGATGGCGACATCATCGTGTTCGCCGATCCGACCCCGTCGAGAGCGGGATCGCGGGATCCTGGCCTCGTTCGTCCACTTGGCTGGGCGAGGGCATCGGCGTGGCGCGTCCCGCCGGACGACGACTTCATCCGCGGGTGATCTGCGCTGCCCGGGAGACGTGGGAGATGCGCGACGGCGTCACGTACCGTGATGGCGCGGTAAGCTCGACGAGCCCTACTGTGAACCAGGCGGATCTGGATACCCGCTCCTTCGGGCCTGAGACGGTTCCGGATGGCATGCTGTTCGTGATGGGGGACAACCGGAACCATTCGGGCGACTCGCGTGTTCCGCCGCCGGGCGGCCTGGGCTACATCCCGATCGACCGAGTGATCGGACAGGCGTTCGTGATCATCTGGCCCCCGTCACGGGCGGGACTGGCTGCGCTGAGGGCCGACCTCGACCGCTACGAGCGCGCCCTGCGTGAGCAGGGGTTCACGCGGATCGCCGGCGTGGACGAGGCCGGCCGCGGCGGCGCTCGCCGACCGCTCGTCGCGGCGGCGCGTGATCCTTCCCGAGGACTTCGACCGCGAGGGGATCGACGACTGAAGGTCCTGACCCGGCTGCAGCGCGAAGCAGCCTACGAGCGCATCATCGACGGCGCCGTCGCGTACGCCGTCCGGAAGATCGAGCCGATGCATCGACGCGCGCGGCCTCCACCAGTCGAACATCGCGCTGATGCGTCGGTGCGTGAAGGCGCTCGACGTCGCGCCCGACTATGCCTCACGGATGGGTTCCCCGTGCCGCGGCATGCCCTGCCTCTCCTTGGGGATCAAGAAGGGAGATGCCGTGTCGGCGAGCGTCTCGGCCGCCGGCGATCGTCGCCAAGGTGCACCCGCGACGCCCTGATGCGCCGCCCATCGCCGGTACGCGGAGTTCGGGTTCGACCACAACAGAAGATACGGCACTCCGGAGCACTGGGAGGTCCTGGACCGGCTCGGTCCCACGCCGATCCACCGCCTCTCGTTCGCCGGGGTGGGGCAGTCGTCGCTCCCGGGGTTCGGCCGCGATGACGTCGTGCGTGCGTGAGAGGATGGCGGAGCCGATGGAATCCGACGACATCGAACGCGTTCGAGGAAGGAACGCGAGCTCGAGCTCTATCGCGAGTACCGCGACGTGCTGCCCATGTTCACGTACGCGATCGAGACCGAGCGGCGTTTCTACCTGGCGAACAAGGTCAGACATCGCGCATCTTCGACGGCGGATGGGTGCAGGTCGACCTCGCGGACGCGTGGGTGGGACATGTTCCGTCCGGCCCGGTTCGTGGCGAGCGTCCGGGTCATGACACCGCGCGCGACGTGAACGTGGAAGAGCCTCGCGCGCCAGCGAAGAACCTAGACCACTGATCCCGCGACTGACAGCGCCCGCCGCCGCCATCCATCGGACCAGCGAGGCGAGGGACCGCAGCCGCAGCGCGAGCGCCACGTCCGGCCTGGACCGCTCCTCCCGGCGGCTCGGGCTTGGGAAGCGGCGCACATCTCCAATGTCGGCGGCGTCGCCCGGCTGTCGAGGGGGCAGGTCGCCGGTCTTCAGGAACCTTACGACTCTTGTTGTCGACGCAGGCGTTGCCGAACAACGACCCGGCATGAGTCGTGCCACCGGGCTCGGAGATGAGGACGGCGTTGGGGAACACGCTCCAGCACGTAGAGGTTCCCCGAAGGGCGTTGCTGCGTCGAGCGTCTCTCCGATCAACAGGACGGGTGTAGTCATCGCCTGCGACCGTCGTCGGACGCCGCACGCACATGCCAGAAGAGACAGGGTGCGTTGTACCAGGCGTTCCCCACGAAGAACGGTGCCTGCTCGTAGGTCGCCCAGTTGTCCTCTTTCCCAGGTCGCCCAGTCGGGCGGCCATCGACGTCGGTGCACTGGACAGCGTTGTAGACCGCGAAGCCGTTGTCGACCCCGGGACCGTCGTGGCGTATCGGTACGCACCGATCAGCTTCTTCACGTTGCCGTGGTGGACCCAGCTGGAGAAGACGTCGGCGAGGTAGGGTCCACAGGCACTCGCAGTACCCGACGTAGAGGAACGCGTCATCCCATTCGCTCGGTCCGACGATCTGCCACTTCTACTGCCACTCATCCGCTGTTCCTCCGCGTAGAACCGGTCCGAGACGCACCTTGTGTCTTCCCGAGGTGATAGGCGTGATGCCCGCGAGCCACCCGGAACCAGATCTGGATGTTCCGATCGAAGGCGAGGTCTTGCTGAGGTTGGCCTGGTACCAGACGTTGCGGGGATCCACGTTCGCGTCGAAGACAGCGCGCGCATCCGTCCGGAACAGCGTCGCGTAGACCTGCCCCAGGTATGTCAGAGTAGCCGCGTAGTAGCTGGATCTGGTCCGCCCTGAGCCCACGGATGAGATCCGTTCTCACGGCGTCGATCGTCGACATGTGGGAAGCAGTTCGGGAGCGTTCGCTTGACACGCGTCCGTGCGTACCGCTCCGATCGGGTGAGCCACGTGGTCTCGATCTCATCGGTGCTCGGCACGTACGGAGGACGATCACCATGGAAGTAGTTCGGGATGCACGACAGGATGGGGTCGCTCGACCCCACGCCTCGCGGATCAGGAAGCCGATCCAGTCATAGGCGTCCCCTGACGTGACGGGCACGTATTGACCCAACGTGACGAGCCCCAACCCTGAGCCCGGGACCGCCGGGGTTCACCAACATCACGCCCTGGTACTGGTCGTTCGGCACCGGTGTGCTTGATCCTCGACACGGCGATCTGGATCTGCGTGCCGCTGGGTTGGGTACGGTCGAGCGGCACATCCAGCATCGCGCAGCGAGCATGCGCCTGGCGCATGAACTTCTCCGCGCAGCGGCCCCACTCGATCGCCGCAGGCGCGGCCGCGGGTGACCGTGCTCACCGTGCGTGCCGACGCCGAACTCCGGAGTCCGGCGGTCACCAACGTGGGACACGGCGACGATCACGACGAAGCTTCATGGTCCCCCTCCGCGAGTTCCGCGATTCTGCGCTTCCGTTGACCGGCCGGTCAACCGGTGCGGATCCGGCGATCGACGCCCATCGTCCCGGCATGTCGGCGACGCGGCGTACGGTCGACGGCCGAGGAGAACGACCGCTTACCGGGTCGGGGAAGATGCGGCCCTGGCGGCGTTCAGGCGGCGTGGCTACCGCCTGTCGCGCGCAACTGGCGATGCCGGCTCGGCGAGCTCGACCTGATCGTCGCGGGCGGGCAGCCGTGTTCTGCGAGGTGAAGAGGCGCCGCGGCCTGGCGCGTACGGCGGCGGCTTCGAGGCCGTCACGTGGCGGAAGCGGGCGAAGATCCGATCCTCGCCGAGGCGTACCTGCAGGACGAGGCGGCCGGCCGAACGATCCGGTTCGACGTGGCCAGCGTGGCGCTAGGTCCGCGCGGTCCCCAGGTCGAGCTGTTCGAGGACGCGTTCTGAGGCATCGAGCAGCGTGTCGACCACGCGGTCGGCGTCGGCGTCAGTCGACAGGTAGTTCACGATCCCGCGCGCAGGTATGCCCGCCCGTCGGAGCGTGGTGGTCGAGACCCATCCCGCCCCGCTGACCTCGAGCGCCCGTTGCAGGCCTCTTCTGATACGCGTCGACCACGGCGGGATCGGCGCCGCCGAGCGCTCGCCGGGACGTGTCGGAAAGCACACCACGGAGAGCTCGGGGTCGATCAGGTCCCAGCCCTCCCGGTCGAGGCGCTCCGCGAGGATGGTCGGCCAGGTCGTCGTTCTGTTCGACGAGCCTCCCGAGTCCGTCGGTGCCGAGATGCTTCCACGTCATCCACAGCTTGAGCGCCCGGAACCGCCGCGTGCCCTCCAGCGAGAACTGGTACCAGTGCAGCGGCTGATCCTCCGGCTCCCACACCCGGTAGTACTCGGGCTCGCGATGGAACGTGTTCGCGCGATCCCCCTGGCGCTTCACCAGGAGCGCACCACGTCGTACGGCTGGAAGAACCACTTGTGCGGGTCGATCGTGACGGAGTCGGCGCGGTCCGAGGCCGGTCACGCGGTGGGCGTCGCGCGCGCACGAGACCGGACCGCCGCCGCCGTACGCCGCGTCCACGTGGAGCCAGAGCTCCTCCCGCTCGGCCACGTCGGCGAGCTCTGTCGACCGGGTCTGATCGAGCCCGTGTTGGTCGAGCCGGCGACGGGCGCGATGCAGAACGGCGTGCAGCCCCGCCGCTCGATCCTCGGCGATGGCGGCGGCCACGGTCGTCGGCGCGCGAGGCGGTAGCGGTCGTCCGACGGCAGGACGCGCGAGCGTCGCCTGCGGAAGCCCAGCATGTCGACGCCGCGCGCGATCGAGAAATGCGCTCTGATCGCGACACGTAGATGCGCGCGCCCTCGAGCGCGCGCCGCGCGGCGGCGCGGTCGAGCCCGCGAGAGCTTCGCGAGGTGGATGTCCCGCGCGACGGTCAGCCCCATGACGTTCGCCATGACGCCACCCGAGGCGCGAGGATGCCCCCCACGAGCCGTCGGCGTAGCCCGGTGAGGTCGCAGAGCCAGCGGGTCACCTCCTCCTCGACGAAGGGCGCGGCCATGCCCGCGAGCCACAGGTCGATGCCCTGGTTCGACCCACGCGGCGGCGCTGCCCCGGCGGCGATCGCGATGGGGAGCGGCGGGGGCGTGAAGTAGCTGTACGAGCCGGGGTGCTGCGCGGCGTAGGCGGTAACGGCGCCGGTCGCGCGCGGAACTCGGCGAGCACGTCCGCCGGACGTCGCGCCACTGCTGCGCGCCGCTGGTGCGCCGCCCGGACGGGCCGTAGTACGCGGCGCGCAGCGCCGGATAGAGGTAACGGGCGCGGTCGGGCGCTGCATCGCGCGGTCGTAGAGCCAGTCGAGCGCCTCGGCCCACGTCCGCTCGCCGAGCCGTTCGAGCGCTGCCTGCCCGGGCGCGCTCGGGGTCGCGGAACGTCGATCAGCTCGGGCTGGGATGCCAATCGAAGCGTTCGGACACGCGCGGATGCTAGCAGCGGGGGTCATCCCGCCGTCCCTGGTGTCGACGCGGCGCGGCTGCGGACCGCGTCGCGCACGAGCCCGACGATCGCGACGACGGACGGTCACGGCGATCGCGATCCACGCGAGCGCGCTCGTCGACGGTGGCCGGCGACCGCATCGAGGTCCGGCTGACGGCGGCGGCCAGGGCGGCGACGTTGAGCAGGCTGGCCGCGACGAGCGCGACGCGCGTCCGCCGGTCCCACCTGGGCCCACGCGCCCTGTCGGCCCGCGCCGGAGGAACGAGCCCGGCCCACGCCAGCGCGAACGCCGACCACGCCCGCGATGAGCACCGACGGCAGGAAGTGCGGAGAGCGGCGTCCGGAAGCGGTCGGCGTTGGTACGCCCGCTCGCCACGACGTAGACGAGCGAGAGGTGAACCGCAGGGATCGCGACGAGGACGCCCTCGGTGATCAGGAGGGCGCCGACGACCCGCCGAGCCGCAAACCGTCCACCTAGCGGAGCTGGCACCCGGTGAGTATCCATCGACCCACGTCCCGCGCGCGGCGCGTCGGGATGGACGTGGAGACGTGATAGCCGGTCACGGCTCGAAGGTGTGCGCGGGGCATCCAGCGTTCCCTCGCGTGTACGGACGGGTCGTGGCGGTGACGGTGCTGGGCGTCGGAGGCCACTCTCGTGTCCGCGCTACCGAGGCGTACGCGTCGGGCGGGGGTCTGCCGTCGCTCGTCTTCACGGGTCCTTCCCCGGCGTCGGTCGAACGACGCGCGCGATCGCGTCCGTCCTGCCGCGGAGAGCGCCGGATCTCGAGTGGCCGCTGCGGCGGGTGGTGGTCAACCCTTCGCGCCGCGCGAGCCCCGCAAGGACGGTCCCGGCCTCGACCTGCCGGCGGCGGTGGGTGTGCTCACCGCGACCGGCGCAGGTGCCCGCGCCCGCCGCTGCGCCGGATATGCGTTGCTCGCGGGGCGAACTGTCGCTCAAGGGAGAACTGCTCCCGACGCCCGGCATCCTGTCCGTCGCGATCGCAGCAGCACGCGCAGGGCTCCAGGGCGCGTCGTGCCCGCGGCCAACGCGCCTGAGGCGGCACAGATAGCAATACGTAACTGAACGAAGGCT
>ERZ1370068.11142-contig-9783_pt1 | contig 28823 bp, 33 predicted proteins | sample MGYA00561227_ERZ1370068 | MGnify/ENA primary metagenome ERZ1370068 (study PRJEB38410, sample SAMEA6850437) | metagenome | study: Metagenomic assessment of the ecological functions of the soil: analysis of the soil microbiota associated with the...
TCAGTTACGTATTGCTCCAGGTCGCGGGTCATGAAGATCGCCGTTCCCGGAACCCGCGCCGGGCTGCTCCGGGTTGAGCGCCTCGACGAACTGGCTCAGCGGCAGCGCGTCGCGGGCGCGCTGCTCGGCGAGCAGCCGGCGGCCGCGCCACCACGTCCCCATCATGGCGAAGACCAGCGCCGCGACGACGATCGGGAACCAGCCGCCCTCGGCGATCTTCAACAGATTGGCGCTGAGAAAGGTGAGATCGACGAGACCGAAGACGGCAAAGACCGGCACCGCGATGGCGAGGCTCCAGCCCTGGCTGCGCATATAGAGGAAGGCCAGCCCGGTGGTGATCGCCATCATGCCGCTGACCGCGATGCCGTAGGCGGCGCCGAGATTGTCCGATGACCGGAAGCCGAGCACCAGGATGATGATGGCGACGAGCAGGCCGCTGTTGATGCGCGGCACATAGACCTGGCCGATCTCCTGTCTCCGAGGTGTGGCGCACCTCGAGCCGCGGCAGATAGCCGAGCTGGATCGCCTGGCGGGTGATCGAGAACGCGCCCGGAAATCACCGCCTGCGAGGCGATGATCGTCGCGATCGAGGCCAGTGCCACGAGCGGGTAGAGGCCCCATTCCGGGCGCCAGGCGGTAGAACGGGTTTTCGAGGGCCGCCGGATTGCCGAGCAGCAGCGCGCCCTGCCCGAAATAGTTCAGCACGAGCGCCGGAAAGACGAGGCGGAGCCAGGCCGTCCGCAGCGCCGTGCGGCCGAAATGCCCCATATCGGCGTAGAGCGTCTCGGTGCCGGTGACCGCGAGAAACACCGCTCCCAGCATGACGAAACCGCGCCAGGGCGCATCCGACAGCACCGCGATGCCGTAGAGCGGGTTGAGCGCGAGACAGGATGCGCGGCTGCTGCGCGATCCCCAGATGCCGAGCAGCGCCAGCACCGACGAACCAGACCAGCATCACCGGGCCGAAGAGGCGCCCGACCGCCGCCGTGCCGCGGCGCTGCATCAGGAAGAGGCCGGCAAGCAGAGACGAGCGAGATCGGGATGACATAGGGTCCGAAGAGCGGCGTCGCCACCTTCAGTCCCTCGACCGCGCTCAGCACCGAGATCGCCGGGGTGATGACGCCGTCGCCGTAGAACAGCGCGGCGCCGACCAGACCCGCCGCCATGATCCAAGTATAGCCGCTTCCGCCCTGACTGGTCGTGCGCAGCACCAGCGCGGTGAGCGCCAGCGAGACCGCCCTCGCCACGATTGTCGGCGCGCATGATGACAAGCGACGTATTTGACCGTGACGACCAGCGCCAAGCGCCCAGACGATCAGCGAGAGAGCGCCGAGGATCGCGTGGCTCGCTCAGATCGCCGAAATCGACGAGCGACTGGCGCACGGCGTAGAGCGGCGAGGTGCCGATATCGCCATAGACGACGCCGAGCGCGGCGACCGATCAGGCCCGAGCCTGATGCTCAGCCGAACATCGCTCCGCCGCGCCGGCGTATCGATCGCCAAGGTGGATTGAGCTCCGATCTGCCCGCCGAAATCGTCACTCGAATCGCTATGTGGTACGCGGCCGCAAAAGTTCGAGGCGGATCGGACGCCCGTGTGAAGATCCATGAAGATTCCGGCCAGTGGCGACCGGTTCGGCAACGTCCGAGTGACGGGTCGAGGTTATCCGAGGCCTGGGCTTATCGCCAGAGCCCTGCGGGCGCCAGCGTCAGCCGGCGCGCTGCTCGGGCGGAAGCTGGAGGCGGTAGCCGACGCCGAGCTCGGTCAGGATGTGGGTCGGCCGGGTCGGGTCGGGTTCGAGCTTATGGCGCAGCCCGCGGATGAAGACCCGGAGATACTGCACCTCCTCGGCCTGCGCCGGACCCCAGACCTCGCGCAGCAGATGGCGGTGGGTCAAGCACCTTGCCGGCGTGCATGACGAGATGGCGCAGCAGGTCGAATTCCTTCGGCGACAATTTGACCTCGTGGCCGCCGCGGGTGACGTGGCGGCGCACCAGATCGACCGCGAGATCGCCCGAGACAAAGACCGGCTGCTCGCCCTGCGCCTGGAAGGCGTGGCGCAGTGCCGCGCGCAGCCGCGCCATCAGCTCGGCCATGCCGAAGGGCTTGGCGACATAGTCGTCGGCGCCGAGATCGAGTGCCTCGACCTTGAGCGCTCATCGTGGCGCGCCGACAGCACGAGGATCGGCACCGCCGAGGTCTCTGCGGATCTCGCCGATCACTTCGAGCCCGCTCTTGTCCGGAAGACCGAGGTCGAGGATTACCAGATCGGGCTTCTCGGCCGCCAGCGAGCGCAGCGCGCCTGCGGCATCCTCCGCCTCGACGATCCGGTAGCCCGAGGCGGCGAGGCTGGTGCGCAGAAAGCGCCGGATCGGCGGCTCGTCGTCGACGACCAGGACGGTGAGCGCCTTAGCCATGCGCCAAGACCGGCTCTCGCCTCGCCGGTAATCTCGGGCACCACCGGCATCCGGATTGTCAGAACCGCGCCGGAGCGGTCACGCCGATTGCGCGCGACGATCCAGCCGCCGAGCGCTTCGACAAAGCCGCGGCAGATCGCCAGACCCAGCCCGGTGCCGGCGCGGCGGCGATCCTGCGCGTGCACGCGATAGAACTTGTCGAAGATGCGCTCGAAATCGGCCGGCGGGATGCCCGGACCTTCATCGACGACCTCGATCTCGACGAGTTCGCCGTCGCGGCTCGCGCGAATGTCGATCCGGCTGCCGGCGGGCGAATATTTGGCCGCGTTGTCGAGCAGGTTGAACAGGACCTGCTCGAACAGCACGGCGTCGAGGCGCAGCATCGGCAGCTCCGGCTCGATCGCGACCTCGACACGGTGCCCGGCCAGCACGTTCCCCGCCCGCTGCAAGTGCCGCGCCGACGATCTCGGTGACATCGATCAATTCGAGCTTCAGCTCGATGGCACCGGATCTCGATACGGGTCATGTCGAGCAGGTTGGAGACGAACCGGTTCAAGCGCTCGGCTTCGTCCTGCAAGGTGGTCAGCAATTCCTCGCGCTCGGCGGCACCGTACCTTTCCGGAAAGCTGCGCAAGCTCGACACGGTGCCGAGGATCGAGGCGAGCGGTGTGCGCAAATCGTGCGAGATCGAGGTCAGCAGCGCGGCACGCAGACGCTCGGTCTCGGCCAGCACCCTGCCTCGTCGAGCCCCTTGGCGAGCGAGATGCGCTCGATCGCCACCGCCCCTGATCGCATAACGCGTCGAGCAGGCGCCGCTCGTCCGGGGTCAGCAACGGCCCCGGCATATCACGGTCGATACCGAGCACGCCCACGGGCCCGCTTTCGGTGCGCAACGGCAAGAACAGGCGTTTTCCGCCGGGTAATGTGTCGGCGCCCCGACCCGCGGGGCGATTGTGCTCCCAGGTCCATCGCGCCGCCGCCATGTCCGCGCTGTCGAGCTGGTCCTCGGGCGGATAGCCCGATGCAACATCAAGCCCATCGCCCTCTTTCGCCGGCATCAGGAGGACCGTGCGAACTTTCAGCATCGACGAGATCTGGTAGGCGGTCGCCCACAGGAGATCGTCAAGCGTCGCCGATGCCGGCGACCTTGCGGCTGAAGGCGTACAGCTCCGCCGTAGTCTTCGCTCGCAATCGCGCGGTCACAACCTGGGTTCGGGTCGCGCGCCGTCAAATTGCTGACAATGACTGCTACAATCAGAAAGAAGAAAAGCGCCAGGACATTTTCGGGATCCCCGACGGTAAAGGTGTAGAGCGGCGGAAGAAAAAAGAAATTGTAGGCCAGCATGCTCGCAATGGCGGCGAACAGCGATGGCCACAGGCCCCAAGCGATCGCAGAGCAAAGTACTGCCGTCAGAAATACCAGAGAGATGCTCTGGACATCGATGAACTGCTTCAGGAGCAGGCCGATACCAGGGCAGCCGCGACCGCGGCGGCGCTGCCGAGATAGGGCTCGACGCGAAATGGCTCAATCCCGGGATGGGTCTGAACCGATTTTGGTGGCACGGTCTCGCTGTCATCGGCGGAGATCACGTGGACGCTGATCTCGCCCGTTTTGCGGACGAGTTCGTGCACGACCGAGCCATGCACCATCTCGAACCAGCGCGACCGGCTCGATTTGCCGATGACGATTTGGGTGATGTTGTTAGCGGTCGCGTAGGCAACGACCTCTTCGGCGATGTTGCGGCCCGGGATCGTGATCGTCGAGGCGCCGAGCCGCTCGGCCGAGCCGCAGAAAATCTGCGATGCGGTCGCGCTCGGCGTTGGCCAGGCGTTGCGTGCGTGCGGTCTCGACATAGATCGCGGTCCACGGCACCTGCATGCGGTCGGCCACGCGCCTGGCATAGCGGATCAGCCCTGCGGTATTCGGCGCTTCGCTGACGCAGACGAGCACCCGCTCGCCGGCCGCCCAAGGCCCGGCGATCGCGTGCGCCCGCATATGCGATAAGAGCTGCTCGTCGACGCGCTGCGCGGTGCGGCGCAGTGCCAGCTCGCGCAGTGCGGTCAGGTTGCCTTGTGAGAAGTAGTGACGTATGGCGCGCTCGGCCTGCTGCGGCACATAGACCTTGCCCTCGCGCAGGCGCTTGATCAGATCTTCCGGAGAGAGATCGATGACCTCGATATCGTCCGCCTGGTCGAGGATGCTGTCGGGAACCGTTTCCCGCACGCGGATCCGGGTGATCCGGGCGACGACGTCGTTCAGGCTCTCGACATGCTGGATGTTGAGCGTCGGCAAACACATCGATCCCGGCGGCAATGATCTCCTCGACATCGAGATAGCGCTTGGGGTGCCGGCTGCCGGGGGCGTTGGTGTGGGCGAGCTCGTCGACAAGAACGAGCTGAGGCCGGCGCTTCGAGGATCGCGTCGAGATCCATTTCGGCCGAGCAGGTGACCCTTGTACTCGACCTGCTGCCGCGGGATGACTTCGAGGCCTTCGAGCAACGCCTCGGTCTCGCGCCTGCCATGGGCCTCGACGACGCCGACGACGACATCGACCCCGTCGCGCCGCCTGGCCTGAGCCGCCAGCAGCATCTCGTAGGTCTTGCCGACCCCGGGCGCTGCGCCGAGAAAGATCTTCAGGCGCCCGCGGCCTTCCTGCTTCGCCGCGGCGAGCAACGCCTCCGGCGACGGCCTTCCCTCGCGCTCCGCCATCGGATTAATATAGTGCATTCCGGGCGGCTTGGCACATCCGGGAAGTGCAGGGCTTGTATTCAGCGCGCCAGCGGACCCGAGCCTCTAGCACGCCAGCCGACTTGCCGCAGTCTGATACTTTGCAGCAGACTGGTGCGTGCAGTAAGCCTGAGCGCCGCGCGCCGGGTTCCCGCCCGCTCACCTACCGGAAGGCGACCCGCGGCAGGGCCTTTCGTGAGCAATGAGCCGACGCGGCCACCCACGTTCCTGATGCACGACGGCGTAAAATCCGTCGATCAACAACTCGATTGTCGCGGGGGCTGCCGCACATTCCTTGCGAGCATAATCGATGCTCGCCGACAGGCTCGGAAGATGTTTCACGGGCAGTGACGGCAGGCCATGCACGCTCCAGCTTCCGCGGTCGTCACCTGCAGATTTTCAGGTGCAAGCTCATTGTGGTCGACTCTTCTTGCTCAGTGCAGGACGGCCGTGCATCAGCACGAGGACGAAGCGAAGCGTCAGAATGCCGATCCCGATCCCGCATCAACACCAGAAAGGTCCCGGCGAGCCTCGAGCGCGTGCGCTGCCATGTGCCCTGACGCGCTTCCGCGGCGGTTGACGGAGGCGGGTGCTCCTCGCAGGCGAGTGGCACGACTTCCACCGAAATCCAAAAGAGCCACGGTCAACTTTCCGACTTTCACCCGGCGCGGTGTGCCCGCCATAAGAAGGCATCAGCCGATAAGTTTTCGAGCGGGAATGGGGGCCCGCGGCATAAAGAACGCGAAAACGAGAGCGATGATGCGAGAGCATCGGCGCCACTCTGGTGCGGAATTCGGTCGGCCGCGTGAGCGGCCGACCGCACCCGCTCCCCACTCCCCAGCTCTAGACGCGCGGCCGCTGTTGGTCCTGCTGGACTGGTGCCGCTCGGATCAGGGCCTAGTTGGCGGGAGAGCACCCGAACGCAGGCGCTGTCGCCCGCCACTTCGAACAAGGCGAAACGAAGGGCATCCTTCTGGGTACGGAACACGCCGCCGATCAGCCCTTCCTTGTCCTTCGCCACCCAATAGCCGCGCGCGTTCTCCGCGATTTCGAAATGGTGCGGAGTGAATACGGCCCGCGGCGCAAAGTTGGACATGCTGGTCCTGCCAATCCTGTTACTCCAGTTGCTCTTACGAGCAGCCTACACTACTTGGCCTGACACCATTAGGTTTCGAGAGGCCTCTAAAGGGCCTCCCATTAACTCTTCATAAAGTCGGTAGGCTGCCGCACGAGCATCGAGCGCGAGACCGGGCCGTCAGGGTAATCTCGTATCGACGACCAGGTCGGCAACTGCCGATCCGAGATCATGCCGGCCAGCATAACGTCGCAGCATCTTAAGTAAGGTCGATCTTTGCCACGGGTGTCCCCGATCGCAGCCTCGCCAGGACTTTCGGATCGGCTTTCAGCGCCCGGCTCGCCTCGATATCGCTCGCATAGTGCTGGGTAATCAAATCCGCCCCATTGCCGGCAAACAAACCAGGCGCGGTCTTTCTTCTTACTCATCGGGCCACAATCCTCGCGATCTCACTGCGATCAAGGCGGCAGCGACGCCGTTGTCGGATAAGCGGCGCAGCACGAATCTCAGCCGGACGGCGTGCGCGACCCACGCGTCGCGCGTCGCACTGAGATGACACGACTGCGACTTAGCTCGCTCGCGCTGGCACTCCCGCTGCGCCCCGCTGGTCACGCTGCGATCAACTTTGAGACCCAGAGCTTCGGCGGCCGCTTGGGCATTGGCATGAATGGCAAGGTCGACGAGATCGGCCATGCGGATCTCCCGTCTAGGATATTGTTGACGAACTTCGGGGCGACCGCGTCGTCCGCTTAGCCGCTGCGATACCCGCATGGTCGCCCCAAAGGCCCGTATTATCGAGATACCGGCATAAAAATCCATGTGAATCGGAATGTGAGTTCCCGATATCCGGCCGATCTAATCTCGCAAAACGCTGTCAACGCCGGTTAGTCAGCGGCTCAGAATAGGACGCCCACCTCGAGCATGCCGCGGGTCTGCGTCCGTGTTGGTGCCGTTTGGGGCCGTGAACACGAGGCCGGGGGTCGTGCTGTCTCGTTCCGACATGGGAAATCTCCGCACGAGCGAAGAAGATCGCCAGCGCTACTGATGGAGTCGGGCGTAAGGGTTATCGACTCACGCATTGCTGTCGGGGCCGTACAGCAGATTGGGCCGCGCCATTGGCTGCCTTGCCGGTCGTGCCGATGTATTCGAAAAGCGAATGGGCAGGTCTCACGCCCGACGGCGGTGTATCCTCGCCAAAGCTGTGGTTTGCTGGCAGATCGCCCCGCCAAAAGTCGAAGCGGCGGTGAGTGCTGCTGCGCCGATCGAGGGCTGGGCAGGGACGTAGGTATGCATGCTGGTAAGTAGGGGTAAATCGTCCATGGCGCAGAATTGTACGTATAGATCGAGTTGAAGACTCTTTCATTATTCTGAAACAGTGGAACTGCAGTGGTTTGGAAAAACGGGGTCGTGGTCGTCACGCACTTTTGCCGTCTGCGAGCAGTTGCCGCCAGCAGCGATAACGAAGCCTGACTGGCGGGATCCAAAGCATAGGTCGCCGAGCCCGAGAGCCAAGTGTAACGATTCGAGTAAAAGCCGTCATTCCATGACGCAGCAACAGCCATAGGCCCGATGGTATAGCCAAGCTACGCCGCACGCCGCGACCGATGATCGGTCTCTTGAGCCCACTGGTAGACCACGTTCGATGCCTCGCGTTCTGGAACGTAAAGGCGTATTCGGCTCCGATCAGCGTCGGCAGCTTGCCCGCCTTCCGATGTAAAATTGTCGATCGGCGCGACCTTGGCATCGCCGCCACCGGCACCGGGCCGAAAAAAGTCGCCCGTCGTCGTCGCTGTACTAAAAATAAGGTGCGCCAAGCGCCGGAAACGTCGTAGGCGCCCACCTTTCGTACAAAATATCGGAGTCGCGGCCCTCGGTTTTCTGGGAAGGAGACACCCGGCAACGTTGCTTAAACCTCGCCTGCGAATGCTGCTGGTCGGGAAATTTGTTGTTCTGCCACGGCCCGAGACCGCTGACCGCGCCGGTCACATAGACGGGCCCGGAGCGGCCCGGCGTCAAAGCTCATCGAGTTCTGGGTTTGCCGCGGGGCCCGGCCATGGCCGGCGTCGTCATCGCGAGTCGCGCTACGACCCGGTTGCTCGCCCGCCGGCTGGTCATTGCCGCCTTGGGCCCATGCGGGCAACGAACCGATCGACAACAGTGCGAAAGCAAAGGCTGCTCCGGACACTGCTTTCTTCTTCATCAGCGCCCCTGTTGAGCGGCTGCCCCTCGTCTCGATCCGCGAGGCGATCGTCCCACGCTAGTGTGGGGAACTAGCAAGAGCATCGAGGGCGAGATTGAGCTTGAGGACATTGACGCGTTTCTCGCCGAGAATGCCGAAAGCCGGTCTTGGGTCATCTCGGCAACCAGGGCCTGCACCTTTGGCCTCCGGGAAGTTGCGGGCCTTTGCCACCCGCGGTACCTGGAACTCGGCGGCGGCCGGCGTGATGTCGGGGTCGAGACCGCTCGCCGAGGTGGTCACGAGATCGACCGGGATCGGAGCCGTTGGATTTTCTGCCTTCAGCTTTTCGGTATCTTCCTTGACGCGGTCGACCAGCGCCTGGCTGGTCGGCCCGAGGTTCGAGCCGCCCGAGTTTGCCGCGTTGTAGGGCGCCGGCACCGTCTTGGTCGCATCGTTCGGGTCGGTGTCGGTGGTCGCCGAAGGGCGGCCGTGGAAATATTTGTCGTCGGTGAAGTTCTGGCCGATCAGGCTCGAGCCGATCACTGTGCCGTCGTCTCGCTTCGATCAGGCTGCCGTTGGCCTGATGCGGAAAGACAAGCTGGCGCGATGCCGGTCATGCCGAGCGGATAGACGAGGCCGGTGATAGCCGTCATGACGATGATCATCACGATGGCGGGGCGGATTTGTCGCAACATTGGAGTCTGAGTCCTCAGGCAAGACCGATGGCGGTGACGGCGAGATCGATCAGCTTGATGCCGATGAACGGCACGATGATGCCGCCGACGCCGTAGATCAGCAGGTTCGCGGCGCAGGAGGCTGGCGGCGCCGGCCGGGCGGTAGGCGACGCCGCGCAGCGCGAGCGGGATCAGCGCGATGATGATCAGCGCGTTGAAGATGATCGCCGACAGGATCGCGCTCTGCGGCGTCTGCCAGGTGCATGATGTTGAGCGCGCCGAGCTGCGGGATAGAACGCCACGAACATCGCCGGGATGATCGCGAAGTACTTGGCGACGTCGTTGGCGATCGAGAACGTGGTCAGCGCGCCGCGGGTCATCAGCAGCTGCTTGCCGATCTCGACGATCTCGATGAGCTTCGTCGGATCGCTGTCGAGGTCGACCATGTTGCCGGCCTCGCGCGCCGCCATCGTGCCGGTGTTCATCGCCACGCCGACATCGGCCTGCGCGAGCGCCGGTGCGTCGTTGGTGCCGTCGCCGCACATCGCGACGAGCTTGCCCTTGCGCCTGCTCGTCGCGGATCAGCTTGAGCTTGTCCTCGGGCGTCGCCTGCGCGAGGAAGTCGTCGACCCCGGCCTCGGCGGCGATGGCGGCCGCGGTCAGCGGGTTGTCGCCGGTGATCATCACGGTGCGGATGCCCATCTGCCGCAGCTCGGCGAAGCGCTCGCGGATGCCGCCCTTGACGATGTCCTTCAGGTGGATGACGCCGAGCAGGCGGCCGTCCTTGGCGACGGCGAGCGGCGTGCCGCCCTCTCTGGCGATGCGCGTCGGCGATCACGGTCGGTCTCGCGCACGGCGTCGGAGACCGGCGCGCGCGCAATGCAGCCTGCGCGCGCCGCTGCCACCGCGCCGACAGCGGGCCGGTGCTGCCGCCTTCGGCAAGCGCCAGAATCGGCATCGACGGCCCCTTTGCGGATCGAGGAGCCCTCGACATCGATGCCGCTCATCCGGGTCTGCGCCGAGAACGGCACGAATTTGGCGTTGAGCGGCGCCATCTCGCGCGCGCGCAAGCCGTATTTCTCCTTGGCCAGAACGACGATCGAGCGGCCTTCCGGCGTTTCGTCGGAGAGCGAGGCGAGCTGCGCCGCATCGGCGAGCTCGCGCTCGCTCGACGCCGGGCAGCGGCAGGAACTCGGTCGCCTGGCGGTTGCCGAGCGTGATCGTGCCGGTCTTGTCGAGCAGCAAGCGTGTCGACGTCGCCGGCCGCCTCGACCGCGCGGCCCGACATGGCGAGCACGTTGAAGCGCACGAGCCGGTCCATGCCGGCGATGCCGATCGCCGACAACAGCGCGCCGATCGTCGTCGGGATCAAGGTGACGAACAGCGCGATGAGGACGACGACCGACACCGCGCCCCCGGCGTAAGAGGCGAAGCTCGGAATGCTGACCGTAGCGAAGACGAAGATCGATCGTCATGCCGGCGAGCAGGATGTTGAGCGCGATCTCGTTCGGCGTCTTCTGCCGCACCGCGCCTTCGACGAGCGCGATCATGCGGTCGAGGAAGGTCGAGCCCTGCGCCGCCGTGATCCGCACCCTGAGCCAGTCCGACGTGACCCGCGTGCCGCCGGTGACCGCCGAGCGGTCGCCGCCGCTCTCGCGGATCGACCGGTGCAGATTCGCCGGTGATCGCCGACTCGTCGACCGAGGCGACACCCTCGATGACCTCGCCATCGCTCGGGATCAGATCGCCCGCCTCGACCAGCACAAGATCGCCGGCCTTGAGGGCGGTGGCGTCAACCAGCTCGAAATCGCGCGAGTTGGCGGCCTGCAGACGCTTCCCCTGGTCTCGGTCCGGGTGCGGCGCAGTGCATCAGCCTGGGCCTTGCCGCGTCCTTCCGCTACGGCTTCCGCGAAATTGGCAAAGAGCACGGTGAACCACAGCCATACCGTGATCTGACCCGGAGAACAGCGCGTTGGTGCCGACCACCGTGCCGCGCCGACGATCAGGTCGCGCAGGAAGAAGATCGTGGTCAGCACCGAGACGATCTCGACGCAGAACATGACCGGGTTTTTGACCAAGGTGCGCGGATCGAGCTTGCGGAACGAGGCCCAGATCGCCGGCACGATCAGCGAGCGGTCGAAGATCGAGAGCGGCCGGAGCTGACGCTTGTAGAGCCCGGTGTCCGGCGAGCCGATCATGATCGGGGGAGATGTCGGTCATCGTGAATTGTCCCTGGAAATCGTGTTGCTCACGGCCCCGGATAGAGCTTGCCCTGGTTCATCGCGACTTGCTCGACCGCTGGCCCGAGCGAGACGGCCGGGAAGTAGGTCAGGCCGCCCATGATCAGAATGACGCCGACCAGCAATCCGACGAATTGCGGGCTGTGCGTCGGGAAGGTGCCGGCCGAAGGGGCGAGCAGCTTCTTCTGTGGCCAGCGAACCGGCGACGGCGAGCAGCGGGATCACGAAGATGAAGCGCCCCATCAGCATCGCGACGGCGAGGGTCAGGTTGTAGTACCAGGTATTGGCGCTGAGCCCGGCAAAGGCGCTGCCGTTGTTGCCGGTCGCCGAGGTGAACGCGTAGAGGATCTCGCTGTAGCCGTGCGGACCCGTATTGGCGATCCCGGCGAGCCCGGCCGGCAAGACCGTCGCGAGCGCCGTCCAGCCCAGGATCGACAAGGGCAGGCTGAGAAGCGCGAGGATGGTCATCTTGACCTCCCTCGCCTCGAGCTTCTTGCCGAGGTATTCGGGCGTGCGCCCGACCATCAGACCCGCGACGAACATGGCGATGATGGCGAAGAGCGAGGATGCCGTAGAGACCCGAGCCGACGCCGCCGAAGATCACCTCGCCGAGCTGGATGTTGATGAGCGGCACCGCCCCGCCCAGCGGCAGTGAAGCTGTCATGCATCGAGTTGATCGCGCCGCACGACGCATCCGTGGTCACGGTGGCGAAGAGCGCGCTGTTGGCAATGCCGAAGCGGACTTCTTTGCCCTCCATGTTGCCGCCCGCCTGCGTGGCGCTGGCGGTCGAATCGACGCTATACTGCGGCAAGGGCAGGGTTGCCGTGCGCTTCCGCCCAGTAGGCGGTCGTCACGCCGGCGAGGATACAACACACCCATCGCGGCGAACACCGCCCAGCCCTGGCGCTCGTCCCCGACCATGCGGCCGAGCACGTTGGTGAGGCCCGCGCCGATCGAGAAGATCAGCACCAACTGCACGAGATTGGTGAGCGCATTCGGGTTCTCGTAGGGATGAGCCGAGTTGGCGTTGAAGAAGCCGCCCCCGTTCGTCCCCATCATCTTGATCACCTCCTGCGAGGCGACGGGGCCCTGGGCGATCGTCTGCTTGGCGCCCTCGAGCGTCGTCGCATCGACATAGGCGCCCAGATTCTGCGGCATGCCCTGCCACACGAAGAACAGGCCGACCACGATCGACAACGGCAGCAGCACGTAGAGCGTCGTGCGCGTCAGATCGACCCAGAAATTGCCGATCGCCTTCGCCTCGCGCCGCGCGAAGCCGCGGATCAGCGCGAGTGCGAGCGCGATGCCGGTGGCGGCGGAGACGAAGTTGTGCACCGTCAGCCCGGCCATCTGCACGAGATAGCCCATCGTGGTTTCCGGCACGTAGGACTGCCAGTTCGTGTTGGTGACGAAGCTGACCGAGGTATTGAAGGCGAGGCTCTGCTCGACCCCGGTCTGGCCCTGCGGGTTGAACGGCAGATACCACTGCAGCCGCTGCAGTGCGTACAAGGTCAGAAAGCCGACGACGCTGAAGAGCAGCATCGCGACGGCGTAGGTGAGCCAGTGCTGCTCCTCCTTCTCGTCGACGCCGCAGCACCAATAGACGGCGCGCTCGACCGGCCGCAGAACGGGGTGAGAAAAGTGCGCTCGCCCGCGAAGACGCGCGTCATATAACCGCCGAACGGGCGGGCGATCAGGATCACGATCACGCTGAAGAGCGCGATCTGCACCCATCCGACAATGGTCATCGCAGGCTCCTAGAAGCGCTCGGGATTGATCAGCGCGTAGACGAGATAGACCATGATGACGATGGTCACGATCGTGCCGAGGGCGTAGTCGAGCAGCATGGCTGTCTCACATTCTTTCACAGGCGAGCACGTAGAGGATGGAGGCGACGAAGAAGCCGACGCCAGCGCGATCACGACATCAAGCATGACATTACCTGCAGGCAGGTGGCTATGCAACCCAGCGACAGGCTTAGTGGCGCAATATTTGCTACCCGCGCGTTGCCCGCTCGGATGCGCCTGACCGAACCCGAGTCAGGATTAGCTGACGCGCATCAAGTGCACCCTGAGGCGTTAAGATCGAGAGCGTATCGCGTCCAAGCGGACATAAACGAACCGTAAAGATTTCGCGGCAGGCTCAGCTGACCTCCTTCGCCCTGTGCCGTCAGACGAGCCTCGATCGAGCTTCGCGACGACTCGTCGGGCGCAGGGTCTGAGATCGGAGCCGGAAAGTGGATACCGCGGTTCATCGCCACCTGCTCGGTCACGGGTCCGAGCGAGACGGCGGGGAAATAGGCGAGACCGCCCATGATCAGCACGACGCCGACCAGTAATCCCACGAATTGCGGGCTGTGCGTCGGAACGGATCCGGCCGACGGGGCGACGACGCTTCTTCTGCGCCAACGAGCCGGCAACCGCCAGCAGAGGGATCACATAGATAAACCGTCCCATCGCCATCGCCGCGGCGAGCGTCATGTTGTAGAATATCGTGTTGGTGGAGAGACCGGCAAACGAGCTGCCGTTGTTGCCGGTAGCCGACGCGAAGGCGTAGAGGATCTCGCTGAACCCGTGCGGGCCGGAGTTGCCGATCCCCGCCAACCCTTGCGGCACCGCGGCTGCGAGCGCCGTGCAGCCCAATATTGACAGCGAGTAGCTCAGGAGAGCGAGCATGGTCAGCTTGACCTCCCTCGCCTCCAGCTTCTTGCCGAGATATTCGGGTGTGCGTCCGACCATCAGCCCGGCGACGAACATCGTGACAATGGCGAAGGCCAGCATGCCGTAGAGACCCGAGCCAACACCGCCAAAGGTGACCTCGCCCAGCGCCATATTGACGATCAATACCATGCCGCCCAGGGGCAGGAAGCTGTCATGCATCGCATCGACGGCGCCGCCGGCATCAGTGGTAACGGTCGCGAAGAGCGCAGACGGGGCTGAGGCCGAAGCGTACCTCCTTGCCCTCCATGTTGCCCCCGCCTGGAGCGCGCTCGGCGCGGGATCGACGTTGAACGCCGTGAAGGCGGGGTTGCCCTGCGATTCCGCCCAATAGACGGTCATCACACCGATGAAGAGCAGGATGCCCATGACGGCAAAGATGGCCCAACCCTGTCGCTCGTCCTGCACCATGCGGCCGAGCACGTTGGTCAGCCCGGCGGCGATCCCGATCAGCAACAGCATCTGAACGAGGTTGGTGAGTGCCGTCGGGTTTTCGTAGGGATGGGCGGAGTTCGCATTGAAGAACCCGCCGCCGTTGGTGCCGAGAACCTTGATCACCTCCTGCGAGGCGACCGGCCCCTGGGCTATCGTCTGCTTCGCACCCTCCAAGGTCGTCGCATCGACATAGGCGCTCAAGTTCTGCGGCACGCCCTGCCAGACGAAGAGAAGAGTTACTATTACCGAAATCGGCAGCAGGATGTAGAGCGTGCAGCGGGTCAGATCGACCCAAAAGTTGCCGATCGCCGCTCGCCTCGCGCCGGGCAAAGCCGCGAATCAGGGCAATCGCCAGCGCGATGCCGACCGCGGCCGAGACGAAAATTATGGACCGTGAGCCCCGCCATCTGAACGAGGTAGCCCATCGTGGTCTCGGGTACGTAGGACTGCCAGTTCGTGTTGGTGACGAAGCTCACCGCGGTGTTGAAGGCCAGCACCTGCTCCACCCCGGCCTGCCCCTGCGGGTTGAACGGCAGATACCACTGCAGGCGCTGCAGCGCGTAGAGCGTAACGAAGCCGGCGACGCCGAAGAACAGCATCGACACTGCATAGGTGAGCCAGGACTGCTCCTCGGTCTCGTCGACGCCGCAGCACCAATAGATGAGGCGCTCGACCGGACGCAGCAGCGGGCTCAGAAACGTCCGCTCGCCGGCGAACACCCGCGTCATGTAGCCGCCGAACGGCCTCGTGATCAGCGATGACGATCAGGCTGAATAGGCCGATCTGAAGCCACCCGTTGCTGGTCATCGAGCCTCGAAATAGTCAAGGAAGACAGCGGTAGCGATGTATGCCAGTGCTTCATCCCAATAATTCAAATTCGCATCGGCGAAACGTTCGCGACGAAGCAACTGCGAAGGTCAAGCACGCGAGGAATGCTACCTTCAGCATGCTGCTTAGATAATACACCGGATGCGGCCAGTGGCGAACTGCAGCCCAACATGCGAAAAATAATAAGATTGCACAGAACCGCCTGACCACGCCAAGCGATTGCCGGTAATCGTTGTTGCTGTCGCGCGATAACATTGTGCTGGTCGACCGCACCGGCGCCGAGAAAGCGGCTGGCTTCGGTACCGAGACGTCTCGCGCAGCGCGCAATCTAAACGTTCGCGCTTCCAGTTTGGGCCGGTCCCCTAAATTTTCCATATTCCCACAATCGACGTTAGGTAAAGCCTGCATAAAGAATCGTAGGAGAGCAGCATCCATGGTCCTGGGCCAAATCCGCCCGGCGATTGACCCCGGCCACCGCCTACGCCTTTTTATGCAGCCCGCGCTCTCACACTCTCGAATTTTTATGCGGCGCTGGTTCATAAGCCAGCCCGAACTCCGATGGTCTGTCTCTTCCATGGCGATTACGGGCCGGCGGATCCGGCCTTCAATCTCGGTTCCGGGTCGACCTGGGTCGTCGATGCAAACTCGCTCACAGGCGCCCGCAATCTCGGCGAGGCCGAGGCAATTCCAGCGGCACCTTCTCCGGGGTGAGCCTGTCTCGTGGTGCAATCAAGGCTATGCGTGGGTCGACCAGGATGCCGTCGGCTGGTTCTACCGTTGCGGCCTTTCTATTCGTGATCCTGCCTTACCTGATCATCAAGGCCAGGGCCTGGGCGAAGGGCGTGCCATGGCCGGACATCAGCGCGGAAAGGCTTGATCGCCGCCACGCCTCCCCGCTGAGCCGGTTTTGTTTGGAAGGAGCGCACCTTGCGACCGCTTCGCCTAGTTCCCGATGATACGAACATCCAGTTCATGCGCGGTCGTTTCGCCGGCGTCATTGGATCAGCGATTCTGAGCACCCTATCGGTCGTGCTCTTCTTCTACCCTGGCCTCAATCTCGGGGTCGATTTCCGGGGCGGTGCGGTTGTCGAACTGCGCGGGCCACAAGCGCTCCAGGTCGACGTGATCCGCGAAGCCTTCGCGCCGCTCGGTTTCGGCGACCTCAGAGTGCAGGAGTTCGGCTCGCCTCAAGACGTCCTGGTCCGCTTCGCGAATACCGGCGAACCTCCAGGACGCGCAGCGAATGATCGCGTCTCGAGTAGCCGAGGCACTGCCCGGCGTGCAGATTCGGCGGACCGAGGTCGTCGGCGCCAGGGTCAGTGGCGAGCTGTTTCGCAACGGCCTGCTCGCAACCGGCCTCGCCCTCGGCGCCGTGCTCGTCTACATATGGTTTCGCTTCGAGTGGCAGTTCGGCGTCGGCTGCGTCGCCACCCTGATCCTGGACATCACCAAGACGGTCGGGTTTTTCGCTGTCACACAGATCGAGTTCGACCTGAATTCGGTGGCGGCGCTGTTGACCCTGATCGGCTACTCGGTCACCGACAAGGTTGTCGTTTACGACCGCATCCGGGAAAATCTCGGCAAGTACCGGACCATGCCGCTGCGGCCGTTGATCGATCTCAGCATCAATCAGACGCTCGGCCGCACCGTCGCCACGTCGCTGACCGTGGTCCTGTCGATCCTGCCGCTCGCGCTGATCGGCGGCGAAGTCATGCGCGGCTTTGGTCTGGCGATCATATTCGGCATCGTCATCGGCACCTCCTCGTCGATCTTCATCGCCTCGCCGATCCTGCTCTTCCTCGGCGAAAGCGGCTGCGGCCGTCCGCAGTCACGCGCTCCGCAGCCGAGCGCGGGTGCCGCCGCCCGGTAGACCGCTCCTTCGCCAATCACCGCACCACGACGAAAGTCCACCCGGTCTGCCGGTATCGGTGTCCCGCCAGCCCGGCGCACGGTAGGATGCAGGCCAACAGCGCGGCATCCGAGCCGCCGGGCATCCCGGGTTCCAGCACGCTTCGACGCCGATGTTCGACACCGCTTTCGTTCTGCTCGTCATCGCCGCGTTGCTGGTCGTCGTCGGGTTTTGCCAGCCGCTCGCCGCCTCTTTGAAGCTGCCGCCGCCCGTCCTCCTCGGGGTGGTCGGGGTGGCGTTGGGAGCTTTCCCGCCGTCCTATCTGCGCTCGGCTGGTCGGCCGGGTCCGATCCCTTCGCCGACATCTTTGTCGAGCTGCCGGTCAGCTCCGAGACATTCATCTACGTCTTCCTGCCGCTCCTGGTGTTCGAGGCCGGCATCGTCACCGACGTGCGGCGAACATTGGAGGATGCGGCACCGATCCTGCTGCTCGCCATCGTCGCAACCCTGATCACGACCGCCGTGATCGGTTTGGCGCTGTGGCCGCTCGCCGGCGTCTCCCTGGTGGTGTGCCTGCTGCTCGGCGCCGTCGTCGCGACCACCGATCCCGCCGCGGTCATCGCGATTTTTCGCGATGTCGGCGCGCCGGCGCGCTTGACGCGCCTCGTCGAAGGCGAGGCGCTGCTCAACGACGCGGCCGCCATCTCGCTGTTCGCGGTCCTGCTCGGGATGATCGTCAGCGCACGAGAGCCGGACATCGGCTCCGGGCTGAGCGAATTCTTCCTGTCCTTCATTGGCGGCGGCGTTGCTGGGATTGCTGGCCGGCCGGGCGCTGCTTGCGGTGATTCCATGGGTCCGCGATGATCGCCTTGCGGAAGCCACCTTGACCTTGGCGCTCGCCTACGGCGTCTTCATCGCCGCCGAGCGCCTCTTCCACGATCTCGGGCGTGGTCGCGGTGCTGGGGTCGGGGCTGACCGTCAGCGCGCTCGGCCGTTCGCGGATCGCTCCCTACAACTGGTCGTTTCTGACCGATCTGTGGGACCAGATCGCCTTCTGGGCTCGCTCGTTAGTCTTCATTCTGGCCTCGATCCTCGTTCCGAGGCTGCTCGGCGATGTCGGCCTCCACGATTTGATGCTGGTCGCGGTGCTGGTGGTTGCTGCTTTCGCGGCGCGCATTCTGGTCTTGTTCGTGCTGGTTCCGCCGCTCGAGTTCTTCAAGCTCACCCAGCCGATCAGCTCGGGCATACAAGCTGGCGATCACCTGGGGCGGGCTGCGTGGCGCGCTGACCCTGGTGCTGGCTCTGGCGGCGACCGAGAATGCGGCCTCAGTCCGGAGATGAAGCGCTTCATTGCGGTGCTCGCCACCGGACTCGTGCTGTTCACGCTGTTCGTCAACGGCACGACCCTGCGCTCGGTGATCGATCTCCTTGGGCTCAACCGCCTGTCGCCGCGAAACCAAGTCCTGCGCGATCAGGTGCTGGCACTTTCCTATGCCGAGGTTTGTGATTCGGTTCGCGACATGGCGCGAGATCATGCGCTCGCTGAAAGTGCGGTCGAGGAGGTTGTCAAGCCCTACCAAGCCTGGATCGAGGCCGCGAACGCCCGCGATGCGGATGAACGGCTTACCGACCGCGACCGGCTGGCCATCGCTCTCGCTGCACTGGCGAACCAGGAACGCGTGCTCGGTTCTCCGAGACGCGCGCCGATCGGATCGCGTCACCGGCCACGGTGCAGGTGCTGTTGCGAAATGGGGATGCGCTGGTCGAGGGCGCTCGAACCGAAGGCCGCGTCGGATACCGCAGAGCTGCCGAAGCGGCGCTCTCGTTCCCTGTCGCATTCCGCGTCGCCTATTTCTTCTACCGATATTTCGGGATCGTGCGGTTTCTCGCCGATCGCTTGGCGACCGCGTCGAGCTGCTGTTGGTCATGCGGCTATTGGTCGACAGGTTACCGGGCTTTAACAATCGCAATCGGCGGCTCGGCCCGATGTTTGGCGAGCGGATCACCGAGCTCACGGGCGAGATCATCGAGCGTCGTCGGGAAGCGGTGGACGATGCTCTCGATGCGCTCCGCCGCCAATACCCCGACTACGTGGCGGCCCTGGAGATCCGGTTTCTCCGCCAATCGGCCCGGCGGCAAGAGACGGAGCGATACCAGGCACTGTTCAAGGAAGGGCTGATCCCGCAGGAGCTCTATGACGATCTACAGCGTGGCGTCGCCGGTGCGAGCGCAGCCGAACCACCCCCGCGCTTCGAAATCGGACTGGACAAGCATCGCCTGATCGAAAGGCTCGACATCCTGGGAGGTCTCGACGACCGGCAACTCGACCGGGTGGCCAAGCTGCTGCGCCCGCGCTTTACGGTGCCGGACGAGCGCATCATCCGCAAAGGAGACCGTGGTGATGCCGTCTTCTTCATTGCTTCCGGAGCGGTCGAGGTGGCGCTCCCCGCCGGGCCGGTGCGGCTCGGCAGCGGGGAGTTCTTCGGGGAAATGGCGCTTGCTCTCGGGCCGCCCGCGTCAGGCGGATATAGTAGCTTTGACTTATTGCCGGCTGCTGGTGCTCCGGAAGGCTGATTTCGAGCGCTTCATGGCGGCCAATCCGGAAGCAAGAGAAGCAATCAACCGCGTCGCAGCGGCGCGCCAATCGATGAACCAGGAAGACCGCGATCGGGCCACCGAGGCTGCATCGCTATAGCGGCCTCCAGTCCGCTTCCTGGGGCCACGAGCCGAGGCCGCTCGGGCATCGGAAACAAGCGGCAGGCGCCGCCAGCCATTCTCCTGATGGACGACGGCGTAGAACCCATCGATCAGCAGCTCGATCGTCGCTGGTGCCGCAGCACATTCGCGGCGTGCATAGTCGAGGCTCGCCGACGAGGCTCGGAAGATGCGCCGCGGGCAGTGGCGACAAGCCGTGCACGCTCCAGGTCCCGCAAGTGTCGTGACGGATTCGCAGGTGCAAGCTCATTAACTAGTCGGCCTTTTCACTGCACCATGCCGTGCGCCAGGACAAGGATGAAGCGAAGCGCCAACACCCCGACGGCGATCAGCATAAGCGCGACGAGCGTCCCGACCGATCTCGACAGCGCTCCGTAAAGCGTCTTGGTTGCCGGTCGCCCATCGCGCGGTTCGTCGCGCTTGCGGACTGCGACGGGCCAGGCGGCCCGGCCTCTTGCGACATCGAGAACAGCCATTCCCATTCCAGCGAACGCCTTACCGGATTTGGTACGGGCTCTAATAAAGGAGGTAGGCCGATAAGATTTCGAGGCGAAATGACGATCGCCTCCCATAAAGGGAGCGTAAATGTAAGCTATCGAATCAGGGCGGCTTCCGCGGCCGACAGACGACAAAGCGGCAGCTAGGCGGCCGCCGCTTGTCACAGCGATAAGAAAGAACAGGCGCCGCCGTCGTTCGTCGCCAGCTCGCCTAGTGCTCAGCTCAATCAGGTGCACCGGCAGAAACCCCGATTTCGTATGCCCGGCCTTGTGCCGGGTATCCACGGGAGCTGGCAAGACGGCTGCCGTAGTCCGTGGCCGGGTCGAGCCCAGCCACGAACGAAAGGGTGTAGCTTGTGTTTGGGTCTGAACACTACCGCATGGCAAGGCCCGCAGATGGTTACGCGATGCGCCCGATGTCAAACGGCGTCGGGCCCTTGCTCGCCGGTGCGAATGCGGACGGCTTGTTCGACCGGGACCACGAAGATCTTGCCGTCGCCGATCTTGTCCGTGCGCGCGGCATCCATGACCGCCTGCACAGCGCGCTCGACGAGAGCGTCGTCGAGCACCACTTCGATCTTGATCTTGGGCAGGAAGTCGATCACGTACTCCGCGCCGCGATAAACCTCGGTGTGACCCTTCTGCCGCCCAAAGCCCTTCACCTCGGTGACGGTCATCCCGGTGACGCCGACCTCGTGCAGCGCGTTCTTCACCTCGTCGAGCTTGAAGGGCTTGATGATCGCTTCGATCTTTTTCATGGCTTCACCATCCGGTGTTGAGCTCGGTGCGGCTCGGGTTAGGCGGCCTTGCCGCATCTCGATTGAAATCGTGCGCCTCTTCCGGACATCTCAAGCGGGACGGTAGACGCCGCTCATTGCACCGCCTCCCCGTGGATCAGCGAGGTCGAGGCCCTCGCGCTCGATGTCGGACTCGACACGCAGGCCGATCGTCAGATCCACCAGCTTGAGCAGGATCAGCGAGGCGATCGCGTCATACAGCGCGACGACGCCGATGCCGTAGAGCTGCGTCAACACCTGAGTCGGATTGCCGTCGATCAGGCCGCTCTTGCCTTCGCCGCCCACCGCAGGCGACGGCCAGCACGCCGGTCAAGAGGGCGCCGATCGCGCCGCCGACGCCATGCACGCCGAAGGCGTCGAGGCTGTCGTCATAGCCGAAGCGCGTCGCTTGAGCCCGGTCGTGCCCCAATAGCAGATCGACGCCGGCGGCGATCCCGATGATCAGCGCGCCGCGCGGGTCGACAAAACCCGATGCCGGGGTGATCGCGACCAGCCCGGCGACGGCACCCGAGATGATGCCGAGGACGCTCGGCTTGCCCTTGACGATCCACTCGGCGAACATCCAGGCGAGCGCCGCCGTTGCCGGTGGCGATCTGGGTTACCGCCATCGCCATGCCGGCATTGCTGTTGGCTGCCACGGCGGAGCCGGCGTTGAAGCCGAACCAGCCGACCCACAGCAGCGAGGCGCCGATCACGCTGAGCACCAGATTGTGCGGCGCCATCGGCTCTGTGCCGTAGCCGCGCGCGCTTGCCCATCACCAGGGCGCAGCCATCAGACCGGCGACGCCGGAATTGACGTGCACCACCGTGCCGCCGGCGAAAGTCGAGCACGCCGGCATCATTGAGGAACCCGTCGGACCCCACACCCAGTGGGCGATCGGCGCATAAACGAAGACAGCCCATAATCCGATGAACCACAGCAGCGCCGAGAACTTCATGCGGTCGGCGAAGGCGCCGCAGATCAGCGCCGGGGTGATGATCGCAAAGGTCATCTGAAGCACATATAGACCGGATTCGGGGATCGTCTTGGCCAGATCGTTGACCGAATCGAGGCGTCATCCCCATCAGCAGAAACCGGCTCATGCCGCCGACGAACGGCGATCCGGGCGTGAATGCCATGCTGTAGGTGACGACAGTCCACAGCACCGTGACGAGGCAGGTCACGGCAAAGCTCTGCATTACCGTCGCCAGCACGTTCATCTTGCGGACCATGCCGCCGTAGAACAGCGCCAGGCCCGGGATGGTCATCATCAGCACGAGCGCCACGGAGGTCAGCATCCACGCCGTGTCGCCGGTGTTGAGCGCGCTGGCAGCGGGAGCCGCCGGCGCCGTAGCCTCCGGGGTCTGCTGCGCTAGCGCTGCGACGGTCCACAAAAAGCGTGACCGGCGCGGCAAGCAAGGTTCGTTGCAGAAACACACCATCGATCCCGTTCCTCCAAAAACGCCGGCTGTATCCGCGCACACATCGGCTTTAGGCCCCGATGTGGTCCAGCCGCCTGTCGCCGTCAAACCCAAGAATCGTGCCAAGCTGCGCGATCGTCACCGCGATGATGATTCGCGTTCGCCACCCGGCCGAAATTGCCTAATATTTAGTCAAACCCGGGCGCTCGGCAGCATTTTTGAGCAACGCTGGAATTCGCACCAGGGGCTGAACTCGATTGGCTGCCCCTCAAATTCGCCTTGAAACAGCGCACGGATTTCGTCCAGGGATGAATTTGATCGGACCTTCATTCCGTTTCGACCACGCCGGTTGACAAGAGCCCAGCTTTGCGAAAGAGCACGAGAACTTGTAAACCGCCGCGCAACCGGCTGGTTCGTCGATGGTACGCGCTTGTATGCTGGGCTGCAACCGGCAGCCCATCGATAGCTGGAATGCCCGGTCCGGTGCGTCGTCCTTTTGATCTCGTACGGTGCTGCGAAAGGCTCTTCAAAATGAACAGGTTGAAGAAAAGCATCATCACCGGCGCCGCCGCTTGGGCAGCCCTCATTCTCGGCGCTGCCGTTGCATCGGCCGAGGAACAGCCGGCTGAGAAGCCCGGTGAAGAGCCGGCAGCACCGACGGCAATGACGACCCCAGGGATGAGCGCTCCTCTCACGGCGAGATCCGAACCCGATGAGCGTGGACGCCGGCTTCCTCGGTCCGGTCTATGTCACGGGTGCGGTCAGCGGTCTCGGGCTGTGGCAGAATAATAAATTTCCGGACCAGCAGCATTCCCAGGCGAGTTTGAGCAACGGACAGCTGTTTCTTCAGAAACCTGAGGGCCTATTCCAATATTTCCTTGCTGTAGGCGCTATACGTTTCCGGCGTTGGGTGCACCCTATTTTAGCACTGGCACGACAGTAGGTGACTTCTTCGGACCCGTTCCGATGGCATTCGCAAAAGATTGCGCCGACCGACAATTTTTACATCCAAGGCGGGAAGATGGCAGGGCTCGTTGGCGTCGAAGCTCCCTTTACTTTCCAGAACATGAATATCGAGCGCGGGCTCTTATGGGCTCAAGAACCTCTCTATCAGTCGCGGTGGCCAACTCGGCTATACTATCGGGACCGATGGCTCTCGCCTGTGTCAGTGGAACGACGGTTTCTACTCAAACCGCTACACTTGGCTGCACGGGTTCGGCCGACCTACACGCTCGACCCTGCCAACAGCTTTGTGCTCTGCTGCCGGCGGCAATTACTCGCAGCACAGCTAAGGTGAACGACGACGACCTCTTTTCAGACAACTGCAACCCCTTTATTTCAGAACTAACAAGAATCGATCGCCACCTTGGCCTATACGTACAATTCCGCGCCGTGGACGATTACCCCTTACTTCCAATATACTCATGTCCCAACTGCACCTTCTATCGGCGCACTGAGCGCGGCATCGACCTATGGCGGCGCGATATTGGCCAACTACAGCTTTGGCGAAGATTCACCGCTATCGGGCGTGAGCTTGCCGCTTCGCTTCGAATACCTCGCCTCGACAGGCAACGCCGCCAATGGCGCGCCCAATTTGCTGTACGGCCCCGGCAGCAAAGCGTGGTCGATAACCTTTACGCCGACCTATCAGTACAAGATCTTCTTCGCCCGTGCGGAGATTTCCCACGTCGGAACCAGCAGCACGACACCCGGGCTCGTGTTCGGCCCGAGCGGCACAAACACGACGCAGACCCGCGGCATGCTCGAGGTGGGCGTCTTGTTCGGCGTGGCCCTCCTCACGACGCCGAAGCGGCGGCCGCGACCTCAGGCTTGTCGGAGAAGGAGGCAGCGCCGAGCACCGCGACGATCTCCTGCTTGACCCGCTCGATCTCCGGCTCGCTCAGCGTCTCGGTCTCGAGCAGCGCCGCGGCGGTGCGGTCGAGCAGCGCCGCGGTTGCGCCGCAGGATCGCGGAAGCCTGCTCGAAGGCCTGGTCGACGAAGCTGCGCACGGCGCTGTCCACGGCGTGGGCCGTATCTTCGCTGTAGTTGCGCTCCTGCGGCACCGGGAAATTCTGGCTGGAGAAACGGCGATCGGTCGCGGTCGTAGGCCACGTTGCCGAGCGCCTCGCGCTCATGCCGTAGCGCAGCACCATGGCACGGGCGATGTCGGTGGCTTTGGCGAGATCGTCCGGCGGCGCCGGTCGAGATCTCGCTGAAGACGAGCTGCTCTGCGGCGCGGCCGCCGAGCAGCCCCGCCATCTTGTGCTCGAGCTCGGCGCGGGTCATCAGGTAAGCGATCCTCGGTCGGCCGCTGGATCGTGTAGCCGAGCGCGCCGACGCCGTGCGGGATGATCGACACCTTGTGCACGGTGTCGGTGCCCGGCAGCGCCAGCGCCACCATGGCGTGACCGAGCTCGTGGTAGGCGACGACCCGCCGCTCGAGCGGGTTGAGCAGCCGGTTGCGCTTCTCCAGCCCGGCGACCATGCGCTCGACCGCAGTTGTTGAAGTCGGCTCATCGTGACCGCATCGGCGTTGCGCCGGGTCGCGAGCAGGGTCGCCTCGTTGACCAGATTTGCCAGATCCGCGCCGGTGAAGCCAGGCGTCAGCGCCGCGATCTGCTCGGGTTCGACGTCGGCGGCGAGCTTGGCCTTCCTCAGATGAACCGCCAGGATCTGCTCGCGCCCCGCTTGTCCGGCCGGTCGACCAGGATCTGGCGGTCGAAGCGCCCGGCGCGCAGCAGCGCCGGATCGAGGATCTCCGGGCCGGTTGGTCGCGCCGAGCAGGACGAGACCGCTCGACGGGTCGAAGCCGTCGAGCTCGGCCAGGAGCTGGTTCAGGGTCTGCTCCTTCTCGTCGTGCCCGCCGCCGACCGTAGGCGCCGCGGGCGCGGCCGAGCGCGTCGAGCTCGTCGATGAAGATGATCGCCGGCGCGTGCTGGCGCGCCTGCTCGAACAGGTCGCGCACCCGCGCCGCGCCGACGCCGACGAACATCTCGACGAACTCCGAGCCGGAGATCGAGAAGAACGGCACCCCGGCCTCGCCGGCGACCGGCACGGGCGAGCAATGTCTTGCCGGTCCCCGGCGGGCCGACCAGCAGCACTCCCTTGGGCGCGCGGCCGCCGAGCCGTCCATAGGTCTTGCGGGTCCTTCAGGAAATTGACGATCTCGACCAGCTCGTCCTTGGCCTCGTCGACGCCGGCGACATCGGCGAAGGTGACCTTGGTCTCCTTCTCGACATAGACCTTGGCGCGGCTCTTGCCGATCGTCATCAGCCCGCCGAGCCCGCCCTGCCCCATCCGCCGGATCGCGAACATCCAGATGCCGACAAAGAAGATCGCCGGCAGGATCCAGGAGAGCAGATCGGCGATCCAATGGCTCTCGATCACCCCGCTGTAGGTCACGCCGTGCTTGTTCAGGCTCTCGGCGAGCTCGGGCGGCTGCACCCGCGTCGTGACAAAGTCCTTCAGACCGTCGGGCTCCGCCTCCTTCAGGGTGCCCTGGATCTGATCTCGGAGTGATCGCGACCTCCTTGACCTTGTCTTGCGTCGAGCAGGGTCTCGAAACGGCTGTAGGGGATCGGCGTCAGCTTGGTGCTTTGTAGATAGAGACTTTGGATGGCCAGCATCAGGAGGATGGCGCCGATCACATACCAGAAATTGATGTGCTCTTTTTTTCCATCACCAGCCTCCACAAGCCTTATCCACGCGCGCCGAACCGGAAGCTCACCGAATGGGCTCGGAACCGCTCCCGATATATTATTTAAGTGTGCGGATCGCACGCGGATGCAACGATCCCGATCGACATCCGCAGATCATCGGCCGGCGCGGCGCAGGTCCTCCGCCTGCACCCAATGCCGAATGTCAAGTCCACCTGTCGCCGCATCACGATGAGTTCATCGCAGCTCTGCCATGCGCTTGAAAGACGCGGGGATGGGAGCACCTGGACTGATCCATATCAACAATGTCGAAAGACATCTGGCTTGATATTCAGCCTCCGCCGATCTTCGTTGGCGACAGAGGCGATAGGGGACTGGGAGATCCACGCATGAGCGAGCGAACCGTATTGAGTATGTCAGCTCTCAGGTCGGCCGGGTTTGCCGCCGTGCTGGCATTGAGTCGCCCTCGCTGGCCCAGCCCTCGCCACGCCGACGACCGGAAGCGACACGGTCAGGGGCTGTACGACACGCTGCTCAACACGATGAAGAACGGCCACATCCTCGGCCAAAGCGGGCGCTTTGTGCAGCTCGAGCCGGTCATTCGCCGGAGCTTCGACATTGCCGGCGATGGCCCGGTTGTCGGTCGGCTCGTCCTGGGCCGGGCTGAGCGAGGCGCAACGCCAGCAGGTGACGGAGAGCTATCGGGCGCTACATCTCGGCGATCTACGCCGAGCGCTTCGACAGCTATGCGCGGACAGAAGCTGCAGGTGACCGACGAGCAGCCCGGCGGCTGCCGGCGTCATGGTGCGCAGCCAGATCATCAAAGCCAATGGCGAGCCGGTCAAGGTCGACTATCTGATGCGCCGCAACGGCGAGAGCGTGGCTGATCTGCCGACATCTACCTCGACGGCGCGATCAGCGAGGTGGCGACCCGCCGTTCCGAATTCGCCGCCATCCTGAGGAGCCAGGGCATCGACGGCCTGATCGCGGCGCTCAACCGCAAGGCCGACATGCTGACCGGAACCACCGCCAAGGCGTTTTAGGGATCAGCAACGCCGTCCGCGGCCCGCAGCCGCCTGTCCCTTTCGCGTTCAGCGCGAGAGATAACATCCGTCCGCCTGAAAATGCAGGTAGGATTCAGGCCGGCCAGCAACCTTTGGTTTCGCCCTCCGATGATCGATCGGCCCGAGCTCGACCGCTCTCGGCACTTCAGTAACGCCATGCGCATTGTCCGATCCTCGACACGCTTCAGAATTCAATACTAAATTAGCATATTATTCCGAATTTGCATCAATTCACTGACGCAGCGCAGAATCCGCCACGGGGTCAGCAGCATCGCCGACGGCTTCAGGCAGTCGCGCGCGCGGCAGCTCGCGGACACCAAAGGTGATGCGGTCGCGTTGCGTCGCGTCAGCCGGGTGTAGGTGCCGAACGAGCCGATCCCAGATCGGAAAGAACGTGCGCCGTAATTCGGAGTTCGCCTGATCGTAGACGACCGAGTGGTGGATGCGGCGGATGTCTGACGTGACCAGCACCGGCTGCAGGCGGCGCTCCAGCCATTCAGGGCAGGCGGATGTTGCCGTGAGTCAAGGCGGCGGCGGCGAGGCAACCCGGGGCTGCTGCACGACGATCACGGGAATGCCAGGCACCAGCACCGCCAGCCGTAGAACCCAAGTGGCCAGCAGATACTCGATCGGATGATGACGCACTGGTTGTTACAGCATCGACATCGAAGATTCGGGTAATTGCAAGGCGTCTGAGCGCCGGAAGGCACCCGCGTGCTGTTAGCGATGCACGGCATAGTTCAAAAAGTCGAGCAGCAGGAAGGCTGCTACAAAGCTCGACCATTGATTGGCGATCGGCCAGGCGGGCAAAAGCCATCCCAAAGGCTGCCTCGAGTTGCGGCCGGAAGGTCTCGGGCGGCGCGAATGTGGCGGCCAGCGAGGACAATGATGAGCGACCAGATACCGATAGACACTTTGCAGGCCGCCGTCGCGCGCCGGAAACTCCGCCGCCGCGGGCGGCTCAAAATTCCACATAACGCCACGGCTTGCGAGGCGCAGCTGGCGGCTGCCAGGAGGATGATGAGGTCAGGGACGCCTCCGCACGCCTTCTAATACCACTATCAGTACCGATGCTGCTCCTGGCGTTCCCTCGTAGCACTCAGAACTGACAAACGCTATTGAATGACGAAGCTGCAGCCGAAAAGCGATTCCGCCACAACCAATTCAGATGGCGTAATGAGCGCCCACGGCAGGAACCGGGGCCTATCGCGTTTGCCATTCACCTTTCAGAGGGTTTGGCACTGCTTGCAGGCAAGAGGCAGCGGGTTCGCCCGATGGAGGCTGCGTCGTGGTCGTGCCTGGCACTGCGGTGGAGCCGATACCAATCAGGCCCGCAGGCCCAAGTACTGGCGCCGGCAAGGAAGGCGGTTAAGTCCACCCCTAAAAGGGCTACCGACGTTGGCGATAGGGGCGGGTTGAAAAAAATACAACAAGATGATTATTCGAGCGAACATGGGGTTAGGAGGTGAGCGAGGCACACCCCGGTAGTCAGGAGCGGACTGCCACTTCGAGATCGCATGAGCGCTCGACGAAAGCGGAGCAATACGTAG
>ERZ1370068.2055-contig-1213_pt1 | contig 28818 bp, 36 predicted proteins | sample MGYA00561227_ERZ1370068 | MGnify/ENA primary metagenome ERZ1370068 (study PRJEB38410, sample SAMEA6850437) | metagenome | study: Metagenomic assessment of the ecological functions of the soil: analysis of the soil microbiota associated with the...
CTCTCGCTCGCGCGGAAGCAGAAATGCTGAATCGGGAAGTTGGGTGTCGTCGTCGATGAAATCAGAGCGTCAGGCCGTCGTTGACGTACACCGGAGAGAACGGCCCGGCGCCGGTCTCCGCCCAGCGCACGCCCAGCAGCTCGGCGAGGCGCTTCGCCGACGCGCGCTGATCCCTGGCGGACACGATGACGTGGTCGAGCTCGACGGACATCAGTAGCCGAGTTTGAGTTCGCCCGCAGACACTCCGTTCACCTTGCCTTCCTTGAGCCAGTCGAGCGAAGCCTTGAACAGGAGGAGGTGGTTCTTTTCCCACATGGCGTTGTGGGAGGAGCAGGCGAGATCGATGATCACCTTTTCGCTTCGAGCCCAGGTCCGCGTACAGATCGCGGCACGCGCTCGGGCGCGACCTGCTTGTCGTGCGCGCCGGTCACCATCAGGAAGGGCGTCTGCATCTTGGCGACGACGGCCTGGTTGAAGCCCCAGGTCGGCACCGCGGGCGCGCGGCGGACGCCCGCGCCCCAGGTCGCGCCGACCGAATCGGAGGCGAGCATCTCGCGACCAGACCGCGGCGCTCGCGGCCGGCTCGTATTGATCGGGGCAGCCGACCTGGCGATCCCAGTTGGCGGTGAAGTCGCGCGTGGACTGCGCGGTCATCGGCCCGGCGCTGCGCGGGCAGCGGGCTGGGCGCCGTCGGTCGGTCCGCAGCGCGTGTAGGCGGGCGCCAGCACGACCAGCCGCGCCACCTTCGCCGGGGTTGCGCGCCGCGTAGCCCGCCGCGCGCGGCCCGCCCTGCGACCAGCCGACGATCGAGACCTTGTCGACGCGGCGCAGCGCGCGCAGGTGCTCGACCACGCGTCGCCGATGTCGTTCCAGTCCGAGTCCATGGTCGTGATCGGCGACGGGTGCGACGGCGCGCACGGCGCCGCGAATCAGGCCGCGGAACGAACTGCGCCTGCTGCTCCTTCGAGAAATTGCACGGGTCGTTCATCGGCGCGGGGCGCGTCGACCGGCCGTAGCCCGTCATGTCCATCGAGAACACGTCGAACCCGGCGTTGGCGAGGTAGGCCATCCAGCTGTAGTCCTTGTAGGGAACGTCGAACGTGACTTCGGCCGGCGTGCCCGCGCCGTGCACGAACAGCACCACCCGTCCGGAGGCCGGGCCGCCGCGCAACGCCTTGTCCGCGCGCACGACCTCGCGAACGTAGATCTGCGCTTCCTGGCCGGCGATCGCCGGCGCGGTGGATTTCACCCGGACATGGTGATCGGCAGTCGCGAGGCGCCCGCCGTCGTCGCCGGTCGTCGCGCAGGCCGCCGACGAGCAGGACGAGAGGACCCCATAGCGAGAAATGGCGGCGCATGGATTTCCTCCTTGAGTGGCTTGTTGTACCCGCTGAAACCGCTCCGCCTAGCCTACACCGACCGCTGAGATCTTGTCCTTTTTCGGTCTGCGCCTTGATCGCCTCGCGCGCCCTGTGCCCACTCGGCGTCGCCCCACGTGAAGAGCTCGTTGAATGAGCCGCCGTTGGCGAGGCCAGCCGCCGCCGTCGACGGCGATGGTCTGGCCGGTGAGGCAACTCGCAGCCGTCGGCCATGAGGAAGGCGGCGAGGTTCTGCAGCTCGTGCATCTGCCCGGCGCGCCGCATCGGGTTGACCGCCGCGTCGTCCCGCCGCGACGTCGCGCCCGGGCGCGAGGCGCTTGTCCGCGCCTTCGGTCGGAAAGATCCCCGGCGCGATGGCGTTGAGGCGGGATCCCGTAGCGCCCCCATTCGACGGCGAGCGACTGCGTCATCACGTGCACGCCCGCCTTGGACATCGCCGAAGGCACGACGAAGGGCGAGCCCGGTCCACACCCAGGTGACGACGATGGACACGACCGAGCCTCTTGTGTCCGCCGCGCGATCCAGCGCTTGCCGACCGCGTGCGTCACGTAGAAGGTGCCGTGCAGCACGGTGTTGGCGATGGCGTCGAAGCCGCGCGAGGACAGGTCCTCGGTGCGCGAGATGAAGTTCCCGGCGGCGTTGTTGAGCAGGCCCGGTGAGCGGGCCGGCCGTCGTCCCAGATCGACTGCACCATCGCGTCGACGGCCGCGGCGTCGCGGATGTCGACGGTGCGGTATTTGACCGAGCCGCCGTGCTTGCGCCGTGAGCTCGCGCGCGGTTTTCTCGAGCGGTGCCTGGCGGCGGCCGCAGATGAATACCTCGGCGCCGAGCTCCAGGTACTTCGTCGCCATCTCGCGGCCCAGCCCAGTGCCGCCGCCGGTGACGAGGATGCGCTTGCCCTTGAGCAGATCCTTTTCGAGCACGGCTAGACCGTCAGCACGATCTTGCCGATGTGCGGTGCTCGACTCCATCAGCGCGTGCGCCTTCGAGGCCTCGGCGAGCGGGAAGGTCTTGTGGATGACCGCCTTGATCTTGCCGGACTCCGATCAGCGGCCAGACTTTCTCGCGCAGGTTCTTCGCGATCGCGCCCTTGAACTCGACCGGTCGCGGACGCAGCGCCGAGCCGGTCACGGTGAGGCGCCGGCGCAGGATGTCGCTGAGGTAACGACCGTCGCCTTCGCGCCGCCGAGGAAGGCGATGATCACGATGCGGCCGTCGTCGGCGACGCACTTCAGCTCGCGGTCGAGGTAGTCGCCGCCGACCATGTCGAGGATCACGTTGACGCCTCTTGCCGCCGGTCGCCTCCTTCACCACCGCGGCGAAATCCTCGGTCTTGTAGTTGATCGCGCGCTCGGCGCCGAGCTTCACGCAGGCCTCGCACTTCTCGGCGCTGCCCGCGGTGGCGAACACACGGTTGCCGAAGGCCTGGACCATCTGGATCGCGGTGACGCCGATGCCCGAGGACCCGCCCTGCACCAGGAACGGACTCGCCGGGCGTCGAGCCGCGCGCGGTCGAAGACGTTGCTCCACACGGTGAAGAAGGTCTCCGGCAGCGACGCCGCCTCGACGGCGCTCATGCCCTTCGGGATCGGCAGGCACTGCGGTGCGGGCGCGCGCGCAGTACTCGGCGTAGCCGCCGCCCTGCACCAGCGCGGTCGCCGTGTCGCCGACGCGCCAGTCCTCGCACGCCGTCGCCCAGCGCGACGATCGCTGCCGGCGAGCTCGAGGCCCGGGAATGTCGGACGCGCCCGGCGGCACCGGGTAGTTGCCCGCGCGCTGCATGGTGTCGGGACGGTTGACGCCCGGCGGCGGCGACCTTGATGAGCACTTCGCCCGGGCTTGGGCTGCGGGAACCGGGCGCGTGCCTATCTTCAGCACCTCGGGGCCGCCAGGCTGGGTGATCTCGACCGCGCGCATGGTGTTCCGGGACTGTCATCTCGGCCTCTGGAGGTGAAGCGCGATTATCGCATTAGAATGGCGGCGCCATGGCGATCGCCGCTCCCGCACGCGCCTGGAATCCCGCTCGAGTGAAATCGATACGCCGCGCGCTCGTCGTCGACCTGACGCGCTCGAGGGCAACATCGCCCGCATGGCCGAAGCGGTGAAGGCGGCGCCGTGCGCCTGCGCCCGCACGCGAAGAGCCACAAGTGCGCCGAGATCGCCAGCGCAGCGCAGATCGCGGCCGGCGCGGTCGGCGTGTGCGCCCAGAAGGTGAGCGAGGCCGAGGCGCTGGTCGCGGGCGGCGTGGCCGACGTGCTCGTCACGAACGAGATCGTGGGCAAGACCAAGTCGCGCGCCTCGCGCGCCTAGCGCGCGAGGCCAAGGTCGCCGTGCTCGCCGACGACGCGGGCAACGTCGCGGAGCTGGACGCGTGCGGCGCGCGCCGAGCGAGTGCGCCTGGACGTGCTCGTCGAAATCGACGTGGGCGCGCACCGCTGCGGCATCGAGCCGGGCGCTCCCGCCGCTCGCACTCGCCAGAGCCAGGTGGCCGACTGCAAGAACCTGCGCTTCGCCGGGTTGCACGCCTACCACGGAGCGGCGCAGCATGTGCGGTCCGCGTCGGAGCGCCGCGCCGCGATCGCCGCGGCGGCGGACAAGCGCGCAAACGACGAAGACGCTGATCGAGAAGGCCGGCATCGCCTGCGAGACGATCACCGGCGCGGGCACTGGGACGTTCCTCCTCGAAGGCGCAAGCCGCGTGTTCAACGAGATCCAGCCGGGGTCCTACGTCTTCATGGACGCCGACTACAACCGCAACGCATGGGAAGAGGGCTGGCCGCGCTTCGAGCAGAGTCTCTTCGTCCTGGCGACGGTGATGAGCGCACCTTCGCTCCGACCGGGTCGTGGTTGATGCGGGACTGAAAGCGTCGAGCGTGGATTCGGGCATGCCGCTGGTGCACGCGCGGCCGGGCCTGGAGTACGTCAAGGCGTCGGATGAGCACGGCGTCCTGAAAATCGCGGCCGGACGCCAAGGCGCCGAAACTCGGCGAGAAGATCCTGCTCGTCCCGGGCCATTGCGATCCGACGGTGAACCTCTACGATTGGCTGGTTTGCGTGCGCAAGGGCGAGGTCGAGGCGCTGTGGCCGGTCACGGCGCGGGGAATGCTCTACTAAGGGACAGAGAGATGACACGGAGAGCTCTCTGTTGCGCCCTGGCGCTCGTGGCATGCAGCGCGGCCGGCCAGGGATATCCGACGCGGCCGGTCACGCTGGTCAACCCGTTCGCGGCGGGCGGGCCGGTCGACGCGGTCGCGCGCATCATGTCGGCGCCGATGAGCCAGGCGCTCGGCCAGCCCGTGCTCGTCGACTACACCGTCGGTGCGGCCGGAACGATAGGCGTGGGCCGCGTCGCGCGCGCGGCGCCCGACGGTTACACGCTGAGCATCGGCCACTGGGCTACGCACGTGATCAACGCGGCGATCTATCCGCTGCAATACGACGTGCTCAGGGATCTCGAGCCGGTGGGCATGATCTGCGCGAATCCCCTGTTGATCGTCGCGAGAGACTCGTTCCCCGCCAAGAATCTGAGTGAGCTGATCGCGTGGTTGAAGGCGAACCCCGACAAGGCCTCGGTCGGCACTGCCGGCGTGGGCTCGGGTTCGCACATGGGCGGCGTCTATTTCCAGAGCGCCACGGGAACGAAGGTCCAGTACATCCCGTACAAGGGCACGGGCCCGGCGATGCAGGACCTGCTCGCGGGCCGCATCGATTTCATGGTCGACCAGGCGTCGAACTCGCTGCCGCAGGTGCGTGCGGGGAAGATCAAGGCGTTCGCCGTCTCGGCGAAGAGTCGTCTCTCGGCGGCGCCGGAGATTCCGACCGTGGACGAGGCGGGACTCCCCGGGCTCTACGTCTCGGTGTGGTTCGGGATCTGGGCGCCGAAAGGCACGCCGCGCGACGTCGTGGCAAAGCTCAACGCCGCGATGGTGTCCGCGCTCGCCGATCCTGCCGTGCGGCAGAGATTGAGCGACTTGGGGCAGGAGATCACCCCGCGCGATCAGCAGACGCCGGAGGCGCTCGCCGCCTTTCACAAGGCCGAGGCCGAGAAATGGTGGCCGCTCGTCAAGGCGGCAGGTATCAAGCCGGAATAGCGCGCCGAGAGAGCGCTCGCCGCGGCTCCGAACGCGCGTGTGCGAAAACGCACACTCGAACGGATTTTTTCGAACGCGAAGACGACGCGCAATGACGTAGTCATACCCTTTCTTTGCCCCCGTTGTGATGTTTTGTCACGCGTGCGCCCGCGCACCGTGTCGCGTGCCCGCGCTTCGCAGGCGGCCGGTTTGTATATTGCGCGACGGGAGGGGCAACCCGTGCGGCTTTGCAAGACATGGCGCCGCGCGGGACAACAAAGAGAGGGGAGCATCATGAAAGCGAACATCCGCGGCCTTTTTCCTGTCCTTTTGGCCGGCCTTGTCCTAGCCGGCTGCTCACGCGAAGCCGTGCACGTCGTCGGCAGGGTCGGCGTCAACGCTGTGGTGATGTCGGCGGTCTCACCCGAGTCGGCGCCACTGCACGCCTGTCCGGGCGGCGGAATCATCATCAAGAGCGGTCACGACCGCAACTGGAACCACGTCCTCGACCCGGGTGAAGTCGAGCTGGTCCAGAACGTGTGCAATGGCATGAACGGCGCCGGGAACGCGACCGCCGGGGTTCCGGCGCTGATCAAGATGGTGCCCGAGCCCGCGGGAGCGAACTGCGCCGCAGGCGGGCAGAAGATCCTTGCCGGGCCGGATAACAACCGGAACGGAGTCCTCGATGCGTCCGAAGTCACCTCGACCGGTTTCGTCTGCAACGGTCTGAATGGGACCGACGGTAGCAATGGCAGCAACGGCACCAACGGCACCAATGGCACAAACGGGACCAATGGGACCAACGGTGCGAATTCGCTGATCAGCGTGGTGCCCGAGCCCGCGGGACCGAATTGCGCGGGTGGTGGACTCAAGGTCGTTTCGTGGCTCGACACGGTAGCCAACGGTGTGCTCGACCCATCGGAGACCGCATTCACGAATTTCGTGTGCGCGGGCCCCGGCACCGTGACGATCGAGTCGATCAGCGCCGATCCGGTGGTCGTTCGCCCCGGACAGACGACGGCGATGCTCGCCAGCGCCACCGACGGCATGGGCAGCACTCTGACCTATTCCTGGTCCGGTCCCGGCACCTTCGCCACGCCGAGCTCAGCGAGCACGGTCTGGACCGCCCCGGCCACGGTCGGGAGCTATCTGCTGCAGGTCAGGTGAGCAACGGACCGTCCACGGTCGCCGGCTTCGCCTCGATCCTCGTTTCGGCGGCGCCCTCGGGTCCGGTCGTCACGAGCGTCAGCCCAGCGCAGTCGCGTGTCGGCCAAGAAGTGGTCATCACCGGCGCCGGATTCGGCGCGGCCCAGGGTGCGGGCACCGTCTCGATCGGCGGGGTCGACGCGATCAGCATCACGAGCTGGAGCGACGTCCAGATCCGCGCGATCGTGCCCTCGGGGGCGACCACTGGCTCGGTGATCGTGACCGTGGGCGGCGCGCCGAGCAGCCCGGGATTCATCGCGCTGCTGTGGGCGAGCGCCGACAACGTCGCCGTCTCCACAGCGGGGGCGGCCAGCTCAATCCGCAGCTGGTCGCGGACGGCACCGGCGGGGCGATCATCGTCTGGGAAGACAACCGCTCCCTCGTGGCCGGGTTCGGCACCGACGTCTACGCCCAGCGCGTCAACAGCGCCGGGGTTGCGCAGTGGACCGTCAACGGCGTGCCGGTAGCGACCGCCGCTGGAGACCAGGTCGGCCCGAAGATCGTCGCCGACGGATCCGGCGGTGCGATCATCCGCGTGGACCGATGCGCGTAACGGCGCGTCGAACACCGACATCTTCGCGCAGCGGCTGAACGCCGCCGGCGTAGCGCAATGGGCTGCGAATGGCGTCGCTGTCTCTGCTGCCGCGGGCTTCCAGAGCGCGGTTCAGCTGGTGACGGACGGCAGCGGCGGCGCGATCCTCGCCTGGGAAGACCGGCGCAACGGCGTGTCGAACTCCGATATCTACGCGCAACGGATCAGCAGCGCGGGCGGGGCCCTATGGGCTGTAAAACGGAGTGGCCGTGTCCGGAGCTTCCGACGATCAGATCTCTCCGCGGCTGGTTTCCGACGGCAGCGGCGGGGCGATCATCGTGTGGACGGACATGCGCAACATGGCGACGACCGGCATCGACGTCTACGCCCAGCGGGTCGACAGCGCCGGCGCGCCCCAGTGGGACCTGAATGGGGTGGCCGTGACCGCCGACGCCAATCAGTTCAACCCGCAGGTCGCGCCGGATGGCGCCGGTGGCGTGATCATAGCCTGGGAGGACGATCGCAATCTGTTCTCGGATATCTTCGCTCAGCGGCTGGATAGCGCGGGCACGCCTCTGTGGAACTTCGGCGGCGTGGCTGTCTCGACGGCCGATGGCAACCAGAGCGCGCCTCAGCTTATCCCCGATGGCAGTGGCGGGGCGATCATCGCGTGGCAGGATTTCCGCACCGGATTCATCGCGGACATCTACGCGCAGCGCGTGAGCAGCACGGGCATGACGCTGTGGACCGCCAACGGGGCGGCCGTTTCCGCGGCGCCGGGCGATCAGGTCAACCAGCAGCTGGTAGCCGACGGCTCGGGCGGAGCGATCGTCGTGTGGGAGGACAACCGCAGCGGAAGCCTGTACCACGTGTTCGCCCAGCGGATAGACCGCGCAGGAGTGCCGCATTGGCCGCAGGGACGGGATCGCCATTTCCATGACGGAGAACCAGGTCCTGTCGGGGCAGCTGCTTCCGCAGCTGGTCTCCGACGGCTCGGGCGGCGCGATCATTACCTGGACCGACGATCGCAACAACGCTACGACGATCACCGACATCTACGCTCAGGGCGTCACTGCCGACGGAACGCAGTAGCGAGTCGGGTGTCCTCAGCCGGGGTCCCCTGGGGACCCCGGTTTTTATCCCCACACGCTCTTCGCAACCTCCAGGCACAGCCCGAGCTTGCGCCACTGGTCGTCGGCGGTGAGCTTGTTGCCGTGGTGGGTGCTTGAGAAGCCGCACTGCGGCGACAGGCACAGGTTCTCCAGCGGCACGTACTTCGCCGCGGCGTCGATGCGGCGCTTGAGGTCGTCCTTCTTTTTCGAGCTCGGCGAGCTTGGAGCTCACCAGACCCAGCACCACGACCTTGCCCTTCGGGACATAGCGTAGCGGCTCGAAGCCGCCGGCACGGTCGGTGTCGTACTCGAGGAAGAACGCGTCTACGTTGAGCCGTGAGAACACCGTCTCGGCGACGTAATCGTAGCTGCCGCTCGCGAGCCAGGTGCTCTTGAAGTTGCCGCGGCAGGTGTGGATCGCGACCGTCATGTCATCGGGCACGTCGCGGATGGCGGCGTTGACCGCCTCGGCGTACATCGCGTTGTCCTTCTTCGGGTCGTCGCCGAGCTTCCTGAAGCTCTCCTGCACCTTGGGGTCGCCCATCATGGCGATGGTGGTATCGTCGATCTGGAGATAGCGGCAGCCCGCCTTGTACAGGTCGGCGATCTCCTCGCGGTACGCCTTGGTCAGGTCGGCCCAGAACTCGTCGAGGTCGGGATAGGTCTTCTTGATTGACGCGCGGTCGGCGCGGCCGTGCAGCATCGCGGGCGAGGGCATGGTGAACTTGGGCGTGTTCTTCGCCACCGACTTCAGGAACTTGAAGTGATCGAGCATCGACGGCCTGGTGCGGCGGATCTTGCTCGTGACGCGCATGAGAGGCGGATGGGCGTCGCCGCCTTTGAACTTCGCCTCCCCGTAGGTGTCGCCGGAGGAAAGCGTCACGCCGTCGAAGCCTGCAAGGAAGTCGATGTGCCACCAGTCGCGGCGAAACTCGCCGTCGGTCACCGCCTGCATGCCGACCGATTCCTGCCTGGCTATGGCCTCGCGGATGTGCTTGTCCTGCAACGCCTTGAACTCCGCCGCGCTCATCTTGCCGGCCCCGGCCATGTCGCGCGCGTCGTGCAGCTCCTTCGGCCGCAAGAGGCTGCCGACGTGGTCGGCTCGGTAGGGGAGTGGTTCTCGCGGACATCGGCGTTCCTTTCGGGAGGGCCCGAAGGATAAAGGATACGCCGCCGCGGTTCAAGAACCGCGGGCCCGAAGATGAATCAGCAGCGGAAGCTCAGGCCGTGGCCTTGGTGCGCCAGCCCTCGTGGTAGGTCGCCTGCGCCTGCTTCGCGTACGGCGCCGGGCTGACGATGGCGCGGATCTCGATCTGCTTGTGGCGCTCGACGGTGGGCTTCTTCGTACCGCCGCCTCTCCTCGCCCCAGAGGAGCTTCACTTCGTTGCCGAGCTGGATGTCGGGATCGACGATGCCGAGCGAGAGCATCGAGCGCTCGTTGTAGCTGTAGCCGCTGAACATGTTGAGGCCGACGGTCTTGCCCTGGTGCGTCAGCCGGTCGTACGAGGCCGAGGTGAAGTTCGACAGCGGCAGGTCGATGTACTTGTACGGGATCGCCCTGCTCGAGCATCGAGCGCCACACCTTGACCACGTCGTCGGCATTCCAGGCCAGCGTCACCTTGCGGCGGTGCGGCTTGCCGGCCATCTTCTGCAGCGCCTCCTTGCCGATGAAGTCGTGGTCGAACTTGATGAACGGGCCGTAGCCCATCTCGTAAGGCGTGACGTAGTAGTCCTCGATGTTCTGTCGAGACGAAGCTGCCGCCGATCGAGCCGGTTGCCTCGTAGCTCGACGCCGGCAGCCACTCGCGGTACTTCTTCATCTTCTCGCCGGTGTAGACCGCGGGCAGCGGAGAAGGAATCCAGCCGGACTCGCACGTGTTGGTCGCATAGGCGCGCGCGCCGACTTCCTTCAAGGCCGAACTCCTTGCCGGCGGCGACGATGGCGGCGCGGATCTCCTCGCGCTCGGCGTACGGGCCCCAGATCTCCAGGCCCGGCGCGCCGGCCATGCCGTGGCGCAGCGTGCGCACCGTGCGGCCGGCGATCTTCATCGTCGCCCATGTGGAAGAACTTGACCTCGGGCACCGGCCCGCCGTTCAGCTTCTCGATCACCTTCCAGGCGTTCGGGCCCTGGATCTGGAAGCGGTAGTTGGTGCGGTTGATCGCGAGGCCCTTGGTGTTGCCGGGCGAGCGGTCGTCCTTCTTCGTCTTGACGTTGAAGCCGCCGGTCTCGGCGTGGAACTGGATCCAGCTCGCCGCCGGGGCGCGGCCGACGAACACCATGTGGTTCTCTTCCAGGTGGAAGAGGATGCCGTCGCCGATGACGTAGCCGTCGTAGTTGGTCGGCGCGAGCTGCTTGGCGCGGTTCACCGGGAAGTTGGCGAAGCTGTTCATGCCGAGGTGGGTGAAGAGCTTCAGCGTGTCCGGCCCTGCACGTACTGCTCGACCATGTGGTGCGACTGGTCGAAAAGCACCGCGCTCTTCTGCCAGGCCGCCTGCTCGTCGCGCCAGTTGGAGAACTCGCCCGGCACGACGGGATAGACGTACGGCGCCGATCTGCGAGTTGCGCAGCATGGCCGCAGGTTCCCGGCGGCGTTGGAGAGTTCTTCCAGGTTGCGGTGAGTCATCTCGTTTCCTTTCCTTGAACAGGGAATTTCGGGAGAAGCGCGGCCCGGGTGTCAACCCATTTCCGTCCCACTTCAAAGGTGGGACGCCGCGTGGAGCCGCTTCTCGGCCCGGCCAGATTACAATACCGGAGTGCGCACGGGGAGGACAGACCTTTGATAAGAAGCGCTCATCGCATCCTGACCACCCACGCCGGGGCGCTCCTCGAGCGCCCGAGCGCTGCGAGCTGATTTTCGCGCGGGCCGAGGGCAAGCTGACCGCAACGCGCTATCCGCGATGCTGCGGAGCGAGGTCGTCGAGGCTGGTGCGCAGGCAGGCCGGCGTGCGGTATCGACAGCGTCAACGACGGCGAGGTCGGCAAGACCAACTTCACCAACTACGTGCGCGAACGCCTCGCCGGGTTCGAGATGCGCGACTACCGCCCGGGCGTGGACCCCGCGCCGCTCAACATCACCGCCCGCGACTCCAGGGACTTTCCCGTGTACTTCGCCGGCGGCGAGGATCTCGCTCACCGGCGCCGCCCAGCGCCGGCAGCTCGCCGTTGCGTCGCGCCGCTCAGCGTACGTCGGGCGCGCGGCGCTCGAAGAGGACCTGCAGAACTTCCGGCGCGGCGCTCGCCGGCGTGAAGACCGCGGAGGCCTTCCTGCCCGCCGATCACGCCGGGCACGATCGAGCACTGGCTGAGGAACGAGCACTACCCGAGCGAGGAGGCCTTCGTCGAGGCCATCGCCGAGGCGATGCGCGAGAGTACGAGGCGATCGTCGCCGCCGGGTTTCTGCTGCAGATCGACGACCCGGACCTGCCCGACGGCTGGCAGATGTATCCGGACATGAGCGTGCGCGACTACCGCAAGTACGCCACGCTGCGCGTCGACGCGATCAACCACGCCCTGCGCGGCATCCCGCGCGAGAAGGTGCGGCTGCACGTCTGCTGGGGGAGCTTCCACGGCCCGCACCGCAACGACATTCCGCTCGAGGACATCATCGACATCATCTTCCGCGTCCGCGCCTCGAGCTACTCGATCGAGGCCTCCAACCCCTGCCACGAGCACGAGTGGCGGGTCTTCGAGAAGGTGAAGCTGCCCGAGGGCGCGGTGCTCATCCCGGGCGTCGTCGGGCACGCCACCGACTTCATCGAGCATCCGGAGCTCGTCGCCGAGCGGCTGCGCGAAGTACGCGAAGCTCGTCGGTCGCGAGAACGTCATGGGCGGCACCGACTGCGGCCTCGGTCCGCGCGGTCGGAAGCCCGGAAATCGCCTGGGCGAAGCTCGAGGCGCTCGCGAAGGGCGCGCGGATCGCGAGCAAGCGGCTGTGGACGCAATCCTTCGAAGAAGAAGACGCCGAAGCGCTGGAAAGAAGAAGGCGGCGCTAGTCGGCCTTGATGTTGGCGGCCTTCGCCACCGCCGTCCACTTCTCGATGTCGCGCGCGATGATCGCGCGGAACTCCTCTGAGTGTGTTGCCCGAAGGAACGATCGACATCTGGTCCAGGCGCTCCCGGATCTCCGGGAGCTTCACCACGCGCGCGACCTCCCGCTGGAGCCGGTCGACGATCGCGCGCGGCGTGCCGCGGGCGCATGGAAGCCGGTGAACGAGGCGGATCTCGACGTCGGGGCCGCCCGCCTCGGCGAGCGTCGGCACTTCCGGCCAGGCCGCGATCGCGCTTCGACGCGGTCGACGGCGAGCGGCGCCGCACCCTGCCGCCCTTGATCGGCCCGATCACCGGGGGCGGGTCGGTGATGGTGATGGTCACCTGCCCGACATCACCGCGTTCGACCGAGTCGCCGCTGCTCTTGTAGGGGATGTACGCGAACTTCGTTCCGGTCTTCTGGTTGAAGAGCTCCGGCGGCGAGCTGGAAGGGCGCGGCGCTCGCCGAGTAGTTGACCGCCGCCGGATTCGCGCGGGCGTATTCGATCAGCTCTTTCACCGACTTCACCGGCAGCGACGCGCTCACCACGAGGATCAGCGGGAAATCGCCGATCATCGAGATCGGGATGAAATCCTTGAGCGGCGAATAGGGGAGCTTGGAGTAGATCGCCGGGTTCATGGTCATCGCGCCGCTCGGTCCCATGAGCAGCGTGTAGCCGTCCGGCGCCGCCTTGGCGACGTATTCCGCGCGCGATGATGTTCTGCGCGCCCGGCCTGTTCTCGACGATCACGGGCTGTCCGAGGCCCTCGCTCATCTTCGGCGCCAGGACGCGCACGATGATGTCGCGTTGCCGCCGCCCGCGGCGAAGCCGACGATGATGTGCACGGGCTTGCCCGGGTAGTCTGTGCCTGCCCGGCCAAGGGGGCAGCCCGCAGGCGAGCGAATGCGAAGCAGGGCGATTCTCAGCCTCATGGGGTCTCCTCCTTTTCAAGCCGCCATCTGCTTGGCGGTCGTCTTGGCTTCTTCCGACGGGAACAGCAGTGCGGCGGTGAACGTGACGAACGCCAGCGTTCCCAGCACGTAGTACAGCAGCCTGAAGTCCCCGCTCGACTTGTAGATCCACGCGACCAGCGGCACGGCGAGCGCGCTCGCGCTGAACGGAGACCACGTAGCGCACCGCGTAGGCGCGGGCGCGCCACTCCTCGGCCGTGTAGCGCGCGATCATGGCGTCGTTGATCGGGATCTGCCCGAACACGAAGAACATCATCGCCACGGCGGTCGCGAGCATGAGGTAGTTCTCCATCGTGTCCGGCGAGGAGCGAGCAGCGGCACCTGCAGTGCGACCACCGGCACGAACACCGATTTCGAGCGAGCGGCGGTCGCAGCCACCAGCCGACGCACAGCTGCGCCATCGCGGCGATGAGGTAGACGCCGCACACCAGCATCCCGATTCCAGGGTGGAGCTGCGTCAGGGCGGTGAGCCGCTCGTCGAACACCTTGGGCATGGAGATCGTGGTGCGCGTTGAAGATCACGCCGCCGCAGGCGGTCGCCACCGTGAGCACCGCCGAACACGCGCGCGAGGTCGGCGCGCGACAGCTTCGCCGCCGCCGCGGCCTCGCGCGCCGGCACACCGACCTGCGCGCCGCGCACGAGCATGGCGAACGCGACGCCCGCGGCGATCGCGAGGGTCCCGGGAACGATGAAGGCCGCGCGCCAGCCCGCGGCTTGCGCGAGGGCGCCCGCGAGCAGCGCGGAGAACGCGACGCCGACGTTGCCGAAGACGCCGTTGACGCCGAGCACGCGGCCGACGTTCTCGCGGTTGGCGACCAGCATCGCGATGCCCACGGGATGGTAGATCGCCGCAAACACGCCGATCAGGGTGGAGGCCCAGCGCGATCTGCGCCGGACCGGTGGCGAAGCCGGTGAGGATGCTGCGCCGATGCCGATGAAGAAGAACACCGTCATCATGCCGGTGCGGCTCCAGTGGTCGGCGAGCCAGCCCGCCGGAATCGAGCAGGCGCCGAAGGCGATGAAGCCGCCCGAGCGAGAGCGGCAGCAGCTCGGCGTAGCCGCGGCCGAGCTCGGCGCCCATCGCGAGCACCACCGTCGGGAAGATCAGCATGAACAGGTGATCGAGCGCGTGCCCTATGATTCGAGGAGGAGCGGTATGCGGCGCTCGGCGATGGCGCTCGAAAGCGAACAAGGATAAGATCCGGCGGTTTCGTGTGTGGACTGGAATCCGGTGCCGTTTAGTATAACAATGAGGGCGCGAGGGCGACCGGAGGAGGATTAGGTGACGACGACCATGCAGGGTGCTCGCGGTCCTGGCGGCGCTGGCCGCGGTGCCGGCGGCGTTTTCGGCGGACGAGCCGCGCTCTCCGGGGCGCGCGCCAGAAGACCCAGCAGGCGCAGGTGGAAAAAGAAGCCGACGAGGTGCTCGCGGCGATCGTGCGCATCAGGATGACCGCCATCCCCAACGCGCGAAGCAGCACCACGCTCGGATCGACGCGCGAAGGAACCGGAGTCGTGATCGACGCGCGCGGCCACATCGTGACGATAGGCTACATCGTCATCGAGGCCGATTCGATCGAGATCACCACGCGGGACGACAAGACCGTACCCGGCGACGCTGGTGGGATACGACCACGCGAGCGGCTTCGGGTTGCTGCGCCCGAGCGTGCCTATCGGCGTGAAGCCCATGCCGATGGGCAAGGCCGACGACGTCGCCCAGAGCGAGCCAGTGATGGTGCTGCCGGCGGGCGGGCGCGACGCGGCGAGCCTCGCCTACGTCGTGTCCAAGCGCAAGTTCGCGGCAAGCTGGGAGTACCTGCTCGACACGGCGATCTTCACTTCGCCGCCGACGATGCAATGGGCCGGCGCGGCGCTCGTCAGCCGCGAGGGCAAGCTCGTGGGCATCGGCTCGCTGTTCGTGCGCGAGACGCGTCGACGGCGCGCAGCAACCGGGCAACATGTTCGTGCCGATCGACCTACTCAAGCCCATTCTCCCGGACCTCATCGAGAAGGGCCGCAGGAGCGGGCCGGTGCGACCCTGGCTGGGCGTGGCGACCGGAGGAAGTGCACGGGCACCTGATGGTGACGCGCGTGTCCCCGGACGGACCCGCGGACAAGGCCGGGATGCGCAACGGCGACATCGTGGTCGGTGTCGGCGGCGACCCGGTGAAGACCCACGAGGAGCTCTACCGCAAGGTGTGGGGGCTGGGCGCCGCGGGAATCGAGGTGCCGCTCAAGGTGCTGCAGGGCGTGGATATGCGCGAGCTGAAGCTGCGCTCGATCGATCGCTTCCAGTATTTCAAGGGAGAAGCCGGTCTACTAGTAGCAAAACGGCGTAGCCGCTTACGCGGCGACGCCGGAAAGTTACTACGGAGGAGAAGGGTTCTACCGGCTGCGGCTCCAGCGGCGATGGCCGGTTTCGAAATCGTTGGCGGTGGCGAAGTTGAAACGCTTGCTTTCTTGCTGGGGCGGGCGCCGCAGTACACGGACAGCGCGATGCCGAGAATCAGGCCTACTCCGCACAGGCTTTGCATCGCAGTGACTAGAGTGTCGATCATGTTTGCCGTCTCCTCATTCCCGGTTGTTCCGGGTTCCTATCCTAGTCAGAGCAGGAAACAGGCCAGGCCGCGTCGAGGGCGTGTTTCGATAGTAACATCATGATTTATATGGACTATATAACATACAACCTCCTCCGCCACAGCCCCGGGGACCTTCTGAGCGCCGAATCGACCGACAGCAGTCCGGCAGCGAGCGACACCGGCTCGACACGGCCGCGCTCGAGGCCTACCTGCGCGAGCGCGGCTTTCCCGGGCCGCTCGCGGCCGAGCAGTTCGCGGGAGGCCAGTCGCAACCCGACCTACCTCATCACCGGCGGGAGCGGGCGGCTGGTGCTGCGCGCCAAGCCCGGTCCCGCGGCGAAGCTGCTGCCCTCGGCCCACGCGGTGGAGCGCGAGTTCCGGGTGATCTCGGCGCTGGGGCGGGCCGGGTTTCCCGCGCCGCGGACGCACTTCCTGTGCGAGGACGAGGCGATCATCGGCCGCGCGTTCTACGTCATGGAATACGTCGAGGGCCGCGTGCTGTGGGAGCAGTCGCTGCCGGGCATGAGCCCGGCGGAACGCGGCGCCGATCTACGATGAAATGAACCGGGTGATCGCGTTGCTGCACGGCATCGACTATCACCGCCGCCGGGCTCGCGGATTTCGGCAGGCCGGGCAACTACTTCGCGCGGCAGATCGGACGCTGGAGCAAGCAGTACCGCGCCTCGGAGACCGGGCGCATCGACGCCATGGACAGGCTGATCGACTGGCTGCCCGCAGCACGTTCCGCCCGGCGACGAGACCACGATCGTCCACGGGGACTTCCGCATGGACAACCTGATCTTCCACCCCAGCGAGCCGAGGATCCTCGCGGTGCTCGACTGGGAGTTGTCCACGCTCGGCCATCCGCTCGCGGATTTCTCGTATCACTGCATGAGCTGGCACATCCCGCCGGGGAAATTCCGCGGCATCGCCGGCCTGGATCTCGAGTCGCTCGGGATACCGCGCGAGTCACAGTACATTGCGTCATACTGCGCGCGCTGCGGGCGCGGCGCGATCGAGAACTGGGACTTCTATCTCGCCTACAACCTGTTCCGCATCGCCGCGATCCTGCAGGGCGTGGCCAAGCGCGCCCTCGAGGGCACAGCCTCGAGCGCGCAGGCGCAGGACGCGGGAAGCCGGGCGCGTCCGCTCGCCGAGCTGGGATGGAAATACGCCGAGAAGGCGATGAAGGGATAAGAATGGATTTCGCGTATTCGGACAAGGTGAAGGCGCTGCAATCGAAGCTGGAGCGCTTCATGGCGGAGCACATCTATCCGAACGAGCGCCGCTTCCACGAAGAAGTCGAGGCGAACCGCGCGAAGGGCAACCCCTGGGTGCCGACGAAGCTCATCGAGGAGCTCAAGCCCAAGGCGCGCGCCGAGGGCCTGTGGAACCTGTTCCTGCCGCGTTCGCAGCGCGCGCCCGAGGGGCTGTCGAACCTGGAGTACGCGCCGCTGTGCGAGATCATGGGCCGCGTGCACTGGGCGCCGGAGGTGTTCAACTGCTCGGCGCCCGACACCGGCAACATGGAGACGCTGGAGCGCTACGGCAGCGAGGAGCAGAAGAAGACAGTGGCTCGATCCGCTGCTCGCCGGGACGATCCGCTCGGCCTTCCTCATGACCGAGCCCGACGTGGCCTCCTCGGACGCCACCAACATCCAGTGCCGCATCGAGCAGCGCGGGCGGCGACTACCTGATCAACGGCCGCAAGTGGTGGTCATCGGGCGCGGGCGACCCGCGCTGCAAGCTGTTCATCGTCATGGGCAAGACCGATCCCGAGCGCGGCGAAGCACGCGCAGCAGTCGATGATCCTGGTGCCGCGCGAGGCGGCCGGCGTGAAGATCCTGCGCGCCCTGTCCATCTTCGGCTACGACGACGCGCCGCACGGCCACATGGACATCGCCCTCGAGAACGTGCGCGTGCCTGCGTCCGAGCATGCTGCTCGGCGAAGGGCGCGGCTTCGAGATCGCACAGGGGCGCCTCGGACCGGGCCGCATCCACCACTGCATGCGCTTGATCGGCGTCGCCGAGCGGGCGCTCGAGCTGATGTGCAAGAGCGCAGCCTGGCGCGCGTCACTTTCGGCAAGCCGGTCGCCGAGCGCACGGTCACCCAGGAGCGCATCGCCGAGGCGCGCATCATGATCGACTCGGCGCGGCTGCTGGTGCTCAAGGCCGCGCATCATGATGGACACGGTCGGCAACAAGGCGGCGCGCGGCGAGATCGCGATGATCAAGGTGCTCGCGCCCAACGTCGCCTGCAAGGTGCTCGACTGGGCGATCCAGGCGCACGGCGGCGGCGGCATGTCCGGACGACTTTCCGCTTGCCTACCTGTACGCGCACTCGCGCACGCTGCGCTTCGCCGACGGGCCCGACGAGGTGCACCGCAACGCGATCGCGAAGCTCGAGCTGTCGCGGTACCTGAAGCGCTAGCGCTTGGCGGCCGGGCGCATCGCGAAGGCCCACAGCCCCAGCGTCGACGGCGAGCAGCGCGATCGCCGACAGCGCGAGCGACCAGTGGATGCCGATGAGGCTGCCCGCGATGCCGCACCGTGATGCCGCTGAAGGCGCGCATGCCGTTGTTCGCGGTGTTGTAGAGGCCGATCAGGCGCCCGCGCAGCTGCGCCGGCGCGTGCAGCTGCACCAGGGTCTGCGACATCGAGCTGTAGGCGAGGTTGAGGAACCCGGCGACGAACATCAGCGCGACCGCGAGCCGGGTAGCTGGTCGCCGCGGCGAAGCCCGCGATCACGACGCACCACAGCAAGGTGAAGACGATCGCCGTCTGCGGCCGCGCCGGCAGCAGCCCCCGGCTCTCGAGGATGAGGCCGCCGATGAGGGCGCCCGCGGCGTTCGCGCCGAGCAGGATGCTGTAGCGCGCGCCGGCGTCGTCGGTGCCGAGATCGTGCGCGTACTCCGGCATCTGCGCCTGGAAGGCGTTGCCGACGAAGAACGAAGACACGCCCGCGAGCAGGATCATCGAGTAGATGGTGCGGTTGCCGGCGACCCGCGCGCAGGATCGTGAGCATGTCGGCGAGACCGGCGCCTCGCTGGCTCGACCCGCGCGCGTGGCGCCGATGGCCGTCGTAGGGGACCCTCCACAGCCACACGAGCAGCGGCGCGTAGATCAGCACGTTCACGAGCAGCCCCCAGGGCGGCCCGAGCAGCAGCATCAGCCCGCCGCCCACCGCGGGCCCCATCAGCAGGTCCGAGGTAGCGGCTGGTCGCCGAGCAGGCGCACCGCGCTCTGCAGCTGCTCGCGGCCCGACGATGTCGTGGATCGAGGAGCTGGCTCGCCGGTCCCCAGATGACGCCCGCCATGCCGTGCACGCGTGAGGAGCACGACGGCGTGCCACAGCTCGATGGTGTCGGTGAGGAATAGCAGGCCCCAGGCGAGCGACACGCCCATGAAGAGCACCAGCGCGATCTGGATGATGCGCCGGCAATCGTAGCGGTCGGCGAGCGCGCCGAAGTAGACCGAGAACAGCAGGAACGGCAGCCAGTGGCTGAGCACGGCGAAGCCGGCGAGCGCGGGCGAGTGGAACTTCTGGAACATCACCCAGTAGCTGATGACGTGCTCGATGTTGTCGGCCATCATCGCGCGCGGCCGAGGTGAGGAAATAGGCGCGAAAGCTCCGCGTGGCGCAGCGCCGCGAAGGCGACCGGCCTTCGCGGCGGCCTGGGGCGAATCCGCCATCAGTCCTGGTTCGCAGGCCGGTACGGCGCGGGGCTTGCGATCCGGGCCGGTCGCGACGTAGGTGAGCGTCGCCTCGGTCACTTTGACGGTCTCGATGTCGCGCGGGTTGCGCTGCGCGTAGACCTCGACGTACACGGTGATCGAGGTGTTGCCGACGCGCACGATGTCGCCGTAGAAGGAAGCACATCGCCGATGAACACCGGCTGCTTGAACTGGAAGGAGTTGACTGCGATGGTGGCGACGCGCCCCAGCGCGCGGCGCGCGGCGAGCACTCCGCCCGCGATGTCGACCTGCGACATGATCCAGCCGCCGAAGATGTCGCCGTGCTGGTTGGCGTCTGCCGGCATGGGCACGACGCGCAGGACCGGCTCCTTGTTTTCCGGGAGGCTTCGACACTCCGCAATGTTACCGTGAAGGCCGGGCCAGCGCGCCCTCGATGCGCGCCGACCATGGTGGAGAGAGCGGCCTCGCGGCTGTGCCCCGCGTAGCGGCGCTCGAAATCGCGCGCCTTGTCCGAGTAGTCGCGATTCTCGGCGAGCGCCTTGAGCGCTGCGGCGTAGTCCGCGTCGACGACTTCGGGCGCGATGCCGAGGGCCGCGCCGAAGCGCACCACGCCGCCGCATGATGAGGAACTGCTCGAGCTGCGTCGGCAGCAGCAGCAGCGGCTTGCCCGCGAGCAGCGCCTGCGCGGTCATCTGGTGACTGGCGTGGCATACCACCATGTCCGCGCCCGGGAGCACCCGCGAGACCGCCATCGCGTCGGCGGAAAAGTGGATCGAGGATGCCGCGTACTTCTCCTTCAGCTTCGGGTCGATGCCGCGGCAGAACACGAGCGCGGGCTGCCTGCGCTCGGCGATCGCGGCGAGCAGCCGGTCGAGCCCGCCGAAGTACGAATAGAGATAGGCGAAGAGCCGCGGGCCCGAACCCTGGGGCCAGTCGGGCGCGGCCTTGCCTTCGCCCGAGTCGGTGATGCCGTAGTAGTCCGAGGGTCCGCGCTCGGGATAGATGTCGAGCTCGGGGTAGGTGAGCAGCATGAGCCGGTCCTCGAACAGCTCGCCTATCGTCGCGAGCGGCCTGGCGCCGTAGCCCGACAGCACGCCGTTCATCACCTCCAGCACCCTGCGGTCCGCGGCTTCCAGGCGCGCGCGCGGCGCGGGCTCCCAGTGCCTGAGCGGCGGCGAGGGCAGAGCGGCGGGCGGCGCGTGAAACCCCTGGGATACTCTCGAAGCTGGGAATGCCTAGGGTGCGCGCGGCGAGGTGCGCGGCGGGCGCGACGTTCGCCACCACCGCGTGCGAGCTCTGCAAACGCTCGCGCCAGGCGTCGACCAGCGCCTTGTGCTGCGGCGGATCGTGGTAGCCGAAGTTGAGCAGGATCTCGCCGAGGTTGAGCGGCGCCGCGACCGTCGCCGGGCCGATCCAGACGGGAGCGCCCTCGCGCGGTATCGCCGCCGCGCCTTCGAGGTCGGCGCCCGCGGAAAGATCGCGGAGGAAGAAGCGCGGCTCGTGCCCCCGCGCTTTCATCGCCACAGCGAGCGGCAGAAGCGTGGTCACGTGCCCGGTGCCCGCGCCCAGCTCCCAGGCGAACTCGATCTTCGCCATGCGTTCCCGACTCCGAAAAAGACAAGGCCCGCGTCGAAGGCGGGCCTTGAGTGTAGCGGCTGCGGCCTTACGGGACCATGCACTCCATGTTCTGGCCCGCGTTGATCGAAGTCGGCTTCAGGCCCTGCCCGAAGCTCGGCGGCGGAGTGACCTGTGGCAGGTTCGGAGGGGGCGGAATGAGGCGCGGCGGCTGGTTGAAGCTGCCTGCGTACGCAAACTGCCCCGGGGTGACGACCTGCTCCACGCCGCCGGAGATCATCACGACGGCGCCGTCCGCCACCGAGAGGTAGACGCCCGGGGCGAGCGAGCCCGCAGGAGGCTTCTGGCCGGGCGGAGGCGCGGGAATGTCGATCGCCGTGTAGTCGGTGCCGCGGATGCCGATGGTCGCCGTCGACGTGACCATGCGGTAGGCGTTGAGGTTGTTGTTGCGCTTGCCGATCAGGCCGGTGAGCGAGCGCAGCCCGCCCTTGAACAGTTGCATCGCGAAGCTGTCGCGCTCGGGGCGGCCCTCGTCGTAGGCGTAGGACTCGATCCTCACCTGGGTCTCCGGGCGCAGCGTGACCTGGCCGCCGTCGGAAAACCGCAGCTGCGCGTAGCTGTCGCGCTGGGTGGTGATCGTTTCGCCCACCGCGATGGTCGAGCGCTCGGCGAGCACGCGCACCGTGCCGTCGGGTTTCTGCGCGGAGAGCGTCCCCGAGAGATATTGGACCGTGCCCTGCGCGAGGGCGAAAAGCGGTGCGAACAGGGCCACCGCCGCGAGGGACCTTGCGAATTTGGCGGGGGTCATTTGCATGCCGCCACCTGGTTCTTCTTCTTGTTCTCTTCGTTCTTCTTCCGCAGATCCTCCGCCGATGGCGCTGTGTTCGTTGGGACCAGCTGGTTCGTACCCTGGATCACCGTGCTCCCATCCAGTCCGAGCGACGGATTGACGAGGGTGATCGTGCCCGCGACCGTGAAGGTGCCCGCGCCCGTGCCGGGAAGCCCCGGTGTCCCCGCCCCGAGGCCGAAATTGGCTCCACCCGCGCCGCCGAGGCCGCCATTGAGGACCATCAGCGAACCCGCGGGGCAGGCCCTGGATTGAAAGTCACACTATCGATGACGAGCGCGCTGGCTACCAAGATGCTTCCGTACGGAGAGGACACGGTCACGTTGCCGCCGATTCCTCCGTTGCCGCCGTTTCCTCCTACTACCGGGTCGCCAGCGCCGCCAGCACCGCCGTTGCCGCCTGCCGAGATGATCGTGCCCCCGGCAGTCATATCGATGTCGCCGTAGCCGCCCGTCTGGACGATGACGGTGCCCCGTACCCGCCGTTGCCGCCGGCGCCGGCGAGCACGCCCTGACCTTTCCCTCCGGCACCGCCGGCCCCGCCCGCAGCGATGACGTTGCCTACTGCGACCCCGCCGGTGGTGCTGGTCAGTCTGACTTGGCCGCCGTTGCCGCCGATGCCGCCGTTGCTCGCTCCGACGGTTCCGGAATCCGCGGCGCCTGCCCCGCCCGCGCCGCCCGCGGCGTTGATCGCGCCGGTCGAGACGCTTTCTGCGGACACGTTGACGTTGCCGCCCTGTCCGCCGAAGCCGCCTGCGTAAGCGAGCGCCACGAGGCCGGCTTGCCATCGGCGCCGCTGCCGCCGTGACGTCGATGTCCCCGACGCTGACCGAGCCGCCGTAATTGGCGGTGACGCTGACTGCGCCTCCATAGCCGCCGTTCCCTCCAGGCGCGCCGGCTGCGCTCACTGCGCTCCCGCCCGAGGCGAGGATGGTGCCGACCTGGATTGCGACGTTGCTCGTACCGGTGCGGGAAATCGCCACGTTGCCTCCGTTGCTGCCGCCGAGCAAAGGAGGAGATGCACCCGTCGCCGCAGGTGTCGATCAAGGTGGTGGTGCCGCTGGAGCCCCGCACGTCTATGTTGCCGCTGACCGTGATCGGCCCGTTGCCGCCGTTGAGGCTGTACCGTGCCGCCGTTGGTGACAGGCGTCAGCGCTCGCGCGGTAATCGGTCCGGTCGTGATGGAGTTCAGCGCGCCGATGGAGACGAGCGCCGAACGGCCTCCCGAGGCATCGATCGCGCCGGTGGTTACGCTGCCGTTGCTGCCGAGGATGATCGTGCCCCGGTGCCCGCGTTACCGGCGTACGCCGCCCCGGCGCTGGTTCCCGTCGCCCCAGCGCCGCCTGTAGTGGTGATCGATCCGGTCTTGATGTCGCCGGTCGCGTTCATGTTGACCGCGCCGCCATCTCCACCGAGGGCGAGGAACGACGTGATGCCCGAATTTCCGCCCGTCCCGCCAGACGTAGTGATATCGCCGGCCGAAATGGTGGTTGCGGCGCTGATCGTGACGCCGCCTCCGCTGTTGACGAACGAGGTGTCGGCGCCGGCTCCGCCGGCGTTGCCGTCGTTGCCGCTCGTAGTGATGATCGCTCCGACGCTCACGTAGCTGCCTGTGCTCGCGAGGCTCACGGCTCCGCCGCCGGCACCTCCGCCTCCCGATCCGGGAGCCGCAGCACCGTAGGCCACGCCTCCCGCGCCGCCGTATCCGCCCGCAGTGTTGATCGAGCCCGCGGCGAGCGCGCCGGTGCCGTTAAGGAACACCGCGCCTCCGCTTCCTCCGGAGCCGCCGAAGCCGCCGCCGTAGCCGAGCACCGCGCTGCCAAGTCCGCCGATCCCGCCCGCGCCGCCGTAGCTGACCAGGCCACTGGCGATGGACACGGTCGCACCACAGACGCTGATTACTCCGCCATTCCGCCGTTTCCGCCGGCAGTGCCAGCGGTCGTGCTCGTGGCCGCGCTGCCCGCTTCCGCCCTTGCCGCCGCTCGCGTCGGCGACTTTTGTGCGGAGGCTGCCCACCTGCACGTTCCCGCTCGCGTTGATCAGGATCACGCCGCCGCTGCCGCCGTTGCCGCCGGCGAGACCGGACGGGCTCGTGCCGCCGTTGCCTCCGCGCGAGATCATGTTGCCCTGGATGACGACGTCGCCGGAGACGGGCGCGGTCTGCCCAGTATGCTCTGCCGTTATTCTGCGCCGATCGAAATGTAGCCGCCGGCGCCGCCGTTCGGTACCCTGCTCAGGGCCGCGGTGCTGACGGTGCCGTCACCGCCCGAGGTCAGGATGTCGCCCGTGACCGTAATTTTCCCCGACGTCAGCCCTGTGCTGCGCACCAGGATCACCGCACCACCGTCGGTGCCCTGCGCGCTCGACCTCGTGTCGACGCCGTTCGTGCCGCGGGTATCGATCGTGCCGCTGACCTGGATGTTGCCGTAGATCGTCGACAGCGCCACCGTTCCGCCAGGGCCTTGCTGCCCGAGGCTGCTTGCGCGCGTCGTGATCGAGCCGGTGTTGATGTCCCCGCCGGGAGTTGCATCGTGACGTTGCCGGACGGGACGATGATCCGGGCTGCTCGGGGTGGCGCTGATCGCACCGACGTTGACGCTGTACCCGGAGAGGTTGACGTTGCCGCCGTTCGTGCTGGATCGTGCCGCCGCCGAGGATCGAGCCCGTGCCGCTCGCAGTATTGAGTCCTGCCGGGGCCGTTGGGACTCCATTGTCGTTCGCGCTCAGCGTGACGTTTTTGGCCGTTGGTGGTGATCGAGTGCGCGACGCCGTTCGCGGCCATGTCAATGTTGCGCACCGCGCGGACTTCGAAGGTCTGTACCGGCGTCACGCTCGCATACACGAGGTTGAGGTTCGCGTTGAACAGTACGTCCTGCGTAGCTTGGATGCTGGTACTGCCAACGTTGCCGAAATTAGTCTGAAGGGTGGTATTGGTGATGTGCAGAGTCTGGCCTGGGTTGCTGGCGAATCCAAGGACGCTCCCGGCGAAGGCATATCCACCGGCATAGGTTGTGCCGTCTTCGATGACAACGTTTAGCGGATCGATCAGCCAGGTTCCGCCGGTGCCGTTGGCGCGCGCGCGTCGATCCGCACTCCGGTGAGATCCATTCCCGCGCCGCTCGAGGTCTCGATGAAGCCGCCGTTGCCCGACTGAGCTCCGCCGCGCGCCGAGACGCGGAGCCGTACATCTGGGTGTACGCATCCGACCACACGATCACGCGCCCGCCGTCGCCGGTGGTCGCCGCGTCGGCGCGGATCACGCCGTCGGGCCGATGAGGGTCTGCTGCGCGTTCTGCACGTTCGGGTTCGCGCCGTGCTGCGTCGCCGCCGACGAGCACGGTGCCGCCGCCCGCGTCGCCCGAGGCGTCGATGACGCCGTGGCCGAGGACGCCGACGCGCACGCCCGAGCGCCTCGATCGTTCCGCCCTGGCCCGAGCTGCCCTTGGCTTCGACCGTTCCGTAGACGAGATTGGTGCCGCCCTGCGCCTGCAGCGTGATGTTGCCGCCGCTCGGACCGTTTGCCGTGGTGCGGCTGCCCTCGTCGAGGGTCAGGTCCTTGGTCGCGACGAGGCGTATCTCGCCGTTCGCGCCGACGACCGCGCTGTTCGCCTGAGCGACGCCGCCCTGGCGGACCAGCGCCGCCGAACATGCCGATGCGACCCGAGTCGGCGATGAGCTTGCCGAGGTTGAGCGCCCGCTCGCTGTCGGCGGTGATGGTCACCGTGACGAACGGGGAATTTTCCGAGACGAGATCGACGCTCTTGCCGGCGGCGAGCACGATCTCGCCCTGGGGCGTGCGGATGATTCCCGAGTTCTGGACGTCCGGCGCGATCAGGAACACGCGTCCGCCCGGGCCGCCGGAAGTGGTATCGATCGACTCCGGCGTTCGAGACGATCCCCGCGCCCGGGGTTTCGGTGAAGCGCATCTGCCCGGCGCGGAAGTCCTGGTCCGAGAGGTTCAGGCTGGAGGCGACGAATCCGGCGACGTCGATGCGCGCGCCCGCGCCGATCAGGATGCCGCTCGAGTTGAGCAGGAACACCCGGCCGTTGGAAGACAAGTACCCCGTCGATCACGCTCTGCGGGATCGACGCCGTTGCTTGCCGACGACGCGGTTGAGCACCGCGGAGGATCCCGATGACTGCAGGAAGCGCGTGATCTCGTTGACGCCGATCGAGAAGCTCTGCCAGTTGATGATCGCGCCGGCGGTATTGGTGATCGTCAGGGTGTTGCCCGACGTGGCGAAGCTTGCGCTGCCGGAGACGACCGTGCCGCCGGTGGGATTGGCGAGGGCCTGCGTCGCGGAAAGGCTGAAGCACGCGGCGACCGACAGCGCGATCAGCTTTGGGCTTGAAGCCGTCCCTGCGTGCCTGCTTGTCACTGGACATCGTCGTCTCCCGAATCAAAAGCTGACCGCCGCGGCGAAGTGCGCGCGCCAGGTCGCCGCTCTGGCGCGTGCCCGCATCCTGCGTGACGCGCGCCACGTCGAGCCGGAGCGCGAGCGCTTTGCCGCGGTTCGCGCGAACGCCCAGGCCGAAGCTGCCGAGCTTGTTGTCGGGGTTCGCTGCGGGCGCGTTGTCGTGCCCGCGCGCGGCGTCGGTGAAGATCAGCGCGCGCGCGCGCCAGGTGCTGCCGAACCACGTGCCGAAATCCGGGCTGTACGCCTCGAGCGAGGCGCGCCAGCCGACGTCGTTCGCGACCTCGCGCTCGTAGTAGCCGCGCACGCTGTCGACGCCGCCCATGCCGTACTGCTCGCCGGCGACGAGGAGCGTCGTGCGACTGCTGCGCGTTCGCGACCGCGCGCAGGATGAAGTCGGAGCCGAGCAGCATTCGAGTACGCGACGGTCTCGCGGACTATGCTGTAGCTCGGCGTGGCGCGTCGGTGGCGCTGGAAGCGGCGAAGTCGGCCTGCTCGCCTGCCGCTGCCGCCCCGGGATGTTGCGCGAGTACGAGACGTTGAACGACAGGTCCTGCCCGATCTGCGAGAAGCGCCCGGTGTACGCGAGCCGACACCGGGTGGACGGTGATGTTGGGGACGAGTGGCGCGCCGGTCGTCGTGCGAAGGTCGACGTCGTTCTTGTAGGCGCGGTAGTCCAGCCCGATCGAGGCGCGGTGCTCGTAGGTGTCGATGCGCCCCAGCAGCTGCGTGTAGCGCAGTCCGAACACGTTGCCGCTGCCCGAGACGTTGAACAGTCCTGCACCGTGCCCGAGTTGACGCTCGAATAGCCGGCGAGGACGTCGACGACTCCGGCCCAGCTGTATATGGGGATGCGGTACCCGGCGCCGAAGATCTTGACGTCCGACACGTGTCCGGGCGAGGTGATCGCCTGGACGTTCAGCACCTGGTCGCGGTTGAACACGTTGGCGTGCTGGTAGCCGGCGCCGACGCGGAAATTCCCGGTGTTCGGCGTGCCGGTGTTGTCGACGTACGCGGAGACCCGCGAGGGGCTTCTCGTCCGTCACGCGGACCGTCGCGTCGACCTGGCCGGGATCGTCCGCCGCCTGCAGCGCCACGGTCACCTGCTTGGCGGGGTTCTCGTTGACGAGCTGCGCGTCCTTGCTGAGCGTCTCCGGTGTTCGGCGACGTGCCCTCCTTGAGAGAGGGCAGGCCGGCCCTGCACGTTGCTTCTCGTTGAAGAAACGGTTGCCCTCGACCTTCACGCGCGCGCAGGCGCGCCTCGACCACGCGCAGGCGCACCTGCCCCGCGCGGATGTCCTGCTCCGGAACGCTGACGCGCACGGCGTTGTAGCCGCGCGCGCCGTAGGCGTCCTGCAGCGCTTCGAGCGCGCGCTGTATGTCGCCGAAATCGCGGTCCTTGCCGGTGAACGGCGCAACGGATCCGGTCGATCTCGCCTTGGGAGAGCAGCGTGTTGCCCTCGACGACGTAGCGCTGGATCTCGAAGCGCACCGGCGCGGGCGGCTGAGTGGGCGCGACCGGGGTCTGGGGCTGAGGCTGCGGCTTGGGATGGTTGCGGCGCCGGCTTCGCGCGGGAGCTGCGCGCGCTGCGTCTGCGCGAACGCGACGCCGCGAATGGAGAACGAGGAGGGACACTGCCGCAGCGAGCAAGCGCTTGCCCAACGCGCCGACCGTCAAAGTGAGTTGCCACCCGACCCTCCCTGGTCAGACCGAAAAGTGTCCCATGGCCCATCCCGCAAGAGCAAGCAGAACGACTGGGTGTGTGAAATATTGCGCAGAAAAAGGAGCGATAGTCGCTCCCCCTCAGTAGCCCTGCTCCTTGAGATAGTTGAGCGGCCCGCCGCGGAAAGGCGCGAAGCCCGTGCCGAATATCAGGCCCGCGTCGGCGAGATCCGCGTCGGCGACCACGCCGTCGGCGACCGCGGCGCGCGCCTCGCGCAGGTAGGGGCGCCATGAGCTTCGCGCTCAGATCCGCTGGGCACGGTGGCGCGCTCGATCGCCTCTTGCGCCTTGCCGTCCTTCCACGCGTAGAAGCCGCGCCCGCTCTTCCTGCCGAGGTTGCCCGCGGCGACGAGCTCGGCGAGCTTCTTCGGCACCTCGGCGTGCTCGCCCGCGAGCTCCTTGCCCACGGCGAGACAGATGTCCAGGCCGACCGTGTCGGCGAGCTCGATCGGGCCCATCGGCATGCCGAAGCGCGACGGCGGCCGCGTCGAGCGTCTCGGGCGCGATGCCTTCGTCGACCATGCGCAGCGCCTGGTCGATATAGGGACCGAGAACCCGGTTGACGAGAAATCCCGGCGAGTCCTTGACCGGCAGCGGCAGCTTGTCGATCTGGCGCACGAAGGCCGCGGCGTTCTTCGCGACCGCGGGATCGGTGCTCTCGCCCTGCGACCACTTCGACGAGC
>ERZ1370068.9590-contig-8357_pt1 | contig 28815 bp, 40 predicted proteins | sample MGYA00561227_ERZ1370068 | MGnify/ENA primary metagenome ERZ1370068 (study PRJEB38410, sample SAMEA6850437) | metagenome | study: Metagenomic assessment of the ecological functions of the soil: analysis of the soil microbiota associated with the...
GGTATGCGCTGGACCAGTTGCAGTGCTGCTATCCGAAAATACGCTAATCAGTTGTCGTTGCTGGAGTATTGCTTATCGCTGGAGGTCAGTTTCATCAAATCACAGAAACTCACCAGCCAAACACCGCCCTCATCACGCGAACTGTTGCTCAAGGTGGCGCCATATGACGTCGGCTATCCTGACAAACACGATGTCACCGTTCTGCCAGTTTCTTCAAATAACATTCTGATTAAGGTCGACGATGATATCTATCTCTTAAATGCTAACAAGAGAATTGTTTGGCACACGCCACGCATGGACATCGTGCGTCAATTAATCGTTGACTCGCGGGGACGAGTGTTTTGCATCGGCCAAGACATGGCTCAATGCACTATCAATCTCTCCACTGGCGAAGTTCTCTTCTTTGGCAAAGACCGGCCTACGAGCGGCAAGAATTACTTCTCACAAATCGTACCATACCATGATGGTCAATATTTGGTCGTCGAGAGTTTTCACAACTATCGCGACAGCTGCCACAATTGTGCAGAATGGAACTACGACTATCTTACTGGCTGGGACGGTGACAAACTCTTGTGGGAACAGAAGATTCCTCCCGGCGCTCAGATTGAAGTGTGGGGCAACAAAATTCTCGCGATGGTAAAGACTCGCGACGGTGTGGTCGTTCACGACATCAACGTTCCATAACACCGCCGCCCAACAAATCTTTGGACGCGAGCCGCGGGAGCGTGTTTCGCAAGAAGCTTCTATGAATCACAGTTGGCGCTACCGCGCGGCCGCGTCAACTCCGCCGTTAGACCGTATTAATCCAATCGGACAAACAGTTGAGAGTCGCTGCCTACCAAGCTCCGTTACTTCCCGCTGGTTCGACAGAGCTCGCCCTGAAGTCTCATTCGTGAGCGAGTCGAGTGGTGCGAATCCGAGGGCGTGGAGATTCTGTGTTGCCCAGAGGGCGTACTGGGAGGCCTCGCTGACTACGCGCCGCGGCCGATGGCCTTCGCGATCGACGTCGAAGGTGGACAGCTGCACACCGCGCTGGCGCCTCTGGCGAGCAATCGAGTCACTACGATCGTTGGATTCACGGAGCGTGCATCACGCGGTCGGCTCTTCAACTCCGCTGCGGTTTTTCACAGGGGCTCCGTCATCGGCGTGTATCGCAAGCTCTATCCGGCCATCAACAAATCGGTCTATACGGCTGGCGACAAGGTGCCGGTCTTCACCGTCGGCGATCTGACGTTCGGGATCGTTATCTGTCTGGACTCAAGCTACTACGAACCAGCCAGAATCATGGCCGCGCAGGGGGCGGCCGCCCTGTTTGTGCCGACGAACAATGGCATGCCTCCTACAAGAGGTGGGCCCGAACTGCCCGCGGAAGCAAGGAACAAGGACATCGCTCGGGCGGTGGAGAACGGCGTGTCGGTCGTGCGTGCGGATGTGGTCGGGCGAACCAGTGATCTCGTGTCCTACGGATCATCCGGGATTGTCGGCCGAAGTGGGACCGTACTCGGAGCGGCGCCGAGGCTCGAGGCCGGCCTGGTTGTTGCGGACATCAAGACCGCACCACGCGAGCCGCGGCCGGGATGGGACGCCTCGAGGAATCCTGCTGTGGCGAGTGAATACGCGCAACTGGTAGTCAGAGCGTTCGCGATCACTGAACACTCCACAGATGTCACGAAATCGGTCTAACATCGCGATGGAGCCGACGGCGTGAGAAGCACGCCGCGGCTCAGCGCGCAGCGTTGGGCGCTTCGCGTTACTCGAGTCGAATCGGACTGGGTTCAGAGGTGAGTCCCATAGGATACCAAGTGACGCTCACCGAGGCTAAGCATCTAGTCGAGAAGGTGGAAGGGCAACTCCAAGGTAAGCCCTTTGTTGTTGCGCATCGGTTCAATCGTGACGGGCGCACGCTGAATCTGGCGCTGACAGGGCGTCTAATGCGCCGAGCAAAGAAAGGGCGAGTATGGAAATCGCCCGCATTTCTTTCGGCAATGAAGAATGCCGAATACGGTTTCGATGAGCGTCACGCTCGAAGCCATGGTGGTTCAGACGGAGTCTTTGTCATTGATCGTTCATTCCGTCCCGCGAACGAAATGATGCGAAAGATTTTCGATCGGTACCTGGACAAACCCGACAGTGGTGTTGACAGCATCATCAACGAGCTCGATGTTGAAGCCGCGGAGCTTCTGGCCGTGCGGGTAGTGTCGCACCATATGCGACTACTTGGCATCCTACATCGCCGAGCGCCTGAAGATTGGCTTGTGCTTGTAGACTACGATGATACCAAGTAACGCTCGTTTTCAATGGCGCGCCCAAATCGTTGGACGCGAGGCTCGATAGCTTGCTTCTCAACTAGCTTGGTTGATTTGTAGGTTCGTGTTGGCGCTCGCCCGCGTCAACTCCGACGTTAGACGGCACCACTGGTTACTGGTCCAACGCCACAGGAGCGTTCCATGTCGTTCAGATCAATTATCACGAAGAACGTGATGCTGCGAATGGTCGGCGTGATGACCGTAGTTGGGGCTGCCTTCTTTACATTTAGCTTGACGAATGAATCTTTTATTCGTGCTCAGTCGCCCCAGATCGCGGCGCCGTCGAACTTGCGCCTGCCTGACGAATCCATAGGGATTGACGGGATCGCCCGGACCCTGATTTCCGTATTTGATCAAGCCGACATTGTTGCGTTAGGCGAAGCGCACCAGCGGAAACTGGATTCCGATCTGCGAATCGCCCTGGTTCGTCATCCCGACTTCCCAGGAAAGTGCGGTCCATCGTGGTGGAGTTCGCGAGCACCACAGAGCAGCCGACCCTGGACCGTTACATTCGAGGCGAGAGCGTATCCAGAGCCCAGTTGGAGCAGGTTTGGAAGACCACCACCCAGGCCGCCAACGGAGTCTGGGACGATCCAATTTACCCGGACTTTTTCGCAGCCGTCCGCGACGTCAATTCGAAGCTGCCTGCCGAGGCGCGAATTCGCGTCTTCGGCGGCGACCCTGGACCAGGAGACAACCGCAGCCGTGAGACTGCCGCCGTCTCCGTTCTGAAGGAGCAGGTGCTTCAGAAGCATGGCAAAGCCCTGGTCATTTATGGTGCCGCACACTTCTATCGGGCCGCGCCGAAGGATTACCTTTCCAACATGGGCCAAGACATCGGAATCGTGAGGATGCTGGAAAAGGATTATCCTGGCCGAACCTTCGCGGTGATTCCAGTGGGCTATCGATGGGACCTTCCGCCGGGGGTCTTTGATCCGGACTATCGAAAGTTCGACCGTGCTTTAAAGACGCAGGTGCGTCCGGTCCTGGTGCCCCTCCAGCGCTTGCCTTTCCAGGATTTTGCAGCGGAGGAGTTCAGTGGCCCGTTGCTGAACTGCCGCGGCCCTGGTGGCTGCGTGAACGTGTTTAAGGGCAGCACCCTTACTCTCGGCCAAATGGCTGACGCCGTCGTTTACGTTGGCGCCGACGTTGATACGAAAGAGAAGTCAATTCGATAGCATACGGCCGAATCCACGACAGTGCCGTCTGACAAATCGTTGGACGCGAGCGGCGGGGCGTGTTTCTCAATTAGTTCGGTGCGGCGGAGGGTGCTTTGATTCGCGCCGCCGCGTCAACTCAAATGTTGGGCGTCCGATTGACTGGTCCCCTAAGGTTTGCCGCATGTCTTTTAGTATGTTTTAGTTTTTAGTATCGACCTGCCCTTGCGACAGTAGTATATTCTCCGCGCCTTAGCTCAGCGAGTTTCTGCTAACGAGAGACACTATCGTTAGCCTCACAAATCAGCTTTTTATCGAGCGAGCCTCAATGACTCGCCCAACGAAGGAGGTTTCCAATGGCGATCGAATTTCCAGACAACATTTTCGGGTTCAAAGTCGAACAGCGGGTGATTCCACGTCCCGGCGGAGGAAAATTCATGTTCAATTCCCACACCCAGATCGGTGTTCTTCACACCACTGAGAATCCCTCCATCGATGGATCGTTTAAAAGCTTGAACCAGAGTCATAGCGCTCCGCACTTTATTGTCGGTGAAGGCCGCATCATTCAGTGTCGTTCGTTGGCACATCAGGGTGCGGCCCTGGTCGGGAATGGCCCCGTTTTGCGAATGCGCAAGCGTCAGTTCAAATTGAGATGGCAGCGCTCACGGGCGGTGGCAAGGATACCTCGACTACCACCGACGTGTGGCTCCCAAAGACTCTGTGCTCCGGCCTACCGTAGCGATCCTCGCCTTCTGTGCAAGCAATGGCGCTTGACATTCCGCTCCAGGTGCCAACCGATGACTGGAAAGATGACAATCCGGATATGCCCTTGCCATGGGCCGGCGGTCCGACCAAAAGAATCCGAAGAAAAAGACGAATGTGCGTCGGGCAAGAGCCGCAAAAGGTGATTTCCCAAAACTAAAAGGGTGGTGGATGCATGTCGAGGTTCCGGGCCAAGCTGAAACTTGGCATCACGACTGCGGCGCGCTCAGGCGTAGGGATATGCTTAGGATGGCTCAGGAATTGTTGATCAAATAGGGCGACGCCTAACAACTCATTGCACCGGAGCGCGGGACAGCGTGCTTCTCAACTAACCTGATCCGGCGACGCTTGAATGGTGTTCGCCCGCGCCCGGTGAATTCAAACGTTAGGCGTTGGAGAGGAGGAGACCTGATGACACTCGGTCGTTTGGCTTGGCTGGTGTGCGTTGCGCTCCTGGTGTTGGTTGTGAACGTCGCGGTCAGCATCTTGGTACATGGTCGTTTACAGCTATTTGATCGACCCGGGCCACGAAGAGCAATACTACCGCGACCATATCCAGGTCGCCGCGCCGTACTGCAGCATCGTCGCCGGCATGCCACTGATGTTTTTGGCAGGCCGGTGGGTCGGCGGCTGGTGGGAGGGCGCCTTCGCGGTCAAGGCAGCCCTGGTCGTCTGGTTGGCCTACGTCCTCATCGACATCGGCGTACTAGTGGCGGCGGGGCTGACTGCGAGGATCGCCGTTCTGTTCGCCGTTTCGTTCCTGACCAAGTTGGCGGCGGTCTACCTGGGCGGGTCGGTTGCGGGTCGTCACAGCTTTGCCTCAAAAGTCTGATGCGCCTCGGCTTTGCTGCAAAAGTCATTTTCCCCGTCCGCGAAGCGGACCGAATGGAAATAGCCCAGCGCTTCAGCGCTGGGTGGACGTGCGATTTGAACCAGAGTCCGTGAAGCGGACGACTGAAAAGACGTAATTTCCAAAGACTCTAGCTCCAGCCGTCCGCTTCGCGGACTGACTCTGGAACTACGGCGCCCGATCCCACCGATGAATCGGTGGGCTATTATCAATCGTCGGCTTCGCCGACTTTTGCAGCAAAGGCATGCGCCTCTCATTCAGACGGGGCTTCAGCCCGGTCACACTGGCGTTAGAAAGTCGCGAGAAGCGCGCGGAGCGCGCGACAGAGATAAAGCCCGGGGCGTGAGCCCCGGGAACACGGCACAAGAGTTACCAAGCCCGCGGAGCGGGCGACAGATCTCATGATCTTCATTTAGTCGAGAGCATTTCATTTTCGTCTCGCGAGATTGAACATCAGAATGATTCGCGAACGGCTGTCGCCGGCTCCGCGGGCTCAATACATTTGCCATCAGGATCCTGGGGCTGACGCCCCAGGCTTTATGCTGTCGCCCGCTCCGCCGGCTGGGATTAAGCTGCAACACAAAATTCTGATTTCTGGAATCACAAGAATCGCAGGCCTGACCCCAGCTTGGATCTTCCGGAGGCAACTAAATGTCTGAATTGTTTAAGTCCAAGGTGGGAATGTTGTTGGCAGGTATTCATTTATTAACAGTTCTTTTTGCCTGATTTATTTCCATCTGATTGATGGATCTTCGCTGGGGCCAGACCACTTTCCCTCAAAATTTGGTGTACTGCTCCTTGTTATGTCAGTTGTATTAAGTTCTCCGTGGTATTTTTTGCTTTTCTATTTCCTTATACCGCTGGTCATAGGCAGAAGCGGCCATGGGCAAATTAGCAGAAAAAGACTTTATTTTAATGGGTATTGTTTCAGTGGCTATCGGTGCCTTAATTAACGCTTTTATCCTGTATCTTCTGGGGTTTTTACTGACAAAGGCTTTCAATTATGTTCGTCAGAAAAATCAAAGCCCTAGCTAACTATCGACCAAGCTGGCGTGACGCTGGTTGGAAAGGTTCGCCCATGTCCCGAACGACCCGAACGACAATCATTTCATTGCCGCGAGCGGCTCGAATCTACATTGCAACTGCGATAATGGCGCTGATGTTAATGACAAACATCCACCCCTCGGCACAAGACAAAAGCTCCCAGGACAAAAACCGGCTCTCCGTAGTCAAGCCGGGTCGATCGGTTGTGCGGAGCCAACATGCAATGGTGGCTACCAGCCAACCGCTCGCCTCGCAGGTCGGTCTTGAGGTTCTCAAACGCGGTGGCAATGCCGTCGATGCGGCGATCGCGATGGCGGCCATGCTCAATGTAACGGAACCCATGATGACCGGCGTAGGCGGCGACGCCTTCATGCTCGTTTACTGGTCGAAAACGAAGGAGCTGAAGGGCCTCAATGCCAGTGGGCGAGCACCTAGGCGCTTTGAGTCTTGATTACTTTGCTAAGCGGAAGACCACGCAGATGCCGGAGTTCGGCATGGAAAGCATCACCGTGCCCGGTGCTTTTGATGGCTGGGTAACGTTATTGGAAAAGTACGGCACGATGAAGCTTTCGGATCTGCTCTCGCCGGCTATTGATTGTGCGGAGAACGGGTTTCCAGTCATGGAGAAGACTGCTGAAGACTGGAACGCCGAAGTGCCAAAGTTGCAGAAGAATCCCGCAGCTGCAACTAACTACCTGATTGAGGGGAGAGCGCCAAGGCCAGGCGAGATCTTCCGTCAACCGAACCTGGCTCGCACCTTGCGCACGCTGGCCCGCGGCGGCCGCGATGCTTTCTACAAAGGTGAAATAGCAAGCGCTATCGCCGACTATTGCGAGAAGCACGGTGGTTTCATTTCAATGGCAGACCTGGCAGCGCAGAAATCAGATCTGGGTAGAACCGATCTCGACCAACTATCGCGGTTACACGGTCTATGAAATTCCACCGAACGGACAGGGGTTGACCGCGTTACTCACGCTTAACATTCTCGAGGGTTTCGATCTGGCAGCGTTGAGTGCACAACCTGTCCGCTACTATCACACGCTGATTGAAGCAACCAAACTTGCCTTCGCCGATCGCAATCGCTACATCGCTGATCCGGCTTTCTCCAAAGTGCCGGTAGTCGAGTTGCTGTCGAAGGACTACGCTGCCAAACGACGCGCCCTGATCAATCCGAACAAAGCCCTGGATTCACCACCCCCGGGAGAAATCAACGTGGGCAGCGACACTACCTACTTTACGGTCGTCGACAAGGACGGCAACGCCGTGTCGTTCATTAACAGTCTTTTCGACGCTTTTGGATCAGGGATTGTCGCCGGCGATACTGGCGTAGTACTTCAGAATCGCGGTAGTTCGTTTTCACTGGATCGAGCCCACCCCAACCATCTCGAGCCGGGCAAGCGCCCTTTTCACACGATCATTCCGGCGATGGTCTTTAGAGACAACAAGCTGTTCATGTCGTTCGGCGTTATGGGTGGCGGCATTCAGCCTCAGGGACATGTTCAGGTGTTGGTCAATATCATCGATCTGGGCATGGGGTTGCAGCAGGCGATTGATGCGCCGCGCTACCGTTATATGAGCGGTCGGGCCGTCTTGCTCGAGGATGAAATTCCGGCCACAGTGATTGACCGGCTAATCGCCCTGGGCCACGTGCGGGCTTCACCTCCCGGCGTACTGAGATCATCGATGGGTGGGGGCCAGGCAATCATGATTGATCCGGTGAACGGGACTCTCATGGGCGCGTCCGATCCACGCAAAGATGGACTGGCTATCGGTTATTGATCCCGGAAGGCGACGGTTGAGGAAGAGTGTCAGAACCGCGAGCGGTAGCGACCGGATCAACATGCGACTTGATCAAGGCCAGGTTGCGTGGGCGATCCCGTCGCTACCGCTCCGGGTTCTGACACGTTGCTCAGCCGTCCGTTTCACGGACTGCATGTATCTCTCCATCCCAATCCCACCGATGAATCGGTGGGCTATTATCATTCGTCGACTTCGCCGACTTTTGCAGCAAAGCCAGCCTGACGCCGTTTCCATCAATTGTGCGAGCTACTTCTTATTCAGGAGCCCGCTTTTCTTCAGTAGCCTCTACTAGGTCAACGAAACGACCATCGGAAGTGGGAAAGGGTTTTTCTTGGGATCCTTCACGTTCGTCAAGGGTTCGAGTTTGCCATTCTTCAATTCGCCGTAAGGAGTGACGTGCATTTTTCCGCCTTTGTATTCGACCAGAATGAAATGATGCGCGGGCGCCCACGCGATGTTGCGGGCCTCGGGTTTTTTCTTTAACTTGTCCGATCGCAAGTCACTGGCACTGCCCGTGAGCACATAACGAATATCGTTACTGCTCGAGATTTGCAGGTTGTGTTCGTGGCCATTGAATACCAGCCGCACACCTCCCTTTTCAAAAATGGGTTGGACCAACTCCTTAATCACTTCGGTAAAGTTCGAATATTTTTGGCCCATCAACGTACGGCGGATGATGAAAGAATGGGATGCGCCAGGTTGTGGCCGGTCCTTGAATCTCGGGAATGGCCTTCTTGATGAAGGCCTTGTTCGCCGGCTTCTGGAATGCGCGCTGGTCGTTTGGCGTCTGTCTGGCTGAATCGATCGCGATAAACTGCGCATCCCGGCCGAATCTAAACTCATAGAACAGCCCTTTTTCGCCTGAGAGCCTCACACCCTCGTCATGGTCTCCGGAGAGAAAGCGCTCGCGAATATAGAAGTTGTCCAGCAGCTGGGTGTAGTCATCGCTGCCTTCTGTTTCATCGGTGTCGTGATTACCGCACCACGGGTAAAAAGGCACCTGATTGAGAATGTATCGGTATGGCTGTGATAGTGAGTGCAGAACCAATCCGAATCGGCACCGCCGCCGGGTAAACACTGGTCGCCAGTCGTTGGTGCAAAGCGCACGCCTTTGGTGCGCACGGCCTGTTCAAGGGCGAGCGCAATTTCGCGCTGCCGGTTCGAAGACGCACGAGGGCTTTCGCACTCCGCGCCCGTAGTCTCCAATTACGGCGAAGGCGGAAGTCGGGGTCGCCCCGCCGGAACGCGGAGGCGTTTTAAACTTATTCTCGTATTGCCCTTGTTGGGAAGCATTCCTGCTTGCCGTTTATGAAGACCCAATCGCGGCGCTCATGATCGGCCCATGGCTCACCTTTCACCGATACCTCGTACTGATAATTCGGTATCTGGTTTCAGGCCGCGAATCCACGCGTGGTTCACCCGCAACTGAGGAGTGGAGCCGTCGACTTGCACCCTCTGTGACCGGCCCGCCATTCTTTTCCCGCACCGGACGGTGGCTGCTCCGTAGAAATTAGAACTTTCTCCGATGGAACTTTCCGCGCGGCGGGTTAACGTCCTTAAGGTCCTTATCTTCAATGACCTTAGAAACGACCATCTATTTCCTGGCCGGTCACCTCGAAAAAGAAAGCACCCCAGGCTATTAGAGCACTATCTTCCGTTACACCAGCTAAAGTTATGTAAGGCTCGCGATGTATGTGTGCCATCGAATCGGCTCCTTTTCCTGTGACGAAGTGCCAACAACACAGTCACGTAGATTTTGAACCCAATCGGCCGGCCACTGCGTTGTTCATGACATTCTGAGCAGTTACGGATCAACCGTTCAGAACATTTCAAACCAGTTCCAGTCTCGCTACTCACCTCTAAGTTCGAAGCATGTGACCGAGGCGTTAGCATCAACGCTTAATTCCGAAGCCTTCGATGGTACGGGGGTTACCAGTTCTTAGGTGAAGACATTTGGAAGTGAACATTCGCCAAAATCAACCACCTTATACTTTCGCATGCAAACACTTGTCAACAAGATTTCTGACCTCACTTCGGCGGACCGTCGCCGATCCGTTCGCAGCCATTCGATACTAGAACGTGACCCTTAAACGAGCTGCGGAGCAGCGGTCGGAGTTAAGCCCAAGGCGAGGCTTTGCGAGCGGTCTGTCGGGAAATTCGCGTCGCTGGTGTTCTCTGCGATCGTGTCAGAACCGCGAGCGGTAGCGACCGGATCAGGCGATACACTTGAAAACGTTCGTTGTTCGACTCAATTGCGTCTTGATCCGGTCGCTACCGCTCGCGGTTCTGACACTAGTCGACCGCGAACGGAAATAGCTACGGTTATGATTTTGAAAACCATCTGACGTCTCTCAGAATTTCAACGGATAAACCGGGGTCAGCCGGGTGGCTACAACTTTCAGTGGGCCTGGGCCTCGGCTTTCGCCGCCGGTCAGGTTGTGTAACTGAGTTATCGAACAGCAACCCGAAGGGTTGCAAAGAAAGTAGCCGGTGGTCGGAGTCCGCGGAGACCACCGGAAAAGTCGTTAGTCATGACCGCACCCCGAAGGGGTGCCAGACGTCACAATAGATACTTCTCGTCAAATTCGATACCCGCCGCGTTGAGAAGCTCTCTCAATTCATCAACAAAGGAATGTTTACGATGATGCGCCTCCTGCGTGGCAATGTAGCGCCGCACTGAGTCGGTCGCCGTGGGGCTTACGGTGAACGCCGCATAACCCTCTTGCCAGGTGAATCTGCGATTAAAATTCTCTTTAGCCCACGTGGACGATTCCTTCTTCAAGTCGCGAAGTACATCCGCAATGCAATGCACTGGCCTCCGAGACTCGCCAGGATATGGACATGATCCTCAACTCCGCCGACAATCTCGGGCACGCCGTTCATGCCTTTAATGATCCCGCCGAGGTACGCATGAAGACGTGGCTGCCATTCGGGCTTAATGAAGGGTCGCCGCTCTTTGGTCGAGAAGACGATGTGATAGTGCAGGCTGAAGAAGGTTGAACCCATAATCTGAAGTCTAGATTACAGGTCAACGTAAAGATCTTTACATCGAAGGATCTGGCACCCCTCCGGGGTGCGACCCAATTAATATCGCATTTCCGGTGGTCTCCGCGGACTCCGACCACCGGCTACTTTCTGCACCCCTTCGGGGTGCGGTCATGATTAACGACTTTTCCGGTGGTCTCCGCGGACTCCGACCACCGGACCTGATGATGAAACGAATCGCACCCGGAGGGTGCCAGATCTACGCAATGACTATCCCTGTAGGTTGAAAATCAGGATTCGCAGGGAATGCCGACCAATGGTCTGGCACCCCTTCGGGGTGCGGTCATCACTAACGACTTTTCCGGTGGTCTTCGCGGACTCCGACCACCGGCTACTTTCTTGCAACCCTTCGGGTTGCGCTCTTCATCCTTGCTTTTTCAGCCCGGCGAAATTTCCGCGCACAGGCAGCGGACTGTACGGCCACTGGGCAGTCTTGCCGGATTTAACATTAATGCACCTCATAACCTCGACAACAAAGCTGCCCTCGATCTCGCCCGAGTCCGCCCCTTTGGTGTCGAGATAACCCACGGGAGGATCTGCCGGCCGGCAGTTGAATGTATTCGGCCTTCCGCCGATTAAGATGGGGAATGCGATGTGTGTTGCTGGAGTGAGCCGCCCTTCGCTATCAGTCTCGATCAAAAAATCCCAGCCACCCTCCGCAGTGAGCTCAAGGCGGTGAGATGTAATGTTGCCGATTCGGACACCGGGGCTGTTTTGGTTTAGCTTTGGCCCGCGCTCGCGTGTTCCTAAAATAACGCCAGGGATTTCCCAGGGTGGCCGCGAATTGAAGAGAGGAGCCTCGACGGCAATCTCGAACCAGGGACCTTCCGACGTTTGCGGCGCGCCGTTGGGTAACGCGCCTTTCTCGGCGAAATCTGAGCACGAGGACACAGCCGAGCAGCAATGCCAACCCGGGGATTATTAGCAATGTCTTCTTGCTACGCACATTCAGTATCAAACTCTTGGCGTTCTTTCCCACGTCCGTTTATACGAAACAGCACTCAGTCCTGCGTAAAGGCGTAGCCCCAAAAGTCGTTCTCATTCACACCGGGCTTTAGCCCGGTGGCAAGCAAGCACATTCTGTTGAGAACCGTTTTAACGGTTTCCAAAGCGAAACTACCAAAAACCGTTGAAACGGTTTTCTGCTGATGTCTCCGCCCAGCACCGGGCTAAAGCCCGGTGTGAATGAGACGACTTTTGAGGCAAAAGCGCTATTAGGTTAATGGGGCGCGTTTTCACGGCTGCGTTTGCTCTCTTACATCCCGGTGTCATCAGCCGACGGTCCATAAATCGAAGGGACCTTCCCGCCCATGGGTCGGAGATAGGCACTCAACTGCCCACGATGATGGATCGCGTCGAACATGAAGTCCCAAAGAAATTCCACCGTTGGTCTTTCCATCACGACCGTTCCTTGATAAAGAAACTGTGCGTTTCTTTCCTGCGCAGCATCATCCAGCGCGGCGACCTTGTCGAGTAACTCAGTCGACCACTTTTCAAACATTCCGATCATCTCATCCAGACTCGGTGGCTTGCTGTCTGCCCATTCAGACTTTCCGGTCTCGACGACATCAATCAATGCTTTCAATTCATTAGTCACAGTCCAAACCAGTTGCTCGGCCGAGGGTGACCGGTCATGCGGTTTGTAGCTAAGGTCTTTGGGCAACGCCCTCAGCACTTTTAGAAAGACAGGAAACTCTGCCTTTGCACGTTTTAGATAGAAATCCCGAAGCGTCATCGTTGGTTCCTCCTGAATTGACCTGATCAATTATGAATGAGTGTGCGTAGCGCACGCCAGCATAAAGCCGAGGGTTAAGCCCCAGGTACCAAGCCGCATTGAATAATTGAACCCGCAAAACAGAGATTTGGAGTGCGCTGACTTGTCAGCACTTTGGTAAGCGGAGGGATTTCGTCATGCATTTAACTCCCTCCCTTTGGGAGGGGCTGGGGAGGGGCGCAGCTACGGCAAAGAGAAACGCAAATTACCTGTGTGCGCGGGCTTTCAGCCCGCGCGGGATGATGCAAAGCTTCGACCGATTCCACCTTGTCGAATAAGAGCCTAATGCCTACTGTGGTCTGCACTCCGGTGTAAGGGACCGGGGTCAGGCTTGCGATTTTTGCAAGTCTCAAGCGCGCCACCCAACCAGCTACTGTCTGCGCCAGAGTTCAGCCGAAAGGCTCTCCGTCTTCATCAGAAGAATCGCAAAATTCGCAAGCCTGACTCCAGCGTTATTGATCTTCTTCGCTTGTCGTAGGCCTGGGCCTTTCTGCGGGGCGAATTCCAGGGCACCCATCCCTCGCGGTCCGGGTAATCCTTTTCAATCCCCAACTTGCCGACTAGATCTGTTGGCGTGAACCCCATCAGCATCTTCTTCCCGGAGGACTCCGGTCTCGTCGATAAAAATGACCGCCGGCCACTTGACCCATACTTAGTCGGAAAGGCCACGACGGTAAATCGCGCCGGGAAGATTCCCGATTCTTTCACTTGAACTGAATATTGATAACCCCATTTCGTACCGCTGGCCAATTCAGACGGAATCAGGAGAGTTTGCTGCAGATCAGTCAAGGTGCCGTATTCTCCTCTCCTCGACTGATAACTTTGTTCGGCTTCATGGATAGTCCTCATATTCATCATCGCCGAAGCTTCATTAGCTGCGATGCGCGAAGCTAACAGGTTGGGAATCGCAATCGCCAACATAATCGGAAGCAGGAGGACCGCAACGACGGTCCCAAAACCTCCTAGACCCAAGGCTCCGGCCACACAACCAATCCCGGGATACAAAAGCCAATTGGGTTCGGGCCTTCGATTCTTCGATTCTCAGTCCTCAGCCTCAGGATAGATGTTGCTTAAGCTGAACAGCGCTAGGCGATTGTCTCGATCGGTAATCGAAAAGAGCGCCGGACGCCATAAGAAATGACCCATAGAAAGCACCAAAAGTTACCAAATTGATTATTCCACCAGCGTCAAGTAGCGAATAATTAGCAGTGCGGAAGCGAACGCTATAGCCATAGCACCGTAAGATACTAGATAGGCGCGGCGAAAGTTTTCGCGAAATTCAAGTTTCTCTGCGGTGATATTTTTACTGTTACCACCAAATATTTCGGCAATGAATCCTCTCCATACATTGCACTGGTGCCATGTGTGACGTTCGATCTCACTTGCCGCCCAACCCAAAGTTAGATAGGAGAGGATCATAAGGAGAAGGCCACCGGCTATGAGCCACAGGTTATTCGCCTTTGGAAGCCGCCGCGCGGCAACGATCAGCGAACCCAGAAGAAAGAAGGGCCCAATCAATGCGGCGAAGCTGACTCGCGTGCGAAAAGTCATTAGGTTGTTGGTCTGGGTTTCTATTTCCTTCGAAAGATACTCAATTATCTTATCCTCAAGTTGCATGAAAGCCTCCTTTTAGTTCGCCAGTATGTGGCGGTTGATCGTACGGACTCCGGCGCGCGAGCCACCGGCAGTTCCGGGGCAAGGCGCGAAGCGCCGACATGAAATAGCCCGGACCGTTACGTCGGCGAGCGCCCAAGCGAAAATCGATAGCGGACTGGAGCGCAAGCGTCCTCGCTTGCAATCACGCCCAGGGAGACAGCAACCGGGGACGGTTGCGCTCCAGTCTTACCCGGTTGCTATCACGACTAGTCGGGAGCCTCTCCCAACCTCTCCCAGGGAAAGGAGAAGGCTCCCGGTACTGTACTCACTCTACCTAGGGCGTGGGTGGCGGTGGTGGTGGCGACGGCTCGGGCTTCGCGCGTTTCGGGGCGCGTTCGACGTGGCTGGCGGTGGTCCATTCGGCCAGCACGCCGGCGTTGTTGGCGTACTTGTTGTGCATGATCGCGTCGAGCTTGCGCAGCAGATCCATGCCGCGGTCGAACGCGTCATCCATCGCCGCGCTTGCGGCTACGTGATCGCCGACACCGCCGGCCTGGGCGCTGATCGCTGCTTGCATGTCTGCGATGTCTTCCCCAGGTCTGCGAGAAAGTTTGCGGGCAGTTCGTGCGCGATGAATTCGTCCTCCAGAGGCAAGACGTCAGTTGCAGCTGCGCGCGCGGCATTTAACAAGTTCTGATCGTTATTGTCGCGCGGAAGGCGAAACTTGTTTTCGATGCCTGGGACTACGTCAGACATCGCGCGGGCGGTGCGACTGAATGCTTCAAGATCCGCGATCAGAGCGTCCCGGGCCTGCCCGCGAGTGGTGGTGCCCTGGCGCGCGGTGCCATGGCCGGATGTTTCGGATGCGGCCAGGCCGCTGATCTCAGTTATGACCGCGCCGAGGGCGGTGAAGTATTGTTTGCCAAGACTGTTACCGGCAAAGTCCGTCGCGTGCGCGGCGCCGAAGTCGCGCGCCCGCACAAACGATTCAAGCTTTCTTCGTTCATTATCGTTCACGGTGAAACCTCCTTTTGAGGACCTGCAGTTAAGGAGTAGTGAGTGTGGCACGCGCATCCTGCGCGTGATTCACGGGCGGGACGCCCGTGCCACCTGCACCCTACCGGGTTAAAGGTTTTCACTTCGCGATCAGCTTTGGGATCGGGAGTGACTGCGGTTACGAACTCGGCGGATTTGAAGCGCCGTTGACTGCTTTGCGAGGACCCTATAAGCCTTGATGGGCGCGGATTCTAGCATGATTCATTGCTAGGTGGGTTAAAAATCATAGGTTTCAAGGGAGATTGCTCGATTTTGCTGAGAGATTTGAAGGATTGCGAGCGTGATTTGGAGGCTTTTGCGGTGAACTTGGCGTCTTTCACCGTGAACTTGGAGGGTTTCACGGTGAACTTTGAGGATTTGCTTATGTATTTTGCATCTTTCGCGCTGAACTTGGAGCATTTCACGTTGTACTTGGCATCTTTCGCGCTGAACTTGGAGGATTTCACGCTGTACTTGGCATCTTTCGCGACAGATTTTGAGGATTTCGCCGCGCACTTGGGGCGTTTGGGGTTGCGCGTGGGAGATTCGCAGGTGCGCATGGGAGCTTCAAAGGGTATCGCCCAGGAATGGAGTCAGTACCGGGAGCGATAGCGACCGGGTCCTCGTGATTGCGATCCTGGATCGTACGTTGCGACCCGGTCGCTATCGCTCCCGGTACTGACCTCATCCTCAATAGGAAGAACATCGGTTCGCGAAGTAGTTGCCAATGTCCAGCATTTGCATACAAACGAATCAAGTGCGGGTTCGCTTTTCAGAGGCCGCGAAATCTTGCTACGAACATGCTATAAAGATTTCGCGCTCCGGCGGCGGTGGTTTCGCAAATCAAATACGCAAGGAAGATCAACCATGAAGCCAACTGGAACAGACAAGAATAGGCGTTGTTTGCGCTGCTTGTTTCTTCTCGCTTTTCTCATCTCACTCTCAGCCTGCGCCGGCACCAAAAATGGTATCCAAGGGAAGTGGGAGGCTAGTATTGTCTCAAAGCGTTCTGGCCAGGGTTCTAAAGCCATCTACGAGTTTCTTCCCGATGGCACCTTTAACGCCACGCCTGCGGGTGCTACCACCATCGTCGATAAAGACAAGTACCAGGTCCTCGACGAAGGCCGCACGGTCAAACTCCGGTCGCAGCTCTTTGCCGGCGAAGCGGTCTGTAAGTTCACCGGCGATGCCATGCAATGCGAATCCGACAACTCGTATATAAACTTCAAGAAACTCTAAGTCCCTGTTGCCCCACGGAAATGAAGGCCCGGAGCTTTGCCTCAAAAGTCTCGTCCGCCTCTCTATTCAGACCGGGCTTCAGCCCGGTCACACTGGCATTGGAAAGTCGCAGAACCGTTTTAACGGTTTACTCTTCTTCCGACCTCAAGGAAATTCCGTTGTCTAAACACAAGTTAGGCCGACCTGCTCGATGGAAACCGTTGAAACGGTTCCCTTGGATTTATGGACTGCTACACCACCGGGCTAAAGCCCGGTGTGAATGAGAAAGGACTTTTGAGGCAAAGTGAAGGAAGAAGTAGAACATGGGGTCAGAGCTCTGCGAGTTTTGCGATTCTTCGATCGCAAAGTCGACACCTTGCTGTTTATTAAGAATCGCAAATCGCACGCCTGACCCAGTTGGACGGAAACTCCGGCGGCAAATGGAAGTTTCAACTACCTGACGGGGTCACTCCGGGTGCGATTCTTACCTATGGAGAAGTTGCCCGTCGCGGCCGAACCGGTTGACGATAGATATAACCTTCACGAGTTCTCACCACCAGATTCGGCCGTTTGACGCGCACTTTGAGACGCCGAAAACTGGCCTCGTTCTTCAGTGGCGGTCTGTAACCAACGCCGTACTGGCTGCGCAAATCTGCCAGGACATTCCCGACCGCCAGGAGCAAATCCGCCCGCGTGGTCCAGTCGAAGATCGCTCCACCGCTGGCCGCGACAATTTTTGCGAAGAACCCGCGCCCCGGATCCGCCGGGGCGGACCCGATGTGCAGCGCAATACTCGGAAAAGGTCTTGACGCTGCGGCAGGCAGGTCACCAATGATTTGCTCAGTCTTATACCGGATTGGATAGACAAGCCCCCAACTCTCCTGCGCCTGGCGCATTACTTCCTTGCCAATGCCATCGACTCGCTTTTTGATCATTCGAACGTCCCGGCCGGCGCCCGTATCCACCCCATCACTAAACATGATGATGGCGATCCGGTCGTCCCCACTTTTAAAGTGATCGAAGACGTATTGGAAGGCTTCGTAGAGGAACGTGTTTCCGTCGCCGACTCGCCAGCCGTGGCGAAAGATGGTTGAGGCCTGGGGCTGGGGATGCGGCTCAGCCTCCAGGTTGTTGATGATATCTCTGGCTTGTTCCGCTTTAAGCCAACCAGAGAGCGCACGAACATCAGTGGCGAACGAGACGATGCTTACCTCATCGTCCTGGCGCAAGCTGCCGAGCAAGGTAAGCGCGCCTTGTTTGACGGTCGGCAGGACCGCCTCCATGCTCAGGCTCAGATCAAAAACCAAAACCAGCCGCAGCGGTCGCTCGTCGGCCGAAAAATGGGTGATCTCCTGTCGTGAATCATCCTCGAACACCTCGAAGTCTTCCTTAAGCAGCCCGCTCACCCGACGGCCCTCGCGATCCATTACGACGACATTAAGACTAACGAGCTCGGTCTGTACCCTGATAACCTCCTGAGCGGCGGCTGGAAATCCGGCCGCGATGATGCAGGTTATCGTCAGGGCTACAGAAATCAGTTCTCGCCTGGGCAATATTTCCATTGCACACCTCCGGGATCGAAGCTGTTTTACCGCTTGAGATCGTGCCTATTCTGATGCAGCAGAGCGCCTGGAAGGATCGCACCATCCGCCTGATCTTTACGAGGAAATATCCTTTGTAGCCTCCGAATTGACGGGATCACAATCCACACAACCGGGGTCAGGCCCCCATTTGGATTTCATTACGAAGGAGCCCTATGGCTCCTTCTTTTTCTCTGGGACTACTTTGAGCGGACTTGGCTGAGTCTTAGCGCGTGTTTGAGGTGAGGTTGTCTCGGGAAGCGGCTTTGCCAACAGGACCAGCCAATTCGCGACCAAGGAAATGGCTGTAAACTGAGGCGCCTGTCGTGGCCAGGTGCATTTCGTCGGCAAAGCTCGCGGCGCTAATCCCGCTTACGGTGCGACAATCCAGGAAACTCATCCCGGCTCCTTCAATGACGGTCTTGATCTGCGGATCCAGCGAATAGACGACCGGCTGCGGCATGGCTACGACGACCACACGCACGCCTTCACTTTTGGCCATCGCCAGAAAGCGCGACAAGCGCTGGTAGCTCTTCGGGCCCAACTTTCCGTAACTCTCTCGTTTCATGTCGCGGTTGATTCGCTGCGCACTGTCTCGATAGTCGGGCACGATCGCGTCGAGGGCTCGCGTTCTCACTCGCATGCGATTCGCGAATGAATAAGACAAGCTCGCCAGAACGAATTCCGCGCGGCTATCAAAATCATGTACGTCCTCAGCCATGATCTCGGGCATTTCGCTCGGACTGCTGTAGTAGTGACCCAGCCGGATAGGATCGATGCCGCTGCTATCCTGGAGCGCAATATCCGAAAAGCATAAGACCAGGACTTCAGGTAAGCGCGAGGTGCCGACAAAGTAGTGCTTAAAGACGCGATACCAGTCGGGCAACGAAGTTGAATCGGGAAACACCCGCTCAATATGAACCGGCGTCACTCCCCGGGCCTTCAACTCCTGCTCGATCACTTCGGGATTAATGCCGGCGCGAACCTGAGAATTACCGATAAAGAGAATCTTCTCGCCCTTACCACCGGCCAGGCTCTGGGAAATTGCCGGAATCTCCTGGATGTGTTTCACGTCGCGCGAGAGAAACTGCTCGCCGAAGCGCATCACAACCTCTGCGCCCGCCAGCACCAGCAGGACCACCGCGACAACTTTGAGCTCAGCTCTAAAACTGGAAGTAGATGAAGACATTGCTTACTGGAGGCGGAAAGAACAACAACATCAATGCGCAATAGCTGTAAATTGCAGCGCGAACTCGCCAATCGATGCGGATCAAACTCAACAGATCCTGACGGCGCTCGACCCAGAATTCATAAATCACCAGAGGGCCGGCAAAAACAGAATCATCGCGAACGCGGAAGAGACAAACGGTGTCCAATGAAAATCCAAAACGATGCGGCTCAGCATGATACCGACCTGGCTGATCGATTCCGCGCGAAACAAGAGCCAGCCCAGGGAGACCAACTGAAACATCACCACGACTCGAACCAGGAAACTCGCTAACGAGAGAGTTGACTGCGGCTCAGGCACTCCGGATTGTTTTCTTGAAATGAGCCGGTAACCGATCAGCAGCACGCCGTGGTAAAGCCCCCAGAGCACGAACGTCCAGGCCGCGCCGTGCCAGAGTCCGCTCAACAACATCACCACGATCAAAGAAGCAAACAGACGCGCACGGGTGGCGGGCTGCGGTCCCCGCTTGAGCAGAGGTATGTACAGGTAATCTCGAAACCAGGTTGAGAGGCTGATGTGCCAGCGCCGCCAAAATTCAGTCGGTGAGGTAGCCAGGTAGGGCAAATTAAAGTTGGTAGTCAGGTCGATGTTGAGCCATTTCGCCAGACCCTGCGCGATCGATGAATAACCAGAGAAGTCACAGTAGATTTGAAAGGCAAACGCGTAAATTCCCGCAATGCATTCAAGGCCGGTGAGACTGTGCGGATTCGCCTGAAAGATCGAATTCGCGACGGCGGCCAGGTTGTCGCCGACAAAGACTTTCTTGAAGAGCCCGATCGCGATGTAGTAGAGACCTTCACGAAAATCATCCGGACGCCGCACTCGGGGCGTGGCGATCTGGGGCAAAAGCTTCGTAGCGCGGACCAGCGGACCGGCTACCAGATGCGGAAAGAAACTGACGAATAAAGCAAAGTTGACGAAGCTTTTCTCAGCCGGATACTCGTCGCGATACACGTCAAGCATGTAACTCATCGTTTGGAACGTGTAGAACGAAATGCCTACCGGCAACAGGAACTTCAGGACGGGCACGTAAACCGGGATTCCGACAAAGCCAAAAAGACTGGCGAGCTGTTGTGAGAAGAACCCGTAATATTTGAACAGGCCGAGCAAAGTCAACTGAACAACGATCGAGGTGACGAGGACGCTTTTCGTTTCAGCCTCGACCCGGTCCCGGCAATCAACAGTGCCGCCGTGTAGTCAACGACGGTGGAAAAGAGCATCAGGAACAGAAAACGCCAGTCCCAGTAGCCATAGAAAACATAGCTCGCGGCCAGCAACATGTAGTTCTGGCCGCGATGACCGAGTCGCCGGTAAAGGACGAAAACGATCGCGAAGAAAATCCAAAAGATGTAGCTGTTGAAGAGCATGGCTGGCGTCTGAACCCGGTGGGGAGCAAACCACCGGTGTTCGAAGTTGATCACAAACGCAATCGGCCGGATTTCCCAGTAAAACACCCGGGTGGAAGTCAGGCGCAGAAATGAAAGCAGCTTTCAGCCTGAGCCGAAAGCTGCTTCCCCTGTCTTACTAATGTAACTGACCGGACCGAGTTACTCGGTGGACGCTTTATTTCGACGCCGGCGCGCAACGCCTACGGCCCCAACGATCCCGGTGCCGAGCAGTATCATGGTCGCGGGTTCAGGCACGGGCGCTTGCTGCTGACCCGTGATATTCCCCGTGAGCGCTACGTTCGACCCACCTGCAATCACCGATACGTCGTTGACATTGAGGTTAAACGAGCCGCTTATAGTTTGCCCGTTTGGATCAATGAACGAGAAAGTGAACGTCTGCGGCGTGTTGTCAAAGTCAATAAAAACGCCGCCCTGGTTGATTGCTCGTGACACTGCCTAACAGCGTCGCCGTGAAAATCGAGTTATTACTGCCGTTAATGCCCGTCGGTAAGGAGAACGAGGCGCGCAGATTGAATGCCTGCCCGGTGTAAATTCCCGGGCTCCCGTTCAGCAGGAAGGACCCCAAATTATTGGTGTTCTGGGTACCCGGAGACACTCCGACGTTGCCGAGGGCAAGAAACCCGTTAGATGTGGTTCCGTTGAAGATCGAGTTGTTCCAGGTCAACCCGAGAATTGAGGCGGTTTGCTGCCCTGAAAAGTTGGGCGGCGAACATGGCCCGAAGCAGCCGTTAGTGTAGCCGCCGACGGTGATCTCGTCGGCTCGCGCGGCCTGCTGCCCGGCGGCGAAAATGGCGATGAGCGCAATACCCAGCGCGAGTGGTTTAAGTTTACGGGCAAGAGTGACTAACATCGTTCTTCTCCTTGAAACGCAGGTAAAGGCACTTGGAAATTGGTTGCCTCAGCCAAGGTGTCTGATGAGACAGGAGTTTGCGCTTTGATGGGGCAACCCACTGGCGCATAAACCTATGTCGGGCTCCGGCCGCACACTACGGCCCAGGACTTCCTCAGCTTTTAAATTCTGTACTTAGAAGAAAAAGTTCTAATCCGGCAGGCGTTCCAAATTTTTTTGCGAGTTTCTTTTTACACTGGGAAAGGTGTGGGGTCACTCGCCCAAAACAACAATTTGATTCTCAACTGATTTCACGCCTCTGCCGGGTCCTTCGGACCTTACCGAGGTCGCTATCGCTCCCGGTACTGACCTCATAACCTTACGGTCATGGCTATTCACTAACGGCCCTTCGGGCCTCATCGGTCGCAGGGTTCGAGGCGCGAAGCGCCGGCATTTAATAGCCCCGACCGTCAGGTCGAGGTCATCGTCACAAAAATGATTGAGGCCCGAAGGGCCGACACGATCATGGCGGTCCTTCGGACCTCGTCCTTATTTTCTAACTGGCTACCACGACCTTACGGTCGTGGCTATTTCACTAACGGCCCTTCGGGCCTCATTGGTCGCGGGGTTCGAGGCGCAGCCTCGAATCATCAATCAATCACAAACGGAAAGGCGGAGCCTTTCCGCCGTGATGCGGCGGCAAAGCCGCGTCCGCCCTGATACTTGCGCGATCCTTCTCACTCAATTCGCAACGCAATCTTGCCCAGATGATGCTCAGTAAGCGCCTGGTGCGCCTGGCTCGCTTCTTCCAGCGGAAACGTTCTGTCCACGTGGACTTCAAACGGACCAGAATCGATCAGGGCGTTGAGTCTGTCGAGGAGGGCCGGGCTGTTCTCTCCATCGTATGCATCAATTTTGATACCGTCACGGGCAGTTGGCTCGGGCATTACGCCATGTGGATACGCGATCCGCCCTCCCTGGCGAATCGCTGACAAGGCTTCGTCAGTTTCCTCGCCTCCCGCGGTGACAAGTGCGGCATCGATTCCGTCGGGTGCGAATTCCTTTGCTGCAATCAGAACATTATCTCCACGTCCATCGACTGCGCTGTCAGCGCCCAGTTTTTCGCCAGCTGTACACCGTCGTCACCGGACGCAATGGCGAACACATCGGCGCCGAGACGTTTGGCGAGTTGAATGGCCAGGTGTCCAATGCCGCCGCTGGCACCGATAACCATCAGAGACTCGCCCGATCTCAAACCAAGTACTTTTCCAAACCCGTTAGGGCGGTCAACCCATCGGTCGGCAACACCGCTGCTTGTTCAACTGACAAGTGACCAGGAATGAGCGAAGTATTATCGGCCTTAACCGCGGCATACTGTGCGTAGAAGCCACCTTTCGGATTCGCTAGCTCTCCGGCGTAAACACGGTCGCCCTCTTTGAAGCGATTTACGTCTTTGCCGACTGCCGCGATGGTGCCTGCTCCATCAGTTCCCAGCACGTATGGAAATGTCGGTTTTGTCCCCATTATTTCGACAAACCGGCCTTCACGCTCAAACGGATCCCACGCCCCTACGCCGGCAGCTTCGACCCGAATCAGAACCTCCTGCGCTTCGATCTGGGGGATGGGTAAGTTTTGTATTTTCAATGCCTCCGGGCCGCCAAACTTATCGAGAGCCACGGCCTGCATTGTTTGCGCTTTTGCTTGTGATGTTTGTGCCATGATTTTACGTACACCCTGTCTGTTAATCGTTCAAGGCTTTCGCCAATCCGCGTACCTTTCCGAATGATCAAATCACACAAGCAAACACGATGACCTGTGGAGACGCGGGGAGAGGGGAGAAGGGAGATGGGGGAGAAGGGCGTCGGGGACTAAGTGGGAGCGTTTGCTCCCGCTCTCCCCTCTCCCCCGCGTCTATCCGCGTTCATCCGCGGCTAATTCTTTCCCGCGCTTTTCCACCTCGGCGGCGCCGAGAAGAACGTAGCCACAATCGCGATCCCAAAGACAAAATACGCGCCATTGATAACCCACCTCGGCGCTGTCCCAATCAAGATGAAGGTCAACAATCGATCCATGAAGGCGCTGCCATCGGACCGGCTGCTGCGCCGCCGCTCGCGCCTGGTTCTCCCAGGTGGTCAGCGGGCAATTAAGCTTCAGGAAAGTTTCCATCACGACAATCAAAATCGCGAGCAGATGAGTAACCCGAAACCATGGATTGCGAATCCATTTCCTTCCCGCCACGCGCCAATCAGAATCGCCACCAATCCGCCTACGACATAAACGACGTAGGCAATATGTATAGCTACGATCAGATCAGCAAGTAATGCGTAAAGCATGATTCAGTTCATGAGTACCGCAATGGCCCACGCCCCAGGCCGTCGCTGGTTTTGATCAGGTGGAAGCTGAACCTGGCGTGGATTCACTCGCCGCCCTGTGTTCACGCCGATACCGCGCCGGCGGGGAATCGAACTCGCGCTTGAAGGCGCGGTTGAAAGCGGACTCGGACTCGTATCCGACGTCGGCGGCGATCTCTGCGACGCCACGCGAGGTCGCGGCCAGGGCACGCGCGGCCAATTGCAGCCGCCAACGAATCAGATAGGCCATCGGCGGCTCGGAAAGATAACGGGTGAACCGTTCCACCAGGCTCGAGCGGGAGAGTCCGACCTCTCTCGCGAGTTCGGCGATGGTCCAGGGATGTTGGATCCGGGAATGAAGTAGCATCAAACTTTTTCCGACGATGGGATCGCGCGCGCCAGCCAGCCAGCCACTCTCTTGTTGCGGCAACCCGGACAGATATCGCCGCAGCGTGTCCACAAACAGCGCTTCCGACAACTTCGCCAGGACGGCTTCGCTGCCGGCATGGCCTGACGCGGCTTCGTCGGCCAGATGCAGCACAGAGTTTTCCAGCCAATGGCCAGAGCGGTCCGTGCGCAGATTGACTTTGAATGCCGCCGGAAGGCTGAGCAGAATCGGCCGGCACAACAGCGGGTCGCAGGACATGAATCCGCATACGAACCGCGTGACCTCGCCACCGCCTCCGGCTCGCATCGTACTCAGATCGTGCGCCTGAAGCTTTGCGATCATTGATTCTGACAGCTTGTGCCCGGCACCTTCAGCGCTACGCATTTCATGAGCATGTCCGTGAGGCAGAACGATGACGTCCCCCGGTTCCAGAAGGATGGGCGACTCGTTTCCGATTCGGACCAGCCCCGAACCTTCAACGAGGAAGTGATAGATCAATAGATGCGGAGCGCCGGGGGCGAGCATCGGGGCCAGATCTTGAGCAGCCGGCGCGTCGAAGCCCCACGGCGCCGAGAACTCTGCGCTGAAGAACATCGCGCCCTTCAACACAACTCCTCCCAGGATTTCCGAGAATGCGTCCATGTCGAGTTCCGGACTTCCGGCAAAAAGCCTTCGTACTCGCGGCAAAGCGATGTGTGCCCGCTGGACGCCGAAGCAATTTCTTCGGACGCCTGGGCATGGTCAGCGCACCAGATGCAGCGGATGATTCTAGTCACAACGCGGGAGACCCGCAACATTTGAAATAACACTGGAGGCACACACCATGACATCCGCATATAGCTATCAGGAGACGTTGCAAACTTCGGAGAAATCCCAGCTGGCGAGTCGAAGACCTTATCGGCGGAGACAAGCGCCTGGACTTCACGCGGCCATTTCTGCCCGAATCGCTGGCCCGAGTGGACTCGTATGGACTTTCTGACGAGCGAGGAAAAGGTCCTGCTCAACCAGATACGGGGTTACGGCTATCTCTATACATTCGGCCTGGTCGAGGAATTCATTTTGCCTTTCGTGCTCGACCATGTACGCGCGAAGCTGAATGTCGACGACTACCGCACCAGAGCACTCTTGCATTTTGCCGGTGAGGAAGCCAAACACATCCAACTGTTCAAAGCGTTCGCGGCCGAATTCAAGCAGGGCTTCGTGACGGATTGCGAAACCATCGGTCCGCCCGAAGAGATCAGCCGCGCCGTTCTGTCCCACGGTCCGCTGGGCGTGGCCCTGGTCATTCTGCAGATCGAGTGGATGACGCAAATGCATTACCTGGACAGCATCCGTGATGAAGCTGTTCTGGATTCGCAGTTCAAGAGCCTGCTGCGGCATCACTGGATGGAGGAGGCGCAACATACAAAGCTGGACACGCTGATGGTCCAGGCGCTCTCGACGGTTGCAGTCCGGCTGAGATCGAAAAAGGCTTCGACGACTACGCGGCGATCGGCGCCATTATCGACGGCGGACTGCAACAACAGGTCGAATTTGATCTGCAGTCATTCCAACGAGCCGCCGGACGCGGGCTGAGCCCGGCAGAACAGGAGCGATTCCGCTCAATTCAGACTCAGGCACTGCGCTGGACGTTTCTCGGATCAGGAATGACTCACCCGAACTTTCTGGCGACTGTCGGCGAGCTGGATCCCGCCGCTCGAACTCGAATTGAGACGTTGGCGCCCGCATTCAGCTGATAGCCGATCTGAACTTTGAATCGAGCGCAGGAAGTGAATCAAAACCGGGTCAGGCCGGCGAGTTTTGCGATTCGCAATGAGCAACCCAAGAATCGCAAGAATCGCAGGCCCTGACCCCAGTTTCACGCTTGCTTCAGAATCCGATCTATACAGTCACTCCATCCTGACGTGAACATTTAACAAAAGCTGCGGAGCAGCGATCAGAATTAAGCCCAGGGCGAGGCTTTGCGAGGGTATTGATATACTTGGCGAATCAAGACTACTGAATCGGCCGACGATTTACGCCACGGAAAGCTTATCTCCTTCTCCCCTTTGGGAGAAGGGTTGAGGTATGAGGGATTGCTTTAGCGGCGCGCACTACCAACCCTCACCCTGTAAGAATCCTTTCTCTGTTTTTCCGGTGTAGCTCTGCTCTCACCCAACCCTCTCTCCCAATGGGAGAGGGCGATGAAAAATCCCCGTTTCACCTGGAGCATTGGTCTCTGCGTGGTTCATTTGGATCTGGATTCAGTTCACCGCCACAGGTTTGGCGCTCTGCGTTCTTGTCATGACAAGTGGGTCAGCCGGTTCGAAATTATTTCACCAAGCCTTATTTCGACGACATATTTTCCTGACTTCAACCCGTTCCAACCTTCTTCCAGGTCGCGCAGCATTGCCGCCAGCGGTACGACTCGAACAACCTTTTCACCTGGCTTGAGCGTGACTCGATCGGCTGGCTTTTCTCCGTCCCTCAGGAGGGTCGTAGTAATGCGACGTCCACCAGTCGCCCATGTCAATGGTGTGTGTAAGGACCTCGCCCGCGTGGCATCGGTCAGGCCTGGTCTTCAACCCGTAAGGATACGGCTTTGCCCCGATATGATTAGCATAGTCGGCCAGCAAAAACTGATTACATGCTTACTCTTGTTCAGGAAGGTGCAGCGAATGTTTAGGTCCTCGCCTTCCTGATCCATGCCGGACCACCCTTCAGGGCGATCGATAGTCAGGGAAATATCTTTGGCCGACCAGCCTGGTGGTCCGTCCAGGCTGGAGTGGATAGTTTCTCGCCGAGTCCGGCACTCGAAGCGGCCCGGCAAGAATGGAGGTCGACAGGATTAGCCAGCCGCAAACCAGAAGTGTGTCTTTGAGTTTCATGTATGTGTCCGCCTGTTCGTCGGCCGACTAAGCGCAGTCTGTTAGAATCGCGCTCCAATTACAAGCGCCTCGTTTGAATCCCGCGAACGCCACTTCCGAATGCGTTGATGTCTGAGCAAAATCAACAGATCTACGGATTCTGATAAATTTCGGCTGGATGTGCTGGCCCAAATCCGGTATGGGAATCCCTTTGGGATTCATACCGCGATTGAATTCTGCAAGATGCCCAGGTGAGTCAACTATATGATTGCCGTTGAAACGGTTCCCTGGGATTTATCGACTGTTGCACCACCGGGCTAAAGCCCGGTGTGAATGAGAAAGGACTTTTGAGGCAAAGCCAAGGGCCCGGGATTTCCGGGGCCTTCTCATCAACAGCTATACTCTCGCAAATTAATTTCCTGGGCCTCTGACCAAAGATATGCCACAGATTGATTGAAAACGATTGACCACGCGACGACTCCTTGGGCTCGTCACCATGGCGCTGGGAGTGTTCGTGCTGTTCTCGCCTGTGGTCATCGGCGAATGGGTCATTAGCCTTTTGGGACTGGTGTTGATCGCCGCCGGATTATTTCAGCTGGTCCAGACACTGCGCGCGGCAGACCAGATCACTTCGTGGCTTTCCTACATTGCCGGCAGCATCACCATCCTGCTTGGCTTGCTGTTGTTTCTCGCTCCCAATTTGGTGTTGTCAGGCGGGGCTCTGCCGGTGACGGTGCTCCTGGTAAGTCGGACCCGGTGTGTCATGCAGCAAAAATTGTTGGAGGCCTCAAAACAGAAGGGTCCGATCCGACCACCGGGGGTCTGGCAAATGGGATTTTCACGATCACCTGCTCGGCCTGATGTAATCGTTCGCCTGGACTGGCCGCGATATGTAGCTGCTGAAGGATCAAGTGATGGCCGTCAGCGTAATTCTCTCGGCTTGCGTTTGCTGGTCGAGGAGCTGTGCGAATGTTTCTGCTGCCACTGCAGAAAAGGTGCCTGTCGCCTGATTTCAAACTCACTGATGCGCGTCAGCATCCCGATCGGTCTGCTGCCTGGATCCAAGCGACGACGCGTGGAGGAATACCCGCGACGACGGCCTGCTGCAGAGCGCGCCGATGTGGGATAGTCAGAGCATGATCACAAGTTGTGCAATTGCTGTTCTAGTTTTACACGACGGTGTGCAAGTGATGCCACGAACCTGAAATCCGAATGGATTATTAGTGGTTTATCGCCGTTTACAGCGTTGTTAGGCTGTCTCGGTCTCGTCTTAGCCGTATCTCTTGCCGCGTTTGGCCTGCTGCGGCGCGGAAGGAGCCGGTTGTCACTTGTAGCCTGTTCGTGGGCGCAGGCCGCCTGATTCACGCATCTTCATCCAGTGCGGGCAGCCAACACCACACCGAGGTCTGAAGCATGAAGATCAAGTACTGGCTCGAATTTTGTGAATATGAAAGTTAAGTCGAGATAGCAGGTACAAGCATTGATTGCCGAATTTCGCATTGTAGCCGCCTTCTGTCTGTTGCTGGTGGACTGCCATTGACGACGATCACACGTTCCGCCGTGTTCGATTTGGGGATTCAGTTATTCAGATTGAGGA